>Ga0318494_10000826_pt1 | contig 11568 bp, 9 predicted proteins | sample GRESIP108b1f24_FD_203293 | JGI IMG/M metagenome (GOLD analysis project Ga0318494, IMG submission 203293) | Tropical soil microbial communities from Luquillo Experimental Forest, Puerto Rico - GRE.SIPMG.108b1f24 | ecosystem: Environmental > Terrestrial > Soil > Tropical forest > Bulk soil... | reverse complement strand
GGTGGGCGCCGGGGCCGCGGTCGACGTCGCGGTCGGGCTCGGGGGCACGGCTGGGGCCGCAGCCGGGGCCGGCGTCGCGGTCGAGGCCGCGGTCGAGGCCGCGGGGTGCTCAGCCCCCTCTCCCCCGCCCTGAGGGGGAGAGGGTTGGGGTGAGGGGGTCGGAGCCGCGGGGGTCGGAGCGGCGACCGCGAGCAGGCGACCAGGCCGAGCGCGAGAGCGAGCGAAGTGAGCCTCTTCACGCGCGCAGCCTACCACCGGTCGTCGCCGGGACGAGGCCCGGCCGCACTCAGAACGCGAGCTTCGAGAGCCCGTACGCGACCGCCGTGGAGACGGTCACGCCGATGAGGCCCGGCATCATGAAGCTGTGGTTGAGGAGGTACTTCCCGATGCGCGTGGTGCCGGTGCGGTCCATGTTGATGGCCGCGAGATCGCTCGGATAGAAGGCGAAGAAGAAGTACGCGTAGCTCGCCGGCATGAGCCCGAGGATCAGCGTCGCGGGGAGCTTCAGCGCGATGCCGAACGGGATCATCACCGTGAGCGTCGCCGCCTGGCTCTTCACGAACGCCGACACGCAGAACATCGCGAGCGCGAAGGTCCACGGCGCGAACTGGACCATGCTGCCGATCTTGCTCACCAGGAGTGGCTTGTTCGCCGAGACGAACGTGTCGCTCATCCAGGCGATGCCGAAGATCGAGACCACCGCGATCATGCCGGCCGTGAAGACGCTCGACTTCGCGATGTCGGCCGCCTTCACGTTCGTCGCGAAGAGGATGAACGCGCCGAAGGCGAGCATCACGATCTGAACGACCGTGGTCATGGGGACGGGCTTGCCGTCGACGAGCGGCAGGATGCTCGGGAGGTGGTAGCCGGCGTTCACGAGCGTGTCGCGGAGGGCGAGCGCGACGATGAAGAGGACGCCGCCGAAGAAGAGCGCCACCGAGAGCTTCGCGGTGCGGGGGAGCTTCTTGTCGAGCGTGGTCACCGAGACGTCGAGGTTCTGGCGGAAGGTCGGGTCCTCGAGGCGCTGGAGGAACTCCGGATCCTCGTAGAGGTCGCGGCCGCGGCGGAGGCTCCAGAGCGAGGCGGCGATGACGCCCACCACGCCGGCGGGGAGGGTGATCTTCAGGATGTCGTAGATGGTGACCGGCGTGCCCATCTTCGCGGAGTAGCCGAGGAACGTGGTCACCGCGGCCGCGACGGGGCTGGCGGTGATGCCCATCTGCGAGGCGACGCTGGCGATCGCCATCGGGCGCTCGGGGCGCGTCTTCGTGCGGAAGGCGACGTCGGAGATGACGGGCAGGAGCGCGTAGACCGCGTGGCCGGTGCCCACGCAGACGGTGAGGAAGAAGGTGCAGAGCGGGGCGAGGAGGGTGACGTACTTCGGGTGTTTGCGGAGGAGCTTCTCCGCGACCTGCACGAGGTAGTCGAGGCCACCCGCCACCTGCAGCGTCGCCGACGCGGTCACCACCGCGAGGATGATGAGCATCACGGCGATCGGCGGCTCGGAGGGCGCGGCGCGGAAACCGAACACGAGCACGGCGACACCGAGGCCGCCGATGAGGCCGAGGGCGACGCCGCCGCGGCGGATGCCGAGGAGGATCGCCCCGAGGACGAGTACGAACTCCAGGAAGAAAATCGTCAAAGGAGCCTCCGTGCGCGGGACCATTCCCGCGCCGGGGCTCTCCAGAGCATCGGCGATGCCAGCGCGCGGCGCGTCGAAACGCGCGCGCGGCCGCGGGATCGCTGCCGGAGCCTGCGCGAATGGTCATGAGGTGACTCATGCGCGCGCGCGTGTGCCGCGTGGAAAGGGCCATTTGCAGGCGCTTCGGCGCGCGAGAGCGGTGGGATGAAGAAGCTCACGGCCATGAGCTTCCTCATGCCGCGACGGGCTGCCGCACCTGCGCGGAGCCGCTCACGGCCGGAGGGGAGCTCTGGACAGCCCTCTCAGCCCTCCTGGTCGCGCGCGGCCTTCAGCCGCTTGCTCAGCGCCGACTGGGTGATGCCGAGCAGGCGCGCGGCGATGGTCTGGTTCCCTCCGGCGCGCGACAGCGCCTCGTCCACGAGGAGGCGGACGGCGTCGTGGATGGTGGGGAGCTGCTCGACCCCCTCGAAGACCCCGCGCGCTGCCTCGGTCCGACCGTTGGCCGGCGCCCCACCGGCCCGCTCGATCGCGCGCGCGAAGGGCTCCATCGAGAGGATGCGATCCCGGTGCACGCTCACCGCGTCGAACACCATCGACCGCAGCTCGCGCACGTTCCCCGGGAACGCGTAGGTCCCGAGGAGCAGCGGCAGCTCCTTCGGCGTGGTCGGCGTCTTCTTCCCCAGCGAGCGCGCCGCCTCCTCGAGGAAGTGCGCGAGGAGGAGCGGGAGATCGCCCTTGCGCTCGCGCAGCGGCGGGATCCGCACCTGGTGCGTGGAGAGCCGGTAGTAGAGGTCGCGCCGGAAGGTGCCCTCCGCTTGCCGCGCCGCGAGGTCGTGGTGCGTGGCGACGATGACGCGCGACTGGAGCCGCTTCGGCCGATCGCTGCCGAGCGGGAAGTACTCGCCCTCCTGCAGGAGGCGGAGCAGCTTCACCTGCGAGGCGTTGGAGAGATCGCCGATCTCGTCGAGGAAGAGCGTGCCGTCGGCGGCCTCCTCGATCATGCCGCGCCGCGGCTGGTCGGCCCCGGTGAAGGCGCCGCGCACGTGGCCGAACAGCGTGTCGGCGAAGACCGCGTCGTCGAGCCCGGCGACGTTCACCGCGACGATGGGTCCCTTGCGCCCGGAGAGCGCGTGCGCGGCCCGCGCGACGAGCTCCTTGCCGGTGCCGCTCTCGCCCGCGATCGCGAGCGGCTGCGGGCTCCGCGCCACCGCCTCCACGTAGGAGAAGATCGCGAGCATCGCGGGATCGCGCGTGACGATGCCCGCGAAGGCCTCGGGGTGCGCCATCGTCCGCGAGAGGACGCGGTGGCCCATCTCGCGGTTCTCGCGCTGGAGCTCGATCATCCGCACCGCGCGGAGGACGCCGCCCACGATCCGGTCCTCCTCGGCGGTCTTCACGAAGTAGTCGTACGCGCCGAGCTTCACGCAGCGGACGGCGGTGTCCACCTGGTTCATGCCGCTGATGACGATCACGGCGACGCCGGGGTGGTCGGCGGAGATCCGCTGGAGGAGCTCCTCGCCCGAGACGTTCGGCATGTTGAGGTCGAGCAGCACGAGGCCGATCGGCTGCGACGCGAGGAGCGCCGGCACCTCGCGCGCGTCCTGCGTCTGCACGAGGTGGTCGATGCCTGCGCGCAGGAGCGCCGCGCGGAGCGACCTCAGCCACGCGAGCTCGTCGTCGACCGCGAGCACCGCGAATGACGGATAGGCGCCCTCGCTCATCGTGCGTCCTCCTCGCGCAGCACCGGCAGGGACAGGATCGCCGTGGTCCCGGCCCCAGGCGTCGAGCGGAACTCCAGGGTCCCCCCGTGCTCCTTCACGATCCCGGACGAGACCGCGAGGCCGAGGCCCGTGCCACCCGTGTCACGCTTCGTCGTGAAGAAGGGATCGGCGAGCCGCGGGAGGTGCTCGGGCGGGATCCCGACGCCCTCGTCGTGCACCTCGAGCACCACGCGGCCGCGCTCCGCGTCGTGGCGCGTGACGAGGCGGATGCCGTGGGCCGGATCGGGGAGCGCCTGGCAGGCGTTCAGGACGAGGTTCACCACCACCTGCTCGATGCGCTGTGCGTTCCCGCGGACCTGCGGCAGCCGCTCGCCGTAGGACACGTCGAACCGGCTCGTCGCCTTCTGGATCGGGTTCTGCACGAGCCGGAGCGCCGCGTGGACCACGGCGTCGAGGTCGACGGGCTCGAGGCGCGGCGCGTCCTCGCGGCGCGCGAAGTCCTTCAGGTCCTCCACGATGCGCTTGATGCGCCGGGCACCCTCGAGCATCTCGTCGAGCATGGGCGGCAGGTCCTGGCGGAGGACCGAGTACTTCAGTCCACCCAGCGTGAAGTCGCCGCGATCCCGGAAGCGGTCCTCGAACAGCTCCACCGCGTCGAGGTACACGTCCTTCAGGATCGGCATGTTCAGGAGGATGTAGCCGTTCGGGTTGTTGATCTCGTGCGCCACTCCGGACACGAGCACGCCGAGCGCGGCCATCTTGTCCGCCTGGACGAGCTGCGCCTGGTTCAGCCGGACCTCTTCCATCGCGCGCTCCTTCTCCGCCACCTCGCGCGCGAGCGAGGCGGTGCGCACCTCCACCTCGTGGTGCAGCGAGCGCGTCCAGGCGAGGGCTGCGCCGAGCCCGAAGACGAGCGGCACGAAGACCACCGCGCCGTACTTGAAGAAGGTTCGCCAGTCGAACGGCTCGGGCTCCAGCACGCCGAGCCAGCGCTGGCGGATCTCGTCGTAGCGGCCGGTCCGCTTCAGGATCGCGAGTCCCTCGGTGATCTGGGAGAGGAGCGCGTCGTCGCCCTTGCGCACCGCGTAGCCGTACCGGTGCGAGGCGACGTTCCGGGCGACCGGCGCCACGTTCGTGAGCTTGAGCTGGCGGACGAGCGAGATGCCCGGCAGCAGCGCGACCACCGCGTAGTCGCAGCGGCCGGCGGCGACGAGCCGCAGCGCATCGGCGGGCGTGTCGGTGCGCACGAGGCCGTCGTAGCCGGCGCGGGTGAGCGTGTCGTCCATGATGCCCGCGCGGTGGAGCGCCACGCAGTGGCCGCGGAGGTCGTCGAGCGACGCCGCCGTGCGCACGTCGCTGCGGGCGAAGATCGCGTGGTTCACGATCGTGTGGGGCAGGGAGAGGTCGAACTGCGTCGCGCGCTCGTCGGAGTACGAGATGCCCTGCAGCGCCGAGATCCGGCCGTCCTGGAGCGCGGCGCGCGCCTCCGACCAGCCGCCGAGCCGGAACTCGATCTTCAGCCCCATCACCTCGGCGATGGCGCGCGTGAGGTCCACGTTGTAGCCGGCGGGCTTGCCGTCCTGGTCGAGGAACTCGTAGGGCGGGTAGTCCCGGTCGCCGCCGAACACGAGGACGGGGCCGCCGGGGCGCGGCGAGCCGCCGGAGGGGTCCTGCGCGGCCACTTGGCTCGCGGCGAGGGACAGGACGAGGACCACCGCGGCGCGGCGGCCGACCCGCTCCACCGCCGCCCGCACCTGTGCGCGCCGCCCGGCCGCGACGACCACGGCCACCGCGATCGCGAAGCCGACCGTGGACGGATCGAGCCGCTCCCCGAGCAAGAGCGCGGAGAGCGCGAGCGTCACGAAGACCTGGAGGAGCTGGACCTGGCCGACGCGCGCGACGCCGCCGAGCGCGAGGCCGGCGTTCCAGGCGAAGAAGCCGAGGAACATGCTGAAGAGCGACACGTAGCCGAGCCCGGCCCACGCCGACGCCGGCACCGCTTCGGCGCGCACCGCGGGGAGCTTCAGGAGCGCGACGGAGACCGTGACCGGCAGCGCGACGACGAGCTGCCAGCAGATGACCTCCCAGCCCGGCATCGAGCGGGAGAGCGTGCCGCTCAGCGCGTAGCCGAGCGCGGCGCTGGCGGCGGCGAGGAGGAAGAGCCCGTCGGCAACGGTCCAGGCGCCGTGCGCGCGCGTGGCGACGAAGGCGAGGACGAGGCCCGTGCCGAGGAGCGCGAAGAGCCAGAAGCGGCCCGACGGGCGTTCCCCGGCGACCAGCGTCGCTGCGGCGGCGGTCGCGAGCGGCAGGATGGCGAGGACGACGGCGCCGTGCGAGGCCTCCGCGGTGCGGAGCGCGAGGCTGGAGAAGAACGGGAAGCCGCCGACGAGCAGGATGGCGCCGAGGACGATGGGGAGCCGCTGCGCGCGCGAAGGGATCGGGCGGCGCAGCACGGCGAGCGTGAGCGCCGCGAGGACGCCGGCGACGGCCGCGCGGGCGGCGGTGACGAGGGCTGGGTCGAGCGCGGCGACGGCGAGCCGCGTCGCCGGCAGGGTGCCGCCGAAGATCGTGACGCCGACGGCGCCGAGGGCGAGGCCGACCCCGGGGCGGCCGGATGGGGCAGTCTGGAGGCTCACGGGCTGGGCGGAGCCTCGTCGTGGGGGGCGGCGTCGCGAAACGACGGCGAGCTGCTCGTCATGGGGGTCACCTCGTGGATGTACGCGGTATGGTGGGCGCGCGCAGCCAGGGGGGCCACGTTGACACGGATCGAGCACATCCAGCAGCAGCGTGATCGCCACGGGCGGAAGGCCCTGGCCGTCTTGCCGGTCCACCACCCCAAGGAGCTCCTCACCGCGCTCGACCTCCTCGCGGTGGAGCTCTGGGGGCCGCCCGGCCCACCGCGCGGCCCCGACGCCGGGCGCATCCAGGCCTACGTCTGCCCGGTGGTGCGCAACGCGCTGGCGTTCCTCGCCTCCGGCGGCGCCGACGCGGTGGACGGCGTCCTGTTCCCGCACACCTGCGACAGCCTCCAGCAGCTCGCGACGCTCGCGCCCGATCTCGGCGGCTGGAGCAAGGCGTCCTTCACCTTCCAGCATCCCAAGGGGCCGCCGCGCCCGAGCGCGCGCGCGTTCCTGGAGGCCGAGCTCCGCTCCCTCGCGCGCGAGCTCGAGGCGTTCACGGGCCGGCGGCTCGAGCCCGCCCGGCTCGAGGCGGCGCTCCAGCTCCACGAGGAGATCGACCGGATCCGCGCGGCGCTGCTCGACGCCGGCCCGCGCCTGGCGATGTCCGACGCAGAGCTCTATGCGCTCCTGCGGCGCGGGGAGTGGCTCTGGCCAGCGGACCACCTCGACGAGCTGCGCGCGGCCCGGAGCGCGATCCAGCCCGGGCCGGTGCGCGAGGGCGTGCCGGTGCTCGTCACCGGCTACGTCCCGGAGCCTGCGGCGCTGCTCGACGTGCTCGAGCGGTCGGGCGCGTACGTCGCCGGCGACGACTACGCGGCGATCGGGCGGCGGGTCGTACGGGCTCGCTGCGAGGGCGACGCCTGGAAGCGCCTCGTCGAGCGGTACTGGTCGGCGCCGCCTTGCCCGACGCGGTCCGCGGACCAGGACGCGCGGATGAGCCACCTCGTCGAGCTCCTCGAGCGCTCCGGCGCACGGGGCGTCGTCGTGCACGGGGTGAAGTTCTGCGAGCCCGAGCTCTTCGACGTTCCGGCGATCCGGGCCACCTTCGCCGCGCGCGGCGTCCCGGTCCTCGTGCTCGAGACCGAGCTCGAGCGGGAGCTCTCCGGCCAGACCACGACGCGGCTCGAGGCGTTCGTGGAGATGCTGTCGGCGGGGAGGGCGGCGTGATGTTGCGACGCATGCAATACGAGGCCGCCGGCCGGATCGGCGCGCCGTTCCTCGCCGCGCTCGAGGCGTGGCAGCGCCGGCTGCGCCCCCGCGGCGCGCCGCGCGAGAGCCCCTTCGGCCCGCCGCTCGAGGCCACGCGAAAGCTGAAGGAGCTCATGACCGCCCACTACTTCCAGGGGCGCTACGCCGACGGCGCGGTGCCCGTGGCGTGGGTCACGAGCGGCTTCCCGGTGGAGGTGCTGCGGCCACTCGGCTTCCACGCCGTGTACCCCGAGAACCACGCGGCGCTCTGCGGCGTGCGCCGCATCGTCCCGGAGCTCTCGGACGCGGCCGAGGCGGAGGGGTACGCGCGGGACCTCTGCAGCTACGCGCGCACCGACGTCGGGAGCCTGCTCACCGGCTCGACGCCGGTGGGCCGGCTGCCGCGCCCGGATCTGCTGGCCTGCTGCACGAACATCTGCCAGACGGTGCTGTACTGGTACCGCGCGCTCGCGGCGAAGCTGGGCGTTCCGCTCGTGCTCGTGGACACGCCGTACGTGTACGGCGAGGCGAAGCCTCACCACCGCGCCTACGTGCGGGCGCAGCTCGAGGAGCTCGTGGCGGTCGCCGAGCGCGTGTCGGGTCGCAAGATCGATCCCGAAGAGCTCGCGGAGGCCACGCGGAAGGCGAAGGAGGGCTCGGAGCTCTGGGGCGAGTGCCTCGCGGCCGCGACGAGCAAGCCCGCGCCCTGGACCGGCTTCGACGGCTTCTTCCACATCGCGCCGATCGTCACGCTGCGCGGCACCGACGCCTGCAACGCGTACTACCGCCTGCTGCGCGACGAGCTGTGCGATCGCGTGCGGCGCGGGGTGGGCGGCATCCGGCGCGAGGAGCACCGGCTCCTCTGGGACAACCTGCCGATCTGGTTCGCCGTGCGCGAGATCTCGACAACGCTCGCGGAGCGCGGCTTCAACTTCGTGTGCACGAGCTACACGAACGCGTGGGCGGAGGCGGGGAGCCGGGTGGACCCCGCCGACCCGCTCGGCTCGGCGGGCGTGGCGTACACGCACGTCATCCTGAACCAGGATCTGCGCCACCGGCTCGACACGCTGCGGCGCCTCGCGCGCGAGTACCAGGTGGACGGCGCGGTGCTGCACAGCGATCGCTCGTGCAAACCGTACTCGGTGGGCCAGGTCGACCTGAAGGAGCGGCTCGCGGCCGAGCTCGGGCTCCGCGTGCTCCTGCTCGAGGCGGACCACAACGACCCGCGGGCCTGGGCGTCGGAGCAGGCCGACAATCGCCTCACCGCCTTCATGGAGAGCTTCGCGTGACCCCGAGCGTCGCGATCGGGCTCGACGCCGGCTCCACCACGTTCAAGGCGGTGGCGGTGGATGCCGGGGGCAGGGTGCTCGCCGCGCGGGTGGAGCCGGCGAGCCCGCGCGTGGAGGAGCAGGCGCGGCGCGTGGTGGGGGAGCTGCGCGCCGCGGCCGGTCCGGTGGCCGCGGACGCGCGGGTCGGGGCGACCGGCTACGGGCGCAAGCGGATCCCTGCCGCGCTCGCGCTCACCGAGATCACCTGTCACGCGCGCGGCGCGTTCTCGCGAACGCGACGGCCGGGCGTGCTCGTGGACGTGGGCGGCCAGGACACGAAGGTGATCCGCGTGGGGCCGGCCGGCGAGGTGCTCGACTTCGCGATGAACGACAAGTGCGCCGCGGGGACCGGGCGGTTCCTGGAGGTGATCCTCGGGCGGCTGCACGTGCCGCTCGACGCGGTCGGGGAGCACGTCGCGCGCGCCGCTGGCGCGGTGGCGGTGTCGAGCACGTGCACGGTGTTCGCCGAGAGCGAGGTCATCTCGCTCGTCGCCGACGGCGCGCCGATCGAGGGCATCGTGAAGGGGCTGCACCAGGCGCTCGCGTCTCGCGTGGCGACGCTGGCGCGGACGACCGCCGGCGGTGGCGCCGAGGTCTTCATGAGCGGCGGCGTCGCGCTCAATGCCGCGATGGTCGAGGCGCTCGGGAAGGCCCTCGGGAAGCCGATCGCGGTGGTTCCAGAGCCGCAGCTCGTGGGCGCGCTCGGCGCCGCGCTGGCGGTGATGGCGCGGTGATCGGCCCGGCGGGCTCGCCGGCAGACGACGCCGACGGCGAGCCCGCGCAAACGTCATCGCTCCCCAGGAACATCGAGCCGACGAGGAGCGCGTTGAGCCGGCTGCGCGCGGTCCGATCGAGGCCGTACACGATCGTCTGGTGGGCGATGAGGGACGCCTGGACACCGGGATCGAACAGGACGGTCGCGGCGATGAGCACCGCGAGCGACCCGGGGCGGAGCGCCATCGCGGCGAACGAGCCCGCGACGAGCAGGGCGCCTACGCGGACGACGGAGTCGGGGCCGCGGCGATCGGCGAGTGCCCCGGCGAGCGGTGCGGCGGCGGCCCCGGCGGCGCCGGCGAGCCCGAACGCGCCCGCGGCGACGCTCCCCATGCCGTACGGCGGCGCGGCGAGGGCGAGGGCGAGCGTCGACCAGAAGGCGCTGAAGGCGAGCGCCAGGAGGGCCTGGGCCAGGGCCGCGCGGCGGAGCTGCGGCAGGCGTGCGAGGCGGGCCAGCGACGTGAGGAGCGCGCCGCGGCTCCCGGTCTACATCGGCTATCCGCAGGCGCGCTTCTATCCGGCGAAGCTCCGCAAGTTCGCCGAGCTGATGCAGCGCGCGTTCGGAGCATCCCGGTCCAGCTCGCCGCCGTGAGCGCGTCGCCGCCTCCAGCGACCGTGAGGGGGAGGGGGGTGCGCGGACCCGCGCGGTACAGCTTCACTGTTCGTCATCAAGCGAAAACGGTCCGCAGCGAAGCAGCTGCTACGCTCGCGGTCGCTTCGAGATGCGACGGAGCAGTGCCCGACCCTCTGGGGGCAACCATGGTGTGGTCGCTTCGGTGCACCTTGCGACTCGTCCTCGCCGCCAATGTGCTGGCCGCGACGCGCGCGGCGGCCGACTCGTCGATCCGCTGTGACGGCGGGATCGTGCAGGTCGGCGACACGAGGCTCGACCTGCTCGACAAGTGCGGAAGGCCGGCGCTGCTGGAGCAAGTCACTGGCGACCGGACGCTCGTCGAGCTCATCGACGGTCAGGCCGCAGCGATGACGGGCGTCGGCGCCGAGCGCTGGACCTACAACTTCGGGTCGGGGCAGTTCATCCGCGTGGTCACCCTGGACTTCGGGAACGTGGTGGCCATCCATCGGGGCGGATACGCTATCCGCCGGAGCTCCTGCGCGATCTCGGACCAGGTCGAGCCCGATGCGACTCCGCGGCGATCCGCGTGGGAGACAGCAAGCTCGACCTTTTGGCCAGGTGTGGTGGTCCGGCCGCTCGAGAGTTCCGGAGAGAGAAGCGCCCCGTCTCATTGCCCGGAGTCGTGACCCCTGGACCAGCCTTCGCCAGCGTGGACGTCGAGGCCTGGACCTACGACTTCGGGCCGCAGGCGTTCCGCTCGATCGTCACGCTGGAGGATGGCCGCGTCGTGCTCGTGGAGCGGGGCAACTACGGGACGGCGCGCTAGGCTCGGTGTTCCCCGCACGTTGGTCGCGCGAGGAACGAACGTGTCGTCCGCTGCCGGACCGCTCACACGGTCGGCATCGTGCCCCCGTCGATCACGAGCTCTGCTCCATGGATGGAGGCGGCCCGGCTCGAGACGAGGAACGCGATCAGCTCGGCGACCTCGTCGGGACGATTCGGGCGACCGATGGGGATCCCACCGAGCGACTCCATCAGCCCCTGGCGAGCCGTGTCCTCGTCGACGCCGCGCTCCCGGGAGAGCCGCAGGATGAGCCGATGTGCGGAGGCCGTCTCCGTGAACCCCGGCGCCACGGAGTTCACGCGGATCCCCTTGGGACCGACCTCGTTCGCGAGGCCCTTGCTGTACGTCGCGAGCGCCGCCTTCGCGGCGGCATAGCCGAGCGTGGCCTCGTGAAGCGGGAGCCGCCGCTGGATCGACGTGACGTGCACGATCGCCCCCGAGCCCTGGGCGAGCATCACGGGAAGGAACGCTCGGTCGAGGCGCACGGCCGCGAGGAGATTGAGCTCCAGCTCCCGCTGCCACTCCTCGTCGGTGAGCGCGGCGAAGCCGCCGGCGGGCGCCGACGAGCCGCCGACGTTGTGTACGAGGATGTCGAGGCCACCGAGCCGCTCGCGCACTGCCCGGACGACCTCTCCCACGCCTGCGATGGTGGAGAGATCCGCCTGGACGAAGAGGTGAGGGGCCTGACCCTGCGGCAAGGGGGACCGAGCGGTCGTCGCGACCTGCGCGCCCGCGGCGGCGAGGCGACGCACGATGGCCTCGCCCACGCCCTCCGTGCCGCCGGTCACGAGCGCGCGCCGGCCCGCGAGCTCCGCC
>Ga0318494_10000825_pt1 | contig 11569 bp, 11 predicted proteins | sample GRESIP108b1f24_FD_203293 | JGI IMG/M metagenome (GOLD analysis project Ga0318494, IMG submission 203293) | Tropical soil microbial communities from Luquillo Experimental Forest, Puerto Rico - GRE.SIPMG.108b1f24 | ecosystem: Environmental > Terrestrial > Soil > Tropical forest > Bulk soil... | reverse complement strand
GCGAGAAGTACAGGTGGCCGCTCGACTGCCGGCGGAGGTTCGCGATCTCGCCGGCGACCCACACGTCCTTGAAGCGCGGCTCCACCGCCACGCGCAGGAGGCGCGTGAGCTCGGTGACCGAGATCTCGCGCGGCCGCACGCGCGAGAACAGGTCGCCGGTCTCACCCGGGCTCATGGCCGTCCCCTCGCGCCGCGCGTCATCATCGCTGTCCTAACGGCCCGCGCGGAGCGTGGCGAGGCGCTCGAGCAATGCGTCCACGTCGCCCTGCGACGGGAGACGCCACGGCGCGAGCGTGCGCCCCGGCCCCACGCGCACGCCGAACACGCGCGGCGGCCCGACCCGGAACGCGTCCTCGTCGGTCACGTCGTCGCCGACGTAGAGCGCGACGTCGAGCCGGAGGCGGGCGAGGAGCGCCACCACCGCGTCCCCCTTGTCGGGGAACTCGGCGGGCAGGACGTTCAGCACCTTCTTGCCGCGCACGAGCCGCGCCCCGCGCAGCCGCCCCGCGGCGGCATGCACCGCCTGCTCCACCGCGCGCCAGCGCCGCTCGAGGCCATAGTGGACCGCGAGCGTGGAGCGCTTGTCCTCGAAGTACACCGGCTCGCCGTCGAGCTCGGCCTGCAGCGCGCGCTTCCACGCCTGCACCTCGGCAAGCACCTTGCGCGGGACCGGCTTCGCGTGGCCGAGCTCGAAGCCGTGGTTCCCCACCACGATGGGCGCGAGCCCCTCCGAGAGCCGCACCGTGTCCTTCCACGCCCTCCCGGAGATCACCGCCACCGGCCACGACCGCGCGACGCGGCGCAGCAGGCGCTTCGTCGAGGGACGCATCGCCGCGCCGTGCGGGTCGCGCACGAGCGGCGCGAGCACCCCGTCGTAGTCGAACGCGAGGAGGGCGCGGCCGCGGGCGAGCCGCTCGAGCTCCCGGTGGTTGCGCGCGGCGAGCGGGTTCATCGCGGTGCGGGCACCGGGGAGGCGAGCGCGCCCCGGACCAGGTCGGCGAGGGCGCCGACGAACCCGGGCCGGGCGCCCACCGCAGGCGCGCGCCCGAACCACGCCGCGCCGCCCTGCTGCGCGGCCTCGCGCGCGAGGATGTCCATGTCGTAGAGCGTCTCGAGGTGCTCGGACACGAACGCGACGGGGACGCAGATCACCGCCTTCCCCCGCGCGTTGGCCCGCACCCACTCCACCGTGTCGGGGCCCAGCCACTTCGCCGGCCCCACCTTGCTCTGGTACGTGATCTTCCACTCGCCCTCGGCGAGCCCGCAGCGCTCGGCGGCGCCGCGGGACGAGGCGAGCACGTACTCCGGATACGGGTCGCCCTTCTTCACCTGCGAGAGCGGGAGCCCGTGCGCGGAGAAGACCACGAGCCGCGGCACGCCGGCCGGCGCCTGCGCGAGGGCCTCGCGGATCGTGCCCGCGAGCGCGTCGAGCCAGCCCGGGTGGTCGTGCCAGGTGCACACCTCCACGAGCGGCTTCTCGCGCGGCCACACCCGGCGCAGCTCGAGGAGGCTGCTCCGCGTCGTCGCGTTCGCCCACTGAGGGTAGAGCGGCAGCGCGAGGGCGCGCTCCGCCCCGGCGGCGAGCGCGTCGCGCACCGCCTCCTCGGTGTTCGGGTGGCCGCAGCGCATCGCGAGGTGGCAGCCGAAGCCGTCACCGAGCGCCGACTGGAGCGCCCGGGCCTGGGCCTCCGTGCCCTCCACGAGCGGCGAGCGCCCGCCGATGAGCTGGTACTTCTCCGCCGACGACGGCGCCCGCCGGCTCGAGATGAGGCGGGCGAGCGGCTTGCGGAGCGGACCCAGTGGGACGTCGAGGACGAGCGGGTCGGAGAACAGGTCGAACAGGTACGGCTCGACCTCGTCGAGATTCCGCGGGCCACCGAGGTTCATGAGGAAGACGGCGGTCTTCATCGTCGAGAGAGCCCCTCACCCCAATCGGCTTGGAGATCGGGGGGCTACGCCCCCCGATGCCCCCGGCTCGCTCCGCCATGGCCTGACCGGCCATCGGCTGCGCTCGCACCGCCGGATCAGTGAACTGCTTGACCTACACCGTCCGTGAGAACGTGTTCTTCCCCTCGGCCTGCCGCTTCGGCAGGTAGGCGTCGAACAGCATCGCCACGTTGCGCACGAGGAGCTGGCCGAGCGGCGTGACCCGCAGGACGTCGCCGTCGAAGGTGACGAGCCCGTCGTCCTGCAGCTCCTGGACGCCGGCCTTGAGATTCGCCTCGATCTCGGCGCGCGCGGCCGGCCCGAACTTCCCGGCGACCTCGCGGAGGTCGAGCCGCAGGAGGCACATCACGCGGTTGATGACGAAGCGGCGCATCACGTCGTCGTCGCTCATCGCCGCGCCGCGCTCGACCGGGAGCCGGCCCTCGAGCACGTGCTGGCTCCAGTCCTTCAGCTTGTGCGCGTTCTGGGCGTAGGCGCCACCGATGTCCGCGATCGACGTCATGCCGAAGGCGACCGTGTCCGGCGCCGGCCGGATCGTGTAGCCCTGGAAGTTCCGGTAGAGGTACCCCTCGTCCTGCGCCCGCGCGAGCTCGTCGGTCTCGAGGGCGAAGTGGTCGAGGCCGATGAGCCGGTAGCCGGCCTTCGCGAACGCCTCCACCGCCCCGAGGAACAGCTCGACCCGCTGCTCGGTCTTCGGCAGCGCCTCCTGCGGCAAGAGCCGCTGGTGCGGCTTCGACCACGGCACGTACGCGAAGCCGAACACCGCCATGCGATCCGGATGGATGGCGACGATCCGCTCGAGCGTGCTCTTCCAGGTGTCGATCGTCTGGTACGGCAGGCCGTAGATGAGGTCGAGGTTCACGCCGCCGAACCCGGCCTTGCGCGCGTGCGCCACGAGGTCGGCGGTCTCCCGCTCGCCCTGGATGCGGCCCACCACCTCCTGCACCTTCGCGTCGAAGTCCTGCACGCCCATCGAGATCCGGTTGAACCCGAGGGACGCGAGGAGGTCGATCTGCGACTTCGTCGTGATCGCGGGGTCGATCTCGATCGCCTTCTCGACGTCGGGCGTCCACTCGAAGTGCCGCGCGAGGATCGCGTGGCAGCGCTCGAGCTGCTTCTCGTCGAGGAAGGTGGGCGTGCCGCCACCCCAGTGGAGCTGGCTCGCCTTGCGCCGCTGCGGGAGCCGCGCGGCCACCATCGCGACCTCCTGCTCGAGGACGTCGAGGTAGGAGTCGGCGCGCGAGTGGTCGTGCGTGGCCACCACGTTGCAGCCGCAGAACCGGCACATCTCCCGGCAGAACGGGAGGTGGACGTAGATCGAGAGCGGCTCGTCCACGCGGTTCGCGCGCGCGAGGTGCTCGGCGTAGTGGGTGGGACCGAACGCGTCCGACCACTCCGGCGCGGTGGGGTAGCTCGTGTAGCGCGGGCCGGGCCGGTCGTACTTGCGGATGAGCTCGGGGGGCGGGATGGAGATCACGCGACGCTCCTAAGGACGGAAGGCGTGCACGGCCTCGACGAGCGCCCGCACGTTCTCGGTCGGCGTCGGCGGGAGGATGCCGTGTCCGAGGTTGAAGATGTAACCGGGCTGGTGACCGGCCGCCTCGAGCATCGCGCGCGCGCGGGCGATGCAAGTCGCCTGGGGCCCGAGGAGCAGCATCGAGTCGAGGTTGCCCTGGATCGCGACGTTCGGGGCGCGGCGGCGGGCCTCGGCGATCGGGAGGCGCCAGTCGATGCCGACGACGTCGTACCCGAGCTTCGCCATCGCCTCGAGGTGGCCGGTGGTGCCGGTGGAGAACAGGATCCGCGGCACGCCCTTCCCGGCGAGCTTCTCCGCGATCCGCGCGAGGTACGGGAAGCTGAACTCCTCGAGGTCCTCGCGCGAGAGCTCGCCGAGCCAGCTCTCGAAGACCTGGACCGCGTGGCAGCCGGCGTCGATCTGCGCCTCGAGCTGGACGAGCGCGGCCTGCGTGAGCTTCTCGAACAGCGCGTGCGCCGCGGCGGGGTCGTTCCAGAGCAGCGTCTTGAGGCGCGTGAAGCCCTGGCTCCCGCCCTCCACCGCGTAGCTCGCGACCGTGAACGGACCGCCCACGAAGCCGATGAGCGGCACCGAGAGGTCGAGCGTGCGATTGATGCCGCGGATGCCGTCGAGGACGTAGCCGAGGTCCTTCTTCGGGTCGGGGATCCGGAGCGCGTCGATCGCGGCGCGGTCGCGGACCGGGTTCGCGATCTTCGGCCCGCCCTCCCGCGAGCCCTTCTCGCCCTTCTCGAACGAGAGGTCGAGGCCCATCGCCGGGAGGTGCACGAGGATGTCCGAGAACAGGATCGCGGCGTCGAGGTCGAACTCGGTGACCGCGGCCGCGGTCACCTGCGCGATGAGCTCGGGCGACCCGCACAGCTCGAGGAAGGAGACCTTCTCGCGCACCGCGCGGTAGCTGGGCTGGTAGCGGCCCGCCTGGCGCATGAGCCACACGGGAACGCGGTCGACGGCCTCGCGACGGCAGGCCCGGAGGAAGCGATCGTTCTTCGGAGTGTTCGGCATGGGGGCCGGCATCTTAGCCCGACCCGGGGCGCAGTGCAGCGTCAGCAGGCCCCGGACGGAGCGAGCCGTAGGACTGCGGCAGGAGCGCGCACCCCGCGGACGCGGACGGTCTTCCGCCGCCCGGTCTCCCCCCTGAGGAGCACCACGTCGGCCTTGCGGACCTCCAGCGCGTCGGCGAGGAACTCCACGAGCGCTGCGTTCGCCTCCCCATCCACCGGCGGCGCGGCGAGCTGGAGCTTGAGCCGCCCCTCGTGCTCGCCCACGACGCGGGTCCGGGAGGCGCGCGGCTGCACGAGGAGCTCGAGGACCACGCCCTCCGCGTCCTCGCGGAGCCACGAGCTCACTTGCCGGGTCCTGGCAGGCCGACGATCGCGATCTTCGCCTTGTCGGCGAGCCACACCATCTCGTCGCGATCCATCACGAGGGTGGAGCCCGCCTCCACGGCGAGAACGCGCGCCTTCGCCTCGCGCATCACCGCCACGGTGTCCGGGCCGACCGCCGGGAGGTCGAAGCGCCGGTCCTGGCCGGGCTTCACCGCCTTCACGACGACGGCGCCCTCCTTCGCCAGCTCGCCGCCGCGCCGGATGCAGGCGTCGGTGCCCTCGAGCGCCTCGACGGCCACTCCCACCCTGTTCTTCACGACCACCGTCTGGCCGAGGTCGAGGCGGCCGATCCCGCGCGCGAGCTCGAGGCCGTAGCGCGCGTCCTCCCACTCCTCGGCGGTGGGCTCCTGCTTGCCGAGGACACCCTCCGGCGCGAGCCGGTCCTGGAGGTACGGCGTCGGGTCCACCACCGGAAGCCCGTGCTCCTCGAGCGTCCGCGCGATCGCGCGGAGCAGGTTGTCGTCGGAGCGGACGGCGATGGTCGCGAGGACCTTGAGGCCGAGCCCGTCGAGCCAGGCGTCGCGGAAGAAGCGCGCCTTCGTGACCGCGCCGAGTAGCACCACCTGGTCGGCGCCGCCCTGCGAGAGCGTCTCGATGAGCTTGCCGAGCTCACCGAGCTTCACCCAGGTGCAGCGGTCGGCGAACGCCTCGATCGCGCGGTCGGTCTGGTTCACGTGGGCGGCCACCACCACCCGGTGGCCCGCCTTGCGCGCGCTCTCGGCGAACAGGAGCGGGAAGCGGCCGCTCCCCGCGATGAGGCCAATCGTGCTCACCGCGTGAGACCGCGCTCGCCCACGCCCTTCAGGAACTTCACGAGGTGGGCGATCTCCGGCTCGGCGCCCTGGTCCGCCTCGAGCTGGGCGATGGCGTCGCGGAGCGGGGTGCCCGACCGGAAGAGGAGCTTGTAGGCGTCCTTCACCCGGCCGATCTGCGTCTCGGTGAAGCCCGCGCGCTGCAGCCCGATCACGTTCACGCCCGCCACCTGCGCGCGATCGCCCTGCACGAGGCAGTACGGCGCCACGTCGCTGGCGATCATCGAACCGCCCGACGCCATCGCGAACCGGCCCATGCGCGTGAACTGGTGGATGGCCGAGAGGCCGCCCATGATCACGTGGTCCTCGAGGGTGACGTGACCCGCGAGCGCCACCGAGTTTGCGACCACGCAGTGATCGCCCACCTGGACGTCGTGCGCGACGTGGCTGTTCGCCATGAAGAGCGACGACGAGCCGATGCGCGTCACGCCGCCGCCGCCCTCGGTGCCGAGGTGCACGGTGATGAACTCGCGGAACTGGTTCCGGTCGCCGATCTCGATCCGCGTCTTCTCGTTCTTCCACTTCAGGTCCTGCGGGATCTGGCCGATGCAGGCGTGCGGGAAGACGCGGTTCCCGCGGCCGAAGGTCACGTCGCCCTCGATCACGGCGTGGGCGCCGACCACGTTGTCTGGGCCCATCTTCACCTCGGGCCCGACGACCGCGAACGGCCCGATCTCGCAGGACGCGTCGATCTGCGCGCCAGGCGAGACGACCGCGGTGGGGTGGATCGCCATCGCTTCGTGCTCCTCTTCGGCTCAGGTGGCGTCGCCGTCCACGAGCATGGCCATGAACTCGCCCTCGGCGCAGACCTGGCCGTCGACCCTCGCCTCGCCCTTCGCCTTGATGACCGTTCCCTTGTTCCGCAGGAGCGTGCACTCGAGCTCGAGCCGGTCGCCGGGGACCACCGGCTTGCGGAAGCGGGCGCCGTCGATCGCCATGAAGAAGATCACCTTCCCGGCGCGCTCCTCGGGCGTCATGTCCTTCAGGATGAGCAGGGCCGACGTCTGCGCGAGCGCCTCGAGGATGAGGACGCCGGGCATCACCGGCTGGCCCGGGAAGTGCCCGACGAAGAACGGCTCGTTCATCGTCACGCACTTCAGCCCCACGATCCGCTTCCGCTCCTCGAGCTCGATGATGCGGTCGACGAGGAGGAACGGGTAGCGGTGCGGGAGGTACTTCTCGATGAGCCGGACGTCCATCACCGGGGCGGCGGGCTTCTCGCTCATGGTTTCTTCTCTCCAAGCTTCGCGAGCTGCTTCTCGAGCTCGCGGACCTGCTTCACGAGCTCGGGGAGGCGCGAGAGCGACGCGTAGATGCGCATCGCCTCGGCACGCGGCCGCGCCGGGCTCCCGAGGATCACTGCGCCGGCCTCGACGTCGTTCATCACGCCGCTCTGCGCGGCGATCTTCGCACCGTCGCCGATGTTGAGGTGTCCGGTGATGCCCACCTGCCCGCCGAGGACGACGCCCATGCCCAGCTTCGTGGAGCCGGACACGCCGACCTGCGAGACGATGATGGAGAGCGGCCCCACCTGCACGTTGTGGGCGATCATGACGAGGTTGTCGATCTTGGTCCCGCGGCCGATCACGGTGGAGCCGAGCGCCGCCCGGTCCACGGTGGTGTTGGCGCCGATCTCCACGTCGTCCTCGACGACCACGTTCCCGACCTGCGGTACCTTGTAGTGGCGCGGCCCGGCCCCCTCGCCCTCCATGTCGAAGGCGAAGCCGAAGCCGTCGGAGCCGAGGACGCAGCCGGGCTGGAGGATCACGCGGTCGCCGACGACGCAGCCGTCGCGCACGACGACGTTCGGGTAGAGCGTGCAGTCGGCGCCGATGCGGGCGCCCTCGCCCACGTGCACGCCAGGGTGGAGGATGGTGCGCGGCCCCACGGACGCGCCCGGGCCCACGGACGCGAGCGGCATCACCTCGGCGCTCGCGTCCACGGTTGCGGTGGGGTGCACGAACGCCTGCGGCGCAATGCCGGGCACGGCGCGGCGCGGCGGGTTGAAGAGGGTCGAGGCCTTCGCGAACGCGAGGTACGGGTTCGCGCACCGGATCACGGTGCGGCCCGCCGGGACGTCCTCGCCGGGCTCGACGATGACCGCCGCCGCCCGGCTCGCCTCGAAGGCGGCGCGGTACTTCTTGTTCGAGAAGAACGAGACCGCGCCCGGCCCCGCGTCCTCGAGCGGCGCGACGCGGTCGATCACCGCCGCGAGGTCGCCCGCGGCCTCGCCGCCGACGCGCGCGGCGAGCTCCGCGACCGTGAACGTGCCGCCCTCCGTCACTTGCTCGCCTTCGCCTTCTTGTCGGTCGCCTTCGCGTCGGCCTTCTTCGCGGCCGGCGCGTCGCCGGCCTTGTGGCGGGCGTTGTACGTGCGCACGAGCTCGTTCGTGAGGTCGATGGACGGGGGCGCGAACACGACGCCGGCGTCGTTCCGCTCGAGCACGATCGAGAAGCCCTCCTTCTCGGCGAGCTCGCGGACGATCGCCGCCATCCGATCGAAGATGCCGCGGGTCACCTCGCGCTCCCGGTCGGAGAGCTCGCGCTGGAGCTGCGCGAAGGTGGACTGGAGGTCCATCATCCGGCGGTTCAGGTCCTCCTCGCGCTCACGGCGCGCGGACTCGGCGAGCACGCTCGCCTGCTTCTCGAAGTCGGCGCGGAGCTTCTGGAACTCCGCCTGCTTGTCGTCGAGGACCTTCTGCTTCTGGTCGAACTCGGTCTTCAGGCGGGCCTTCGCGGCCTTGCCCTCGTCCACCTCGTTCAGCGCGCGCTGGAGATCGACGAGGCCGATCTTCTGCTCGGCCCGGGCGGGCACCGCGTGGACGAGCGCCGCGATCGTGGCGGCGACGGCGAGGATGCGCATGGGGAGCCTCCGTGGGTCCTAGAAGAAGTTGCCGATCGTGAACTGGAAGTCGAGGGCCTGGTCGATGTAGTTGCCGGTCACCGGGTCCTTGCGGCGGTCCAGCGGGAAGCCCCACTCGAACCGGAGCGGGCCGATCGGGCTGAACCAGCGGAGCCCGAACCCGGTGGACTTGTACAGCGACAGGGACACCGCGGGGTCGGTGTACTTACCCGGCGCGAACGCGTTGCCCATGTCGTAGAAGAACACGCCGCGGATTCCCACCTTCTCGAACAGCGGGAACTCGAGCTCGAAGTTCAACGTGACCTGCTTGTTCCCGCCCACCGTGACCGGGGCGAGCTCGGACTCCGGCCGGGCCGTCGTGCCGACGAGCACCGTGGGCGCGACGGAGAGCTGCCGGTAGCCGCGGATCGAGTTGATGCCGCCGAGGTAGTAGAGCTCGGAGATCGGGATCGGGTGCGCCGCATCCCACTCGCGGATGTAGCCAGCGGACAGCTTCATGCGCCCGACGAAGTTCCAGAAGAGCGGGCGGTAGTAGCGGGCGTCCAGCGTGTAGCGGCTGAACAGGTTCACGTCCTGGCCGAAGATGCTGCTCGGGGCGAGCGCCGGGGGCGCGAGCTCGGCCGATACCGAGGTGAAGAAGCCCGCGGTGGGGAAGAGCCGGTTGTCGCGCTTGTCCCACTGCAAGGACATGCGGACCGAGCTCGTGGTGCCGGAGCGGAAGCGGTTCGCGAGGATGACGTTGGTCGCGGTGGGGGTCACCGTCACGCGCTCGTTCGTGTAGGTGGCGAAGAGCCTCATGTCCTCGAGGTGCTTCGCGAACGGCCACCACCACGAGAGGCCCGCGAGCTCGTAGCCCCACGTCATCGACCCGCCGACCGCGCGCCGGTTGAACTCCGTGTAGACCGCCTCCGAGGAATAGAGGTCGAAGGCGAAGGTCCAGCGCGTGTCGAAGAAGTAGGGATCGGCGAACTGGATCGTGCCGAGCTGCCGCACGGACGACCACTGGACCTGGAGCGAGAGGCTCTGGCCCCAGCCGAACAGGTTGTTCTGCGAGATCTGGCCGGTGAGGATGAAGTTCTCGTACGACGAGAAGCCGGCGCCGATCTGGAAGGTGCCGGTGGAGCGCTCCTTCACCTCCACCTTCGCGACGATGAGGTCGTCGGCGCTGCCGCGCGCGGTGGTGATGTTCACCGTCTCGAAGAAGCCGAGCGCGTTCGCGCGCTCCTTCGACTTGTTGATGCCGGTCTGGCTGAAAAGCTCGCCCTCGTAGATGCGCAGCTCGCGGCGGATCACCTTGTCGCGCGTGCGGCTGTTCCCGACGATCTCGATCCGCTCGAACTTCACCTTCGCGCCGGGCTGGACGTCGTAGGTGAGGTGGATGATGCGGTTCTTCTCGTCCACGTCGGTGAGCGGCGTGACGTTCGCGTACGCGTAGCCCTCGTCCCGGTACACGTCGGCGACGGCGAGCAGGTCCTTGCCCACGCGCGAGCGCGCGAACAGCTCGCCCTCCTTCACCATGATCCGCTTCCGCAGCTCCGACTCGTCGCGGCCGAGGTCGCCCGCGAAGCCGATCTTGCCGATCCGGTACTGGTTCCCTTCCTCCACGCGGATCGTGAGGAACAGGAACCGCTTGTCGGGCGAGAGCTGGACCGCCGGCTTCTCCACCTTGGCGTAGAGGTAGCCGCGGTCGCCGTAGACGAACTGGATCGCCTGCAGGTCGCGCTGGAACACCTCCTCGCGGTAGGTGCCCGAGGAGGAGAGGAACGAGAGGAACCCTCCCTCCTTCGTCTGCATCACGCCGGAGAGCTCCTCGTCGGGAACGTGCGTGTTCCCGATGAAGCGGATCTCCTTCACGAGCACCTTCGAGTGCTCGGCGACCTCGAACACGACCGACACCTGGTTGTCGGGCTCGTCCACGAGGCGGTAGGAGATCTCGGCGAGGTAGAACCCCTTCTCGACGTACTTCTCCTGGATCTTCTTGACGCTCTTGGCCAGCACGGCCCGATCCAGGATCGAGTACGGCTTCACCTCGACCGCTTCCTTCAGGTCGTCCTTCGAGATCTCCTCGTTGCCCTCGATCCGCCACTCGCGGACGGCGGGCTTCTCCACCACCCGGACGACGAGCGTCGGACGGGCGGGATCGCCCTGCTCCTCCAGGACCACGTCGGCGAAGAAGCCGAGCTTCATCACCGCCTTGAGGTCGTCGTCGAGGCGGGCGTCGTCGAGCGGCATGCCCGGCTTCGTCGAGACCGCGGCCTTCACCGCGTCGACCTCGACGCGGCGGTTCCCTTCGACCTGGACGGAGGCGACGACGGGGCCCGTCTGCTCGTTCTCGGCGGCGCGTGCCGGCGAGAGTGAGAGCAGGGCCAGCACAAGCGCTGTCGGGAAATACCGCTTCACGAGGGGGCGCACTCTACGGCAGAACGTCGAGTGCCATCAAGGACCGAAACTCCCTCGTTCACACGAGCTTTCCGGCCTCGATCCGCAGCCGCCGCGGCAGGCTCGCCGCCAGCGCCTCGTTGTGCGTGACGACGATCATCGTGATGCCGAGGCGCGCGTTCAGGTCGACGAGGAGCGAGTGGATCCCCTCGGCCGTACGAGGGTCGAGGTTGCCGGTGGGCTCGTCGGCGAGGAGGAGCCGCGGCGACAGGCACAGGGCGCGCGCGAGCGCCACCCGCTGCTGCTCACCGCCGGAGAGCTCGCCGGGCCGGTGCTCGAGCCGATCCCCCAGGCCCACGACCCGCAGCATCTCCTCGGCCCGCTCCCGGGCCTCCGCCCGCGGCCGGCGCCGGACGAGGGCCGGCATCATCGCGTTCTCGACCGCGGAGATCTCGGGGAGGAGGTGGTGGCTCTGGAACACGAACCCCACGCTCTCGCTCCGGAAGCGCGCGAGCCCGGAGTCGTCCCGGTCGAAGACGCTCTCGCCGTCGAAGCTCACCGTGCCGCTGGTGGGTGCGTCGAGGGTGCCCACCACGTGGAGGAAGGTGCTCTTCCCCGCGCCCGACGGGCCGGTGAGCGCCACGAGC
>Ga0318494_10000817_pt1 | contig 11592 bp, 12 predicted proteins | sample GRESIP108b1f24_FD_203293 | JGI IMG/M metagenome (GOLD analysis project Ga0318494, IMG submission 203293) | Tropical soil microbial communities from Luquillo Experimental Forest, Puerto Rico - GRE.SIPMG.108b1f24 | ecosystem: Environmental > Terrestrial > Soil > Tropical forest > Bulk soil... | reverse complement strand
CCCAGGAGGCCGTCGTGCAGTTCCAGAAGCGGATCGACGAGCGCGTGAAGGCGGCGATGGAGGGGATGTCCTCGATCGCCGACGTGCAGCGCGAGCTCGGCGAGCTCTCGCGCAAGCTCTCGGAGCTGGAGCGGCGGCTCGACGAGGCGGAGAAGAAGTAGGCGTCCGTCAGGCCGCTGCGGAGTCGCGCGCGGGGTCGCGCGCGAGCAGCTCCTCGGCGATCGACGCGAGCGCGCCCGCGCCGGGCGACGACGGCGCGTACTCGAAGATCGTGAGGCCGTGGCTCTGCGCCTCGTCGATCTTCACGGAGTAGCCGAGCACCGTCCGCGACACCTCGCTCGCGAACCGCTCGCGGAGCTTCGCGAGGATCTCGTCGGCGAGCTGCGTCTTCCGGTAGAGCGCCGGCACCACCATCGCGAGCCGCGGCGCGTCGCCGCGCGCCTCCCGCTCGCGCGCGAGGCTCTGCACGATCTCCGCGCAGCCGTCGAGCGCGAGGTAGGTGAGCGCCACCGGGACCACGATCTCGGTGGCGGCGCGCAGGACGTTGGCGGTGACGAGCGAGAGAGACGGCGGCGAGTCGACGAGGACGACGTCCCAGCGCTCCGCCGGGAGCGCGTCGAGCGCGAGCCGCAGCTTCTCGGCGCGGTCGGGGTACGCCGCCGCCTCCTCGGGGAAGCTCGCGAGGTCCTTGTTGGCGGGGAGGAGATCGAGGTTCGGCACCGCGGTGTGGCGCACCACCTCGTCGATGCCGGCCGAGCCCAGCAGGAGATCCTTCACCGTGGGAGAGAGGCCGCGGACGTCGACGCCGAGCGACTTCCCGGCGTGGCCCTGCGTGTCGAGGTCGGCGACGAGGACGCGCAGCCCCCGCCGGCGCGCGAGCCAGGCGCCGACGTTCACGCAAAGGGTGGTCTTGCAGCTCCCGCCCTTCTCGTTGATGAAGGCGATGCGGCGCACGCTATGTGCCGCTGTTGCCGTTCTTCGTCTGCCGCTCGAGCTTCTCCGTGAGGCCGTCGACCACCGACTCCAGCTCGGAGAGCTTCCGGCGCAGCTCGTCCACGTCCTCGGTGGACGGGAGGTTCACGGCGCCCATGGCAGTCTTCACGCCCCGGTCGAACGTGGACTTCGCGTTGAGGGCGGACGAGACCACGGTCTGGACACCGTGCATCACCCGCTCGTTCGAGAGGAGCTGGGTGACGAGGCGCCCCATCCGCTCCTCGCCCTTCTCGAGCGCCTTCTTCACCGTGGGGTTCTTCAGGATCCCTGCCATCATGTGTGGACTTTGTTCTCTCCCTTCCTTAGCTTGTCAAGCGCCGTGACTGGCCCTGCGCTGCTCGACAGACGACTCCTCGTCGTGACGGGCAAGGGAGGCGTGGGGAAGTCCACCGTCGCCGCCGCGCTGGGGCTGCTCGCGGTGCGCCGCGGGAAGAAGGTCCTCGTCTGCGAGCTGAACGCGCACGAGCGCGTCGCGCCGATGCTGGGCGCGCCGCCGTCGGGGACCAGCATCCGCGAGGTCCTCCCCGGGCTCTGGTCGGTGAACGTGACCCCGCACGAGGCCATGCGCGAGTACGGCCTCATGGTGCTGAAGTTCCGCACCATCTACGAGGCGGTCTTCGAGAACCGGGTCGTCCGCCACTTCCTGCGCGTGGTCCCCTCGCTCGCCGAGCTGGTGATGCTCGGCAAGGTGCTGAACGAGGTGCGCGCGACGGAGGACGGACGGCCGCGCTGGGATCTCGTGATCCTCGATGCGCCCGCCACCGGCCACGCGGTGCAGCTCCTCCGCGTGCCGGCGGCGCTGCTCGACACCGTGCCGGCGGGGCCGCTCCGCAGCGACGCCGAGTGGATGAACGCGCTGCTCGTGGACCCGCGCTCCACCGCGGTGTCGATCGTGACCCTGCCCGAGGAGATGCCGGTGAACGAGGCGGTCGACCTCGACCGGCAGGTGCGCGGCGTGCTCGGGATGCCGAGCGGCGCGCTGCTCGTGAACGCGATGCCCGAGGTCCGCTTCGCGCGCGAGGAGCGCGAGCGGCTCGGCCTTCTCGCCGCGGCGCCCTCCCCGCTCGGCCCCGCCGCGCGGGCCGCGCGCCTGCAGGCGATCCGCGCGGAGCAGGCCACGCGCTACCTCGAGCGCGCCCGCGCGGCGCTCGACCTGCCGGCGGTGATCCTGCCGCTCGTCGCCACGGACCGGTGGGACCGCGCCGCGGTGGAGCGGATCTCGGCGGCGCTCGAAGGCGGCCTCGCCGCGGCGGGGGTGTGAGATGGGCGCGCTCCTCGACCGGCTGGCGGGGAAGAAGATCGCCGTCTGCGTCGGCTCGGGCGGCGTGGGGAAGACCACCGTCGCCGCGGCGATCGGGCTGCACCGCGCCGCCGCGGGCGCGAAGGTGCTCGTGTGCACGATCGACCCCGCGCGCCGGCTCGCGAACGCGCTCGGGCTCGAGGCGCTCGGGAACGTCGAGTCCCACGTGCCCGACCACAAGTTCCGCGAGGCCGGGCTCGCGCCGCGGGGACAGCTCTTCGCGATGATGCTCGACGTGAAGCGCACCTGGGACGACGTGGTCGCACGCCACGCGCCGGACCGCTCGCGGCGGGAGCGCATCTACCAGAACCGCATCTACAAGCAGCTCTCCTCCGCGCTCGCCGGCTCGCAGGAGTACATGGCGATGGAGAAGCTGTACGAGCTCGCGACCGAGCGCGACTACGACCTCGTGGTGCTCGACACGCCGCCCACCGCGCACGCGCTCGACTTCCTCGACGCGCCGGATCGCGTGCTCGACTTCCTCGGCAACGACACCGCGCGCGCGCTCCTCGTGCCCGCCGGGCGCGCCGGCCTGCGGCTCTTCCAGCTCGGCGGCACCTACGTGGTGAAGACGCTCGCGCGCTTCACCGGCGCCGACGTGCTCCACGACCTCGGCGACTTCATGGCGAACTTCGCGGGCATGTACGAGGGCTTCAAGGACCGCGCGGCGGCGGTGCGCGAGCTGCTCGGCCAGCCGCAGGTGGGGTTCGTGCTCGTGTCGTCGGCGGCGCCGCGCTCGGTGGACGACGCGCTGTTCTTCCACGAGCGGCTCCACGCCGAGGGGATGCCCATCGCGGGCGCGGTGGCGAACCGGGTGACCACCGGGCTATGGGACGGCGCGTTCCTGCCGACCGGGATCGAGCTCGCGGCGGCCCTCGGCGACGACGCGGACCTCGCGGAGCGGCTCGCGATCACGCTCGCCGAGCACGAGGTCCTCGCGCGCGCCGACGCCCGGGAGGTGGCCCGCCTCTTCGCCGCCGTGGGCGAGGGGTCGGTGACGGTGCCGCGGCTAGAGACCGACGTGCACGACCTCGCGGGCCTGTCGCGGCTCGCGGAGAGCCTGTAGGAGGCGCGGATGATCGATCTCGAGGTGAGGACCTCCGCACGGGCGCAGCTCGTGGACGTGACGGAACGGGTGCGCGAGGCGGTGCGCGCGGCGGGGATCGCGAGAGGCGCAGCGCTCATCTACTGCCCGCACACGACCGCGGGCGTGACCATCCAGGAGAACGCCGACCCCGACGTGCAGCGCGATCTCCTGCTGGCGCTCGAGCGGACCGTCCCTCGCGACGCGGGCTGGCGGCACGCCGAGGGGAACGCCGACTCGCACGTGAAGGCGTCGCTCGTGGGGTCGTCGCAGCTCGTGCCGGTGGAGGACGGTGAGCTGGTGCTCGGCACCTGGCAGGCCGTGTACCTCTGCGAGTTCGACGGGCCGCGCACGCGCTCCCTCTTCGTGCAGCCCCTCGCCGCGCCCTGAGACCGCCGCCTCCTGTCGTCCGCCATGGCGGATGACCGCGCTGCGCAGGCCCCACGCAGGGATCACGCTCTGCGCCAGCCCCCGTCGTTTCGGCGTACGCCGGCCTCCTCTGCTTGACGGGAGACTCGTCCGTTATCTAGGATGACCGTCTACCCACGAAGGAAAGACCGACCATGGCCCTCCCGACGAACCGCAAGCTCCGCTACGAGACGCTCCAGGTCCACGCCGGCCAGGAGCCCGCGCCCGGCACGAACTCCCGCGCGGTGCCGATCTACCAGACCACCTCCTACACCTTCGACTCGGCGGAGCACGGCGCGCGGCTCTTCGCGCTGCAGGAGTTCGGGAACATCTACACGCGGATCATGAACCCGACGACGGACGTCTTCGAGAAGCGCATCGCTGCGCTCGAGGGCGGCGCGGCGGCGCTCGCGACCGCGTCCGGCCAGGCGGCCCAGTTCCTCGCGATCACGAACATCGCCGCGGCGGGCGACAACATCGTCTCGACGAGCCTGCTCTACGGCGGCACCTACAACCAGTTCAAGGTGACGCTCCCGCGCCTCGGCATCGGCGTGAAGTTCGTGGAGGGCGACAACCTCGGCGACTACCGGAAGGCGATCGACTCGAAGACGAAGGCGATCTACGTCGAGTCGCTCGGGAACCCGGCGTTCAACATCCCCGACTTCGAGGCGCTCGCCGCCCTCGCGCACGAGCACAAGATCCCGCTCATCGTCGACAACACCTTCGGCATGGGCGGCTACCTCGTGCGGCCCATCGAGCACGGCGCCGACATCGTCGTCGCGTCGGCGACGAAGTGGATCGGCGGCCACGGCACCTCGATCGGCGGCGTCATCGTGGACTCCGCGAAGTTCGACTGGGGCGCGTCGGGCAAGTTCCCCGTCTTCACCGACCCGGCGCCGGGCTACCACGGCCTCGTCTTCAACGACGTGTTCGGGCCGAAGGGTCCGTTCGGCAACATCCAGTTCATCATCCGCGCGCGCGTGGAGGGGCTGCGCGATCTCGGCCCCGCCCTCTCGCCGTTCAACGCGTTCAACCTGCTGCTCGGGCTCGAGACCCTCTCGCTCCGCGCGCAGCGCCACGCGGACAACACGCTCGCGCTCGCGAAGTGGCTGAAGACGCACCCGCAGGTCACCTGGGTGTCGTACCCCGGCCTCGAGGATCACCCGTACCACCAGCGCGCGCGGAAGTATCTGCGGAACGGCTTCGGCGGCGTCCTGTGCTTCGGGATCAAGGGCGGCTACGAGGCCGGCAAGAAGTTCATCGACGGGGTGAAGCTCGCGTCGCACCTCGCGAACGTGGGCGACGCGAAGACCCTCGTGATCCACCCGACGTCCACGACGCACCAGCAGCTCACGGACGCCGAGCAGAAGAGCGCCGGCGTCACGCCCGACCTCATCCGCGTGTCGGTGGGCATCGAGCACATCGACGACATCCGCGAGGACTTCGAAGAGGCCTTCGCGGCGGCGAGGTAGCCGCTCACCACCACGGCCCTCTCCCCCGGCTCGGCGGGGGAGAGGGCGCTTCGATCTCGGGCGCGCGCAGCCAGCGCGCGCCCACGACGGGAGTCGTGCGCCATGGAAGCAAAGCCGTTTCCGCTCTTCGTGAAGCTCGCCGGTCGCGACGTGCTCGTGGTGGGCGGCGGCGCCATGGCCGCGCTCCGCGTGCGCCAGCTCGCGGACTCCGGCGCGCGCATCACCGTGGTCGCGCCCGAGGTGCGGGACGAGGTGGCCGCCCTCGCGCACGTGGTGCACCGCCGGCCGTTCGTCGCCGGCGACGTACGGGGCGCGTGGCTCGTCATCGCCGCCGCGACGCCGGAGGTGAACGCCGACGTGGCGCGGGTGGCGGAGGCGCGGCACGTGCTCGTGAACGCGGTGGACGACCCGGCGCACGCGAGCGCGTACACCGCGGGCGTGGTGCGGCGCGGCGACGCGACGGTCGCGATCTCCACCGGCGGCCGCGCGCCGGCGCTCGCCGGACTCCTGCGCGAGGCCATCGAGTCGTTCCTCCCAGCGGAGCTCGGGACCTGGGTGGACGAGGCGGAGGCGCTGCGGCCGGCCTGGAAGCGAGCCGGAGTGCCGCTGGGGGAGCGCCGCGCGCGGCTGCTCGAGGTGCTGAACGAGCGGTACGGGAGCTCGACCGCCGCCGAGACCCCGCCCCCCACCCCGACCGGAGGCGGCTTCGTCTCCCTCGTCGGCGCCGGCCCGGGCGATCCCGGGCTCCTCACCCGGCGCGCGGCGGAGCGGCTCGCCGAGGCCGACCTCGTCCTCTACGACGCGCTGGTCTCCGGCTCGATGCTCGCGCTCGCGCCGCGGGCCCACTGCTTCTTCGTCGGCAAGCGCGCCGGCCGGCCGAGCGTGAAGCAGGAGACGATCCAGCGGATGCTGATCGACGCCGCCCGGCTCGGGAAGCGCGTCGTGCGCCTGAAGGCCGGCGATCCGTTCGTGCTCGGCCGCGGCGGCGAGGAGGCCGCAGCGCTCGAGGCCGCCGGCGTTCCATACGAGGTGGTGCCGGGCGTCTCGTCCGCGCTCGCCGCCCCCGCGCTCGCGGGGATCCCGGTGACCCACCGCGGGCTCGCCACGGGCTTCGCGGTGGTGTCGGGCCACGCCGAGGAGGCGTGGCGCCCCGCGCTCGACTCGCTCTCCCCGGGTTCGCTCACCGTGGTCGTCCTCATGGGGCTCGCCTCGCGCGCGGCCATCGCCGGCCAGCTCCAGGAGCGCGGCTGGGCGCCCACGACCCCCGCCGCGATCTGCCTCGCCGCCGGCACGCCGCACGCCTTCACCTGGACCGGCTCGCTCGCCCAGCTCGGCGCCGTGTCGATCGAGGACCACGCCGGCGCGCCCGGCGTCCTCGTGATCGGCGCGGTCGCCGCGCTCGGCCGCGCCACCCTTCCCCTGCCCCTGCCCGAAGCCACCCCGGCGACGGCCTGAACCGGATCCACCGTGCCCAGCCTCGAGCTCGACCCAATCCGCCCGCGCGCCTCCTTCTCCTCCCCCGAGGACGTCACCGAGCTCGTCGACACGCTCGGCCGCTTCGAGCGCGGCGAGATCGACGCCGACGCCTGGCGCGCCTTCCACCTCGTCCGCGGCGTCTACCCGCAGCGCGACGGCGAGGGGCACATGCTGCGCGTGAAGGTGCCCGAGGGGGCGCTCACCGCGCCCCAGCTCGTGGCCATCGCCGACGTGGCCGAGCGCTTCTCGCGCGGCTTCGGCCACGTGACCACCCGCCAGAACGTGCAGCTCCACTTCGTCGCGCGGGCGGATCTGCCGGCGGCCGTCGCGCGGCTCGCCGAGGCGGGCATCACCACGCGCGAGGCGTGCGGCAACGCGGTCCGAAACGTCACGCTCTGCGCGTGGGCCGGCGTCGCGCCGGACGAGACGTTCGATCCGACGCCCTACGCCGAGGCGGTGACGCGCCACTTCCTCCGCCACCCCCTCGCCTCGTCCCTGCCGCGCAAGTTCAAGATCGCCTTCGAGGGCTGCGCCCGCGACCACGCGGCGCTCGGCATCCAGGACCTCGGCTTCCGCGCGATCGTGCGCGAGGGGCGCCGCGGCTTCCGGGTGAACGTCGCCGGCGGCACCGCCACGGTGCCGGTGAGCGGCGCGGTCCTCTTCGACTTCCTCCCCGCGGCCGAGGTGATCTCGCTCGCCGAGGCCGTGCTCCGGCTCTTCCACGCCCGCGGGAACCGGGCCGACCGCTCGAAGGCGCGGCTCAAGTTCCTGGTGAAGACGCTCGGCTGGGAGGGCTTCCGCGCGGCGGTGTTCGAGGCGCTCGGCGAGGTGCGCGCCGAGGGCGGCGTGCGCCTCCCGTTCGAACCCGAGCAGCCGCCCGTGGAGGAAGCTCCGTCCTGGCCGCGGCCGGAGGCGCCCTCCCCCGCGGCGATCGCAGCGCGCGTCGCCGCCGGCGTGGTCCAGGGCCCGGGGCTCCTGCCCGTCCCCGCGGCGCCCTCGCCGTTCGCGTCGTGGCGGAAGACGAACGTCCGCCGGCAGCGCCAGCCCGGCTACGCCGCGGTGTCGGTGACGCTCCCGCTCGGCGACGTCACGGGCACCCAGCTCCGCGTCCTCGCCGAGCTCGCGCAGGCGCACGGCGACGGCCAGGCGCGGCTCACCGAGGACCAGGACCTCGTGCTGCGATGGGTGCCGGAGGCGGAGCTGCCCGCGCTGCACGCCGCCCTCGCCGCCGCCGGGCTCGCGCTCCCCGGCGCGCACGGGATCGCCGACGTGACGAGCTGCCCCGGCGCCGAGACCTGCCGCCTCGCCGTGACCGAGTCGCGCGGGCTCGGGCGCGCCCTTGCCGCACACCTCCGCGAGAGCCCCCTCGCCGCGCTCGCGCCCGACCTCGAGCTGAAGGTGAGCGGCTGCCCGAACGGCTGCGGGCGCCACCACGTGGCCGGCATCGGCTTCCAGGGCAGCGCGCGCAAGCTCGACGGCCGCGCGCTCCCCCAGTACTTCGTGCTCGTCGGCGGCGGCGTGGACGACGCCGGCGCCCGCTTCGGCCGGCTCGCCGCGAAGATCCCGGCCCGCCGCGTGACCGCCGCGCTCGACCGGCTCCTCGAGCTGTATGGACGCGAGCGGCAGGAGGGCGAGACCGCGGCGGCGTTCTTCGCCCGCGTGGACATCACCCCGGCACGGGCGGCCCTCGCCGACCTCGCGGAGCTCGCGCCCGAGAACGCACAGCCCAACGACTTCCTCGACCTCACCGGGAGTGAACCATGAAGCGGATGACGAGGCTCCTCCTCGCCGGCGGCCTCGCGGCCGCCCTCCTCACGGTCCTCCCCGCGCGCGGCGCGGGCGGGAGCGTGCAGCTCCTGAACGTCTCGTACGACCCCACGCGCGAGCTGTACGACGCGGTGAACCGCCAGTTCGCGAAGCAGTGGAAGGCGAAGACCGGCCAGGACGTCACCGTGAAGCAGTCGCACGGCGGCTCGGGCAAGCAGGCGCGCGCGGTGATCGACGGCCTCGAGGCCGACGTGGTGACGCTCGCGCTCGCCTACGACGTGGACGCGGTCGCGAAGGCCGGCCTCCTCGACGCCGGCTGGCAGAAGCGGCTTCCGAGCCAGAGCGCACCGTACACCTCGACCATCGTGTTCCTCGTGCGCAAGGGGAACCCGAAGGGCATCCACGACTGGCAGGACCTCGCGAGGCCGGGCGTCCAGGTGATCACGCCGAACCCGAAGACCTCCGGCGGCGCGCGCTGGAACTACCTCGCGGCGTGGGGCGCGGAGCTCCGGCGCACGAAGGACGAGGCGAAGGCGCGGGCGCTCGTGAAGGCGATCTACAAGAACGTGCCGGTGCTCGACTCGGGCGCGCGCGGCTCGACCACCACCTTCGTGGAGCGCGGCATCGGCGACGTGCTCCTCGCCTGGGAGAACGAGGCGATCCTCGCGGTCGCGAAGCTCGGGAAGGACAAGTTCGACATCGTCGCGCCGCCGTCGTCGATCCTGGCCGAGCCGCCGGTGGCGGTGGTGGACCAGGTGGTGAACCGGCGCGGCACCGCCGCGGTCGCGAAGGCCTACCTCGAGTTCCTCTACACGCCCGAGGGGCAGGAGATCGCGGCGCAGAACTTCTACCGCCCGCGCGATCCGAAGGTCGCCGCGAGGCACGCGGCCACCTTCCCGAAGGTGGAGCTGTTCACCATCGATCAGGTCTTCGGCGGCTGGCAGAAGGCGCAGGCGACGCACTTCGCGGACGGCGGCGTGTTCGATCAGCTCTACACGCCGGGCAGCTAGGCGGCGCGATGGCGATGCGGCGGCCCAGCGAGAGCGTGCTCCCCGGCTTCGGGCTGTCGATGGGCATCACCGTCGCCTACCTCGGCCTCGTGGTGCTCATCCCGCTCTCCACCATCTTCCTGCGGTCGAGCAGCCTCGGCTGGAGCGGCTTCTGGCAGGTGGTGACGAGCCCGCGCGCGCTCGCCTCGTACCGCCTCTCCTTCGGCGCGTCCCTCCTCGCCGCGGCGGCGAACCTCGTGTTCGGCGTCCTCGTCGCCTGGGTCCTCGTGCGCTACCGGTTCCCGCTCCGCTCGCTCGCCGACGCGGTGGTGGACCTCCCGTTCGCGCTCCCGACCGCCGTGAGCGGCATCGCGCTCACGGCCGTGTACTCGAGGACCGGCGTGCTCGGCGGGCCGCTCGAGCGCCTCGGCCTGCAGGTGGCGTTCGCGCCGCCCGGCGTGCTCGTGGCGCTCGTGTTCATCGGCCTCCCGTTCGTGGTGCGCTCGGTGCAGCCGGTGCTGCAGGAGCTCGACCGCGAGATGGAGGAGGCGGCGGCGGTGCTCGGCGCCACGCGCTGGCAGACGGTGCGCCGCGTGGTGGTGCCGGAGGTGGTGCCGGCGGCGCTCACCGGCTTCGCCCTCGCCTTCGCGCGCGCCCTCGGCGAGTACGGCTCGGTGGTCTTCATCTCCGGCAACATGCCGCTCCGCACCGAGATCACGCCGCTCCTCATCATGACGAAGCTGGAGCAGTTCGACTACGCGGGCGCCACCGCGCTCGCGGCGGTGATGCTCGTCGTCTCCTTCGTGCTCCTCCTCGCGCTGAACCGGCTCCAGGCCTGGACGCGCGCCCGCGCGGGGATGGCGTGAGCGCCCCGCGGGTCACCGAGGACGCGCGCTGGGTGCGCTGGACGCTCACCGGCACGACGCTCGCCTTCCTCGCCCTCTTCGTGCTCCTGCCCACCGCGGCGGTGTTCCACGAGGCGCTCTCCCAGGGCTGGCGCGTGTTCGCCCTCGCGCTCGTCGATCCCGACGCCCTCTCGGCGGTGAAGCTCACCCTCCTCACCGCCGCGATCGCCGTCCCGCTGAACACCGCCTTCGGCCTCGCCGCCGCCTGGTGCGTCACGCGCTTCCGGTTCCCGGGCCGGAACGTGCTCGTGACGCTCATCGACCTGCCGTTCGGCGTCTCCCCGGTGATCTCCGGCATGATGATCGTGCTCCTCTTCGGCACGAAGGGGCTCCTCGGCCCGTGGCTCGCCGCGCACGGCCTCCGCGTCGTCTTCGCGGTGCCGGGGATCGTGATCGCCACGGTGTTCGTCACCTTCCCCTTCGTCGCCCGCGAGATCATCCCGTTCCTCGAGGCCCAGGGGACCGAGGAGGAGGAGGCGGCGCACGTGCTCGGCGCGAGCGGCTGGCAGCTCTTCCTGCGGGTCACGCTGCCCAACGCGAAGTGGCCGATCCTCTACGGCGTCATCCTGTGCAACGCGCGCGCGATGGGGGAGTTCGGCGCGGTGTCGGTGGTCTCCGGCCACGTGCGCGGCGTCACGAACACCATCCCGCTCCACGTGGAGATCCTCCACGGCGAGTACCAGTTCGCGGCCGCCTTCGCGGTCGCGTCGCTCCTCGTGCTCCTCGCCGGCGTGACGCTGGTCGTGAAGCGCGCCGCGGAGTGGAAGACGCACGCTGCGCTCTCCGCGACGAGGGCCGCGATGAGGGAACAGCGATGAGCATCCAGGTCCGCAACGTGTCGAAGGCCTTCGACGGCCACCCCGTGCTCCGCGACGTGTCGCTCGACGTGGCCGGCGGGAGCCTCGTCGCGCTCCTCGGCCCGTCCGGCTGCGGGAAGACGACGCTCCTGCGCGTCATCTGTGGGCTCGAGGCGCCCGACACGGGCGAGGTGCTGCACGCCGGCGGCTCGGTGGCGGCGAAGAGCGCGCGCGAGCGGAACGTGGGGCTCGTGTTCCAGCACTACGCGCTGTTCCGGCACATGACGGTCTTCGAGAACGTCGCCTTCGCGCTGCGCGTCCGGAAGCGGCCGCGGGCCGAGGTCCGCGCCCGCGTGGAGGAGCTCCTCCGGCTCGTGCAGCTCGAGGGGCTCGGGTAACGG
>Ga0318494_10000815_pt1 | contig 11596 bp, 9 predicted proteins | sample GRESIP108b1f24_FD_203293 | JGI IMG/M metagenome (GOLD analysis project Ga0318494, IMG submission 203293) | Tropical soil microbial communities from Luquillo Experimental Forest, Puerto Rico - GRE.SIPMG.108b1f24 | ecosystem: Environmental > Terrestrial > Soil > Tropical forest > Bulk soil... | reverse complement strand
CCGCCGCCTCCACCTTCCCGGCCCCGCTCCCGTTCATCGCGTCGAGCGCCATCTTCGCCGCCGCCTGCTCGGCGTCCTTCTTCGAGCGCCCCTCGCCACGCCCGGCCACCTCGCCGCGCAGCTCCAGCTCTACCTCGAAGATCTTCGAGTGGTCCGGCCCCCGCTCGGCCACCACCCGGTAGCGCGGCGTGGCGCGGAGCCGGCTCTGGGCCAGCTCCTGGAACTGCGTCTTGAAGTCGCGGTCGAGCGTCCCCTCCGCGGCGCGGGCGAAGGCCTCGCCGAGGAAGCGATCGACGATCCCCAGCACCGGCTCGAGGCCGCCCACGAGGTACACGGCCGCGATCACCGCCTCGAGCGCGTCGGCCAGCAGCGACGACTTCTGGCGGCCGCCGGTGAGCTCCTCGCCGCGCCCGAGCCGCAGGAGCGAGCCGAGATCGAGCTCCCGCGCGATGCGCGCGAGGCCGGCCTCGTCCACCACGGCGGCGCGGATCTTGGAAAGCTCGCCCTCGCGCGCGGCGGGGAAGCGCTCCATGAGGCGGTGCGAGACCGCCAGATCGATCACGGCGTCGCCGAGGAACTCGAGCCGCTCGTTGTCGGAGAGGGCCTCGCCGCGGTGCTCGTTCACGTACGACTTGTGCGTGAGCGCCGCGAGGGCCAGCGGGGCGTCGGGGAGCGCGAGCCCGAGCCGCTGCTCGAGCGCCGGAACCGCGGGGTCGACGGCGCGCGGAGGCCCGGGCGGTGGCGAAGGAGGCTCGCTGGGCTCGTTCATGCGCGTGGGGCTCATTTTGGTCCAGCCTTCAGTCCCGCTGCAATCGCCTCGACGAGCGCGTACGGGTCGGCGGAGCGGTTTGCCACGCGGGCCGCGATCTCGTCGAGCCCCCCCTGCTCGGCTGACAGCCGCTCGAGCGCGCTCGCCAGCAGCTGGTCGCGCAGCAGCGCCAGGAACCCGGCCCGGGCGCGCGCCACCTCCCGCTCGTGGATCCCTCCGCTCCCCTCGAGGTGCGCGCGGTGGCGCTCCAGCGCCGCGGCGAGCTCCTCGATCCCCTCGCTGCGCGTCGCCACCGTCTTCACGATGGGGGGCTCCCAGCCGGTGTCGCGCTCCGCCGGCTCGCCCGGCTTCGGCGGTCCGGCTTGCGCCACCGTTCCGAACCGGTGCGCCGCGTCGTGATCCCCCATCGGGCGGGTCGCGGTGATGCGCCGGAGCTCCAGGAGTTGCTGCAGGTCGCGCACGGTGCGGTCGGCGCCCTCGCGATCGGCCTTGTTCACGGCGAACACGTCGGCGATCTCGAGCACGCCGGCCTTGATGGCCTGCACGTCGTCGCCGAGGCCAGGCACGGAGACGACCACGACGGTGTGCGCGAGCGCGGCCACCTCGATCTCGTCCTGCCCCACGCCCACCGTCTCGACGAGGATGACGTCCTTTCCCATCGCGTCGAGCACCGCGACGACGTCGGCGGTGGAGCGCGACAGCCCTCCGAGGTTCCCGCGGGTCGCGAGCGAGCGGATGAAGACGCCCGGATCGGTGGCGTGGTCCTGCATCCGGATCCGGTCGCCCAGGATCGCGCCGCCCGAGAACGGGCTCGTGGGGTCCACCGCGACGACGCCCACGGTCCGCCCCGCCGCGCGGTGGTACGCGATGAGCCGATCGGTGAGCGACGACTTGCCCGCGCCCGGCGCTCCGGTGAGCCCCACCACCCACGCCTTGCCGGTGCGCGGGAAGAGCTCGCGCAGGGTCGCCCGCGCGGACGGGAGGCCGTCGTCGAGGTCGCGCATCAGCCGCGCCGCCGCGCGAACCTCACCCGCGAGCACGCGCTCCGCCGCGGTGGCCATCAGAACGCCGCCGACTCGGGGACGAAGTTCGCCACCAGGACCGAGGTCGCCATCTTGCGCGGGGCGCCGATGGGCTGCCGCTGCGCGTCGAGCTGCCGGTAGATCACGCCGTCTCCCGCCACCTGGTCCACGAGCACGAGCAGCCGCCAGCCGGCGCCGGCGCGCGTGAACACCGCCTCGAAGTCGCTGCGCGAGAGGAGCCGCGCCGCACCGTAGGGCTTGCCGTCGATGTCGGTGCCGACGTACCGCACCTCGCCGGACCCGGTCGCCTCGACGACCACGTTCATCACCCACACCTCGCCGGCGTGGGGCAGGAGGTGGTTCGGCACCTCCGCCGTCGGCTCCGGGGCCTCGCCGGCCGACGCCCCCAGCGCTGCGGCGGCCACGCGCAGCGCGCCGGGGAAGTTCGCGAGCTCGAACCGGTCGGACCAGACGTCGCCCGACGGGCCGATGAGCCGGCCGCGGAAGAGCGTGCCCACGTCGCTCGACGCGACGAAGCGATAGCGCGTGCCGCCCGACTCGAACTCCTGGAACAGCTCCACCGTCGCGGTGGGGGCGACCACCGCGTCCTCGCCGAACGCGCGGACGAGGGCACCCAGCGTGAGCGCGGTGCGCGGCGGCGCCGTGGCCTCGATCCGGCAGCCCGTCGCCGCCGGCTGTGCCGCCTGGCCCCTCGCGGAGGCCTCCAGATGCGCCACCTGTCCCGAGAGCGCGAGCTCGAGGTCGACGAGCGACGGGTGCTCCTCGAGGCGCACCGGGGCGGCACCAGGCATCACGTCGAACGGCCGGCCGCCCACCGGCGCCACGCGCGAGACGCGGAAGCCCTCGGGCCCGCCGAGCAGCTCGAACGCGTGCTGCACGGTCTTCACCACGGCGCGCGCGAGCAGGCGCGCCGGATCGAGCTGGGGCTCGAGCCGCAGCGCGCGCAGGCGGGCCGCCAGGTCCTGGAGCACGGCGGCGCGCTCCTGGAGCGCCTGCCCCACGCGCGCCTCGATCGCACCCACGCGATCCGCGTCGTAGAACGCGAGCGGGCCGAGCGCGGCGAGCGGCGCGTCGAGGAAGCGGAGGCGATCGTGCCCTTCCACCGCGAAACGCGCGCGCGGCAGCGGCTGACCGGTGAGCGGGTGGACCACGCGGGTGAAGGCCAGCTCGCCCTCGAGCGTCTCGCGGTCGGCGCCGAGCCGCACCGGGATCCCGAGCGCGGCGAGCTTGCGGCCGGCGATCTGGTTCAGCCGCTCCCGCGGGATCTTCGAGATGATGGTGTGCTCGCCCTCGGACATCGTGACGGGAGATTACCTCAGGATGTGGCGAGCGGCGCCTCGCAGAATGGACAGCCCGCTCGCCGCGGGGAAGGATCGGTCATGCGCTCGCTGCCGGCCGCCGGGCTCGCCCTCGCCCTCCTCGCGGCCTGGCCCGCCGCTGCGTGGGACGATCACGCCCTCCCGACCGCCGCGGCCCTCGCCGAGCTCGCCGAGGTCGGTCAGGCTCCGGTAGCGGTCGAGACGCTCGACGCGTTCCTGCGGGCCGAAGGCGAACGGCTCGCGCCGGTCCTCGAGGAGGAGGAGCGCTGGGCGCGCGCCCACCTCCCCCAGGTCCCGCCTCGCCCCGACGCGCTTCGGTTCGACCCCGCCGCCGCTGACCTCCGCGGTTCCTTCGTCGGCGCGCTCCGGGTGAGCCCGCGCGCCCTCTTCGCGAGCTACGTGCAGGCGGTCCCCGGCCGCGCCGGCGCAGCGGGGCCTCCGCTCGCATGGGCCGCGGCTTCGACCCTGACGCAGCCGACCTACCTCGCTCGCATCGCCTTCCGCGCTCTCGCCGCCGGGGACCGCGTGGCGCCGCTGGACGTCGTCGCCACCGCGAGCGACGAGCCGGACTACGGGCTCGACGTCGGCCTCTTCTCCGACTCCGGCACCCCGCAGGGCGCGCGGTACGGCTTCGGCCCGCAGCCGTTCGGGAAGCCGGGCCTCGACTTCGGCAGCCAGGCCCCGTTTCACATCGGCTTCTTCCACGAGCGGCCGCTCCTCTACTGGAGCGCGCCGTTCCTTCGCCGCGCGTATCCCGAGCTGCGCATCCATCAGTTCGCGACGCTCGCCCGGTTCGCCTTCGCGACGGGCCACCCGTACTGGGGATATCGATTCCTCGGTTGGGGGATCCACTACGTCGGCGACCTCACCCAACCCTGGCACGCGACGCCGGCGCCCGGCGCGCCGCTGGCATCGATCGTGGCGAAGAGCGCGCTCGATCTGGTCGGGATCCACGGTCCCCGGCAGCGGCTGCTCCAGCTCGTCACGAACCGCCACCTCGCGCTCGAGGCGGCGGCGTTCACGCGGCTGTGGCGCGAGCTCGCGACCGGAGGCCGCGACGGTCCGCTCGTCACGGCGCTGCGCGACGCTCGTGCCGACGAGCTCCTCGGGCCGTGGCGCGAGAGCGACCCGCGCGACGTCGTCTCGGCGACGGCCGCGCGCAGGGCGTCCTCGACCGACGCCGCGCTCCAACGTGCGCTCCCGCAACGCTGGATCGAGGACCCGGCGTTCCGCGCCGGCGAGCCGGGCTTCCCGCTCGACCCGGACGCGGAGCTCTCGCCGCAGCAGGCGGCGATGCTGGACGCGCTGCTCGTCGACCTCTTCCGCGACCTCGGCGCCCACACGCGCCGGTACGCGCGCGCCGTGATCGCTCGCTGATCTCGTCGCACCCGTTCGCCACGCGAGCGGTGGCACGCGGCGCCGAGCCCGGACGGCCGCTAGGCTCGGCGAATGAGCGACCCGAGCATCCAGCCCCTCCTGGAGGACGCATCCCGCCGCGCCGTCCGGTACCTCGAGGCGCTGCCCGGCCGCCACGTCGCGCCGCGCCCGCTGGATGTCGCGCGCCTCACTGCCCTCGACGAGCCGCTCCCGGAGCTCCCCGGCGATCCGGCAGAGGTCCTGCGGGTCCTCGACGAGGTGGTGGGTCCCGCGACCATGGCCATGGCCGGCCCCCGGTTCTTCGGGTTCGTGGTCGGCGGATCGCTGCCCGCCACGGTCGCGGCGAGCTGGCTCGCCGGCGCCTGGGATCAGATGACGGGCTTCTTCGACGTCACCCCCGGCATGGCGAAGCTCGAGGACGTCGCGCTCCGCTGGATCACCGACGTGCTCCGCCTGCCGTCCGGCTGCGGGGGCGCGTTCGTCACTGGCGCGACGATGGCGAACTTCTCCGGGCTCGCCGCGGCGCGCAGCGCGGTGCTCGCCCGCGCGGGCTGGGACGTGGAGGTACGGGGCCTGTTCGGCGCGCCGCCCATCACCGTGGTGGTCGGGGCCGAGGTCCACGCCTCGCCCCTCAAGGCGCTCGCGCTGCTCGGGCTCGGGCGCGACCGGGTGGTCTCCGTCCCCGTCGACGGGCAGGGCCGGATGCGGCCCGACGCGTTCCCTTCCCTCACGCCGCCGGCGATCGTCCTGCTCCAGGCCGGGAACGTGAACACCGGCGCGTTCGATCCCGCGCCCGATCTCGTCGCGCGCGCCCGGAGCGCCGGCGCCTGGATCCACGTCGACGGTGCGTTCGGGCTCTGGGCGGCAGCGGCGCCGGGCCGCCGGGAGCTCGTCCGGGGCTTCGCGGAGGCCGACTCGTGGGCGGTCGACGGGCACAAGTGGCTGAACGTCCCGTACGACAGCGGGATCGTGCTCGTGCGCGATCCTCACGCCCTGCGCCGCGCGATGTCGGTGAGCGCGTCGTACCTGCCGCCCAGCGCCCGGCGCGATCCGCTCGACTTCACGCCCGAGCTGTCGCGCCGCGCTCGCGGCGTGGAGGTGTGGGCGGCGCTGAGGAGCCTCGGGCGCGCGGGCATCGCCGACCTCGTCGAGCGGACGTGCCGTCACGCGACCCACTTCGCGCGCGGGCTCGAGGCCGCGGGCCACTGCGTGCTGAACGAGGTGGTCCTGAACCAGGTGCTCGTGTCGTTCGGCGACGACGAGATCACGCGGCGGGTGATCGAGGCCGTGCAGCGGGACGGCACGTGCTGGTGCGGGGGCACGCGCTGGCAGGGGCAGGCCGCGATGCGGATCAGCGTGTCGAGCTGGGCGACGACGGAGGAGGACGTGGACCGGAGCCTCGCGGCGATCCTCCATGCAGCGCGGGCCGTCGGTTGAGCGAGGGCGAGGCGCCGCCTATCGCGGCAGGAGCGGCAGCGGCTCCACGGCGCCCGGCTCCGGCGGCGTGTGCGCGACGTTGAGCACCATCGAGACCGTCGTGAAGTAGCCGATGAGCCCGACGAGATCGACGACGCCCCGCTCCCCGAACCCCTCGACGCAGGCGCGGTAGGTCGCGTCGCTCACGCCGTGGTTCCGCTGCAGCTCGGTCGCGAACTCGTACGCGAGCTCCTCCTCCCGGCTCATTCCGATCGGCCGCCGGCCCTCCCGCAGCGCCTCGATCGCTTCCGCCGCGGTGCCCGCGCTCGTCGCGAGCGGGACGTGTGTGGCCCACTCGAGCTGCTGCGTCCAGGCGCGCGACACGACCAGGGTGACGAGCTCGTTCACCCGCCGCGGGAGCACGCTCCCGAAGCGCAGGTATTCGCCCACCTTCTGCAGCCGCGCCATGAGCTCCGGGCTCCGCAGCAGCGGGATGAAGGGACCCTTCACGCCCTTGCGCGGGCCCGCGACGAGCTCGTCCGCAGCGGCCCGCTGGGCGTCGTCCAGTTCATCGCGTGGAATGGGGGGCATGCGTTCGTTCGAGCCGGTCATGTTCCTTCTCCTGGTCCGAGAGAGCGGGTGACGGCGCCGGGCGCGGCGCGGAAGGACAGCGCGGCCACGCCCAGCAGCAGGACGGCCGCGGCGATGGCGTGCGGAAGCGCGAGGCCCGGCGAAGAGGCCGAGCCGAGTGACGTGACCAGCGACGGGCCCACGAGCTGTCCCAGCGCGAACGCGGCCGTCATGGCCGCGACGAGCCTTTGGGCCGACGCACCCGCGAGCCGGCGCGCCTGCTGGATCCCGGCCATGGTCACCACCATGAAGGTCCCGCCGACGAGGATCGCGCAGCACAGCAGGGACCAGACGCTCAGCTTCCACGCGGGAGCGAGGACGCCAGCCGCCATCACGAGCTGCGCGAGCACCCAGAGCGTTCTCGGCGAACCGCCGCGCGACCAGAGCGTCGTCGCCGTGGTGGAGGCCGCCGCCGCGAGCCCGAACACGGGCCACGTCCAGGCGAACACGGCGGGGTCGGGCACGACGAGGCGTGCCGCCGCGGGCAGGAACGTCGCCGGGACGATGTAGCCGAGGCCGAACGCGCCGTAGGCCGCCACGAGCGGCCAGGCACCCGCGGGCAGCGTCTCCGCGGGCGCGCCGCCCCGCGACGCCGCCGCTGCGGAGCCGGCGCCCAGCGTTCCCCAGCACGCCACGCTCACCCCCGCAGAGCAGGCGCCCAGGATCAGCCAGGTCCTGCCGGGCGAGACCCCCAGGGTTCCCGTCGCGACGGCGATGAGACCGCACAGGAAGATGCCGATCCCGACCCCGGAGAAGACCCACCCGGACCACGAGCCCCGCCCCCGCGCGGCGAGGAGCGGGAGGACCCACGCTGACACGCCGACGAGGACGAACGCGCTCGCGACGCCGGCGAGGAACCGGAGCACGATCCACGCGGCGAAGTCGCCGGTGAGCCCCATGGCGGCGGTGAGCGCCGCGACCGCCGCGAGCCCGATGCGCGCAGCACGGCCGGGCGAACGCGACGTCGCCATGCTGACGAGCGCGCCGATCAGGTAGCCGAGGTAGTTCGCGCGCGCGAGCGAGCCGCCCTGCGCGAGCGACAGCGCGCCGGCCTGCTGCATGAGCGGCAGCAGCGGGGTGAACGCGAAGCGGCCGATGCCCATCGCCGAGGCGAGGGCAGCGAGCCCGATCAGGGCGGCACGGGCGGGCGGCACCTCGCGGTCGAGCATCCCTGGATGCTAGGAACCCACAGGGCTCGGCGACACTGAATAATCCTGAATAAGATGTTCTCTGGAAAGGAACGATTCGGCCATGGACCTCGCCGAGCTGCAGATCTTCAAGACCGTGGCGGACGAAGGCGGGATCCTGAAGGCCGCTCGCAAGCTGCACCGCGTTCCCTCGAACGTCACGACCCGCGTGAAGCAGCTCGAGGCCTCGCTCGGTACCGAGCTGTTCATCCGCGAGCGCAAGCGCCTCTTCCTGTCCCCCGCGGGGGAGCTGCTGCTGGCGTATGCGGACAAGCTCCTCCGGCTGGCGGACGAGGCGAGGAGCGCGGTCGCGGGGTCGACGCCGCGAGGCGTCCTTCGCCTGGGCGCGCTCGAGAGCACGGCCGCGAGCCGCCTCCCGCCCGTGCTCGCCCGGTATCACGAGGCGTACCCCGAGGTGCGCGTCGAGCTCACGACCGGCACGAACGACGCGCTCACCGCGGCGGTGCTCGACCGGCGCGTGGACGCTGCGTTCGTGGCCGAGGTCCCGGCGAGCAGCGAGCTCGCGCACCTGCCGCTCTTCGCCGAGCGGCTCACGCTGATCTCCTCCCTCGCGCATCGCCGGATCCGGAGCCCCGCCGACGTCGAAGGAGACTCGGTCGTCGCGTTCCCCGACGGCTGCGCTTACCGCCGGCGGCTGCAGCGCTGGCTCGGCGCCGCGAGCGCCGCCGCGCGCGTGCTCGACCTCGCCTCGTATCACGCGATCGTCGCGTGCGTCGCATCGGGCGCCGGCGTCGCGCTCGTCCCCGAGTCGGTGCTCGAGACCGTCCACGGCGCGCAGGTGCGGCGCCACGCGATCCCGCGGGCCCTGTCCGCCGTCGTGACGCCGCTCATCTGGCGGCGGCGGGAGGAGAGCGCCTCGGTCCTGGCGCTGAAGGAAGAGCTGAAGCGGGGCGTCCGGTCCCTCGAGGCGGTGTCGCGATGAAACCTGCGCGAATCGCGCGCCACTGGCCCGTCGCCGTGCCGCTGGCCGCCGCGGCGCTCCTCGTCGCGGCCGTGCTGCTGCCGCCACACCCCGTCCTGTCGTTCGTGCTGGGTGCGGCGCTCGTCGCAGCGGTCCTCGCCGCGGTCCACCACGCCGAGGTCGTCGCGCACAAGCTCGGAGAGCCCCTCGGCACGCTCGTCCTAGCCCTCGCGGTGACCGTCATCGAGGTCGCCCTCATCCTCGCGATGATGCTGAGCGGCGGACCCGCGAGCGCAGTGCTCGCGCGCGACACGGTCTACGCCGCCGTCATGATCATCTGCAACGGCGTGGTGGGGTTCAGCATCCTGGTCGGCGGAATCCACCACCACGAGCAGTCCTTCCGCGTCGAGGGCGCCGGCCCGGCCCTGGCGGCGCTCGTCGCCCTCTCCACCCTCACGCTCGTGCTTCCGTCGTTCACGACGAGCGCCCCCGGCGGCGCATATTTGCCGTCGCAGCTCGTCTTCGTCGGCGTCGACTCGCTCGCGCTGTGGGGCGTGTTCGTCTTCGTCCAGACGGTGCGACACCGCGACTACTTCCTCCCGCCGGGCACCAACGCCGACGCCGAGTCGCACCTCCCGCCGCCCTCCGCGGCCGCGGCGATGACGAGCGCCGCGCTCCTGCTCGTGTCGCTCGTCGCCGTCGTGGGGCTGGCGAAGGCGCTCTCGCCCACGATCGAGGCGCTGGTCAAGGCCACGGGCGCGCCCGACTCCGTCGTCGGCATCGCGATCGCGATGCTCGTCCTCCTGCCGGAGACGCTCGCGGCCCTGCGCGCCGCCGCCGCCAACCGCCTCCAGACGAGCATGAACCTCGCGCTCGGCTCGGCGCTGGCGAGCATCGGGCTCACCATTCCGGCCGTCGTCACCGCCTCACTGCTGTTCGGGCTCCCCGTCGTCCTGGGCCTCGACCCGAAGAACCTCGTCCTCCTCGCGCTCACCTTCGTGGTCGGCGCGATCACGCTCGCCTCCGGCCGGACGAGCATCATGCAGGGCGCGGTGCACCTCGTGGTGTTCGCGACGTTCCTATTCCTCTCGCTCGTGCCGTGACGAGCTCCTCACGCGAGCGCCGAGCGCGCGGCGCAGGACGGCCGTGAGCGCCTGCACCGCCAGCGCGGCGGCGCTCGCAGCCGCGAACCCGACCGCGATCCCGGCCCGCTCGACCGAGATCTCCAGCACCGCGTAGAACGCGACGAACGAGAACATCCCGAGCAGGAGCCCGCGGAGCACCGCGTTCGCCTGGTGCGAACCCTGGGCCCGTTGCGCGAAGACGGCCAGCACCGAGGTGACCACGGGAAACGCAGCCAGCACGCCGCTGTACCGAGGGCCGAGCAGCGGAGCGGCGCGCGTGAGGGCGACGACCGCGATGGTGCCCGTCGCCATGCGGCACGGGATGTCCCACCGGCCCAGCGAGGCCGGCGTGCCGCCCGCCGCCGGCGCCGGCATCGCCGCGAGCGCGAGCGCCACGCAGCCGGCGAGGATGAGGACCAGCGGCGCGAGGGGAAGCCGCGCCGCCGTGCCGAGGGCGAGCGCGCCCACCGCGAAGCCGACCGCGCCCAGCGCGAGCGCGGCGGGCCATCGGCCGAGGCGGCCGGACCATCCGTACGCGACGCAGAACGCCGCCTGGCCGGCGGCGCCCATCAACGATCCATGGGCGGCGGCTGCGGCGAAGGAGGTCCCTTGGTCCAGCGCGAGGAAGAACACGATCGGCCCGGACACGAGCGGCAGCGCGACCACCCATCCGCTGAGCCAGGGCCCCAGCGGCGACCTGCGACGCTCGCCCCCGCGATGAGCGCGGGCGGGAGGGCCAGCTTGAGCGTCAAGACGAGCACGGAGGGTGTTTACCGCTTCCGGGCCCGCGCCGAAACCTCACGCCGAGGCGCACCGCTCTGCGCGCTCCCGGCCCGGTTTCGATCTAGCTCGAGGAGCGCGGCCGGGTCCTCGCGCTCGTGGCGGCACTCGGCTCCGATCCTGCGCGCGTGCTCGCGTCGCAGCGGCCATCGCCAGGCGAGACGCGAAAGCTCCTGCTGGCTGCCGCGATGGGTGGCCGCGCGTGGGGCCTCGTCCTCGACGCAATCGGATTGGAGGCGAGGAGCAGAGATTTGCGCTAGGGTGACGGCATGCGCGGCCTGTCTCGCCGCCGCCTCGTCTCCGTGCTCCTGCTGCTCGGGACCGTCGTCCTCACCCTCCTCGCGGTCACGAACGCGCAGCGGAAGGCCGGCGCCGACTTCAATGTGATCCATCGCGCGGTGGTCGCGGCCGTTCATGGCGGCGACATCTACCAGGCTCCCGCGGAGGAGCCGACGCGGCGCTACCGTTACGCGCCGGGCACTGCCTTCGTGCTGGCGCCCTTCGCGGCGCTCGACCTGCCGGACGCGAAGCGGGCGATACGCTGGGTGATCGCGGCGGCTCTGCTCGGGGTCGTGGCCTGGCTCTCGCTGCGGCGCGGCGCCTCGGCGCGGCCGTGGGCCGTCCCGCTCGCTTTCCTGCTCGGCGTACGTTGGTGGATCGACGAGCTGCACCTCGGGCAGGTGAACCTCATCGCGCTGCTCGCGGTGCTGCTCGCTTTCACGCTCGAGGACCGTGGTCGGCGCACGTGGGCGGGCGCGCTCATGGCGCTGCCCATCACGCTCAAGGTGGCGCCCGCCATCCTGGCGATCGACTGGGCGCTCCGTCGGCGGTGGCAGCAGCTCCTCGGCGTCTGTCTCGGCGGCCTCGCGATCGCCGCGCTGCCGGCGCTGCGGGTCGGCGCGGGCGACACGATTCGCCTCCACCTTCGCTGGCTCCTCACCGTGAGCGACTCGTCGCACGACATGATCGCCGCCATCGGGAACCAGTCGTTCTGGGCGATGGCGGCGCTCGTCGGCGCGCCGCGCTGGG
>Ga0318494_10000814_pt1 | contig 11602 bp, 11 predicted proteins | sample GRESIP108b1f24_FD_203293 | JGI IMG/M metagenome (GOLD analysis project Ga0318494, IMG submission 203293) | Tropical soil microbial communities from Luquillo Experimental Forest, Puerto Rico - GRE.SIPMG.108b1f24 | ecosystem: Environmental > Terrestrial > Soil > Tropical forest > Bulk soil... | reverse complement strand
GGTAGCTCTCGCGGTTGACCGGCAGCTTCAACGCGTCCGACAGCAGCTCGAAGTACCGGTCCTGCATCGACGCGGGATCGTCCGCCTGGAAGAACTCGATCTCGTACAGCAGCTTCGCGCTGTAGCGGCGGACGTAGAAGGCGCTCGCAACCGCGCCCTCGTGCACGAGGTCGGAGACGCGCGGCACGTCGAGGCGGCGGTTGAGCCACGCGGCGTCGCTCGGCAGGTGGTCGAACAGCGACGCCCAGCCCTCCGTGAGCGCCATGTCGCCGAGGCGCTTCTCCTCCATCGGCAGGTCGGCGCTCGTGTGCGCGAAATGCTGCGTGTGTCCCGCCTCGTGGAAGAGCGCCTCCCAGTCGTCGCGGCCGCCGACCGGCTGCATCATCAGGATCACGCGGCCCGGCACCTCGATCGGCATGCAGAACGGACGCGGCACCTTCTGCGGCCGCGACTCGAGATCCAGGTGGACGTTGTGCTGTGACTTCAGGTCGACGCCGAGGTCGCTCAGCGTCGACTCGAGCGCGGGCAGCATCCGGGCCTCCGGGAAGAACGAGTCGAGCTCCGGCGCACGGAAGAGCCGGCCGACGTCCCACGGCCGCGCCTCGTCGAGGCCGATGCCGAGCCGCGCGCGGAACAGCTTGTCGCCCTCGCGCTCCCAGAGCCGCTCCGTCTCGGCGAGCACGGTGCGGCACTCGTCGGCGAGCTCGTCCAGCCGGAAGCCGAAGCCCTTGTACAGCTCGTAGTAGTTGGCCGCGCCGAGCTGCTGCACCGCCTCGCGGTCGATCCGTGCGGCCTCGAGGTAGATCGGGTTCATGTGCTCGTCCATCAGCCGCACGCGCTCCTGCTCGAGCTGCCGGCGCTTGTCGCGGTCGGGCTCGTTCTGGATCGCCGGGCGCAGCATCCGGTACGGGACGACCTCGCCGTCGAGCGTCACCTCGAGCTTCGCCTCGGTTTCCATCACGCGTGCCTGGTGCGCGCGCGTCAGGTTGCCGAGGAAGCCCTCGCAGGCGAATCGCCACAGCTCGGTCGGCTCGTCGCGCATCGCGAGCGCGGTGTCGACCGTCGTGAGGTCCTCGAACCGCTCGTAGACCGCTTCCACCTCGTAGGTCGACTTCTGGCCCGAGTAATGGAGGTAGGTCTCCTCGTCGAGCTCCGCGATGAACCGGTCGGCCCGGTCGCGGAAGGCATCCACGCTCATCGTCACGGTCCGTAGGATACGGCCGCGTGCACGAGCTGACCGTAACGACCCAGCGCAAGACGCAGCTGATCGACATCACCGCGGACGTCCATCGCGCGGCGCAGGGCGCGCAGGGGTCCGCCGTCGTCGTCTACGTCCCGCACACGACCGCGGGCGTGACGATCAACGAGAAGATCGACCCCGAGCTGATCGACGATCTCGAGCGGGCGTTCTCGAAGGTGATCGGGGACGAGTGGGAGTGGAAGCACGACGACGCCGACGGCCCGAACGCGCCGTCGCACGCCCGCGCCTCGCTCGCCTCGAGCCCGCAGGTCGTGATCCCGCTCCGCGACGGCGTGCCGGCGCTCGGCCGCTACCAGGGGATCTTCTTCTGCGAGTTCGACGGGCCCCGCACGCGCTCGGTCTACGTAACGGTGCTCCGGTAAGGGATGACACCCGACCCGGGGTAAACGACGCGTGAGGACTCTGCTCGTGACCCTGCTCGTCCTCGTCGCCGCGGCGACCGCGTCGACCGCTTCCGCGTCGCAGCTGGTCGACCGCAATGCGACGGGGATCAAGCTCGCCGTCAACGCGAAGGGCGAGGCGCTCGTCACCTACACGGCAGCAGGCAAGCTCAAGCACGTCCTCGCGTGGGGCGCGGTGAACGCGATCGCGCCGACGACCGCGCGCGCCCAGGTCGCGCTGAAGCTCGACTACGCAGGCGGCTGGGGCAAGTACCACAGCGACTACTGGAAGACCTTCGGCGCGGCGTGCGCACCGTACGACGGGCCGGCGCTCGCGTGGTTCGTGAAGGCGTGCAAGGCACCGGACGGGTCGTACTGGGCGCTGCAGGCCTGGCAGCGCGACCTGCCGAACTACGGCGTCGCGCCGACGCCCGCGCAGGCCGTGTGGGAGCTGCGGCTCTCGCACTGGACGGGCGACCTGCCGGTCCTCACGATCACGACCGACTGGGCCTGGCACCAGTGGGATCACCTCTTCGGGACGTTCACGTACCTCGGCCAGCCGGTCTTCGGGTTCAAGGCGACCGCAGGCGGCAACCCGCTCGACACGTTCGGCCGCAACATCTACATCGACACGTTCAACTCCATCTACGGCAGCGGCTGGAAGCGCGAGAACAGCTTCCTGACGCACACCGGCAGCGGGGTGTTCTGTTACAGCTTCAACCCGCACGGCGCGCACCCGGCGGGCAAGGGGACGCAGTACCGCGCCACGGTCGAGGGCCCCGGTGTGACGCCGGACATCATGTGGCAGGGCACGTCGCCGGGGCCGTACGACAAGGCCGCCGACGCCACCGCGAACGCTGCGATCACCGCGCTCGGCGATCGCCAGTGCAAGGCGAACTAGCGGCTCGGTAGCCTGGGCGCGTGGCTGCGCCCGTCCAGCGAGACCAGGAGCTCGAGCTCACGATCGACTCGCTCGCGTACGGCGGCAACGGCGTCGCGCGCCTGGACGGGTTCGTCGTCTTCGTCCGGCGCGGGCTGCCGGGTGACACCGTGCGCGCGCGCGTGACGAAGGTGCAGCGCCGCCACGCGGAAGCGCTCGCGACGGAGGTGATCGCATCCGGCCCGCAGCGTGTCGACGCGCCGTGCGAGCACTACCCGGCGTGCGGCGGCTGCCGCTTCCAGGACCTCGCCTACGACGCGCAGGCGGCCGCGAAGGAGCAGTGGGTGCTCGACTCGCTGCAGCGGCTCGCGGGGCTCGGCGAGCCGCCGCTCGAGCCGATCCTTCCTGCTGCCTCGCAGTTCCACTACCGAAACAAGATGGAGTACTCGTTCGCGCAGCTCGAGAGCGGGGCGACGCTCGGCTTGCACAAGGCAGGGCGCTGGGACGAGGTGCTCGAGATCGAGCATTGCTGGTTGACGAGCGACCTCGGCAACGCGATCCGCAACCGCATGCGCGAGTGGGCGCGCGAGGAGAAGCTGGTCGCGTACGACCAGGGGACGCAGGAGGGCTACCTCCGGCACCTCGTCGTGCGGGAGGGGCGCAACACGGGCCAGGCGCTCGTGCAGCTCGTGACCGCGCGCGGTGAGCGCTTCGACCGCGAGCGGCTGATCGAGGTTCTCACCGAGTTCCCCGAGGTGCGGTCGATCCACTGGTCGGTCAACCGCGGCGTCGCCGAGGTGACGAACCTGCCGACCGAGCTGCTGTGGGGCGACGAGGCGATCGAGGAGCAGATCGGGGAGCTGCGCTTCCGCGTCCGGCCGAACGCCTTCCTGCAGACGAACACCGAGATGGCTGCGCAGCTGTACGCACTCGCGCGCGAGTTCGCCGGGCTCACCGGCGGCGAGACGGTGTACGACCTCTACTGCGGCATCGGCACGATCGGCCTCTCGCTGGCGGCGTCGGCGCTGACGGTGTGGGGGATCGAGATCAGCGAGGAGTCGGTCGCATGCGCGATCGAGAACACGGAGCTGAACGGCATCGGCAACGCGGCGTTCTACGCCGGCAACGTCGGCGAGGTGCTGGAAGAGCTGCGCAGCCGCGCAGGCGACCCCGACGTCGTCGTCGTCGACCCACCGCGCGCCGGGCTCGCGGGGAAGGCGCTGCGCCGCCTCGGCGAGATCGGCGCCCCGCGCGTCGTCTACGTCTCGTGCAACCCCACGACGCTCGCATCGGACGCCAAGCGCCTCGCCGACGACTACGGCTACCGGCTCGTGCGCGCGAAGCCTGTCGACATGTTCCCGCACACGCCGCACGTCGAGTGCGTCGCGCTCCTCGAGCGCGTGCCAAGCTAGTAACAGTCTGTTACTTAGTGGTGGGAGTTCGCGCGCTGCAGCGGCTTGCGGTGACGGCTCTCCGGCCGTGGCCAGTCGAACGTCAGCCCTTCGCCGACGTGGAGCTTGTGCCAGCGGCCCGCGATCTCGTCGAGCCGGTCGACGACACGCTCGAGCTTCGACGGGACAACCCGCGCGGCCGCGAGTTGCTCCTCCCAATCCGCCGGCAGGGACGCGAGCCCGCGCCGTGCCGCCCATGCCGTCTCGAGGACGCCCGTCAGCAACTCCGAGCGGCGTCCCTTCGGCTTCGCCGACAGCCGCTTGCGGCGCTTCCGGTCGCGCACGGTCTGCGTGAGGAGCTCGGGATCCAGCGGCAGGAAGATCCCGGCGTCGCCGCCGGATGCGAGTTGGCCGAAGACGGCGCCGTCCATCCGCCATTCGGCTTCGGCGACGAAGTGTAGGAGGTCGTGCGGCAGGTAGTCGTCGTACCCGGGCGCGGGGTTGACGCCGACGTCGGGCCAGCGGTCCCGCTCCACGAGCACGCCGTACCGACGTGGCCCGGTCTTGATGAACGTCACGCGCATGGTCCGCGAGTCTAGGGTTTTCACGTGCCAACCTGGCTCTGCCGGACCTGCGGGACGCAATACCCGCCGAGCGACGCGCCGCCGGGGGCGTGCCCGATCTGCGAAGACCCGCGGCAGTACGTGCCGCACGACACCGGCCAGCAATGGGTGCGCTACGACGCGTTCCTCGACGACCACAAGGCGGACATCCGCGACGACGCGGGCATCCTCGGCATCGGCTGCACGCCCGACTTCGCGATCGGCCAGCGGGCGCTGCTCGTCCGCAGCAACGCCGGCAACGTGCTCTGGGACTGCACCGCGTACCTGGACGACGCGGTCCGCAAGCGCATCGGCAACGAGGGCGGGCTTGCGGCGATCGCGATCTCGCACCCGCACTACTACTCGGCGATGGTCGAGTGGGCGCACACGTTCGGCTGCCCGGTCTACGTGCACGAGGCGGAGCGGAAGTGGGTGATGCGGCCCGACCCGGCGATCCGCTTCTGGGACGGCGAGACGCTCGGCCTCGGCGGCGGGCTGACGCTGATCCGCTGCGGAGGCCACTACGAGGGCGGGCAGGTGCTGCACTGGTCGGAGCGGCGCGCGCTGCTGTCGGGCGACATCGTCCAGGTGATCCCCGACCGCCGTTACGTGAGCTTCATGTACTCGTTTCCGAACCTGATCCCGCTGCCGCCGTCGAAGGTGCAGGCGATCGCCGCGGCGCTCGAGCCGTACCCGTTCGACGCGATCTACGGGGCGTGGTGGGGAAGGGTGATCGAGCGCGACGGCTCAGGCGTCGTCCGGCGATCCGCCGAGCGCTACGTCCGTGCGGTCACCGAGCCCGGGCTGCCCTCGTAGGCGCCGCCAGATCAGGTCGGCGTTCGGGAGCAGGAACCCGAGCGCGATCGCAGGCAGCGCCGGCAGCCCGCTCAGGTCCCACCAGACGGTGAGCGCGATCGTGATCCCGAGTCCGGCGACCAGGCCGACCCACGTCCAGTAGACGCGCAGCCCGAAGCGCGCCGAGGCGCCGAGGAACAGCGCGAAGAAGAAGAGGTCGGGCACGCCGAGGTTCGCGGCCGAGTGGCGCCCCGGCACCGGGAACGCGTACGAGAGGTTGGTGAAGACGTGCGGGTGGTTCGTGGTGATCGACTTCGTCGGCCCGCGCCACACCGAGTACGCGTCGACCCACGGGATGATGCTGGCGACGACCACCACCCAGCTCAGCGTCTCGAAGAACCCGAGGAACCACCAGCCGAGCAGCGTCGCCGCGCCGAGCCGCGTGAAGTTCGCGAGGATGTCGAACCCCGCGACCGTGCAGACGGCGGCGGCGACCGCGAGCCCGAGCCCCGCCGGCAGCAGCCACCGTTCCGTGCGCCACGGCAGCGCGATCAGCACGAGCCCGAAGGTCGCGGGCATGAGCACGCACGCGATCCACGCGACGTCCGCCCAGACGCCCTCGCGCCAGAGATGCGGCGCGACGATGTCGTACGCCCAGAGGAGGGCGACTAACCCTAGTAGGGCGGCAGCGCGGCGAACCACGACCCGACGGCCTTGAACGCGTTCCAGAAGGCGGTCTTCGCCGCCTCGTCGTCGAGCGACGAGTCGATGTCCGGCACGACGAGCGCCTCGATCGTCGGAGTGAACCGCTGCAGCTCCTCGTCCGCCTCGAGCGTGCGCGAGAACGGGAACCCGAGGCCGTTGAGGAACTCGAGCGCGTCCTCGCCCATGACGACGAGCAGCTTCGGCTCGACGATCCGCAGCTCGCGGGCCAGCCACTTGCGGGACACCTCGGCGTCGGCGCCCGCGAACTTGACGCAGTTCGTCCCGTACACCTCGAGCGGGTCGACGTGCAGGCGCTGGAGGGACTTGATCAGGGCGTTGCCGGCCCGGCCGTGGAACGCGACCCCCTCCTGGAGCTCCTGCGCCTGCGGCCCGAACTTGAGCAGGAAGATGTTCGCGAGCGGGTGCCCCGTCGGCAGCGCGACCGGCGCCCCGTCGGCCGCCTGCGCGATCTCGTGGGACAGGCGATTGATCTCCGTGATCGCCTTCTGGAGGTAGCGCTCGTAGATCTCGTCTGTCGTCACGGCCGCCACGCCTGGGGACCTTTCGGCCCTACCGCACCTTCTCCTTGACCTGCGCCACCCACTTCAAGGACTGCAGATATGCAAGGGATTTCGGACGGCGCAGGACTTCGGCCGTCCGCAGCGACAGCAGGAATTCCTCGGGCCCCTCGAAGGCCCGCATGCGCAGCGCGCCGGTGCCGACGCCCTGCAGGACGTGCGCGTCCGAGCCCGCGCCCATCGTCAGGTTGTACTTGCGCGCGAAGCGCAGGGCCTCGTCGTTGTAGGCCTCGAACAGCAGCCGTGCGTTGTACACCTCGAACACGTCGATGTCCGCGAGGTGGCGGTGCAGCGTCCGCGGGTCGGGGATCGCGTGCATCCGGTCGAACGGGTGCGGGACGTAGACGAGCCCGCCCTGCTCGCGGATCGCGGCGATCGTGTCGGCGAAGGTCAGCCCGCGTGGGATCTCCCGCTCGAGGAACAGGCCGATCACCTCGCCCTGGTTGTCGGTCTTCACCTCCTCGCCCGGGATGACGACGAGCGGCTTGCGGCGCGCGTAGTCGGCCGCCTCGAGGGCGCCGCCGAAGACGTTGTGGTCGGTCACCGCGATCGCGCCGAGCCCCTCGGCGACGGCGTGGTCGACGAGCTCCTCGGCGTCCATCGAGCAGTCGTGCGACCAGGACGTGTGCATGTGCAGGTCGGCGACGATCCACGGGCGGTCGGCGAGCGGGTCGGCGTGCGCGCGCACGTGGCGGCGCGTGCCGAGGCCTCGGTAGAGGTCGTCGAGCGCGCCGGCGACCGCGGCGAAGTCCTGACCCTCGGCCGAGGCGAGTGCGCGGGCCGATTCCTCTCGCCGGACGTCCTCGTGCTCGGCGAACCGCGCCGCTGCCGCGGCGGCCAACTCGGGTTGCTCCGCGACGCCGTGCGGGCGGGCGATCGCACAGCCGGCGGCAGCCGCCTCGAGCGCGACGCGCTGGAGGCCGTCGATCCCCGGGACGAAAATCGCCGCCTCGTTCAGGATCGCGGCGCGGCCGACGCCGCCGCGCGCCGTGCGGACGCGCACGCGGCCGGCGATCGTCCGCGGGATCGCGGGCCGCGCGATCAGCGGCCGCGTCCGCAGCAGGACGATCTCCCAGCCGTCGAGCGGCGCGAGCTCGTGCAGGACGCTGCGGGCGAGCAGCCGCTCGTTCGGCCGCAGCTCGACGACGATGTGCTGCAGCTTCGGCTCCGGCCGGAAGAGATCGCGGTCGACGCCGGGCGAGAGGACGCGGTAGTCGCCGGGGAAGCGCTCCTCGGCGGCCGCGCGGGTCTCGTCCGAGAGCGCGACGAGCGCGTCGATGCGGCCGAGCAGCCGCTCGCGCTGCGAGCGGGCCGGCGGATACGAGAGCCGGTTGCGGGAGACGAAGGTCGCGACGGTCAGCGCGTTCGCGTCGCGGAGGGCGAGGTACGAGAGCGAGGGGAGGCCCGGCTCGAAGCCGTGCACGACGTCGTAGCGGCCCTGGGAGAGGGCCTGCGCGAGGTTGGCCTGGACGCCGACCGGCACCCCCATCTGCGAGCGCCGCGAGACCGGGACCGCAGGGCCGACCGCGATCACCTCGGGCTGCTCGCCGCGGGCGAGCGCCCGGCGCCCGGCCAGCAGGTCGGCGGCGCGCGTGGACGGTGCGAGCACCGTCACCTCGTGGCCCAGCGCCCGCAGCCCGGAGGCGACGCCTGCCACGTGCTCGTTCACGTCGTGGGGCTGCGACCAGGCGAAGGGCGTGACCAGACAGACCCGCATACGCGCAGGGTAATAGGTGCCAGGCACCAAGAGGTGCCTGGCACCGGAGGCTTGGCTAGACCTCGGCCGGGGCGGGGGCGGTCACCGAGCGGCGGTTGCGCTCGATGAACTCCTCGACCAGCTCGTAGGCGTCGTCGTCCGGGATCTGCCGGGGCGGCGACTTCATCAGGTACGAGCTGGGGCCCTCGAGCGAGCCGGCGATGCCGTTGTTCAGCGCCAGCTTCGCGAGGCGGACGGCGTCGATGACGATGCCGGCCGAGTTCGGCGAGTCCCACACCTCGAGCTTGAACTCGACGTTCAGCGGCACGTCGCCGAAGGCCGAGCCCTCGAGGCGGATGTACGCCCACTTGCGGTCGGTCAGCCACGGCACGTAGTCGGACGGGCCGACGTGGACGTTCTTCTCGCCGAGGTCGTAGTCGAGCATCGACGTGACTGCGTTCGTCTTTGAGATCTTCTTCGACTCGAGGCGCTCGCGCTCGAGCATGTTGAGGAAGTCCGAGTTGCCGCCGACGTTCAGCTGCATCGTCTTGTCGAGGTGCACGCCGCGCTCGCGGAAGAGCGTCGTCAGCACGCGGTGCGTGATCGTCGCGCCGACCTGTGACTTGATGTCGTCGCCGATGATCGGCACGCCGGCCTCCTGGAAGCGCTTGTTCCAGTAGTCCTCGCGCGCGATGAAGACCGGCATGCAGTTCACCATCGCGCAGCCTGCGCGCATGATCTGCTCGGCGTACCACTTCGTCGCCTCCTCCGAGCCGACGGGGAGGTAGTTGACGACGACGTCGACCTGGCGCTCCTTGAGGATGCCCACGACGTCGTCGGTCGGGCCGTCGGCCTTCTCCACGATCTGCGACAGGTACTTGCCGAGCCCGTCGTGCGTCATGCCGCGCGAGACCTTGACGCCGGTGGGCGCCACCTCGGCGAACTTGATCGTGTCGTTCGGGTGCGCCCACATCGCGTCGGCGATGTCCTCGCCGACCTTGCCCTTGACGACGTCGAACGCCGCCACGACCTCGACGTCGTGGATGTGGTACCCGCCGAGGTCGACGTGCATCAGTCCGGGGACGAAGTCGTCGGGATTGGCGTCCCTGTAGTAGGTGAGGCCCTGCATGAACGAGTTCGCGCAGTTGCCGACGCCGATGATCGCGACGCGCACCTTCTCCTGCTGACGCCCGCCGGTCGAGTGGTTCCCGTTGGTCTCCATTACTGCTGTGCCTCCATCAGTTGCTTGCGGACGTAGAGGACGCGCTGGGCGACCGTGACCCACGCCGTGCAGGCGAGGAGGGTCAGGGCCCAGGGGAGCACGCCCCAGGGTGCGAGAACGAGCCCCGCGGTGATGACGATCACGCGCTCGGCGCGCGAGCCGATCCCGACGTCGCCGCGCAGTCCGAGCGCCTCCGCCTTCGCGCGCGTATACGAGACGAGGATCGAGCCGGCGACCGCGAGGACGGTGACGGCGACGAACACGAGGTGGTGGTGGCGCGCGAGCACGTAGGCGAGCGCGGTGAGCATCGCCGCCTCGCCGACGCGGTCGGTGGTCGAGTCGAGGAACGCGCCGAACGGCGTCGTCTTGCCGCCGGCCCGCGCCAGGGCGCCGTCGAGGATGTCGAGCAGCGACCCGATCACGAAGACGACGGCCGCCAGCCAGTAGAAGAGGATCTCGTTCTGGTTCTCGAAGAGCACGATCACCGCGGCGAGGACGCAGAGGCTGACGCCGGTGGCGGTCAGCATGTTGGGGGTGATCCGCGTCCGGATCAGGCCGGTGACCGACCTGCTCGCCAGGCTGCGGGCGCCGGTCGTATAGCCGTGCTTGATCGCGGCGGCTCTCGTAGTCACCTCGGCGACGCTACCACCGTCCCCGAGCGGATCCGCCTGCGCGTCGGCAGGCGGTCGGTTACGCCGGACGAACGGCAAACGGCGCCCGGATGCGCTCGCGGTAGACCACGGCCATCGCGAGCAGCGCGACAGCCGAACCCGCCAGGCAATCGAGCCAGAAGTGGTTGCCCGTCGCCATCACGCAGAACCAGACCCAGGCCGGCCACGCGATCCAGACCAGCCGCCAGAGCGTCGAGCGGCAGAGGGTGGCGAGGACGATCCCGACAATGAGGGCGTCGCCCGCGTGGAGGCTCGGCATCGCCGCGTAGGGGTTCGCGAGCAGCTGCACGAGCCCGTCGCGGTGCTGGTTCGCGAAGCCGACGCCGAGCAGGCGCGGCGGCGCGGTCGGCATCAGGAAGTAGCCGACCAGGCCGAGCACGTTGGCGAGCAGGATCGCATTGCGGAAGCGGGGGAAGGCGGAGTGCCGCCGCAGGTAGACCCAGAGGAGCGCGAGCCCGAGCACGGTGAACTCCGAGTTCCAGTAGGTCCAGGAGACGAGCGTCTCCAGCCAGTGCTTCTGGTCGACGAAGTTCTGCAGTGTCAGCTCGTACAGGCGGCTGGTGACGTGCGACTCGAGGTGCACGATCTCGAGGCCGTTCGCGAACGCCTTGCTGGGATTCCGGTCGGCGAAGCCGCGCACCACCTGGTACGCACCGAGGAAGCCGAACCAGATCGCGAGCTGGAGCCCGAGATCCGACCAACCGCGCGGCAAATAGCGCCGCCCTACTGCAACAACGGCGGACATGCAGCGCAATTCTAATCGCCGCGGCGGCGGCGGGGGAAATCGCTGGAAATAGCGGCGTTCAGCCGCCGATGTACGACATCTCGACCTTCGGCAGGTCGGTCGTCGCGGCGGAGCGGAGCTCCGAATAGCGGTCTCCGCGCGCGCCCCAGACGCCGCCGATGACCGCTGCCAGCTCTTCGTCCGCGGCGCCGCCGCGGACCGCCGCGCGCAGGTCGTGGCCGCGCACGGCGAAGAGGCACGTGAAGAGGCGCCCCTCGGCGGAGAGGCGGGCGCGCGTGCAGTCGCCGCAGAACGGCTGCGTGACGGAGGCGATGACGCCGATCTCGCCGCCGCCGTCCCGGTAACGCCAGCGGCGGGCGACCTCGCCGCGATACGACGGCTCGACCGGATCCAGGGGCAGCTCGGCGCCGATCGCCTGCACGATCTCGGCGGCGGGTACGACGTCGTCCAGACGCCAGCCGTTCGTGTGGCCGACGTCCATGTACTCGATGAAGCGGAGCGTGTGGCCGCTGCCGTGGAAATGGCGCGCGAGGGGGAGGATCTCGCCCTCGTTGACACCGCGCTTCACGACGCAGTTCACCTTCACGGGCAGGCCGGCCGCGGCAGCGGCATCGATGCCTGCGAGCACGCGGTCGGCGCCGAAGTCGACGTCGTTGAGCGCGCGGAAGGTGGCATC
>Ga0318494_10000813_pt1 | contig 11602 bp, 11 predicted proteins | sample GRESIP108b1f24_FD_203293 | JGI IMG/M metagenome (GOLD analysis project Ga0318494, IMG submission 203293) | Tropical soil microbial communities from Luquillo Experimental Forest, Puerto Rico - GRE.SIPMG.108b1f24 | ecosystem: Environmental > Terrestrial > Soil > Tropical forest > Bulk soil... | reverse complement strand
CTGTCGATGAGCCTGTCAATTCTCGGCCGGGACACGACCCAATCCGCCAGCCGCGGCGGCGAGATCTTCGCCATGAGGAATGGCTCGGAAATATCGGTGGCGGGCGATCGCTGACTCCCAACCGCAATTCGCGGGGTCATTAATTCCTCCCGATATTCGCATCAGAACATGCTCAGAAAGAACCACCAGCCAGCATGGTCCCACCGATAACGAAATGAGCATACGATTTCCGCCGGGCCACGAGTACTACCCGCCCTGACGGTCCTGTGGTCCGCACGGGACGGCTCACGGCGCAATAACTTCGGACATATGCGCTCAAAACGGACAGCGGTCCTATCTCCCCGGGACCTTCCTCCTCATCCTTGTGTCCGTTTTGTCCGAATCAACCTATTTGCAGGAACTTACTATGATCTGCAGGTAATCATCCGGCAACGCGCGATTGCCCAGGGCAACGCGCGATTGCCGTCGGCGGCGGCCGCCATTATCGGCGTCCGGCGTGGCCGACGGCAATTAATCGCTGATAGATGCGTCAGACTTGCCCGGTCTCCGAGCCGTGCAGGGCGGCCTGCAGGTCAGCCTCACCCTGCTTCGACAGCGAGGTCTTCAGCACCGTGCCGCCATATTTGCTCATCGCCTCGACCGCTTTGTCCGGCGTCACTTTCTCCACCATGAGGAAGAGGGCCGAGGTGCCGGGCTTGATCAGGTCGCGGACCTGGTCCTGGAACTCCCGGTCGATGCCCGCCTTGGTGATCTTCCCCATGAGCGCGCCGAGACCCGCGCCGAGCGCCAGGCCGAAAACCGGGACGAAGAAGAGCAAGCCGAACAGCAGGCCCCAGAACATGCCCCAGGTCGCGCCGGCCCCTACCGCGTGGTGGCTGGTGTGTACGTGATACTTGCCCTCCGTGTCCCGGACGATAGACGCGATCGCATCCGGCTGGATGATGAGGTCCCTCGCGAGCGCCCGGGCCTCATCGGCGGCGAGCGCGGCTGTGGTCTCATCCGGGTATCCGATGACGATGAGGTCAGACATGGATTCTCCTCTCGTTGCCTGTCTCCGGCAGGTCCAGTCCAGCCACACCGCACGGTGTGCGCGCCACCCCTGGCGGGTGACCTATCGCGCCGTCACTCCGGCGGACGCCTGCTCCGACGCCTGCGCCTTCGAGAGAGCGCGCCGGAAGAGGAAGGCGCCGATGATCTCGAACACGCCCATGACGATGAACCAGATCCCGAGCAGGGCCGCCAGCACGGTGATGGACGTGCTGGGGTTCGCGGTGACGACGATGCCGGCGATCAGGCTGATCGCCCCGAAAATGCCCCACCAGACGGCGCCCTCACGCGCGCCGCTGAACGCCGCGATGAGCGCGGCGACGCCCTGGACGATCCAGGTGATGCCGACCAGCAGGCCGATGAGGGCGACGGTCAGGTGCAGGTGGCGGATGAGCACCACGCCGACCACGACGAAGACGAACCCGGAGATGCCCAGCCAGACGCGGTGCGGCTCGGCCCGGTCGAACACCCGGACCAGCTGGAAGATCCCCGAGATGAGCGCGAGCACGCCGAGGAGCACGGCCACCACGTTGAGCGAGCCGCCTGGTTTGAAGGCCACGATGATCCCGAGGATGAGCGTCACCACGCCCGTGAACAGGGTCACCTTCCAGGTGCTCGACATCAGGAGCGCGTCGGAGGCCGACTGATCGGCAAGGTCGTCGTCTTGCATTGCTGCCACCTTCTTCTTTCCTGGTTATGTTCGTGACTTTCGACGGTTAGCGGCCTATCACGACAATGCGGCCAGCCGCCGCCATCGTCGTCACCCGGGGTGGGTGACGCGCCGGGGAATGGCTGCTGCCAGGGTTTATGCCATGCTCCCGGAAAAGGCCGCGCGACAACCGTGATCGAGTCGGAGTACGCCGTCCTGTTCGTGCTCGTCGCCATCCTGGGCGCCGGCCTGCCCGGGCCTGGCGACGCGGCATTGATCGCGGCGGGCACGCTGGCCGGGGAGGGCAGGCTCAACGTCTGGATCGTGCTGGCGGTCTCCATGACGGCGTGGATGCTCGGCTCGGTCGGCGGATTCGAAATCGGCCACTACGGCGGACGGTCGCTGCTCGACCATGACGGGCCGCTGGCGAAATCACGCCGCAAGCTGCTCGCCAAGGGTGACCGGGTTTTCTTCGGCCATACCTTCGCCGCGTCGGTCACGATGCCGGCGTTCGTGTCCGGGATCTTCAAGGTACGGTTCGGCCTGTTCTTGCTGGGCGCGCTCGTCGCGGGCATCGGTTGGATAGGGATGTACGTCGGGCTGTCCTACTTCCTCGGCGCGGAGATCGCGCGCCGCATCGGCGCGGCCGGCGCCAAGGCGATACTCGGCGTGATCCTGATTGTCGCCGGGGGGCTGCTCGTCCGGGCCGGGGTGGCGCACTGGCGCGCCCGGCGGGCGGACAAGCAGGGCGAGCCGGGCGAGCCAGACGAGCCGGCGGCTGTGCTAGTGCCGCCTGCGATGCCGGTCCGGCAAGACGGCGCCGACCACCCACAGGACCGGGAAGATGAACCCGATGAGGCCAAGCACCCAGTGCCCCTTACGGAAGCTGAGGACCGCGAGGGTGAACAGCAGAACTAGGTAGATGATCCCGAGCGTGGTGAACCAGAGAGTGCCGTTCATCGGGTTGCCTCCGTTATGGCGAGCAGGTAACTTTGCCCGGGCCCCATATCGACGAACAGTCCCGGTTCGGTTAGTTCGCCGCCGTCGCGGTCGAACTCTTCAGCGCTGAGCAGGTCGGTCAGCCGCCAGCCGCGGCCGGGCAGGTCCGGCCAGGGCAGCGGGATCAGCGCCTGGGCCGGCGCCGCGGACAGGTTGACCACGATCACGTGCCGGGCCCCGCCGTCACCGGGGCTGTCACCGCCGCCGTCGCCGGCGCCAGGCGTCCAGGACCAGGCGACCAGGTTGGCGCAGCTCCGGTTATCCGGCCAGCCGGCGGCTTCCAGCAGCTGCCAGCCCCCGGTCCGCACGCCCTGGTCGGCGACCGTGGCCACCAGCTGGCGATACCAGGCGGCCAGCTCTTCGTCCGGCGGCTCCGCGGGCCGGCGCTGCAGGAACACCGGAGGCCGGACCCGGCGCCCCTCGAACTGCCCCTCGTGCCACATGGTCGCGCCCGGCAACGTCGCGATGGCGACCGCCGCCGGCCGTTCCAGGACGGCGGGCAGCCGGTCGGCGATCCGCGGCTCGTCGTGGTTCTCGAGGAAGCGCAGCAGGCCGGACTGATAGCCGAGGTCGGCGAGCAGGTGCCCGCGGGTGGCGGGCGGGTCGCCGGCCAGGATGCGGTCATAGAGTCGCTTGTCGTAGCAGAAGTCGAAGCCCTGCTGCTGGAGCGCCCACTCCATGTCCCAGTAGGCCTCCGCGATGAGCACGGTCTCCGGGTGCCGCCCGCGCAGCTCGCCGATGACGGCCGGCCAGAACTCCTCGTCCGGCCGCGGCCCGGCCCGGTCGCCCCAGGTGCGCGCGAACACGTCGTTGGTCATCAGCATGGCCATGTCGCAGCGCATCCCGTCGCACTGGTCGGCGATGTCCGACAGCGTCTGCGCGGTCGCGGCACGCACCTCGGGCGCGAACGCGTTCAGCTGGACGACGTCCGGCCACGGCGGGAAGTACGGGTCCCGGCCGTGCGCAAGCACATGCCCGCCGACCGACAGCCAGCCCGCCGGATCCGACTTGACGTCGTCCTCGTCACCCTGGATGAAGTACTCCGGATGGGCGGTCACCCAGGGGTGATCGGGCGCGACGTGGTTGGGCACGTAGTCCAGGATCAGCCGCACGCCGCGGGCGGCGAGCGCGGCACGCGCCGCGGCCAGGCCCGAGGGGCCGCCGAACCGCTGGTCGGCCACGTACCGGTGCACGCAGTAGGGCGACCCGATGATGTCCTGCTCCCGCACGTCGGGCAGCGCCTCGCGGAAGGACTCGAGCAGCCCGGGGTTGGACCTGGCCAGCTCCAGGCCGGCCGGGCTGCGCTCCCAGACGCCCATCAGCCAGACGGCGTCGGCCCCGCTCGGCGTGACCGCGTCCCAGCCGGAGTCCGGCACGGTCGCGAGGGTTACCGGCGCGCCGGCGGCCTGCGACAGCTCGGCGAGCCAGACGGCGGTATTCACCTCGTAGATGACTGGCCGGTGCGGCCACCCGGTCATCGGACACCCCCGTCGGTTGCGGCGCCGCGCTTGCGACGGCGTTCAAGCTGCAGCGTCCCGGCGGGACCCCGGCACGCGCATCACCCGCTCCGGATGATCTGGCGGGCGGCCGCGGCGCCCGCGCCGGGCGGACTAGCGATACCGGGGCAAATCATCCCGGCCGGGTGATCCGGGCAGCCTCGCCGGCGGACAGGCTGGGCATTGGCGGTCTTGGCGCAGAGGAGGTCGACGTACATGGATCCGGTCGAGCGGATGCGCTCGGCGGGCAAGAGGCTCGCCGAGCCGGTGGACTCGATGGCGCAGACGGTCGCGAAGCGCGCGACGGAACTGGTCGTCGACTCGCTCGACATCAACGCCGTGCTCGACCGGATTGACGTCAACAAGCTCCTGAACCAGGTGGACGTCAACCAGCTCCTGAACCAGGTGGACGTCAACCAGCTGCTCGACCGGGTCGACGTAGAGCGGCTCCTGGCCAGGGTGGACGTGAACGAGCTCACCGAACGCGTCGACGTGAACGCGCTGGTCGACAGGACCGAACTCAAGACCGTGCTCGCCAGGTCCTCGACCACGGTCATCACGCAGGGAATCGACCTGGTGCGCAGCCAGGCGGTGGGCCTCGATGACTTCATGGCGCGCTGGGTGAACCGGATACTGCGCCGCAAGCGGGCCCCCGCGGTCGGTCCGCCCCGGCTGATAAGCCTCCCGGCGGAGCCATGACCAGCGGGCCCGGCGGGCCCGGCGGGCCCGGCGCTCCGCCTGACCGGCGAGGCCATTACGCGGGATTCGTCTCGCGGTTCGTCGCGTACGTGGTGGACCTCGGCGTGACCACCGGGCTGTTCACGCTCGCCCTGGCCGCCGCCTCGTTCGCCGCCAGCGTTGTGACCGGCAAGACGGTCAACTGGGACAGGACCAACGTGGTCGTCGCCGCCATCTTCGTGGGCTGGCTGTTCGTTTACTACGCCTACTCGTGGGCGGTCACCGGCAAGACGTTCGGCGCGGCGCTGCTCGGCGTCCGGGTCGTCCGGGCGGACGGCGAGCCGGCGGGCGTCCGGCTCGCGGTAATACGCACGCTCGCGTTTCCCCTCAGCTTCCTGCTGTTCGGGCTGGGATTCCTCGGCATCCTGACCGGGCGCCAGCGCAGGGCGCTGCATGACGTGATCGCGGGGACCGCCGTCGTCTACACGTGGAACGCCCGGGCCGCGCAGCTGCGGTTCCTGGCCCGCGGCGGCGAGTTACCGCGCGGCGATGCCCAGCATCAGCTCGTCCACGACCCGCGCCGCGAAGCCCGGCTCCGCCGGCGTGCCGTCGTGCTTGCCCCGGGCCATCACCGCGCCGGTCAGCGTCAGCATGGCGATCTCGACATCGGTGTCGGGGCGCAGCTCGCCGCTGGCGATGCCGCGGCGGAGCGCCGACCTGATCAGCTCGCGGCGCGGCTCGACGACCTGCTCCTTGTAGCGGGCCACCAGCCGCGGGTAGCGCTGCCCCTCGCCGTGCAGCAGCGCGAACTGCCGCGCGTACCGGGGGTCCTCCGCGTCCTTGGCCATCACGTCGAGCATCGCCGTCAGGTCCGCGCGCGCCGACTCGCCGCGCCCCTGCGGCAGCGGGGTCTTCAGCGACGCGAACGCCGCGATGAGCAGGTCCTCCTTGCCGGGCCAGCGCCGGTAGAGCGTCGCCTTGCCCACCCCGGCGCGGGCCGCGACGTCCTCACAGCGCACCCCGTCGACCCCGTACTCGCCGATCGCCTCCAGCGTGGCGTCGAGTATGGCCTGTTCGGCCCGCTCGCTGCGGGGCCGTCCAGGACGCCGGACGGCGTCCTGGACGGCGGGTTCCGTGGGCATTTCCCTGACTTACCTCTCCGAGTCCGATAGCTCGCGCTGCCGCGCCAGCTCGAGTTCGGCCGCCGCCACCTCGGCGGCGACCAGTTCCTCGATGTTAGGCCGTGTCCGGCCGGGCAGCCAGCGCACGATCGCGAGCCCGCCGACGAGCGCGACCGCCGCGGCGGCCAGCGTGGTGACGTGCATCGCGTCCACGTACGCGGAGTTAGCGGGCTGGATCAGGAACCGGCCGGCCGGGCCGAGGTGCTGCGCGACGGCCTGCGTGGCGGAGATGGACTGGCTGGCCGCGCCCCGCGCCGCGGCGGGCAGCGCCGCGAGCGTGGGCGACATCGTGGACCGGTAGGACTGGGCGAGAATGGATCCGAGCACCGCCACGCCCAGCGCGACCGCGACCTGGCGCGCGGTGTTGGTCAGGGCCGAGCCCGCCCCGGCGCGCTCCCGCGGCAGCACGTCCATCACGGCGGCGGTCGTGGTCGGCACGGCCAGGCCGATCCCGGCGCCCTGGATGCCGAACAGGACCGCCAGCACCCAGATCGGCGAGGACGTCCCCAGCGTGACGTACCCGGCGATGGCCAGCGCGTTGAGGGCGATGCCGGCGCCAGTGACGGCCCGGACGCCGAACCGGTTGACCAGCGTCGCGCTGCGCGGGGCCATCATCAGCTGGCCGATCGCGAACGGGATGGCGAGCAGGCCGGCGTCCAGCGGGCTGTAGCCGCGGACGTTCTGCAGGTAGAAGCTGGTGAAGAAGAACACCCCGCCCATGCCGAAGAACACCAGCGCGATCGCCCCGACCGAGGCGGACAGCCTCCGGTCACGGAAGAGCCGGACGTCCAGCGACGGGTGCGCGATGCGCGTCTCGTACCAGGCGAACAGCCCCAGCACGACAAGGCCGGCCGCGACCGGGCCGAGCACGTCCGCGCGGACCCAGGAGCCGGTGTCGCCGCCCTGCACGATGCCGTATACCAGCAGGACGAGGCCGACCACCGAGGCGAGCACGCCGATGTAGTCGATCTTGCCAGGCTGCGGGTTGCGCGACTCGGGGACCAGGAGGAACACGGCCACCGCGCCGAGCACGGTCACGGGGACGTTGATGAGGAAGACCGAGCCCCACCAGAAGTGCGCGAGCAGGACGCCGCCGAGCACCGGGCCGGTGGCCACGCCGATGCCGACGGCGGAAGCCCAGATGCCGATGGCCCGGGCACGCTCTCCGGGCTCGAAAACGTTGGAGATGATCGAGAGGGTCTGCGGCATGACGGCCGCGCCGCCGAGCCCCATCATCGCCCGGGCCGCGATGAGCTGGTCCGGTGAGTGCGAGTAAGCGGAGAACAGCGAGCCGAGCCCGAACAGCGCCAGGCCGATCATGAGCATCCGCTTGCGGCCGATGCGGTCGCCGAGCACGCCGAACGTGAACAGCAGGCCGGCGAATACCAGCGTGTACGAGTTGATCGCCCACTCGAGCTGGCTCTGGCTGGCGCCGAGCCCGCCGGCGGGGTCCGCGATCGTCTTCAGCGCGACGTTGAGCACCGTGTTGTCGATGACGATGGCGAGCAGCCCGACGACCAGCACACCGAGGATCACCCAGCGCCTGCGTTGAATCGTCTGTGCGTCCAATGCGCGTCCTTCCCCGGGACTTGAAGATTGCGAGCGGGCACCCACGCCCGCTATCGATACGGAACTGGTCCGTATCGGAATCTATTCCGGGATGATCCGGGCAATTACCCGTGATCGACCGCGCAGCCGCTAGACGGACACGTCAGCCTGGCGGAGTTCGCCGGTGGCGGGGTTGACCAGCACCGACAGGATCACTGTGGCGTGCTCGCCGACGAGCTCGACGCTCGCTGACGCGTTGCCGTCGCCGGCGCGGTACGCGCCTGCGACGGCGGGGCCTGCCCAGACGGCGGCCATCCGGAGACGGCGGGCAACGAGATCCGCGTCAGCGCCGGGAGCCACCGCCAGCGACGACGGCCACTCGCTGGCGCCACTGTTCATCCAGCCGATCAGCGACTCGAGCGCGCCGGCCAAGGCCGAGCCAATGGCGGGCGGTATGGCGAGCGTCAGCGACTGGACGCGCGGCGGGTGCTCCGGGTTGAGCTGGAGCTGCGCCTGTGTCGTGCCGCCCGGGCCGGTGAGCCACCACCGGCGGTGCGCCGGCGTGTCCGACTCGGGCGCTCGTTCGGTGTCGACGCCGAAGTCGCCGATGCGGTCCCTGATCAGGCCGATGACGCGGCGGCGCTCCGGGTAGGGGCTGTCCAGCGCGACGTTCTCGCAGAACAGGGCGTCCGCGGCCGCGTCGTCCCAGGACTGGAGCAGCTCGCTCGCCGCCGCCGTCGCGGCGAGCGTCTCCGGCCACGGCACGCCGCCGAGAGCCGTGGCGGCGGACTGGGGTTCTTCCGGCTCCGCGGGCGACAGCGCCACGTGATAGGCGGCGGACCGCGGCAGCAAGGCCTCGAGGACCAGGGCCGCCAGGGTGGACATCGCCGCGTACGTGGCGTTCCCCAGGGCGATCACGCCAAGGCCCGTCGCCGCGTGCCAGCGCATGTTGCTGCCGAATCCCGGGTAGCCGCCGCTGTGGCTCACCACCCGCCCGAGAGCGGGATCCTCGTCGGCGAACAGCCCGAACCCGTAGTAAGCCGGCCCGGTAGGCCCGCCGCCCGGGAGCCGCTGCGCCGCGCGCCAGCCGGTCACCGCCTGCGGCAGCTGCATCTCCCGGCGCGACGCCGGCCGCAGCGGGTGGCTGACCCCGGCCCCGGTCTCGGTGGGCGGGAACGCCGACTCGAAGCCTGATACCCACACCGCGAGGTCCCGGACGCACGAGAACACCCCGCCCATCGGGGCGAACGCCCCGTACGGATCGAACGGCAGTTCCGCCCAGCCCGCCGGGCCACGGCGGTGCCCCACAGCAAGGCCGTCAGCGGGAAACTCCGACGCGTCGAACCCGGTCCTGGTCATGCCCAGGGGGGCGAGCAGCCGCTCCCGGATGAACACGTCGTACGGCACCTCGGACGCCGCGGCCACCACGCGCCCGAGTATGGCGTAGCCCAGGTTGGAGTACTCGAACCTGGTGCCGGGCGCCCAGTTGAACCGTACGCCGCTGGCCAGCAGCGACGCGAACGCGTCCAAGGGCAGCCCCTGCTGCCGGTCCCCCCACGGATCGTCGGTCGGGAACCCCGCGGTCATCGTCAGCAGGTGCCTGATCGTGACGCGGTCGGCGTCCGGGCTGACCGGCGGCCAGCCCGCCAGCTCGGGCACGTACTTCTCCGCCAGGTCGTCCAGCGCCAGCCGCCCCTCGTCCCGCAGCAGCATGATCGCCGCCGCCGTGAAGCTCTTCGACATCGACGCGATGCGGAACACCGTGCCGGCGTCCGGCGGCGGGCCGCCGACAAACCGCGCGCCGAAACCGGCGGAGTGCACCAGGACGCCCCCGGAGACGACGCCATAGCAGATCGCAGGCTGCCCGCCGCGGTCGAAATAGTCGCGGACGAGGACGTCGGTCTCGGCGAACCCGGCCGGGGAGTCACTGCACATCCGATTAGTCTCGCACGCCCAGGTCATGCGATTATCGATGTGTCCGGGTACGCCGCTGGGGCGCCTCGAGACTTTGGAGGTTCTGACAATGCCGTCGCAAGAAGCGGAGCCGCTATACGGCGGCCGCCGTCCTGGCCGGATCACGGTCAAGGACATCGCCGCCGCGAAGGCGCGCGGCGAGAAGTGGCCCATGCTCACCGCCTACGACGCGATCACCGCGGGGATCTTCGACGAGGCCGGAATCCCGGTGCTCCTGGTCGGGGATTCGGCGGGCAACGTGGTGTTCGGTTATGACACGACGATCCCCGTCACCGTCGACGACCTGATCCCGCTGACCGCCGCCGTGGTGCGGGGGACGAAGCGGGCCATGGTGGTCGCCGACCTGCCGTTCGGGTCGTACCAGGCGTCGCCGACGGCCGCGCTCGCGGCCGCGGTGCGGTTCATGAAGGAGGCGGGCGCGCACGCGGTCAAGCTGGAGGGCGGCCTGCGGGTCGCGCACCACGTGGAAGAGCTCGTCGCCGCGGGCATTCCCGTGATGGGGCACCTCGGGCTGACACCGCAGTCGGTCTACGCGTTCGGCGGCTTCCGGGTACAGGGCCGTGGCGAGAACGGCGAGCGGCTGCTGCACGACGCCAAGGCGCTCGAGGCGGCCGGCGCGTTCGCTGTCGTCCTCGAGGGCATCCCGGCGTCGCTCGGCACGCGGATCACCGAGGCGCTGCACATCCCGACGATCGGCATCGGCGCGGGCGCTGGCTGCGACGCCCAGGTGCTCGTCTGGCAGGACATGGCGGGCCTGTCGCCCCGCTCGCCGAAGTTCGCCAAGCGGTACGCCGACATCGCCAGCGTGCTACGGACCGCCGCGACCGAGTTCGCCGCGGACGTCACGTCGGGCGCCTTCCCGACGGAGGAGTACTCGTACAAGTGAGGTAAGGGCGGTCATCCTCCCGAACGGACGCGGCGTTCCTCTTAAGAGTCCGGCGCGTCCGTTCCGGATAAAAGGCGGAGATCAGCTGGCTACGGACCGCAGCTGCGGCAGGACCTCCTTGCCGATCAGCTCGATGGCCGCCACCGGGTCCTCCGACATCACCTGGATGGAGACGATGTCCGCGCCGACGTCGGTGACGAGCGGCCGGTACGCCTCGATGAGGCCGGCCGCGTCCGGGACGACCGCGTAGCTGGCGAGCACTTCTTGCGGGTCCATTTCGTCTGCCCTGATGCGCAGCTCGGTCGGGTCGGTCGCCTCGAGCCTGCCGGGGGCGCGCAGGCCGCGTAGGGACGACAGCGCGTTCCAGGCCTCGGACGGGCCGTCCGCCAGAACGGTCCAGCGGGTGGCGAGGACGAGGTGATCCGCGCCGCGTTCGGTCGCGGCATGGCGGTAGGGCTCGATCACCTTGGCGACCGTGTCCGCGGGGTTCCGCACGCTGGTGATCAGGCCCTCGGCGTACTTGCCCGCGAAGGTGGCGGACTTCGGGCCGCCGGCCGCCATCAGGATCGGCACCCTGCCCTTCGGGGGCGAGTACAGCCTGGCGGTCTCGGTCGTGTAGTACTCGCCGCGGAAGGTGAGCTTCTCGCCGGCGAACATCCGGTGCATGATCTCGAGCGCTTCGGCCATCCGCGTCTGGCGCTCGGCGTAGCCGGGGAACGGGAAGCCGAGCGGCCGCTCGTTGAGCGCCTCCCCGGTACCGACGCCGAGCATCAGCCGGCCGTCGGACAGCCGGTCGGTGGTCGCGGCCATCTGCGCGACGAGCGCCGGGTGGTAGTGGAACAGCGGGCACGTGACCGACGTGCCGAGCAGCACGCTGTTCGTTCGCGCCGCCACCGCCCCGAGCCAGGACCAGACGAACCCCGCCGCCGACGTGTCGTCCACCCAGGGATGGAAGTGATCGGAGCCGAGGACGACGTCGAAGCCGGCCTCTTCAGCCGCGACGGCCTGCGCCACCAGGTCTTCGGGCTGGTATGACTCGTGGCTGCACAGCCAGGCGAACTTCATCGCGCCTCCGTTTGTCGATGTCTGCTTCCCGATCCTCTCATTGTGGCGTGCGTGCGAATTCGGCCGGCCGGATGCATCC
>Ga0318494_10000812_pt1 | contig 11615 bp, 11 predicted proteins | sample GRESIP108b1f24_FD_203293 | JGI IMG/M metagenome (GOLD analysis project Ga0318494, IMG submission 203293) | Tropical soil microbial communities from Luquillo Experimental Forest, Puerto Rico - GRE.SIPMG.108b1f24 | ecosystem: Environmental > Terrestrial > Soil > Tropical forest > Bulk soil... | reverse complement strand
GGGTCATCTGATGCTCCTGGTGGTGTCGTGGCCGCGCGGGGCGGCGGCGGATGGCGGTGGTGTGTGGCGTAGGGTCAGCGGTACTGCAGGCGGGCCTGGCGGGGGACGGGGCCGAACTTGCCGCTGCGGTAGTCCTGGAAGGCCTGGTAGATCTCGGCGTTGGTGGTCATGACGAAGGGGCCGCCGATGGCGACGGGCTGGCCGACGGGCTGGCCGCTGAAGGCGAGCACGACCGCGGGCTGGTCGCCGTCGCGGGCCTGCAGGGTGATCGCGGACGGCTGCGCGCCGCCCACGGGGTCGGACCAGGCGGTCTGGCCGTGCTGCACGGCGCGGCCGCCGATCGCGGCGCGCCCGGCCAGCACGGCCAGGAACGCCCGGTCGTGTGCGGGCAGGACGTGGTCCAGGGTGCGGCCCGGCTCCAGGGTGATGACGGCGCTGGTGACGGGCCAGCGGTTCAGGGCCGGCCCGGTCAGGCCGCCAGCGTGGCCGGAGATGAGGTCGATGCGGGCGCCGTCGCGCTCGATCACCGGGCGCCGGGCGGCCAGCAGGTCCTGATACCGGGTGTTTGTCATTTTCAGCCCGGCGGGCAGGTTCACCCACAGCTGCAGCACGTGGGCGCGCTCGTCGCGGAAGGCCAGCTCGCGGTGGATGATCCCGCGCCCGGCGGTCATCCACTGCACGTCGCCGGCGGTCAGCGCGTCGGCGTTGCCGAGGTTGTCGCCGTGTTCCAGCACGCCGTCCAGGACCAGCGTCACGGTCTGCAGGCCCCGGTGCGGGTGCCAGTCGAAGCCGGGCGAGCAGAACAGGTCCTCGGCCAGGACCAGGAACGGGTCGGTGAGCCGGGGCGCGGCCGGGGTGAACAGCAGGGACTTGTCGTCGGCCTCGGCGTCCGGGCCCAGGTGCAGCCGGTCCTCGACCCGGGCGGCCGTCCGGCGGGTGATGGTGGCGGGCTGGGCGTCCATGGCGGCCTCCGTCCTCGCGCAAGACATCGAGTTGATGTATCAACTGGCACGCTACCCCGCTTGGGATGACACGTCAACTCGGTCGGGTAGGATAGGGCCGTGGACGGTGACCAGCAGGAGCGGACCGGGCTCGACGAGCGCGAGCTGCGCGCCTGGCAGACGTTCTTCCAGATGCAGGAGCACCTGCACGGCCGCATCGAGCAGCAGCTGCAGGCCTCCAGCGGGCTCTCGCTGGCCGACTACTCCGTGCTCTCCGTCCTGTCCGAGGCGCCCGGCGGGCGGCTGCGCCCCTACTGCCTGAGCGCGACGCTCGGCTGGGAAAAGAGCCGCCTGCACCACCAGCTCACCCGGATGTGCCGGCGCGGCCTGGTCGAACGCCACGCCGGCCAATCCCGCGCCATCTACGCCCAGATCACCCCGAAAGGGCTCACCACATTGGAGCAGGCCGCCCCCCGGCACAGCCGGCACGTGCGCCGCCTGGTCATCGACCGCCTCACACCCGGCCAGCTCGACCAGCTCGCCGAGATCTCCGCGGCCATCCTCGGCCCCCTCCAGCGTGACCAGCACGACCAGCAGAGCGGCGATCCAGGCGAATAGCGAACCGGACGCCCCGCCGCGGCAAACCCTTCCGGACCCTGCCCGAAGGCCAGTCCACGGCTCGCTGGTGGCGACGGCCCTGCCCGCCGGCGCCACCAGCGCGAACCGGGCTCCCCGCCGGGCGGTGGGCCGACCGCCGCGGCGACGGGCTGAACAGCCAGTCCTGCTCCGGCTACGCTCGGGCTGCCCAGGAGCTGAAATGGCGGCGGATCATGTCCGCCGTGCCCGACCCGAGGGTCACCCGCCTGGTCCTGCGCGACTTGGTGGGGCCGAGGACGCCCGCGGACAGGCTCCGCTCGATCGTGAGCACCCGGCCGTCCAGGTCTGACAGCCGCAGCGCCGCCAGCTCGCCCCGCCGTGCTCCTGAGTCCGATGCCAGGCGGACCAGCAACAGCAGCTGCTCAGCGGCGAACAAGCGGCGGGCGCACGCGCGGAGCCGGGCCGACGGCGGAAGGCGTCCTCAGCCGAAATGACTGCGTCACCGGCGGCCACACGCAGGCGGCGCACCTCGTCCTGGCTGTGGTGGCGGCGGGGCCGGCCGATGTCATGAACGTTCAGCCCGGTGGGCGCGGGGTCGGGCTTGCTCGGGTGTGGCCGTCATGCGGCTCGTTTCATGGCTGGGGTTCGGCGATGAGGCAGCCGGCCGTGGTGATCAGCGTCTGTATGGTGTTCCAGAAGGGCTCGGAGCTGCGGGCGGCGCGGCTGAGGACCAGCGCGCCCTCGAAGACCGCCATGATGAGTTCGGCCAGGGCCACGGCGTGCTGGGGGCCAACGCCCCAGGATCGGAGGTGGCCGACGAGCGCGGTCCGCCACCGGGTGAACACCTTGCCGAACTCGGCGCTGAGTTCTTCGTCCTGGGGTGCCAGTTCGAGCACCATGGTGGCAATGGCGCACCCGCTGCAGTAGCCGGACGCTTCCAGGCGCTGCACCTGGATCTCGGCGAGCGCCTGGATCAGCGAGGCGGGATCATGCGCCCGGCTGGCCGCCTGGTGGACCATGTCCTCGATTTCCTCGGCCGCCCTGGCGGTGGCTTCCCGGGCGAGTTCCTGCTTGCCGCCGGGGAAGTGGAAGTAGATGGAGCCCCGGGGGGCGCCGCTTTGTTCCACCACGTCGGAGAAGGCGGTGGCGTGGTAGCCGCGCTGCCGGAACAGCTCGCTGGCGGCGTGGATCATCCGGGAGCGGCTGTCAGTGTGTCGGGCCATCGGTCCAATCCTGGGTTGACTATGTCGGACGACCATCATACTCTATGTCGTACGCCATACTTAGAATGTGCCGGCAGATCTACCGAGCTGCGGAGGCCGTCATGACATCTACGCAGGTCACTCCCGCCGCTGACTCCTCTTTCACCCCGGCGGGGAGGTTCGCCCGCACGCCCTTCCTGGTGGTAGCGGACCAGGACCGGTCCCGCCAGTTCTACCGGGCACTGTCCGGCGCGGACGTTCCCTCCGAACCAGGCCAGGTCATCGTGAAGGCGGCCAACAGCTGGCTCATCCTCAACGCGGGCGGCGGCCCAGCCGAGGACAAGCCCACCATCAGCTACAAACTGGACAAGACCAGGGCCGCTGACCTGCGCCACCAAGCCCAGCGTGATGCGCGTGCCCGCGCCGCACGCAGAGCCCGCCGTGCGCTCGCCCGCCTAAACGTGGACGACGCCCAGCGCCGGGCGCTGTTCGCCTCCAGCCTGCAGCGGTCGCCGGGCTGTATCTGCTGTGGGTCATCGTGAACGGTTTCTCGCTGCAAGAAACAGGGGCCGGGGAACCGCAGCGGACCGACCCGGAGCTGTCACCGGTCGTGAGCCAGTACTTCGCCTCGCTGCCCGGCGACCGCTTCCCGAACCTGGTCGCCGTGGCGGGCGAGTTCGCGGAGACGACCTTGGACGAGCGCTTCGAGCTGCTGATCGGGATCTTCATCGATGGGCTCGCCGGACGGGACACGCGGTCATGACGAGCTTCAACACACACACACGCATGGCCACAGTGACGGCCCGTACCTGGCAGGCGCTGAGGTGAGGCCGATGCGTGCGGCAACGGTTGTTTCACTAGCCGCGGATGCTGTGGTGAGGCTGGATTCGGTGACCAAAGTCTACGGTTCGGGCGCCCAGGCGGTCACGGCGCTGGACGGGGTGACCATCGGCTTCGCGGCTGGGGAGTTCACGGCGGTGATGGGCCCGTCGGGGTCGGGGAAGACGACGCTGCTGCAGGTGGCCGCGGGGATCGACCGGCCCACATCCGGGCAGGTCCCGATCGGCGATACCGAGCTCGGCCGGATGTCGGAGCGGCGGCTGACCGTGCTGCGCCGGCGGCGGGTCGGGTTCGTGTTCCAGTCGTTCAACTTGATGGGGTCGCTGACCGCCGAGCAGAACGTCGCCCTTCCGTTGCGCCTGGACGGCCGGCGGCCCAAGGCCACGGCGGTCCGCGAGGCGCTGGCCCGGGTGGGGCTGGACGGGCGGGCCAGGCACCGGCCGGCGGAGTTGTCCGGTGGCCAGCAGCAGCGGGTCGCCATCGCGCGGGCGCTGGTGACCCGGCCGGAGGTGGTCTTTGCCGACGAGCCGACCGGGGCGCTGGACCGCCGCTCCGGCCGGGCGGTGCTCGACCTGCTGCGCGAGGCGGTGGACGGCTTCGGCCAGACCCTGGTGATGGTGACCCATGACCCGGCGGCTGCCGCCCGGGCGGACCGGGTGGTGTTCCTGGCCGACGGGCGGCTGGCCGGTCAGCTGCAGCGTCCCACGGTGGAGCAGGTGGCCGGGTACATGACCAGGCTCGGAGACTGACATGCTGGCGGTCGCGGTGCGCACGGTGCGCTGGCGGCTGGTGTCCTTCGCGGGGGCGATCGTCGCGGTCGCGCTGGGCGTGAGCCTGGTGGCCGCCACGGGCTTGCTGATGGCCAGCGCCCTGGCCGCCTCGGGAGCCGGGCGGTTCGCCGCCGTCGATGCGGTGGTCCAGGCGAACCCGGCGATCACGGTCGGGCAAGGTGACGCCGCTGGCGGTGTGGCCACGGTATCCCCGCCGCCGCGGCTGCCGGCGGGGCTGGTGGCCCGGGTCGGTGCGGTCCGCGGGGTGGGCCGCGCGGTCGGTGATCTGGCGTTCCCGGCGGTCGCGTTCGGTCCGCGGGGGCGGCTGCTGTCGGTGCCGGGCGCCGACCGGACCGAGGGGCACGGCTGGGCCAGCGCCCAGCTGACGCCGTACGTACTGGTGGCCGGGCGTCCGCCAGCTGGCGCCGGTGAGGTGGTGATCGACGCCCGGCTGGCCCGGCACGGCCGCGTCCAGGTCGGGGCGCGCCTGATCGTGGTGGTTCCCGCTGGCCCGCGCGAGTTCCGGGTGAGCGGCATCGCGGTCGCCCAGGACCAAGGTGACCGCACTCAGACGGCGGTGTTCTTCTCCGACGTGGCGGCGCCGTTGCTGGCCCGGACGGCGGGGCAGGTCAACGCGGTGGGCGTGATCGCCGCGCCGGGCGTCAGCCCGGACACGCTGCGCGCCATGCTCAGCGCCGGCCTGGGCAGCGGCGTGCAGGTGCTGGACCGGGGGCACGCCGCGGCCGCCGACGCGGGTGATCCGTGGGCCGCTCAGCGCGCGGATTTGCTCGCGCTGCTCGCCACGGTGGGCGCCGCGGCCGCCATCGTGGCGATCTTCGTGGTGGCCAGCACGTTCGCGTTCACCGTCACCCAGCGCCGCCGCGAGCTGGCTCTGCTGCGCACGGTCGGCGCCACCCCGCGGCAGCTGCGGCGGATGATCGCCGGCGAGGCGCTGGTGATCGCCGTCATCGGCGGCGCCGTCGGCTGCCTGGCCAGCCTGCCGCTGGCGGCGCCCATCGCCGGCGGGCTGGTCGGCCACGGGGCCGCCCCCGAAGGCTTCCATGCCAGTGGTAACCCGGTCCCGTTCGCGATCGCGTTCGCCGCCGGGCTGTTCATCGCCGAAGTGCGGCAGTGACCGCCGCGTGGCGGGCGGCGCGGGTGCGTCCCGCCGAGGCGCTACTGGAGGCCTCGGCCGAGCCGCTCCGGCTCGGGCCGGCCCGGTGGGCTCTCGGACTGGCGGCGGTCGGCGGCGGCGTGGCCCTGATCATCACCGTCCCTGTGGGAGGCGCCCTGGCCGGGCCGGCGGCGCTATGCCTGGCGATCGGAGCCGCGCTGCTGTCTCCTGTGGTGCTCGGACTCCTGGCGGCGGCGCTGTCCTGGCCGCTGCGCGCCGGGCCGGGCGCCGCGGGCCTGCTTGCCAGCACCGCGGTCGCCACGCACCGGCGACGGGCCGGCGCCGTCGCGGCCCCGATCGTGCTGATCGTCGCGCTGGCCGGCACGCAGGCGATCGCCGACGCCAGCACCCGCGCCTCGATCCAACACGTGACGGCCCAGCGGGTCCGCGCGCCGTACGTGCTGGTGGCCAACGCCGGCCAAGGCCTGCCCGCCGCCACCACGCGGACGACCGGGCAGCTGCCCGGCGTGCGGGCCGCAGCCGGCCTCCTGCCCACCACCGTGTTCCTGCTCGACCCGGGCCTGGACAACTTCGGCAGCCCGTGGGACGCCGCCGGGCTGGACCCGGCCGCAGTCCCCGGCACGCTCGACCTGGGCCTACAGGCCGGATCCCTGCCGTCACTGACCGGCAGCACCATCGCGATCAGCAGCACCCTCGCCGGCCACGCTCACATCCGCGTGGGAGCCATCCTGAATGCCCGGCTCGCCGACCTGACCCCCGCACGGCTGCGGGTCGGCGCGATCTACCAGCGCGCGCTCGGGCTCGGTGACATCGTGCTGCCGCTGCCGCTGGCCGAAGCCCACACCGCCGTCGTCCTGGACAGCGCGATCTTCGTGTCCGGACCGCCCGCCATCGGCGCCGCCCTAGCCCAGCTCGCCAGGTCCATGCCTGGCACCGCGGTCTTGACCGGGCCCAGTACCTGCAGGCCGTCCGGGCGGCCGCGCAAGCCAGCACGTGGCCGATCTGGCTGCTCATCGGCCTGCTCGTCGCCTTCGCCGCGCTGGCCCTGCTGAACACCGCCCTGATGGCCACCGCCGGCCGGCAGGCAGAGTTGGCCCTGATCCGTCTCATCGGCGGAACCCGTCGGCAGGCCCGGCGGATGATCGCCTGGGAAGCCCTCGTCACTACCCTGGCCGGCCTGGCCGCCGGCGCCCTCATCGCCCGCATCGCCGTGCAGACCCCCCGAGGACAACCCGGCTGGCACATCGCCGTGCCCGCCGCCTTGTCCGGCGGTATCCTGGCCGGCACCGCCGCCCTGGGCCTGGCCGCCGCCCTGGCCCCGGCCCGGCTCGCCCTGCGCACCCGGCCGGCAGCCCCGTCCGGCCGCGGCGAGTAACACCACACCCAGGCAGGTCACCGGCGGGAACCGTGAAGCCCGAATCCATGCTATTGACAGCCGGCGCCGCGACAGGCCACCTGGTGACCATAGCTGGCTGTTCTGGGCGTGGAACCCGGCCTGCAGACGCGGAAGGGCATGAGCAAATAATCGGCGATCTGCATGGATTCGCCGCCGCGTCGGCCAACAGTGCTAATCACGCTCCGTGATAAGTCGTCGCGGAAGTGTCCTTTGTAACCGTCGGGCATGCTCGAATGGCGCCGGTATGTAATGACTGCGGATGTCGTCGTGCTCCGGGGAGCTGGGCGGCAGGTCCCGGTAGCCCGTCACGGATGAGTGCTGCCGTTGATCATCGACCGGTGACCGGGTCAAAAGGCCGATGACATTGGTCAGGCGGCAGCCTCCGCTGCTGGTGCCGCGTCATCGGCGAGGGCGCGGTAGACCGAGGCGACGGAGGGGTGCTTGCCGGCGTTCTTTCCGGTCTTGATGACCAGCTTGGCGGCGATCTCCGGTACTGGCACGCCTTTGTCGTGCAGGGCGCGGGCGAAGATGATCATGTCCTCGTCGAGGACCTTGGGCCGGCCGCCGTGGTTGCCTTTGGCCGCGGCGGCGCGCTGGCCTTCGAGGGTTTTCTGCCGGATGTAGTCACGGTCCAGCTGGGCGGCGACGGCCAGGACGGCGAACAGCATGGACCCGAGCCCGTCCGGGTCGTAGATCCCGGTGAGCGGGCCGGTGAGCAGTTCCAGCTGGATGCCGTCGGCTTGCAGGGCAGCGGTGAGGGTCATCAGCTCGGCGGCGTTGCGGGCCAGCCGCTTGATCTCGTGGACGGTGACGATGACGTCTTGGCCAGGGGCGGCCTGCTTGATGTCGCGGGCCAGCTGCAGGGCGGCTTCAAGCTCGGGGCGGATCTTGATGCGGGTGCTGATCTTCTCCGCGAAGATCCGCTTGCACCCGGCTGCTTCGAGTGCTGTGACCTGGCTGCCTAGTTCCTGCCCGGCGGTGGAGCAGCGGGCGTAGCCGATCCGGATCGGCGTCACCGCGCCAGCCGGCCGGGCGGGCCCGGCGGGCACCGGGCCGGGCTGCCAGAAACGGCCGGGCTTGCGGTCCTCCGGCACTGGGACCGAGAGTTCCTCGCGCAGCGCGGGGACAAGAGTGAACCGGGCGGTGTGGTACCTGGCCGCGGTCTTGCCGCTGCGCGTGCGGCACGGGCTGCCGGCGGGTGCCTGGCACTGGGAGCAGTCGTGCCACTCGATGACCGCGGCGGCCTCAGCAGGGGTCAGGTCCATGCCCCGATCCTCTCAGAACCCCCTGTCAGAATCCCCATGTTCTGAGAGGAATTCTGCGAACCGGAACCGGGACGAACCGGACACGATCAGAGTCCTTCCCCAGACTCTCGCAAATGGTCATTTGTGCGACAGAGGCCGCGACGGTCCTGGCACTGCGATGGAGGCGGCTACCTGTGCGGGCGCAGGTGAGGCTCGTTTCAGGATGCGGCGGCGACGTCGATGCCGAGGCGGGTGTTGAACGGTTCGGGCATCAGGGCGATCTCATCGGTGGCGTAGACGCCGAAACGCTGGATGCGGGCGGTCAGGTACGGGGATAGTACGGCCAGGTCCTCGGGGGTGATCTGCCAGCCTTCGGCGACGAGGCCGCGGATCACGCTCATCATGTCCAATGTGGTGTGGAAAATGACCGCGTTGGTCAATAGCGTGGAGAACTTCAGGATCTTCTCCTGCTCTTCGGGGTCGTTGGCTGCGATGACCCCGGCGTTGCCGAACCGGCACCAGGAGGAGAACCGGTTGTAGGACTCGACCTTATTGGTCTCGGCGGTGGTGCGTCTTCTGAGCTGGGCATCGGAGAGGAAGCGCAGGAGCTGGATGGTCCTGATCACGCGGCCGATCTCGCGGAAGGCCTGGTAGATGTTGTTGCGCCGGGAGTAGGTCGACAGCCGCCGCAGCAGAGTCGCCGAGGAGATCTTGCCTTCCTGGACCGAGAGCACCACCCGCATGACGTCGGCGTAGTGGGCCTCGATGAGATCCCAGTCGATGACGTTGCGGCCGGGGTCGCCGAACAGCGCGTCGATGTGCCGGTACCGGCTCTGCGAGGCGGGACGGTAGAAGTTGAGGTCTTTCCAGTTGCGCACCCTCGGCATGAGGTCGAATCCGAACAGGTGCGCGAGGGCGTAGACCGGCAGGGCCTGGCCTTGGGTGTCGGTGTGCACCCGGGACGGCCTGGTTTTCGACTGCTGCTCCAGTAGCCCCTGGATGAGGTAGACCGCCTCCCACACCCCGACGGGGATGAACTTGGAGAACAAGGCGATGTAGGTATCGGAGATGTAGTAGTAGCCGATGCCGCCGGTTCCCCCGTACCGGATGCTGGTCTCGGCGAGCAGGTTGTCGATGAAGGTGTCCACCTGGGTGCCGTCGGCGGCGACCACCGACCCGTCCCCCCACGCCTTGATCAGGTCCAGTTCGGTGAAGGCGTCGACCACGTCGGCGATGGCCTTGTTGAGCTTGTCCACGGTGACATGCCGCCGGGCGGTGGCGGCCAGCTCGTGCGCGGTGACGTCGGCGATGTGCCGGGCGGCCTGCGCGGGGCCCATGTTGGTGCCATAGCAAAACACCGTGAGCACGTACCGGAACAGCGGATCGGCCAGTTTCGGGTCCGAGCCGGAGGCCGGGGAGAACCGGTGGTACCAGTCCAGCCAGTGCGCAGTGCGGGCCAGGATGCCCAGCAGGGTCCGTTCGGGCATCCGCTCGCGCAGCGCGGCTTCCAGCGCCACGGACATCTCGGTGGGACGCGGCGCCCGGTATTTCTTCAGGCTGGGCCGACCGTCGTCGTCGATGACCAGATCGGCGTTGTCGGGGTAGCCGGCATCGGCCTCAGCGCACTGGCCAGCCAGCTTGTCCTGCAAAGCCTCGCGGAACTCCCGTGCCGTGGAGGGCAAGCCAACCTCGGCGCAGAAGCCCGGCAGCAGCTGGGCACAGCGGGCCGGGCTGATCAGCTGGGCGGCCCAGTCGGCATACGAGTCGGCCCCGTCCACGGCGATATCCCCGGTGCGCAGCTGTTCGGCCAGATAGGTGAACACGCAGGCCTCCAGGTGCCGGCGCACGAACATGCCCGGATGCTTGCGGTCCCGGATCGCGGCGTTCCACTGTCCCGAGGCGAATGAGGTGTCGAACACCCGCTTGCGCGGGTGGCCGTGCTCGCCGGGTACCGGCGTGCCGCGCTCGATGTGGTCGGGGATGTAGTCGCGGGTCAGCCCGGCGTGCCGGCGCACGTGCTCGAGCAGGTCGAGCACGCTGGTATCGGCGCTGGTGGCCACCAGGGTCAGGGCCTGCAGGGTGGCGAGCATCGCCGCCCGGTCCGCGCGGAAGTGGCGGGCCACCAGCGGGACGTGATTGTCCCCGTGGTGGGCGGTGACGGCGTCGATGTCGCGGTACTGGGCGGGAAACCCGCCCGCGTGCTTCACCGCCGCCCGCGCCTGCTCCAGCGCGGCCTGCTCCCGCGCGGCGGCCGGGCCGTCCGGGTCGATCCACTCGAGTACCGACCGGTAGGTGCTCACCAGCCGCTCGGTGATCTCCTGATGGTGTTTCTTGATCTCCTCGAGTTCGTCGCGGGCGCGTTTGGTGATCGTGGCCACCCGGCGGCAGAACATCTCCGCGGTCTCGTCGCGGGTTTTGCTCTGGGCGGTGAAAATCAGCGCGGCCAGCAGCGCGATCCGCTTCGTCCGGCTGTAGTCGCGCAGCACCGCCGCGTCGGCCGCGGCTGCTTCCCCGGCGAAATCGGCGATCTTCGAGGGGGCAACGCCTTGCCACCAGCTGCGGGCATCCCCGAGCCCGTCGATCCAGCGCTGATGCTCCAGCTGCGCGCGGAACTTCGACCACGACGGCCGCCGGGCAGGCCTGGTGAGCAGGAAGAACTCGCTCTTGCCCGAGGTGCCGGTCACCAGCAGGTGTTCCAGCCGGGCGGCCCCGGGCTCGCCGAGCCGGGACAGGACCAGCGCGAAGATCTCCTCGTTGACCCGTGCCCGGATCGTCGTCGCCAGGTCGTTGAGCGTGCGGAAGGCCGGCAGCTCGAAGCTGCCCTCCACCAGCCGTTCCAGGGCGATGTTGATCAGATCGGCCGGGTCGTTCTTGCGGCGGGCGGCCTCGGTGATCGCCTCGGCGGCCACCTTCCGTGCGCCCGCGGGGTCGTAGACGACTTCGCTGCGCGCCCGGATCAAGTTGCGGTGCCGTTCCGCAGTGCGGGCCGAGGCATACACGGGGCGGGTGGTCTCCGGCAGGCGCAGGTCACGGCGGATATGCCCGACCACCTCCGCCGGCACCTTGTTCAGCGCCGGGAAGTATCCCAGCCGTCCGAACGTCTTCACCTGCACCAGCAGCGCCAGCAGGTGTTCATCCGAGCCGGCGTTCTCCCGCGCCCAGGCGATCTCTTCCCGCTGCGGAGTGTAGAACACGTGCAGCTCACGGGCGGACATGAACCGCCGGAACCGCGGGTAGGCCGTCCGCTCCACCGACGCCATGAACCCACCCGGCCAATACCCGCGACACAACGCTGACCCGCAGCACGCTATCCCTTGCGAGCCCGGCCGGAAGCGCCATCCCGAAGACACCGAGCAACCCGACCAGCATGAACCTCAATTCACGACCCACTACTGATGGCGGATATTGGGCTTACCTTGGCTACACCCCTATCAGGAGCTGGCTCGAGTAATGGACCCGGATGTCAACCCGAGGGATCGCAGGTTCAAGC
>Ga0318494_10000810_pt1 | contig 11619 bp, 11 predicted proteins | sample GRESIP108b1f24_FD_203293 | JGI IMG/M metagenome (GOLD analysis project Ga0318494, IMG submission 203293) | Tropical soil microbial communities from Luquillo Experimental Forest, Puerto Rico - GRE.SIPMG.108b1f24 | ecosystem: Environmental > Terrestrial > Soil > Tropical forest > Bulk soil... | reverse complement strand
AGCGCGAGCGCGGTCGCACCACCGACTCGCCCGCGGGGACGCGCGCGATGACGACGTTCAGGAAGCTGCCCACCACCGCGCCGACGAGCGCGACCCAGGCGCCCACGACGACACGGGCGAGCGGCTGATCGAGCGGGCTCACCCGACCTTCTGCAGCGCACCGTCCCCGCGGTCGGGGACGCGCGTCTCGTCGAGCCGGCGCACGAAGAAGTCCTCGAGCGTCTCGCGGTGCCGCGTGAGGGCCACGAGCCGGCCTCCTGCGGCGACGAGCGCGCGGACCGCGGCGTCGGCGACCGCCTCGTCCTCGAACGCGACGGTGAGCCGCTCGCCCTCGGCGGCCAGGACGCTCCCGCGCGCGAGCGCCTCGCGCGCCGACCCCGGGGCGACCGCGGTCAGCTCGACCGAGCGGACGCGCGGCGAGAGCAGGTCGTCGATGCGCCCCACGTCGCGGAGCACGCCGCCGAGGATGACCCCGACCCGGTCGCAGAGCGCCTCGACGTCCGGGAGGATGTGGGTCGAGAAGAAGACCGTCTTCCCGCGCCGCTTGAGCGCGAGGATGATGTCCCGCATCTCCTTGCGCCCGATGGGATCGAGGCCGCTCATCGGCTCGTCGAGCACGACGAAGGCGGGGTCCCCGACGAGCGCCTGGGCGATGCCGAGCCGCTGCTGCATGCCCTTCGAGTACTTCCGGATCTGGCGGTCCGCCGCGCCTTCGAGCCCGACCAGCGCGAGCAGCTCCTCGCAGCGCGTGGCCCGGTCGCGGCGCGGCACGCCGGCGAGGGTGGCGAAGAACCGGAGCGCCTGCCGGCCGGTCAGGAACTCGTGGTACGAGGGGTTCTCCGGCAGGTAGCCGATGCGCGCCTTGGAGGCCTGCGACGGGATGGGCGCGTCGAAGATGAACCCGCGCCCGCGCGTCGGGAAGATGAGTCCCATCAGCATCTTGATCGTCGTCGTCTTCCCCGCGCCGTTCGGGCCGACGAAGCCGAAGATCTCGCCCTCGTTCACGGAGAGCGTGAGGTCGTCGACGGCGGTGACGCGCTTGCCGGGGCGGAGCTCGAAGATCTTCGTGAGCCCCTCGGTTCGGAGGATCATGTCGAGCGCATGATCCGGGCGCCGCCCGGCGCTGTCAAAGGACCGCACCGCCGCCGGGTGCGCGCGGCGCCGTGCGCGAGCCGCCCACACGGACGCGCAGCGCCGCACGCGAGGCTGACGAAATCCGTCCATCGCGGGCACCCGGCTGACGCGGATGGTCACTGCCCGCCGGGGCCGACGCTCCCCCTTTCGCCTGGTTACGCGCGGCGGCGGCTGGCACCGGGCGTGCTTGGAGCCTCCGACAGACATCGGGCCGCGAACACCAGCACGAGCCCGGGAAGCGGTGGCGCCATGGTGGTCGCCTCGCCCACGCCGCATACGGAGGGATTCATGAAGAAGATGTCCAAGGGCTTCACCCTGATCGAGCTCATGATCGTGGTCGCGATCATCGGCATCCTCGCCGCCATCGCCATCCCGAACTTCATGCGGTACCAGCTCCGCGCGAAGGTGAGCGAGCTGAACGAGAACGTGAACTCGATCTTCAAGTCTGAAGAGGCGATGCGGCAGAGCGAGCGCTTGAATCCGACGGGCGCGATCGGTCAGTACTGGGGCTTCCGGGCCGTTCCGGCCGCTGCGACGCTCAACTCGAACAAGATCGAGTGGGCCGGGACCGACGTCGTGATCGCTCGCAAGATCGACTGGGCCGTCGAGGGCCGCACCTACGGTCAGTACACGTCGGGCACGACGGCGATGGCCGCGGCCGACGCGGGGAATAGCGGAAACACGCTCACGGTCCGCGCGCAGTCGAACGTGGACGGCGACGACGTGTGGCGCTGCGTCGTGCTCTTCAAGCCCATGCTCGGCTCGGACGGCAACGTCGCGACGGGCGGGACCCCGACGGCGCCGACGTGCGTCAACCTCGGCGGCGCGACCAGCCCGACGTACGTGGCGGGCGCGACGGGGACGCCGACCGCGCAGCCGTACATCCTCGACGAGAGCGTGTTCTAGCTGGCTCGAGTCGAACTGTGGCACTCTGACGGCGCCCCCGATGATCTCGGGGGCGCCGTCGCTGTTTCGTCGGAAGCGCCCGTGAGACGCCGCACCCTCGCCCTCCTCGTCCTCGCCGCAGCGTTCGCGACCGCGAAGGTCGCGATCGGGCGGCGCCTCGACGCCCGTCGCACGCTCGCGCCCTACGACATCGCGTACGTGCCCCGGTCCGGCGCCGTGCGCTGGGTCTCACTAGGGCACCCGACGCTCGCCGCGAACCTCTGGTGGCTCCGCGCCGTGCAATACATGGGCGAGCCGCACGCGAAGGCCCGCGGGTGGGACAGGCTCTTCCCCGTGCTCGATCTCGTCACGGATCTCGATCCGCGACACGGCTACGCCTACCAGGTTGGCGCGAACATCCTCTCGGGCGCGGGGCTCGTGGACGAGTCGAACCGGCTCCTCGAGAAGGGCGCCGCGAGCTGCCCGGACCGCTACATCCTCCCGTACCACCGCGGCGTGAACGCGTTCCTCTACGCGGGCGACTACGCGCTCGCGGCGTCCTGGTTCGAGCGCGCCGCGACGACGCCGGGCGCGCCGCTCCACACGCGCGAGGCGGTCATGGCCATGTACGTCAAGGCCGACCAGGCCGACGCGGCGATCCGCTTCCTCACGCACATGATCGAGGCGAGCGAGGATCCCGAGTCACGGAAGGCGCTCGAGGCCCAGCTCGCGCAGGCGCGGCTCGAGCAGGTCGCGCTCCGGCTCGACGACGCGGTGGAGGCGTACCGGGAGCGCTTCCAGCGGCTCCCGTTCGCGGTCGAGGAGCTGCGCTTCGCCGGACTGGTCGACGAGATCCCGGCCGATCCGTACGGCGGATCGTGGACGATCGACGGGGAGGGCCGGGTGCACTCGACCGTCAACACGCGCCGCGTGATGCGGCCCCAGACGTCGACCGAGCGGAAGAGCGTCCTGGACCGGCTCCGCTCGACCCTGAAAGGCGCGACGCCTCGATGAAGATCCTCGCCATCGCCGCGGTCACCGTCCGCGAGACCCTGAGCCGCAAGGTCCAGGTGACGCTCCTCATCTTCGCGGCCCTCCTGCTCGTCGCGACCTACCTCGCGACGCTGCTCACGGTCGGCGCGTCGCACCGCATCGTCGCCGACCTGGGGCTCTCGGGGATGGAGGTCGTCTCGGTGCTCCTCGCCACGTTCCTCGGCGCGGACCTCGTGGCGGGCGACGTGCAGCGCCGGGTCATCTACCCGGTCGTCGCCAAGCCCGTCTCGCGCACGCAGTACGTCCTCGGGCGCTACCTCGGGCTCTCCGCGGCGCTCGTCCTGAACCTCGTCGCGATGGCGCTCATGCTGGCCGCGCTGTTCGTGTACGACGCGGGCTCCTTCGCGCCGCTCGACGCCACGCTCGCCGGCGCGATGGGGCTCCTCCTGCTCAAGGTGCTGACGGTCGCCGCCGTCGCCGCGCTGTTCTCGTCGTTCACCCACACCACGCTCGCGGCCATCTTCACGCTCAGCGTCACGATCGCCGGGTACCTCATCGGCGAGGCGCGCGCGCTCTGGCAGGGCGACCACGCGTGGGTCGCGTCGCTCATCTGGTACGCCCTCCCCGATCTCGGCGCGCTCACGGCGAACGACGCCGTCGTCTACCGCACCGCCCTGCCCGCGTCGGCGGCCCTCGGCGGCCTCCACGCCATCGCGTACGCCGCGGCCACCCTCGCGCTCGCGGCGGCCGTGCTCGAGCGGCGCGACTTCCGGTAGCGCGTCACGCGCTCGACGGACGCGCCGAGCGCACCCAGTCCAGCGTCCGGTAGACGGCGACCTCGGCGGCCGCGTGCAGCAGGTGCTTCGCGAGCGCGACCCGCTCGAGCCCGCGCGCGCGCCGGCGCGCGATGGCGAGGCACTCCCAGGCCCCCCGCGCGTACCCGGCCCCGGTCACCGAGCGCGCGTGCCAGCGGAACGCGGCGAGGGGCCGCGGGACGAACACCGGCTCCGCGAGCCGCGCGAACCGCAGCCACAGGTCGTAGTCCATCGCATAGCGGAGCGACTCGTCGAGCGGCCCCGCGGCCTCGAGCAGCTCGCGCCGGAAGAACACGGCCGGCTGCGGGATGAAGTTCCGCGCGAGGAGCCGGCGCACGCTGTAGCGGCGCGAGACCCACGCCTTGTACGCGGAGATCGCCCCGCGGATCGGCCGGTCCGCCTCGTCGACGATCTTGCACTCGCCGAAGCACCATCGTGCGCCGGTCTCGCGAAACGTGCGCACGACGGCGTCGAGCGCCCCCGGCGCGTACACATCGTCGGAGTTGAGCCACGCGACCACCTCGCCCGTGGCCATCCGGAACCCCTTGTTGATGGCGTCGCACTGGCCGCGGTCGGGCTCCGCCACGAGCCGAAGCTGGCCCTCGTAACGCCGCAGGATGTCGAGCGCTCCGTCGCGCGACCCGCCGTCGACGACCAGGTACTCGAGCTCGAAGTCCCCCCGCTGGGAGAGCACGCTCCGCACGGTCCGCTCGACGAACGCGGCCTGGTTGTACGAGGGTGTAATCACGCTCAGCTTCATCCGCCCTCCATGCGGCAATCATGGCAGGTTGCGGTAATCTCGTCGCGTGCACGGCGCCCAGCGCATCCTCGTCGTGATCCCGGCCTTCAACGAGGCGAGCCGGATCCGCCGGGTGGTCGACGGCGTGCGCCGGCAGGTCGAGGGCGAAGTGCTGGTCGTCGACGACGGCTCCGCCGACGCGACCGCCGCCGAGGCCCGCGCGGCCGGCGCCGTCACCGCGACGCACGCCGCGAACCTCGGCTACGGCGCGGCGCTCCAGACCGGCTACCGATACGCCCTCCGCCACGGCTACGACGCGGTGCTGCAGCTCGACGCGGATGGACAGCACGACCCGGCGTCGATCCCGCAGCTGGTCGCGGCGCTCGACCACGCCGACGTCGTGGTCGGCTCGCGGTTCCTTCACGAAGAGTCCTATCGACCGCCGCTCCTGCGACGCCTCGGCATGTGGCTCTTCGGGACGGTCGCGAGCGGCCTCGCCGGGCAGCGGGTCACCGACCCGACGAGCGGGTACCAGGCGGTCTCGCGGCGCGCGCTGGCGTTCTACGCCCACGAGCGCTACCCGGCCGACTACCCCGACGCGGACGTGCTCGCGATGGTGGCACGTTCCGGGCTGCGCCTCACCGAGGTGCCGGTGCGGATGCTGCCCTCGCCCGACGGGAAGAGCATGCACGCCGGCGCCGTGCGGCAGCTCTACTACGTGTTCCGGATGTCCCTGGCGCTCGGGCTCGTGCCGTTCCGCAACGAGAAGCCATGACGCCCACCCAGCGCACGTTCGCGATCTTCACGAGCGTCGCGACGCTCCTCTTCGTCCTCGAGCTGGTCCGGCGCCGCCGCCTGAAGGAGGAGTACTCCTGGCTCTGGATCGTGACCTCCGCCGGGATGCTGCTGCTCAGCGGCTGGTACGGCCTCATCGAGTGGGTGTCGCGCGCCATCGGCGCGGTCACGGTCACGACGACGCTCTTCCTGTTCGGGCTGCTGTTCCTCCTCGCCATCTCCGTGCACTACTCGATCGTCATCTCGCGGCTCACGCAGCAGGTGCGCCGGCTCACGCAGGAGCTCGCCATCGTCTCGGCGGATCGGGAGCTCGAGCCTGCGCCGAGAGGTCAGGCCGGGCGCCCGGACCCGAGCGCGCCCTCGTAGGCGGTCCGCAGCGCCGCCCCGACGGCGCCGGGCGTGTAGCGCTCGGTCACGAGCCGCCGCCCGCGCACGCCCATCTGCGCGCGCTCGACGGGAGAAGCGAGCAGCCGCAGGAGGGCGCCCGCGAGCGCTCCGGGCTCGCGCGGGACGACGAGGCCGGCACCCGCGGCCGCGATCTCGCTCGCCATGCGGACGCCGTCCGACACCACGACGGGGAGCGCCGCCGCCATTCCCTCGGCGACCGACATGCAGAAGTTCTCGGTGACGGACGGCGCGACGAGCACCGCCGCGTCCTCGAGCGCGCGGTCGCGCGCGGTGGCGTCGAGGAGGCCGGGGAGCGCGACGTGCGCGTCGAGCCCCGCGGCCGCGATCCGCGCCTCGACCTCCCGCAGGTGACCGCCCTCGTCGGGCCCGGCGAGGACGAGCCGGGCGCGCGGCTCCGCGTCGACGACCTGCCGCATCGCGGGGACGAGCACGTCGAAGCCCTTCAGCGGGTGGATGCGCGCGAGCATCAGGATCGTGTGGCTCCGCGCGCGCTCGGCGCTCGCGCCGAGCGGGAGGAACGGCGCAGGGTCGAGCGCGTTCGGCACGACGGCGGACCGGATCGGCCGCGTCCAGTCGGGGGCGGCGAGCCGCTCCGCCTCCCCGGTGAAGTGCAGCAGCGCCGCCCGCAGCAGGTTCCGCCGCTCCGCCGCGGCGAGGAAGAGGCGCTTCTCCCGGGCGCGCTCGCCCAGCGCCTCCGGCGTGAGCGCGCCGTGGAGCGTGTAGAAGTAGGGGATCCCGCGCCGCTGGCAGACGCGAGCCGCGGCGAGCCCGACGGCCGTCCAGAGCATGTGGACGTGCACCGCGTCGAACTCCCCGGCGTTCCGCCAGAGCGCCGCGACGAGCGCGGGGGCGAGGAACGCACGCCCGAGGGCGTGGACGGAGCGGAAGTACGTGACCGGCACACCGTCGACGACGCGGGCGCCGGAGGCGATGGGCGGGAGCGCGCGGCTCGACCGCTGCGTGGTGCTCCAGACCTCCACGTCGACGCCGGAGAGCGACAGCGCGCGCGTCATCGCCGCCGCCGCGCTCGGGACGCCGCCCCACTCGCGCGCCGGAGGATAGCAGCCGGTGACGTGGAGGACGCGCATCCGATACGTCGGATATCATGCACGGCGATGAAGGTCTCCTTCGTGATCCCGACGCGCAACCAGGCGCGCTTCATCGCGCGGTGCCTGGACAGCTGCCTCGAGCAGGACGTGCGCGACGCGGAGGTGATCGTCGTCGACGGCGCCTCGACCGACGACACGGTCGCGGTGCTCGGCGAATACGGCGACCGGGTGCGGTGGTCGTCCCAGCCGGACACGGGCCAGGCGCAGGCGGTGAACCGCGGGGTGACCGCCGCGGCGGGGGACGTCATCGCGTGGCTGAACTCGGACGACTTCTACCCGTCGCCCCGCGTGCTCCCGGCCGTGCTCGAGGCCTTTCGCGACCCCGCGATCGACGTCGTCTACGGGCGCGGACGGATGGTGGACGCCGATGAGCAGACGCTCCGCGCCACGCGCTCGCGGGCGCTCCGCTCCGCCGCGGACCTCCTCGTGAGGCCCTCCGGCCTCCTGCAGCCCGCGGTCTTCTTCCGCCGGCAGCTCTTCCTGGAGGTGGGCGGCCTGCGGGAGGACCTCCACTACGCCCTCGACTACGACCTGTGGCTCCGGATGTTCCCCCGAGCGCGCGCGACGCGCTTCCTGGACGAGGAGCTCGCCTGCGCGCGCTATCACGCCGACGCGAAGTCCATCGCCGGCCTGTGGCGCCAGGTCCGCGAGCTCGCCACGGTGAAGCGCGCCCATCGCCGCCAGTTCACGCTCTCGTGGGCGCAGCGCGTGCGCCTCGAGCTCGGGACGGCGTCGCTGTACGCGTACTGGGCGGCGGTCCGGACCGGGCTGCGCCGAGCCACCTGAGGGGGATCGCCGTGCGCGTGACGAGCGCGACGATCATCACGCCCTGCCTCGACGCGGAGGCGCTCGTGCGCCGCACGGCCGAGACGATCATGGCGCAGACCGCCGTGCGCGCCGGGCGCGTGCGCCTCCAGTACCTCGTGTGCGACGGCGGCTCGCGCGACGGGACGCTCGACGTCGTGCGCGAGGTGTGCGGAGACGCCGCCGACGTCCGCTCCGCCCGGGACGCGGGCATGTACGACGCGCTGGCGAGCGGGCTCCGCCGCGCCGAGGGCGACGTCATCGCTTACCTGAACGCCGGCGACGTGTACGACCCGGCCGCGCTCGACGTCGTCGCAGACGTGCTGGAGACGGGCTCGTCGCGATGGGTGACGGGGCGCGTCGTCGTGCAGGACGCCGCCGGGACCGTGCTGCTCGATGCGCTTCCGTTCCGCTACCGGCGCGAGCTGCTGGCGAAGGCTCTGTACGGGACGCGCTGGCTGCCGTTCTTCGTCCAGCAGGAGTCCACGTTCTTCGCCCGGAGCTTGCTCCCGCACGTCGACCTCGACGCGCTGTCGCGCTTCCGCCTCGCCGGAGACGCGTTCCTCTGGTCGAGCCTGGCGCGGTTCGAGGACCTGACGGTCGTCGACGCACGGCTCGGCGCGTTCACGGTTCACCCGGGACAGAAGTCGGAGGATCGCGGCGGCTACCGGCGGGAGCTTCGGATGGCTGGCGGGGCGCCGTCGATCCCGGATCTCGCCCGCGCGCTGGCGGAGCGCGCGCTGTGGCACGCGCCCGCGAGCGCGCGGAGGCGCTGGGCACCCCCGCTCCGGCCGCGATCGGCGCCCGACGTCGCGCGGGCACCATCCGGACCAGGCCCCCGGTCATGACCGCGCCCCGAGCCGAGCCATGAAGGTGCTGCTCGTCAACGCGCTCGATTCCGGCGGCGGCGCCGCGCGCGCGGCGATGCGCCTCCTTCACGCCGTGCGGGATTGCGGCGTCGACGCCTCGCTGCTCGTGCAGCTCCGGTCGGGGGACCATCCGCACGTCATCGGACCGAGCACGTGGGGCGAGCGCGTCCTCGCCCGCGTGGCGCCCACGCTGGACGCCGCGAGCGTCCGGCTCCGCGCGGGCCAGCCGCGCGCGTTCTTCTCGCCGGCGGTCGCCCCCGACCTCGTCGCGCGGAAGGTCGCCGAGCTCGCCCCCGACGTCGTCCACCTGCACTGGGTCGGGTTCGGGATGCTTCGGGTCGAGACCCTCCGCCGCCTCGGCCGCCCGGTCGTGTGGACGCTGCACGACGCGTGGGCGCTGACGGGCGGCTGCCACGTGCCGTTCGACGTCGCGTCGGGGCGCCCTTGCGCCCGGTACGAGGACGCGTGCGGGCGCTGCCCGGTCCTGGGCTCGGACCACGACGACGACCTGTCGCGCCGCGTCTGGTCGCGGAAGCGCCGCGCGTGGCGCGGCGTCGAGCTGACCGCCGTCGCGCCGAGCCGCTGGCTCGCGGCGCGCGCGCGGGCGAGCTCGCTCCTGCGGGACGCCCGCGTCGAGGTGATCCCGAACGGCCTCGACCTCGGCCGGTTCGCGACGCTGGAGCCGTCGCTCGCGCGCGCGGCGCTCGGCCTTCCCCCGGGGAAGAAGCTGGTCGTCTTCGGCGCGCAGGCCGCGACGACCGATCCGAACAAGGGGTTCCCGCTCCTCGCCGCGGCCCTGCGGCGGCTCGCGTCCCACCCGCTCGCCCCCGAGCTGCACCTCGTCGTCTTCGGATCGGACGCGCCGAGCGCCCCCGTCTCGCTGCCCTGTCCGGTGACCTACCTCGGCTGGATCCGGGACGACGCGACCCTCAACCGCCTCTACGCCGCGGCGGACGTCGTCGTCGTGCCCTCGCGCCTCGAGAACCTGCCGTTCGCGGTGATGGAGGCGATGGCCTCGGGCGCACCGACGGTCGCGTTTCGGCAGGGCGGGGTGCCGGATCTCGTCGACCACGGGGAGAACGGCTACCTGGCGCGGCCGTACGACGTCGAGGATCTGGCGGCGGGGATCGCGTGGGTCCTCGGCGGCTCCGTTCCTCCCGCGCAGCTCCGCGCCGCGGCGAGGACGAAGGTCGAGCGCGGCTTCGACGTGCGCGACGTGGCCGAGCGCCATGCCGCGCTCTACCGCGACGTCCTGGCCGCGCGCCCGGCCCTCGCTTCAGGTCGCGGAGGGCTCGCGTGATCGCTGCGCTCGCGGGCCCGACGCTCGTGTTCCTGCTCGCGCTCGCCGCAGTCCGGCGCCAGCGCCGGCGTCCGCTGGCGCTCGCCGCCGCCCTCGCGTTCGCGCTCATGATCTGCTTCGAGGCGTCGCTCGTGAACGCGCTCTCCGTGTTTCACGCCGTCGCGCGGGGACCGCTCCTCGTGTCGCACGGGATCGTGGGGGTGGCCGCCGCCGCCGGGCTCCGCCGCCGGCGCAGCTCGGCGCGTCCCCGGATCCTCCCGAGCCCGAGGTTCGCGCGCGGCCTCGCCCCGCTCGCGCTCGTCGCGCTGCTCGCGGTGCCCATCGTGTACAGCGCCCTGTGGTACGTCCCGAACAACTGGGACAGCATGACGTACCACCTGGCGCGGGTCGCGCACTGGTTGCAGAACGGGTCGGTCGGGCTCTACGCGACCCACGTCTCACGGCAGGTCACGTATCCGCCCGGCGCGGAGTACCTGCTCGTCGTCCTGCAAGGCATCGCCGGCACGGATCGGCTCGCGAGCCTCGTCCAGCTCGCGGCCTGGCTCGTCGTCGCGCTCGCGGCGGCGCCGCTCGCCAGGCTGTTCGGGACGCCGCGGCGGATCGCCCCGTGGGCGGCCCTCCTCTTCGCGGCGGCGCCGATGGCGGTGCTGCAGGCGTCGAGCACGCAGAACGACCTCGTCGCGAGCGCCGTCGCGATGGCGATCGTCGTCGCGTGCGTCCCGTTCCTCCACCGCGGCGGGCGCTGGCGTGCGCTCGACGTGGTCGTGGCGGCCGCGGTCCTCTCGGCGGGCGTCCTCGTCAAGCCGACGGCCCTCGTCGTCACGGCGCCGTTCATCCTGTGGGCGTCGGCGGGCGCCGCGCGTGCGATCGCGTTCCGCGGCGGTGCGCGGCGCGCGGTGTGCGGCCTCGCCCCCGCGGCGCTGGTCGTCGTGCTCGTGCTCGCTCCCGAGCTCGCGCGCCGCGTGGCCATGGGAGATCACGGTGAGTTCGGTCCGTTCCTCTACGCGCCCCTCTCCGGAGGCGCCGAGCGGCTGCTCAATCCCGTGCGCGCGATCGCACGCCACGTCCCGCTCCCGGCCGGCTGGACCGACGCGCTCGCGGGCTCGACCACGCGCGGCTGCACCGTCCCGCGCTCGATGTGCGCGGACGTCGCGCGCCGCTCCAATGAGGACCTGGCAGGCAATCCGGTCTCGGCGCTGCTCGTCGTTGCCCTGCTCGCGACGGGGGTCGCGCGCTGGCGAAGGCTCCCGGCCCGCGCGAGGGCGGTCCTGCTCGCGCTCCCAGCCGCCTGGGTCCTGTTCGGGCTCGTGTTCCGCGACAACATCTGGATCAGCCGCCTGCACCTGCCGCTGTTCGCGCTGGCGCCGCTCGCCGCGTCGGCGATGTCTGGCGTCGCCTGGCCGGGACGGCTCCTCCGCTTTGCCGTTCCGGCGGTCGGGCTCGCGCTCTTCGCGACCGGCGCGCGGGCGGTGGTCCGGAACGAGCTCCGGCCCGTGCCGAACCCCGTCGCCGCTTCGCTCGGGCTCCTCCCCGGCGCTTACTACGCGGCGCAACCGGACGAGTGGCCCGCCCACGTCGCCGCGATGACGGCGATCGCGCAGAGCGGGTGCGATCGCCTGGGCCTCTTCATCGGCGGGGACAGCTTCGATTACCCGATCACCTGGCGCGCCATGCGGAGGGGCATCGCCGTGCGTCACGTGGTCGGCCCGGACGCGTGGCCGTGCGTCGTCTACAGCGACCGAGGCGCTCCCCCGCCCTCCCCCGGCGG
>Ga0318494_10000803_pt1 | contig 11659 bp, 7 predicted proteins | sample GRESIP108b1f24_FD_203293 | JGI IMG/M metagenome (GOLD analysis project Ga0318494, IMG submission 203293) | Tropical soil microbial communities from Luquillo Experimental Forest, Puerto Rico - GRE.SIPMG.108b1f24 | ecosystem: Environmental > Terrestrial > Soil > Tropical forest > Bulk soil... | reverse complement strand
CCCCCCACGCCAACCCTCTCCCCGCCGAGCGGGGAGAGGGAGCCCGGCGCGATCCTCCCACCGAGCGCGGTGAAGGCCACCGACGCCGAGCCACCCGAGCCCGACCCGCTCGCCGACTTCTTCTTCGACGAGGCCGAGCTGGTGCCCGCGCTGGACGGGATCCCCGCCGCGACGCCGGCGCCGGCCGCCGAGGTCGAGACGCGCCGCGAGTACCTCACCTTCCTCCTCGGCGGGGAGGAGTATGCGGTGGAGATCGCGCGGGTGCGCGAGGTGCTGAAGGTGCCCGCGATCACCGAGGTGCCGCGCGCGCCGGGGCACGTCCTGGGCGTCGTCATGGTGCGAGGCGAGGTCGTGGCGGTCTTCGACCCGCGCCGCCGCCTCGGGCTGGCGGCCGCCGGGGTCCCCGGCCACGCGGGGCGCGTGCTCGTGTGCGACGCCGGCGACGGGGTCGTGGGCCTGCTCGTGGACGCCGTGTCGCAGGTCGTGCGACTCCGCCCCTCCGAGATCGAGCCGCGGCCGCAGGGAATCGGCGGCGCGGCGGCCGAGTACATCGCCGGCATCGGCCGCGACCGTGGCCGGATGGTGATCCTGCTCGACCTCGGCGCGGTGCTCGGCGGCGCCGGGGTCGCGGAGGCGGTCGCGTGAGGCCCGCCGCGAACGGCGCCGCGCGCCCGGATCCCATCGTCGAGCTGTGCGCGTTCCGGGTGGGCGACGAGGAGTACGTCATCGACATCCGGCGCATCCGCGAGATCGTGCAGCCGCTCCCCGTGACGCAGGTGCCGCGCGCGCCGGAGTGGATGGAGGGTGTCGCGAACCTGCGCGGCGAGGTCGTCCCGGTGCTCGACGTGCGGCGCAGGCTGGGGCTCGGGCCGCGGCCGCCGACGCGCCGCACGAAGTTCCTCGTCGTCCACGTCGCCGGCCGCGTGATCGCGCTCGTGGTGGACGGGGTCTCGGAGGTCGTGCGCATCCCGCGCTCCGCGATCGGGCCGCCGCCCGCCGGCTCCGTCGACCTGCGGCTGTTCGTGGGCGTCTGCGGCGCCCGCTCCACGGCGCCCGCGCGCGAGGCGCAGGCCGCGAAGGCGAAGTCCACGCGCGAGGGCGCGCCCGCCCGCGGCGGCGCCGCGCCGCAGCGGCTGCGGCTCCTGCTGAACGTGAAGGCGCTCCTCGACCCCCGCGTGCTCGGGGGGCCGGCGCCCGGAGGACGACCATGAGCGAGCCGCGGGATCCCGCCGCGCCCGCTGGGGACCAGGCCCGCTATCGCGCCGTCACGTCGATGGACCCGGCGGCGCCCGACGCGCTGCCGCGACTCCTCGCCGCCCTCGACGACGCGAGCTGGCGCGTGCGAGCGGCCGCGGCCCAGGGGATCGCGTCGCTGCCCGATCCGGCGCGCGCGATCCCGGCGCTCGTGGCCGCGCTCGCGCCCGGCGTCGCGCCCGGGCGCGCGAGCGCAGCGGCGAACGCCCTCGTCCGGCTCGGTTCGGGCGCGCGCGCCGCGCTCGCGGAGGCCCTCGCGAGCCCCGCGGCCGAGACGCGCACGGTCGCCGCGGAGCTCCTGGGCGAGATCGGCGACCGGCGCGCGGCGGCGCCGCTCGCCTCCCGCCTCGCCGATCCGGAGGAGAACGTCCGCGCCGCCGCCGTCGAGGCGCTCGGGAAGCTCGGCGGCCCCGACGCGATTGCGGCGCTGCGGGTCGCGCTCGCCACCGAGGACCCGGCGCTCCGCCGCGGCGCGATCGACGCGCTCTCGCGGCTCCACGCGGCGCCCGACCTCGCGCGCCTCCGCGCGCTGTGCTGCGACCGCGCCCTCCGTCGCCCCGCGCTGCGGCTCGCCGGCTTCTCCACCGACCCGGGCGCCGCCGCGCTCCTGCTCGAGGGGCTCGCCGACGCGGGCCGCGGCGTGCGGGAGGCCGCGCTCGCGGGCCTCGGCCAGCAGCGCTACCGGCGGGCGCCGGGGCTCGCGGCCGAGATCGCCGGCGTGCGGGAGCTCGCCGAGCGCGAGCCGGAGCTGGTGACGCTCGCCGCCGCAGTCCTCGGGAGCGAGGACGCGCAGGTGAAGGCGGGCGCGATCTCGGTGCTGGAGTGGGCGCGGGCCGTGGAGCACGCGCCGGTGCTCGCCCGCGCCGCCGAGGACGAGCGGGTGCGCGTGATCGCGTCCGACGCGCTCACGGCCTTCGGCGCCGACCTGCCGGCCGCGCTCGCGCCGGTGCTGCACGAGCTGCCGCCCGGCGCGCGGGCCGCCGCGCTCTCCGCCCTCGCGCACGCGGGCCATCGTGGCGTGATCCCGCTCCTCTGCGAGGACGCGGCGAGCCAGGACGACGCGGTGCGGGCCTCCGCCATCGAGGCGCTCTCGGCGCTCGGTGACCCCGCTGCCGCGGACTGCCTCGCGCCCCTCCTCGATCACCGTGACACCGCGGTCGCGGCCGCGGCCGCCACCGGCCTCGAGCGGCTCGCCGCCGCCTCGCCGCGCGCCGAGGAGGCCGCGCGGGCCGCTTGCCGCCGGGACGGGCCGCCTGGCGCGGCGCGCTGCCGCCTCGCCGGCCGCGTCGGCGGCGCGCAGGACGCCCCCGCGCTCCGGCGCGCGCTCTCCGAGCCCGATCCCGCCGTCCGCGTCGCGTCCGCCGGGGCCCTCGCGGCGCTCGCCGCGCGCGGCGTCCTGGCGGCGCGGCCGGTCGAGCTCCTCGACGCGGTCGAGGACCTCGCGCCGGAGGTACGCGCGGCCGCGGGCGAGGCGCTCGGGGTCCTCGCGCGCGACGGCGCCTGGCTCGAGGCGACGCGCGCCCTCGCGGTCGCGCTCCGGGACGAGGAGGGTGCCGTGCGGGCCGCCGCAGCCCGCGCGCTCGGCGCCGCGCGCGCAGCCGACTACGCGCCTGCGCTCGCGGAGCTGGCCGGAGATGCCGGGGCTCCCCCCGACGCGGTGGCCGCCGCCGTGCGCGCGCTCGCGGAGCTCGGCGCGGCGGAGGTGGAGGTCCTCGAGCGGGCGGCCCGTCACGCCGATCCCGAGGTCGTGAAGGAGGCCGTGGCCGCGGCCGCGCGCGTGGCCGGCGGCGCCACGATCCTGCTCACCGCGGCCGCCCACCCGCGCTGGGACGTCCGGCGGGCGGCGGCGGCCGCGCTCGGGAGGCGCGGCGACCCCGCGCTCGCAGCCACCGCCCGACGGCTCGGCTCGGCCGAGGACGACCCGCTCGTCGCCGAGGCGTTCGCCGAGGCCGTCGCCCTCCTCGAGGCCCGGCGGTAACGCGCATGGGGCTCGGCGACCTCGCCCCGCGTCTCGCGCCGGAGGAGTTCCGGCTCCTGCGCGAGCTCATCCAGGACCACTGCGGCCTGTGGTTCCGCGACGAGAGCGCGTACCTGCTCGAGCGGCGCCTGTGGCCGCGCCTTCAAGTCCACGGGCTCGCCAGCTTCGCGCAGTACTACCGGCTGCTCCGCTTCTCGGCCGCGCGCCGCGCCGAGCTCGAGACCGCGGTGGAGCGGCTCACGACGAACGAGACCTACTTCTGCCGCGAGCCGCACCAGCTCCGCGCGTTCGAGGAGGAGATCCTGCCGCTCGTCGCGCAGGAGAACGCGCGGGAGCGGAGGCTGCGGATCTGGAGCGCGGGCTGCTCCACCGGAGAGGAGGCGTACACCATCGCGATCCTGCTCGCGCGCTGCGGGCTCTTCGAGGGCTGGGACGTCGACGTCTTCGGCACGGACATCTCGCGCCGCGTGCTCGCCGTCGCCCGGGCGGGGAGCTACGGCACGCACTCGTTCCGCTCCATCGAGGGCGAGGCGGCGAAGCGCCACCTCACGCCCGAGGCGGGGCGCTGGACCGTCCCCGCCGACCTGCGCCGGCGGGTCAGCTTCGGGCACCTGAACCTGCTCGACGGGGGGGCGCTCGCCCTCGTGGGCCGGGTCGATGCGATCTTCTGCCGCAACGTGATGATCTACTTCGACGTGCCCGCGCGGAAGCGCGTGGTGCAGAGCTTCCACGACAAGCTGCGGCAGGGTGGGTACCTGCTCGTCGGCCACGCCGAGTCCCTCCTCCACGTCACCGCAGACTTCGAGCTCGTCCACTTCAAGAACGACCTCGTGTACCGGAAGCCGTACACCGCGTCCTGACCATGCACCGAGCCCCGCAGCGCCCTCGGCGCATCCGCGTGATGGTGGTGGACGACTCCGAGGCGACGCGCGCGTCGCTCGTGGAGATCCTGCGGAGGGCGCCGGACCTGGACATCGTCCTCTCCACGCCCGACGCCGACGAGGCCCTCCGCCACGCGCTCCACGATCCGCCCGACGTCGTCTGCCTCGATCTCGAGATGCCGCGGATGGATGGGTTCACCTTCCTCCGGCTGCTCATGGCGCGGCGGCCGACCCCGGTGATCGTCATCTCCTCGAACTCGCGGAAGCAGGACGTGTTCAAGGCGCTCGAGCTCGGTGCGCTCGACTTCGTGGCGAAGCCAGAGAAGACGCCCAACCTCCTGGCCATCCGCCGCGAGCTCCTCGCGAAGGTCGCCACCGTCCGCACGCTCCGCCTCGAGAACCTCGAGCCGCGGAGCCACCCCGCCTCGCGCGCGCGGGCGCGGGAGCGGGCCGCGCAGCCGGGTGTGCCGATGCGGCTCGCCGTGATCGGCGCGTCGACCGGCGGGCCCGCGGCGATCGCGACGATGCTCGGGCTGCTCCCGCCAGACCTCCCGCTCGCGATCGCGATCGCCCAGCACATGCCGGAGAAGTTCACGAAGGCGTTCGCGGAGCGGCTCGATCGCGCGACGCCGTTCGACGTCCGGGAGGCGGAGGATGGGGACGCCCTCGCGCCCGGCCGCGTGCTGCTCGCGCCCGGCGGCCGCCACCTGAAGCTCGTGAGGGGGGCGGGGCCCCGCGCCGGCGCGCTCCACGCGCTCGTGGTCGAGCCACCGCAGAGCGACACCCGCCACCGCCCCAGCGTCGACGTCCTCTTCGAGTCGGCGGCCGAGGCGTGGGGGGCCGAGGTGTGCGCCGTGGTGCTCACCGGGATGGGGAGCGACGGCAAGGCCGGCGTGGGCGCGGTGAAGCGCGCCGGAGGCACCACGCTGGCGGAGTCGGAGCAGACCGCCGTGATCTACGGGATGCCCAAGGAGGCGGTCGCGAGCGGGCACGTGGACGAGGTGCTCCAGCTCGAGCAGATCGTCGCCCGCCTCGTCGAGTTCGCGCGCCGGTGACCTCGCCTGCTCAGGGCGTGATCCGCTCCATCATGCGCGCGAACGGGATCGTCTCGCGGACGTGGTGGAGGCCGCAGATCCAGGCGACGCAGCGCTCGACCCCCATGCCGAAGCCGGCGTGGGGCACCGTGCCGTAGCGCCGGACGTCGAGGTACCACTCGAACGCTTGCCGCGGCAGCCCGTGCTTGTCGATCTCCGCCTCCAGCTTCGCGAGGTCGTCCTCGCGCTGGCCGCCGCCGATGATCTCGCCGTATCCCTCCGGCGCGAGCACGTCGCAGCCGAGCGCGACGCGGGGATCGGTCGGGTCCTTCTTGAAGTAGAAGGCCTTCATGTCCGACGGGTAGCGGTGGACCATCACCGGCCGGTCGAACTGCGACGCGACCACCGTCTCCTCGTCCCCGCCGATGTCGTCGCCCCACTTCATCGGGTGGCCGGCCTTCTGGATGACCTCCACCGCCTCGGAGTAGGTGATGCGCGGGAAGGGCGGCTTCACGTTCTCGAGCTTCGAGACGTCGCGCTCCAGCACCGACGCGAGCTCGGCGCGGTGCTTCGCGAGCGCGGTCTGCACCACGTGCGAGACGAACTGCTCCATCAGCTCCATGTCGCCGTCGAGGTCCATGAACGCGACCTCCGGCTCCACCATCCAGAACTCGGTGAGGTGGCGGCGCGTCTTCGACTTCTCGGCGCGGAAGGTGGGGCCGAAGCAGTAGACCTTCCCGAGCGCCATCGCGGCCGCTTCCATGTAGAGCTGGCCCGACTGCGTGAGGTAGGCCTTCCCGAGATCGAAGTAGGGGACCTCGAACAGCGTGCTCGTCCCCTCGCAGGCGGCGGGCGTGAAGATCGGCGCGTCCACGAGCGTGAAGCCGCGCTCGTCGAAGAAGCCGCGGATCGCCTGGATCACCGTGTGGCGCACGCGGAGGATCACCTGCTGCCGCTGCGAGCGGAGCCAGTTGTGCCGCTGCTCCATGAGGAACGCGACCCCGTGCTCCTTGTGACCGATCGGGAACTCGCGCGCCGGGCGCGAGAAGATGGCGAGGTCCTTCACGTCGAGCTCGAACCCGATGGGCGACCGCGGGTCCTTCTTCACCGTGCCGGTGACCGAGAGCGAGGTCTCCTGCGGGAGGTGGTCCGCCTCGTGGAACGCCTCGGCGGAGACGTTCCCTTTGAAGACGACGCACTGGATGGTGCCCGTGCCGTCGCGCACCTGCAGGAAGTGGAGCTTCCCCGAGGAGCGGCGGCCGTGGAGCCAGCCGTGAAGCGTGACCTCTTTGCCTTCGTGCTTCGCGATGTCGGCGACGTAGACGGGCGGAAACATGCGGCGCAGTATAGTGGGCTCCCCTGGTAGGTGTTGGCTCTCGCGCCCTGCCGGGGCGCGGACGCCCCTGCCGCCGGTCCCTGGAACGCGCGACGCCCCCGACGCTGGAGTGGGTGTCCCTCCCTGAAAGCGATTTGACCCGCGTCAATCGCCGAGGGAGACCCCATGAAGACCACGTTCGCGCGGACGCTGACCACGCTGCTCCTGCTCGCCGGAGCGTCGCCGGCACGGGCGGTCCTGCAGGACCGCGGGCCCGTCGACCCGGCGACCGGCTTCCCCACCTGGTACCGCGACACGAAGGGCACCGCGCTCGAGCTCTGCCTCGCGCAGACCCCGTCGCCGAACGCGGCCGCGGGCGGCGCGCCGATGTGCTTCCCGCGCGCCCCGGACCCGGTGCCGCCGTCGTTCGCCGGAAACCTCGGCGCGGAGCTGTTCTACGCCTCCGCGAACGCGGCGCTCACCGGCGCGAACGGCTTCTCGATGAAGCTCGACCTCGCGCTCGAGGCCGCCTACACCGGCGGCGTCGCGATCCGCGGCACCGAGATGGTCTTCGCGCGCGTCCGGGTGGTGATGAGCGTCACCGTGCCCGGCACGTACACCGTCTACCATCCGTACGGCGTGGAGGTGTTCCCCGACGTGCAGCCGGGGAAGCGCGCGGTGTTCTTCACGCAGGACGTGGGGCTCACCCCGGCGGCGTTCGACGACGCGCTCGGCGGCCGCGTCGGGCCGTTCCTCCAGTGGGACTTCCTGAACGTGGGGGAGCAGCTCGACGTCACGCTCCCCAACGGCCTCGTGGAGTCGTACCTCGGCGACCCGAACCTGGCGCACACGGTCACCGGCAGCCCGTTCGACACGAACTTCCTCCGCGTGGAGGGGCCGCCGGGCTCCGGCCTCGGCGGCCTCGGGCAGGACTGGGTGGAGACGCCGCTCTTCACCGTGGTGGGGAAGCGCTACACCACGCCGATCCCGTCGAAGCTCACCATCGCCCGCGCGTCCTACACGCGCGACACCGCCTGGACCGGCGTGGACGTGCACGCCACCGGCCCGGCCGGCGCCCAGCTCCTCCTCACCGGCGCCGACCTGCCGACGGCGTTCCTCGCCGGTGACGGCAAGGGCGCGTTCTTCTCCCACGGCGAGCTGCCCTCGACGCTCCTGCCGCCGGGCCTCATCGTGCTGTCCGACGTGACCCCGGGCGCCGTCCCCACCGCGGTCACCTCCGGCGTGACCGACGTCGTCACGGTGACGCAGGCGATCTACGACCCGACGGCGCTGCCGGGGCCGGCGGTGCGGGTGGTGGCCGAGACGAGCGATCACACCGCGATCCCGCCCGAGCTGAAGGTGCTCACGCTCGGCCTCCCGGCGACGACGCTCGTGCAGGATCCGATCTCGCCCTGGATCGGCAGCGCGCTCATCCCGCTCTCCGCCGGCGCCATCGCGCCGTCGAGCGTCACCGTGCTCTCGTCGGTGGGTGGCGTCGGCACGGCGCCGGTGATCTCGACGACGCTCGGCGTGGGAGCCCCGCTCGGACCGGTGGCGCTCGCCGACACGGCGACGGCCCGCGAGAACGCGACCACCGCGATCGACGTGCTCCTGAACGACACCGGCGCCGCGCAGCGCGTGCTCGTCGCCTCGCCCCCGGCCCACGGCACGGCGACCTGGAACACGGCGACGCGCAAGGTGGACTACGCGCCGGCCCGCAACTACTTCGGCCCCGACTCCTTCTCGTACGTGGTGCAGGACACGGCCGGCCTCCTCTCGAACGCGGCGAGCGTCGCGATCGACGTCCAGTACGTGAACCAGCCGCCCGTGGCGGTGAACGACTCGGCGAGCCTGGCGAGGGACACCGCGAAGACGTTCTCGCTCGTCGCGAACGACGTGGACCCCGACGGCACGATCGACCCGGCCACGATCGCCCTCGTCGGCGCGCCGACCCGCGGCACGGTCACCGTGAACGGCAACGGCACCGTCACCTACCGCCCGTTCGCCGGTCAGGTCGGGACCGACCAGTTCGGCTACACGGTGAAGGACAACCTCGGCGCGACCTCCAACCTCGCCGTCGTGAGCATCGTCGTCACGAGCTCGACGGAGAGCCTGTCGCTGAAGACGGCCCAGTGGACGGTGAATCAGTCGAAGTGGACCATCGTGGGCCAGAGCACCGTGTTCGGCGCCGGGATCTCGAACGTGGCGACGGCGTACATCGGCACCGCAGCCGGCGGCACCGTCATCGGCTCGGCCGTCATCGACGCGGCCGGCAAGTTCCAGATCGTGCCGCCGCCGGGCAGCGTGCCGGGCCCCGACGCCTCGAGGAGCATCACCGTCGTCTCGACCGGCGGCGGGAAGATCACCACCGGCGTGTCGCTCAAGTAGCGCCTCGAGACTCCCACGAGGTCCCCCCGGCGCCGGTCTCCAGCGAGGAGGCCGGCGCCTCTTTTGCGCGGAGCGGGAGGGGCGATGCGGGCGAGCCCCGGCCCGCCGGCGCCGTTAGGAATTCCGGTCCGCCCGGAGCCCGGGTAACATCGCCGCCCCCATATGACCATGTCGATGAAGGACCGCTACGAGCCGCAGTCGATCGAGCAGCGCTGGCAGGAGCGCTGGGATGCGAAGGGCGCGTCGCGCGCCGGTTCCCGCCCGGGCGCGCCGAAGAAGTACGTGCTCGAGATGCTCCCGTATCCCTCGGGCGCGATGCACATGGGCCACGCCCGCGTGTACACGATCGGCGACGCGCTGGCGCGCCACTACCGGATGCGCGGCTTCGACGTGATGCACCCCGATGGGCTTCGACGCCCTCGGCCTGCCGGCGGAGAACGCCGCGCTGAAGGACGGCCGCCACCCGGCGGAGCGGACCCGCGAGAACATCGAGACCTTCCGGAAGGAGATGAAGGGGCTCGGCTACTCGTTCGACTGGGACCGCGAGGTGGTCACCGCCGATCCCGAGTACTACCGCTGGAACCAGTGGTTCTTCGTGAAGATGCTCGAGAAGGGCATCGTGTACCGGCGCGCGGGCAAGGTGAACTGGTGCACCTCCTGCCTCACCGTCATCGCGAACGAGCAGGTGGTGGAGGGCGACGACGGGAGCGACGTCTGCGAGCGCTGCGGCTCGCCCGTGCTGGAGCGGCAGCAGCCGGAGTGGGCGTTCCGGATCACCGCCTACGCCGACTCGCTGCTCGCCGGGCTCGACACGCTGAAGGACTGGCCCGAGCGCATCACCACGATGCAGCGGAACTGGATCGGCCGGAGCGAGGGCGCGGAGGTCGACTTCGCGGTCGACGGCGCCGGGGCCATCAAGGTCTTCACCACCCGCGTCGACACCATCTTCGGCTGCACCTACGTGGTGCTGGCGCCGGAGCACCCGCTCGTCGAGCGCGTCACGCGGCCGGAGCGGCTCGCGGAGGTCCGGGCCTTCGTCGAGCGGATGCGGAAGACCGGCGCCGAGGAGCGCACCGGGGAGGGGGCGCCGAAGGAGGGCGTCTTCACGGGCGCGATGGCGGTGAACCCGTTCACCGGCGAGGCGGTGCCGGTGTGGATCGCGAACTTCGTGCTCGCCGAGTACGGCACCGGCGCGGTGATGAGCGTGCCGGCGCACGACCAGCGCGACTTCGAGTTCGCACGGAAGTACGGCCTGCCGATCCGGACCGTGATCCAGGACGCCGGGCGCACGGTGAAGCCCGGCGCGGAGCTCACGCAGGCGTTCACCGAGGACGGCGTCCTCGTGGACTCGGGGCCGTACTCGGGCCTCCCGTCGGGCGAGGCGCGCCCGCGGATGAGCGGCGACGCGAAGGCGAAGGGCTTCGGCCAGCCGACGGTGCGCTGGCACCTCCGCGACTGGGGCTTCTCGCGGCAGCGCTACTGGGGCACGCCGATCCCGGTCGTGTACTGCGAGGAGCACGGGCCGGTGCCGGTGCCGGTGGAGGAGCTGCCGGTGCGCCTGCCGTCGCAGGCGATCATCACCGGGACCGGTGAGCCGCCGCTCGCGAAGGTGCCGGAGTTCGTGAACACCACCTGTCCGATCTGCGGCAAGCCGGCGCGCCGCGAGACCGAGACGATGGACACGTTCGTCGACTCGTCCTGGTACTACGCGCGGTACCTCTCGCCGCACTGCGACCAGCTGCCGTTCGAGCCCGCCGACGCCGCCCGCTGGCTGCCGGTGGACGTGTACGTGGGCGGCCCCGAGCACGCGGTGATGCACCTGCTCTACTTCCGCTTCTGGCACCGGGTGATGCACGAGCTCGGGCTCACGCGGGAGGACGAGCCGGCGACGCGGCTCGTGACCCAGGGCATCGTGAACGGACCCGACGGCCGGAAGATGTCGAAGCGCTGGGGGAACGTGGTCGCCCCGGGGCCGATGGTCGCGCGCTACGGCGCCGACACGCTGCGGATGTTCATGCTGTTCGCGGCGCCGGTGGAGAAGGACATCGACTGGTCGGACGAGCAGGTCGACGGCCTGTTCCGCTTCCTCGCCCGCGTGTGGCGCATCTTCCACGCGCGCCAGGACACGTTCGCGGTGGACGTCGCCGCGGCGAAGGACGCCCAGGGGCCCTTCCTCGAGCTGCGCCGCCGCACGCACCGTACGGTGAAGAAGGTGACCGAGGCGTTCGAGGTCGACCTCAAGTTCAACACCGCGATCGCGGCGCTCATGGAGCTCGTGAACGAGCTCTACGCGCTCGAGCCGCGCTCCGAGGCCGACCGGGCCGCGGTGCGGGAGGCGCTCGGGGCGGTGGCGACGCTGCTCGCGCCGTTCGCGCCGCACGTCGCGGAGGAGCTGTGGCACGAGCTCTCGGGCGCGGCGGCGCGCGACCAGCTCCTCGCCGAGCATCCCTGGCCCACCTTCGACCCGGCGCTCGTCGCCGCCGACGTCGTGACCATCGCGGTGCAGGTGAACGGGAAGCTCCGCGGCGAGGTGCAGGCGCCGGTCGCGGCGGGCGAGGCGGAGGTCCGCGCCCTCGCCGAGGCGGAGGAGCGGGTGAAGACGCACCTCGCGGGGAAGACGATCCGCAAGGTGGTCTTCGTGCCGAAGCGGCTCCTGAATTTCGTGGTGGCGTGATGCGCGCTTGGTGGAGAGGGCGGCGGGGTGGGGGCCCCGCGCTGCTCCTCGCGGCGCTCCTCCTCGCCTCCGGCTGCGGTTACCAGCTCGCCGCGCGCGGCACGCCGCTCGCCGGCGGCGTGGGCCCGATGCACG
>Ga0318494_10000780_pt1 | contig 11792 bp, 11 predicted proteins | sample GRESIP108b1f24_FD_203293 | JGI IMG/M metagenome (GOLD analysis project Ga0318494, IMG submission 203293) | Tropical soil microbial communities from Luquillo Experimental Forest, Puerto Rico - GRE.SIPMG.108b1f24 | ecosystem: Environmental > Terrestrial > Soil > Tropical forest > Bulk soil... | reverse complement strand
TCGGCTGCTCGGTACGATCTTCGGCCGCCGAGCACAGGCCGAGCTGCTGTGCGAGCAGCTCGAGCAAGCGCTCGGCGAGCTGCGGGTGCGACGATACGAGCCGCAGAATGTCCTGTACCTGGTCTGGCGTCACCCGTGGATGGCGGTCGCCCCCGACACGTACATCTCACGGATGCTCGCTCTGGTCGGCTGGCGCACGCAGCCGCCCGATTCAGATGACCGGTATCCGACGGTCGAACTCTCCGAATACGCGGGTTCGGTCGAACGTGTGTTGCTGAGCAGCGAGCCATATCACTTCAGGGAGCGGCATCTCGCCGAGGTTGCGGCCGCCGCTCCCGACGCCCACGTGTCGCTCATCGACGGGGAGATGACCTCCTGGTACGGGAGTCGTGCGATCCAAGGTCTCCGTTACCTGGCCGACTACGCGTCCTCGCAACCGATCAGGTGAGCGCCCACAGGTCCTACATTGAGAGGGACACGGAACGGATCAAGTCGCCGTGCATCGGGATCTGTGAACTCGATGATGCCAGCCGCTGTCGCGGATGCCAGCGAACGCTCGAAGAGATCGCGGGATGGATCAACTACTCGGACGCGGAGCGCAAGGCAATTCTCGCCGACCTCGATCTCAGAACGGTGTCCATGGCCCCGACTCGACGCGAGGGACGAGCGGAGCCGTGACGACGATCCTGCACCTAACCGATCTCCATCTGCCGGCGACCCTTGGGGATCGGGTCGGTGGGTTTGACACCTACGCGTGTCTCGATCGGGTGCTGGAGGCCTGTGCGTCACGGTCTCCGGAGCTCGACCTGGTCGTTCTGACGGGCGACCAGACGGAGGACGCCGGGGCAGCGGTCCACCAACGGCTTCGCAACCAGCTCGCGCGGTACGCCGGACGTTTCCTAGCCGTACCCGGCAATCACGATCTGGCGGCGGCCACCGAGGCCGTGTGGGGCGGGGAGGCCTCCGTAGAGGTCGCCCAGTGGCGCCTGATCGGCGTCGACACGACCGTGTCGGGAGCGCCCCACGGGGACATCGACGTTGAGCATTTGTGCGCGAGGCTTGATCGGCTGGACGAACGCTGGACCATGCTCGCGATGCATCATCCGCCGCTGTCTCCGGCCCGCCATCCGGACTTTCTGCTGCGCCGGGCCGAGCAGCTGTTGCGCGCGCTCCGCGACCGCCCTCATATCCGGGCCGTCCTCACGGGCCACGTGCACACACCGTTCGAAGCCACGGTCGGCCGATGCGCAGTGCTGGGCGGTCCGTCCACCGCGATCCCCGTCGCGCACGCGGGCGAATCGTTCGTCGTCGGGGCTGACGTCCCGATCGGGGCGCGGATCGTGAAATTGGAAAACGACGGATCGCTGATGAGCCAGCTCATCGTCCCACCAGCTCCCCGCTGAATCTTGCCGACAAGCGCGTCCGATCCCCGAGCGGCCGTGCCCTGTGAGGGTTAGAGCAATTCGAATATGCGGTACGCCGGACCGATCGGGCGGCGATGCCCGATCCCAACAGCGACCACGTCGTTGAGCCACAACAGCCGAGGGGCTGCGGTCTCGAACTGCACCGCGATTCTGAAGTAAAGCTCGTGTTCGCCCAGGGTCTCGCCCAGGGCCAGCCGCTCAGGGGCGTTCGGGGGCTGGCGGAGCCGGCCGGTGTAGCTCATGTAGACCGCCTCGGCTCGGTCGCTCTCGAGAATCGCTCGCACGTCGAGATGCGTTACTCCGTCGGCGCGGGTGAGCACCCAATCGCCACCGCCTGGGAGCACCTTCCCGCGCAGACGCTCCCCCTCGAACGAACCCGCAGTAATGATGCCCGTACGTCGAAAATAACCAGCCGGGACGGTCCCGACGATCTGGGGCGTGGTCTCGAATTCGACGGTGAACAGGGGGCGGAACGACGGGTCCACGAGCTGGTGCCTCCGCCCGCCTCAAGCTCCGCCGACTGAGGTTCGGCCGACTAAGTTCGACACGTCGTCGCTCTCACGGTCGTGGGGGAGCGTAGGGAACGTTCGCGTTTGGTGACTGGTCACGACGCTTCGATGTCACGCCACGCCCTATCGGTTGACGGGCGCTCGTGCTCGCGTCGCTCGCTCTGCCCGACGATAACCTCACCGGCGTGCGCCCGCGATCCCCGGCGATCCGATGAGCCGCCTACCCAAGTTGCTAGAGCACCGCCGCGGAGACACGACCCCGCTCGAGATGTTCGACGAGGCGGTCGCGGTTCTCGGCGATGGCCCGCTCCTGATCGGACCGAGCGGGACACTCGGCGCCACCGACGTCGATCGGCTGGTGGCCTCCTTGGCGGAGGCGCTCGCCGGATTCGGCGTGCAGGCTGGCGACCGCGTCGCCCTCCATCTGCAGAACGACCCGCAGTTCGTCGTCGGGATGTTGGCCGCGTGGCGGCTCGGCGCGATCGCGGTGCCGTGTAGTCCGATGCTGCGCGGACGGGAGCTGGCGGTTCAGCTACGCGACGCCGGCCCGGTCGCGCTGATCGCATTGGATGAGCTGTACCGGGACGTGAGCGAGGCGGTGGGAGACTCTGTCGTGCGGGTGGTGATCACCACGGGCCGCGATGATCTGTACGACGGCGTCGAGATCGCGTCGACCACGGTGCCCAGCGCGGGTACTCACTCTTTCCGCGAGTTGGTGCGGACCGCGTGCGAACGGGCGCTGCGTCCGCCTCCGTTGCCCGACGATATCGCCGTCCTCACGTACACCTCGGGGACGACGGGCCCGGCCAAGGGTGCGATGAACACCCACGCCAACGTTGCCCAGGCTGCGCGCATATATCGCGACTGTCTCCAGGTCGGGCCCGACGACGTGATCCTCGGGATCGCCCCCCTCTACCACGTCACCGGTCTGACCGCCCACATCGGCCTGTCGCTCGCGACTCGCGCAGCGCTGATCCTGGCCCACCGGTTCGATGCCGCCGAGTGCTGCCGGTTGATCGAGCGACACCGCGCGACGGTCACGGTGGCGGCGATCACCGCGTACGTGGCGATCGCGAATCACGAAGCGGCTCGGGCGCACGACCTCTCCTCGCTCCGGCTCGCCTACAGCGGCGGAGCCCCGATCGCTCCGGCCACGGTCCGCGACATCCGGTCCCGAACCGGCCTGCGGATCCGGCCCGTGTACGGCCTGACCGAGACGACCGGCCCGACCCACCTGTGCCCGCCCGATCTCGACGCCCCGGTGCACGACCAGACCGGGGCGCTCGCAGTGGGCTTGGCGGCGCCCGAGACCGAGGCTCGAATCGTGGGCGAGCACGGACGCCCACTTCCGCCCGGAGAAGTCGGAGAGGTCGCCATTCGCGGACGGCAGGTCGTCAGCGTTACTGGATGCGCCCGGAGGAGACGGCGCACGCGTTGCCCGACGGTGAGCTACTCACCGGCGACGTTGGGCTCACCGACCGGCATGGATGGCTTTACCTCGTCGACCGCCGGAAGGATCTGATCATCGCGTCGGGGTTCAAGGTCTGGCCCCGCGAGGTGGAGGATGTGCTCTATGAGCACGATGCGGTCAGGGAGGCCGCCGTCATTGGCGTCCCGGATAGCTACCGTGGCGAGACGGTGTGGGCGTATGTCAGCCTCCAGGCCGGATCGGAGGCGTCCGAGGCGGAGCTCATCACCCATTGCCGCGATCGCTTGGCCTCGTACAAGTATCCGCGGGCAGTGCGCATTCTTCCCGAGCTTCCAAAGACGCACAGCGGCAAGATCCTGAGGCGTGATCTGCGCAAGCTGGCCGAAGCTGGTTGATCCGAGCCTGCGAGTTGCTAGCGCGGTCCCGTCTCAGAGCGGGAGGCCATCACAGGTCACATCGTGAGCGGCGCATTCGCGACATGGTTCGGTAGCTCACCACGTGCGACCGCAAGGACACTGGCGCAGGCCTCGGCTCCTAACCCTCGGAACGCGGCGTCCGTGTATCCGATCGCGTGGGGGCTAAGGATCACACCGTCGAGTGCCAGCAGTGGATGCTCCGGTTCCACGGGCTCATGCTCGAACACATCCAGGGCCGCGCCAGCTAGCTGCCCGTCCCGCAGCGCGTCCGCGAGCGCGTGGGTGTCGACGATTGGGCCGCGGGCCACGTTGATCAAGCAGGCTCCCGGACGCATCAGCGCGATCCGCTCGCGGTCGAGCAGGTGGTGCGTTTCGGGCGTGAGCGGGCAGGTCACGCAGACGAAGTCGGAGCGTCCTAGCAGCGACTCGAGATCGATCAACTCGACCCCGGGTGGGCAACTCGACGGATCGACGTACGGGTCGCAAGCGATTCGCCGCATCCCGAACGGCTCGGCCATTCGAACGATCCCACGGCCGACATGTCCGAGTCCGATGACGCCGAGCGTCCGGCCGGAGGTCCCGCGGCCAACCAGCGCGAAGCGATCGTCCCAACGGGCGTCGCGGACGATCCGATCCTTCTCGGTCAGCCGATGAGCGAGCGCCAGTACGAACGACATCGCTCCGGCCGGAATCACCTCGCGGACCGCAAACGGCGAGGTCGTGACGGCTACGCCGCGGTCGGCACAGGCCTGGAGGTCGATGGCCTCGAGACCCATGCCAAAGCGTGCGATGAGCGCGAGCCGATCGGCGCCCTCCAGGCTGTGGGCGGTGACGCCGCCCGGCTCCCATACCATCAGCGCGTCGTAGCCGGCGATCGTGTCCGGTGACAGGACCCGCTCTCGGCGCGGCAGGAACTCCCAAACGACGCGAGGCTCGGCTGCGAGCAGATCGAGTGACAGGTCGTGAACGAGCTCACCGTCGTCACCACGCAGGTCTCGGGACACTCCGACGCGGAACCGCTCGGTCACGGCTTACCCCCCAGCAGCTGACGGATCGGCTTCATCTGTTCGCTGAGAGCTCCAGCGAGCAGGTTGACATCCGCCGAGTACATGATCCCGCGGACCCCGGCTCGGACCTTTTGGCGCACGGCGTCGAAGTCCCAGGCTCCATCGATCACGCTGATGCCCCGGCGCTCGCAGGCGGCGACGAGGTCGGTGAAGAGCTCTTCCACCGCGCGCGCGGACTCGTCCGTCCCGACCCCATGTAGACGTGCCGCCAGGTCCAGCGGCCCGATCGCCACCGCGCGTAAGCCGTCGACATCGAGCAAGGCATCGAGGTCCTCGAATGCGCGCGGCTCCTCGAGCAGTGGTACGACGGCGAAGTTGGTGCGTGTCCTGTCGGCGTAATCGCGCCACGGCGTCACCCCATACCTGGCCGCGCGGACGGCTGGATAGCAGCCGCGATTGCCCACCGGCGGAAACTGCGCGTGCGAGAGAAGCCGCTCGAGCTCGTCCGCCGTGTTGACGTGCGGGACGATTACTCCCACCGCGCCAAGGTCCGCGGCGCGGGAAACCTGCGCGCCGTCGTGCGAGCTGAGTCGAACGAGGGGAGCGATATCGCTGGCGTGTGCGGCCCGGATGCACGCATCCAGCTCGCCGCCGTATGGCGACAGCGGCCCGTGTTCGCAGTCGATCGCGACCATGTCGGCACCGCTGTAGCCAATGAGTTCGACGATCACTGGACTGGCCGACGCGACCCAGTGGCCGACAACCACCTCACCTGCGTCCATCGATGCCCAGATGTTCTTCATCGCACCTGGACCCGTGGGCACCCGGCGTGTGCCTCCAGGACCCGAACGCCGGTTTCGCGGTCAGCGCGCATTTGGCCCCAGATGCGGGGGCGGCCAACAGCCTATGGATGCCACATAGCTGGTGTCCAGTTCCCGGATCGAGGTGCAGCCGAGCAGCGTCATCGTCAGCTCAAGCTCGTCGCGCAAGATGGCGATCGCCCGCCCGGCCCCGGCTTGGCCGGCCGCCGCAAGGCCATAAAGCATGGGCCGGCCGACCATGCACGCCCGCGCCCCCAGCGCGATCACCTTGGCGACGTCGGTGCCACGACGGATGCCGCCGTCAACCAGAACCTCGAGCTGGTCTCCGACGGCGTCGAGGACCTCCGGAAGGGCGCGGACGGCCGGAGGTGAGTGGTCGAGCTGGCGACCGCCGTGGTTGGAGACCACGATCCCATCGACACCGGCCTCCGCCGCCTTCTCGCCGTCCTGGGCGGTGAGAATGCCCTTCAGGACGATCGGTCCGGGCCACTGCTCGCGCAGCCAAGCGACATCGCGCCACGTCACGGCGGCATCGAACGCGATCCGCGCGTACTGGTTGAGGCTCAGCGAATCGCCGCGTTCGCGAGCACGCACATTTGCGAGCCCGATCTCGGGAGAGCGCATGAAGCGCAGCGACCAACGGGGATGGACGCAGCCGGACGCGAGCGCCCGCATCGTGATCCGCGGTGGCAGCGTGAATCCGTTGCGGACGTCGCGTTCGCGCGCTCCGACCCGCGGTGTGTCGACCGTGAACACCAGCGCGCGGAAGCCTTGTGTGGCTCGCGCCCGTGCGATCAACTCGCGTGTCAACCCGCGGTCGCGCCACATGTACATCTGGATCCACTTCGGTCCGGGAGCCCTGCGGGCCACCTCCTCGAGGCTCTGCGACGCCATCGACGAGACGACGTAGATCGTCCCCGCCTCGTGCAATGCCCGCGCGACGCCGACCTCGGCGTCGGGATGGAACAGCAAGCCGGCCCCGTGAGGGGCCCCGATCACCGGACACGCAACTGGCTCACCGAGGACGGTCGTCGTGAGTGAGACGTTGGAGACGTCGCGCAGAAACCGCGGCCTCAGCTCGAGCGCGTTGAACTCGTCGCGGTTGCGTGAGCTGGTCACTTCGTCGCCGGCGGCACCGTCGATGAAATCGAACACTGGTCCAGGAATGGCACGCCGAGCGGCGGCCCGCAGCTCGGCGATGTTCGCGCACCGGCGGGCGCGCCCGACGTCGCTAAAACGGCGCGCGACGGCGGCCGGTGCGTCGCGAGCGTCGTCCACGAGTTGCTTCCCCGCGATGCTCAGGAACGCGCCGGCGCGCGGGCTGCGGCGAAGACCAGTCACTGCGGGGATTCCACACCGACTGATCCGTGAGCACCACTCACGCAAGCGCTAGCTCGTGCTCTAGTAGCGTCACTGTGGGCGGCGGTTAGATGAACGCGCGAGACATGTTCGACCTGAGCGGAAAGGTGGCCCTTGTCACCGGCGGGTCGCGTGGCCTTGGTCTCTACATGGCCAAGGGGCTCGCCGAGCTGGGCGCCGCAGTGGCCCTCACCGCCCGGAGCGAGAGCGACCTGGCCGATGCAGCCGCTCTGCTCAGGGCGGCCGGTGCGCGTGTGCTGGCCGTCCCCCACGACCTGAGTGAGGTTCACGCAGCTGATCGACTCGTTGACCAGGTGGTGGCCGGGCTCGGGGACATCGACATTCTTGTCAACAATGCCGCCGTGGCGCTCCCGGCTCCGGCCGAGGACCACCCGCCGGAGTATTGGGACCGGGTGATGGACCTGAACATCAACTCGCTGTTCTTTCTCTCCAAGGAGGTGGTCAATCGTTGCATGATCCCGCGGCGCCGGGGCAAGATTCTCAACATCTCCTCGACGGGGGGCCTCGGAGGCAACGCGATCGACGCGCCGAGGATCATCTCCTACAACGCCAGCAAGGGCGCGGTGATCAGCATCACCCGAGCGCTGGCCACCGAGTGGGGCCGGTACAACATCAACGTCAACTGCATCGCGCCCGGCACCTTCCCGTCGGACATGACTGCGGCCACGCTCCCCGAGGCACACAGGCGACGGGTCCTTGCCAAGACGCCGCTGGGGCGCCTCGGCGGAGAGGACGACATCAAAGGGGTCGCGGCCTTCTTCGTCTCGGAGGCCTCCCGACACCTGAGCGGGCAGTTCGTCGTGCTCGACGGCGGTGCGTTCACCACGAACTATCAGACGACGGAGGCCTACGAGGAGTGATCGGCCCGTGGTCGGTGCCCGGCCGCGGCTTCGCCGAAGGCCCCCGCGTCGTGCCGCGCGGCGAAGCGACCCACGCTCGCTTTCGACTGAGTACCGGCTAGCGCAGCCAACAGACGCGCCGAGCGTCGAAGGTCGTCCTCGGTATGTGTGGCCATCGCGACCAGGCGCAGCCGCGAGGTGCCCTCGGGCACCGTAGGCGGCCGAATCGCCTGCGCGTACACGCCCTCGCTCAGGGCGGCCTCGGACATCGCCATCGCCGCGTGCGGGTCGCCGAGCACCAACGGGACGATCGGCATCTCCGAGAGTGCCACCGGGAATCCGCACAGTGACAACTCGTCTCGGAGCGCGCCTGCGTTCCGACGCAGCCGTTCGACCAGCTCGGGCTCGGTCCGCAGCACGTGAAGTGCGGCACTGGCCGCCTCGACGCTCGGCGGCGGGAGTCCGGTCGAGAAGATCAGTGTCCGCGTGCGGTTGACGATGAGCTCGGCGATGTCGCGCGTGCAGCAGACGAACGCGCCGTAGCTGCCGAGGGCCTTGCTGAGCGTGCCGACAAGAACATCGACTTCTCGCTCAAGCGACAGCGCCGAGACCAGCCCGCGCCCGCCGGGTCCCACAACTCCCGTCGCGTGAGCCTCGTCAACAACGACCCGTGCGCCGTATCGGCGCGCGAGATCGACGATTCCCTCGAGCGGAGCGAGGTCGCCGTCCATCGAGAACACCGCATCGGTCACGACCAGCGCCGGCCGGCCTCGGGCGCGCCGGAAGCCGGCTGCGAGCGCGTCGAGGTCGCAGTGTTCATAAACGATGGTCTCGGCCCGGGATTGGCGACAGCCGTCGACGATCGAGGCGTGGTTGAGGGCGTCGGACAGAATCACATCACCGCGACCAGCAAGCGTCGGGATCACGCCTGCATTGGCGAGGAAGCCCGAGCCGAACACCACGCAGGCCTCGTAGCCCTTGAACTCAGCGAGCTCCTGTTCAAGCCGGCGGTGCAGTGCGTTATTGCCCGATACCAGCCGCGAAGCTCCGACGCCCGCTCCCCACCGGTCGGCTGCCCGCGCCGCTGAAGCTCGCACCGCCGGGTGTTCGGCCAATCCGAGGTAGTCGTTGGAGCACAGGAGCAGGACCTCACGGCCCCCCAGCCCAACCCGCGGGCCAGGCGGGGTGTCGATCACCCGCATCTCACGGAACAGCCCCGCCGCGCGCAGGTCGTCGAGCGTGCCTCGAACATCAACCAGCGGGCGCGCGTCTCTCGGCTGCCGGGGGCCCGTGGGCATCTGGAGAGGCGGGTTCAACATGCCCGGTTCCGGCAGCTCGGCTGCGATCGCGTCCACAAGGTCGGTCAGCTCGCTCCTGGCGAGTGCCTCAAAGCGGCGAGCATCCAGGTGCGCTGCGCCCTCCGGAAGGCGGGCCGCCACGAGCGCGCCGGTGTACCGCGGCAGGTCCTCGAGGTTGCAGACCGCGGCCAAGTCGGGACGGACCGGCCAGGCACCGATCACGATCCCCAGGCAGCGGATGCCTCGAGATCGCAGCGCCTCGCAAGTGAGCGCGCTCGCATTAAGAGTTCCCAACCCCGGCCGGGCCACGACCACCGAGGGCGCATTCAGCAAAGCAGCGAGATCCGCCACGGTCCCACCGTCACGGCCCAGCTCCACGAGCAAGCCGCCCGCGCCCTCGACCAGCACGAGATCGCGGTCGCGAAGACGGGAGATCCGGTCCGCAAGTTCGCCCACGGTCGGAGTACTCGTCCCGGCGCGACGTGCAGCGGTTGCCGGGGCAAGCGGGTCGGGAAAGCGGATGAATTCGTGGAGGTCCTCGATTCCGGCGAGCCGCCTGACCTCGTCGAGATCCCCGGCCTCACCAGGCGCAAGGCCGGTCTGGGCGGGTTTGACCACCGCGACGCGAAGCCCCCTCCGACGCAACGAGACAGCAAGGCCGGCGGTCACGACGGTCTTACCGACGCCGGTGTCGGTGCCGGTTACGACAACGGCTCTCATCGCTTCCTATCGGATGGTCGCGGGCGGCGGTCAGAGCGGCATCCCGCCTCCGCCGCCGCGACGGCCGCTGAGCATATCCGTGCGACGTCTTCATCGTCGGTCACATACGGCGGCATCGTGTACACGAGATCGCGAAACGGCCGCAGCCACACGCCGCGGTCGACAGCGGCACGCGTCGCGCTGGCGACATCGACCGCGCGATCGAGTTGGATGACGCCGATAGCTCCGAGCACGCGCACGTCACGAACGCCGGGGATCTCGAGCGCCGATGCCAGACCGTCGGCGAGAATGCGCTCGATCCGCCCAACCTCGTTCTCCCAGCCGCCATGCGCCATGAGGTCGAGGCTTGCCAAGGCGACGGCACAGGCCAGCGGATTCGCCATGTACGTCGGACCGTGCATCAACGCGCCACCCTCCCCGCGTGAGATCGCATCTGCGACCCGGGCTGTGCAAAGCGTCGCCGCGAGCGACAGGTAACCGCCGGTGAGGGCCTTGCCGACCGTCATCACGTCTGGTCGCACGCCGGCGTGGTCAGCCGCAAACAGTGCGCCCGTCCTCCCGAAGCCGGTTGCAATCTCGTCGAGGACCAACAACAGCCCGTGTCGGTCGCAAAGCTCTCGGAGCAGCCGCACCACTTCCGGGCTGTAGAAGTGCATGCCACCCGCACCCTGGACTACAGGCTCGACGATCACCGCGGCCAGTTCATCCGCGTGCCGAGACACGAGGTCACTCAGATGCTCCGCATAACCCTGATCTAGGGGTGAGTCGAAACCAGGCGGCGGACGCTCGGCGAACACATGCTCGACGAGCGTGCCGCGAAACAGGCTGTGCATCCCACCCACCGGATCGCACACCGCCATCGCCGCGAACGTGTCGCCGTGGTAACCGCCGCGAACGGTGAGGAGCCGGCGCCGCTGCGAGTACCCCTGAGCGCGCCAATGCTGGAGGCACATCTTGATGGCGACCTCGACCGCCACCGACCCCGAATCCGCAAAGAACACGTGCTCGAGCCCCGCCGGGGTGATTTCAACAAGGCGCCCCGCCAGCCGCACGGCGGGCTCGTGGGTAAGCCCGCCGAACATCACATGCGCCATCGACCCAAGTTGCCGCCGTACGGCCTCGTCGAGGACCGGGTGCCGGTAGCCGTGCACGGCACACCACCACGAAGCCATCCCGTCGATCAGCTCCCGCCCATCGTCGAGCCGCAGCCGGACACCGCGCGCGCCCGTAATCGGCAGCGGTCGCTCCACGGCTGGCATCGGGCTATACGGATGCCAAACGTGGCGCTGGTCGAGATCGCGAAGCTCGTCGGTGGAAAGTGTCATCGCGCGTGGCATCGGTGCACTGAGTAAGCGAGCGCTTGACGATACCCAAACCAAGCGATTGGTAGAAGATGCTCGAGACCTGCCATCATCAGAGGAGCGATGGTCCAGCCACCTCAGTTTGGCGAACACCGGTCAGAGATGGCCGCCGACGGGGTGGGGCTGCGCAACCTCCGCGACGTGGGCGGCCCGGTGGCTGCGGGCGGTCGTCGCGTCGTACACGGTCGCCTGTACCGCAGCGATGCTCCGCTGCCTGGCGACCCCGCTCCGGATCTGCGCCCATGGCCGCCCCGGACGGTGGTGGACCTCCGCTCACCTGGAGAGGCGCTCGCGAGCTCGCACCCGTTGGAGTCGTCGCAAACCCGGATCGTTAACATTCCCCTGCTCCGGGGGCTCGCCCCGGGAGGCGACCCCGGTCTGAGACACCCCGAGTCGCGGCTGCCAATCGCCGACATCTACGGCCGGCTGCTCTATACGTCCGCGGACAACCTGGTGCGTGTCATGGAGGCGATTGCCGACGGCCCGGATCCGGTCCTGCTTCATTGCGCCGCGGGCAAAGACCGGACCGGCATCGCCATCGCGGTTGCACTCGCCGCCGTGAGCGTCGATCCCGACTCGATCGTCGAG
>Ga0318494_10000779_pt1 | contig 11796 bp, 7 predicted proteins | sample GRESIP108b1f24_FD_203293 | JGI IMG/M metagenome (GOLD analysis project Ga0318494, IMG submission 203293) | Tropical soil microbial communities from Luquillo Experimental Forest, Puerto Rico - GRE.SIPMG.108b1f24 | ecosystem: Environmental > Terrestrial > Soil > Tropical forest > Bulk soil... | reverse complement strand
CTACCTGCGCATGACGGGGAGCAATGTGCTCCATCCGTTTGGTTATGACGCCTTCGGGCTGCCCGCGGAGCAGTATGCGATCGAGACCGGGCAGCATCCCAAGGCCACCACCGGGCAGAACATCGCAACCATGAGGCGCCAGCTGCGGCGGCTGGGCCTGGGCCACGATCTGCGGCGTGAGTTCGCCACCACCGATCCCTCCTACTACAAGTGGACCCAGTGGATCTTCTTGCAGATTTTCAACAGTTGGTTCGACCGCGAGGCGGGCCGGGCACGGCCGGTCGCCGAGCTGGTGGCCGAGTTCGAGTCGGGCAGCCGGGCGCCGGTCAGCGCGGCCAACCTGGGGGAGCGGCCATGGGCCGAGCTGGGCGACACCGACCGCCGGAAGGTCGTCGATTCCTACCGGCTCGCCTATCTGTCCGAGGAGCTCATCAACTGGTGTCCCGGGCTGGGCACGGTCCTGGCCAACGAAGAGATCACCGTGGACGGGCGCAGCGACATCGGGAACTACCCGGTGTACCGGCGCCCGCTCCGCCAGTGGATGCTGCGGATCACCGCCTATGCGGACCGGCTGATCGAGGACCTGGACCACCTCGACTGGCCCGCGCCGATCAAGACCATGCAGCGGAACTGGATCGGCCCCAGCGACGGCGCCAGTATCGACTTCCGCGTGGTGGGCTCAGCGGGCGGGGTGATCCGCGCGTTCACCACCCGGCCCGATACGCTGCCGGGCGCCACCTATGTGGTGCTGGCGCCGGAGCACCCGATGGTGGACGAGCTGGCCGCCGCGGCCTGGCCCGAAAGGACCCCGGAGGGGTGGCACTACCCGGAGGCTGGGGCCCAGAGCCCGCAAGCCGCGGTCCGCGCCTACCGGAACCGGGCGGCACGGCTCAGTGACCGGCAGCGCTCCGAAGACTCCCGCGATAAGACCGGGGTCTTCACTGGCTCGTACGTGATCAATCCCATGACCGGCGAGCCCATCCCGGTGTTCATCGCCGACTACGTGCTCATGGCCTATGGGTCGGGAGCGATCATGGCGGTGCCCGCGCATGACCAGCGGGACCTGGAGTTTGCCCACCGGTTTGCGCTACCGGTCCGGGCGGTCCTGCAGCCGCCACCGGAATGGTTCACAGAACGAGGGCTGCCGCCCGCCACTCCCGCGACCACATGGCCGGAGGCGTTCGCCGGCGAGGGGGCCTACCTCGACCTGGGTGTGCCCGGGCTCGACTGCGCCGGCCTGGGCAAGCAAGCCGGAATCGCGGCCGCCATCGGCTGGCTGGAATCGGCCGGCCGCGGCCAGCGCCAGCGCTCCTATCGGCTGCGTGATTGGCTGTTCTCCCGGCAGCGGTACTGGGGTGAGCCGTTCCCGATCGTCTACGACCAGGACGGCCTGCCTATTGCGCTGCCGGAGGAATCGCTGCCGGTGACGCTGCCCGAGATGGCGGACTTCCGGCCCCAGCCACAAGCGGGCGAGCTGGATGACCCAGCACCACCGCTGGCGCGCGCGGCGGAATGGGCCGAGCCCGAACTCGACCTGGGCGATGGCCCGAAACGGTACCGCCGCGAACTCAACACCATGCCCCAGTGGGCCGGGTCCTGCTGGTACTACCTGCGCTACCTCGACCCGGCCAACTCCGAGCGGCTGGTGGACCCGGCTGTCGAGCGGTACTGGATGGTGCCGGCAGGCGCAGCACCAGGCGATGGCGGGGTCGACCTGTATGTGGGTGGCGTAGAGCACGCCGTGCTGCATCTGCTCTACGCCCGGTTCTGGCACAAGGTCCTGTACGACCTCGGCCACGTCTCCACCAGGGAGCCGTTCCGCCGCCTGTTCAACCAGGGGTACATCCTGGCCGACGCCTACCTCGACCCGCGGGGCATGTACGTGCCGGCCGCCGAGGTCGTGGCGGTACCGAACGGACCGCCGCAACACCAGGGCCAGCCGGTGACCGCCCGCGCGGGCAAGATGGGCAAGAGCCTGAAGAACGGCATCAGCCCGGATGGCATCTACGCCGGCTACGGCGCCGACACCCTACGTCTATACGAGATGGCCATGGGGCCACTGGATACCGACCGGCCCTGGCGGACCAGCGACATCGTCGGCGTCTACCGGTTCTTGCAGCGGCTGTGGCGCAACATCATCGACGAGGACTCCGGCGAGCCGCGGGTGCACGACCAGCCGCTCGACAACCAGACCGCCCGCCTGCTGCACCACACCATCAAGGTCCTTCGCCGGGATTTGCAGAACCTGCGGTTCAACACCGCCATCGCCCGCCTGATCGAACTCAACACCCAAGCGGCCAAGCTAGGGGCGGCAGCCGGTGGGCTCCCGCGCGGGCTGGCCGAGCCGCTGGTGCTCATGGTGGCCCCGTTCGCACCGCACATCGCCGAAGAGCTCTGGTCCAAGATGGGTCACGCCGCGTCGCTGGCGTATGAGCCATTCCCCCAGTTCGACGAGGCGCTGGCGGCCCAACAGGTGGTCACACTGCCGGTTCAGATCGACGGGAAGACCCGCTTCCGCATGAAGGTCCCGGCCGATGCCAGCGAGGAAGAGATCACCGAAGCAACGGCCAGCCACCCCGAATACGCCCGCCATACCAAAGGCGCGACAGTCAGCCGCATGGTGATCGTCCCCGGCCGGATCGTCAACATCGTGACCCAGCCATAGGGCTGCCTCGCAAGCCATCGCACCCCGCAGCCAGTCCGGCTGACCCCGCCAGGCCGCCCGCCGGCGTGGTGCTCGTGTGATCAAGGGTAGAGCAGGTGCGGCAGGCCAGCGCGTAGCCGAGGCGAGACCGGGGGCGCGATGTATCAGCCGGGTGCCCGCAGCCTCCTAACAAGCATAAAAGCCACAAAGGGGGTCAAGATGAACCGCATCCGTATCCGCCGCCTCGTCAGCGTCGTGACCGGGCTGGCCGCCGCCCTGGCGGCGGCCGTCATGGGCGCGCCTGCTGCGTTCGCCCAGCGGTACCCGCAGCCACAGCCTGGCGTGACAGCTCACCCGGTGCCCGCTGGCTTTGTCCAGCAGTATCCGCATCCGCCGTCGGGCGAGCTATCCCGATTCGAGCCCGTGGCCCACCACTTCAACGGCGTCACCGGCGGCATGACCGGCTGGCAGATCGCCCTGATCGCGGTCGGCGCCGCAATCTTGGGTGCCATCGGCGCGGTGCTGGTGGAGCAGGCCCGGGCAACACGGCGCCACCGGCCCGCGACGGCCGACTAAGGCGCGCGGGCCGCCGACCCACCAAAGGCGGGGCCGCGCGGCAGGCACTCACTGCCGCACGGCCCCGCCTCCGACCTGTCCTCACACCGTCGGCCGGGAAGGCCCGGCGAGGGTAGCCGGCCAGCTGTATTGCCGTGCTGGCCGTCGTAGCGGGCGCCGTGGTCGGCGCAGGTGCCCGGCGGGCCGGCGTGTCCCGTCTAGCTTGTTTTGTTGCCGAACGCCTCGTCGAGCAGGGCGCCGGCGTCGGGGAGCGAGCCGGTGTGTGGCTCGGTGCCAGGGGGCGGTATGGGGGCGTGGGCGGCCGTGGCTGGGCCTGCGCTGGCCTGGTCGGCTGTGATCGGCTCGGCTGCTAGCGCGGGGGGTGCGGCGACGAGCCGTTTGATCTGGATGAAGGTCACCCCGCCGCGGTAGATGTAGGCGGCCTGCCCGGTGTCGAGGGATCGGATGATGGACGGGTCGGCGACCGGCTCGTCGCGCATGCGGGACGAGCCTTCGTGGCGCCATAACGCGACCCCGGCCACCCGCCGGGCGGTATCGGCCGAACGGCGGTGCCCGGCCAGCGCGGTGGCGGGGTCGGGGTGGGGTGTGCGCAAGAGCCAGATCCCGCCGTCGGCGGCGGCGGCGATCCGGTACCGGTCGTCGTCGCGGGGCGCGAGCCCGGGCCAGGACTGGGCCGAGACCTGCACCGCCAGTCCCAGCGAGCGGGCCCGCTCATACAGCTGCCAGATCGGCAACCGCCGGGAGACGGCGCTGAACTCGTCCACCGCCAGCAGGATCTCCCGCTGGCCGCCCGGGCCGTGGGTGATGTAGCTGGCCAGGATGTCCACCAGCGCCCGGGCCTGGGCTTCGGCGACCGCGATCTGCGAGGTGCCCTCCAAGATGCAGTACCAGGCGTCCGCGTCGCCGAAGCCACCGGGCCCGTCCAGCCCTTCGCCGAGCCGGCGGAACAGGGTCCGGAACCGCAGCGCGATGTCGCTGATATGCCGGGACGCCGACCGCAGCAGCGCCGCGTCCTTCCCGTCCGGTGCGCTGGCGTAGGCGGCGGTGAGCCAGCCGGGATCGAGCCGGGCCAGGAAATCGGCCGCGCTGGCCGGCGGCCCGCAGGGCGGGCCCACGGCGAGCGCGACGACCGCTTCCAGCACGTCGGCGTAGTAGGCGGCGCCGCCGGTGCCGTGCTCGATCATGTCGACCAGGGTGGTGGTGAGCTGCCGGGCCGGAAGCGCCCACAGCGACAGGCTCGCCTCGTCCGGCCAGATCGCGGTGGACCGGGCCCCGGCCGCGCGCAGCACCCGGCGGGCCCGGTCGGCCACCCGGCGCGAGTCGGCCCCGCCCTTGCAGTCCAGCACCACCAGCAGCGGCCGATGGCCGGCCCCGGCCGCGTGCCGCCGCAGGCCCAGAGCCAGAAAGCCCGCCCACAGCCGCAAAAGGAGCGTGGTCTTGCCGGTCCCGGTCGTGCCGATGACCACTTGGTGGGAGCGCAGCCGCTGATACGGGATCGCCGCCAGTGGCGACGCGGTGTGGCCGACCGTGCGGATGATGGCCCCGGCCACGATGCCTCCGCCGCGGGATAGCAGCGGCACCGCGCCCGGGGCGGCGATCCTGGCCCGGGCGCTGCGGACCTGGTGCCGCCACTGCCGCCGGTCGAAGGCGGCGCTGGCGGTGGGAGACAGCCCGCCGGTCCCGGTCCGCATCGCGTAGACCCGCCGCGACCAGGCCAGGGCGCCCGCGAGCAAACCGAGCGGTACCGCCACCGGGGCGATCGTCAGCGCGGCCAGCAGTACCGACCCGGCCGCGGCCAGGTGCCACATGGCCAGCCAGGCCAGGTACGGGGCGGCGGCCACCGGCAGCCAGGACCGTGCGGCCAGCGCGATGGCGGCCGCCCATGCGGCCAGCATCGGCACGCACCACAGCGCTGCCTGGTAGAGCCGGCGCGGTGCCCACCCGGTCGCCCAGGCCAGGGCGAACGCGAAGGCCGCCACCAGGGTGACCGGGGCCGCCGCCACGGCCAGCGCGGCCCCGGCCGCCACCCCGGCCGCCCAGGCGAGCACGCGGCCCGCGGCCAGCAGCAGCGGCCGGCGGCGCCGGCGGCGGGTCATGGCCGCGGCCCGGCCGGACCGGCCCGCGATGAGCCCGCCCGGGACGGTCCGGTCCCAGGTGGGCTGGGCCTCGGCAACTCGGCCCGGGATAAGCCGGCCCGGGGCAGCTCGGCGCCGGCCGGCAGATCACGGATCTCGACGCGCGCCCCCAGCGCGCCGATCGCGTCCCGGGCCCGGGTCACAACCGGCCGGGCGGCCGGCGAGCACAGGTACACGGCCCGCTCGTGACGCGGCGGCTGGCCGGGCACGCGCGCCTGGGCCGCCGGGCAGCCGTAGTCTCCGGTCCGGGTGAGGATCTCCCTCATGATGGCGGCCGTCCGGGCGACGGTCTTGCGGGTCAGTTCGGCCTCGACCGCCCAGCATTCCCCGGCCCATGCCGCCGCCGTCCCGTCCGGCCAGTGCACCTCCCCGTCGGGGATGTGCTCCCGTAAGCCGACCCGGCCGCCCATCCGCGCGCGGAGCCTGCGCTCGCTGCGCCAGAACGCGCCGGCGGCGCGGTAGCCGGAGGCGGCTTCCAGAGCCAGCCGCACGGACGTCACCGCGCGTAAGTGCGCCAGCCGGGACAGGGCCGGGGTGGTGGCGGGAAACGGCAGGCCGCAGGCGGCCAGCCCGGCCCGGGTCAGCCAGAGCCACGGCCCGCCGGGCCCGAGCCGGGCCGACTGAGCGTACCCGGCCCGCCGCCACGACGCGGTGACGGCCCGCGCCCGTGACTCGCCGGTGCCGAGCACGGCGGCCACCTGATCGAGCTGGACGCCGTACATCTCGGCCACGAACAGCAGCCCCGCGATGTCGCGCTCGTCGAGACGCGCGGGGGAGGCCGCGGTGGCCGGGCTGGCGGGAGCCGGGGTCGTCACCCGACCACTACATCACGCCGCCACCGCGCACGTCACCGACGCGCGGAACCGGGCCGGCCGTCAGCTGCCCCGGTGCCGCAGGAAGCTGACGAACTCCACGCCCTCGCGCAGCCGCCGCTTCATCATGTGCGGGCTGCGCAGCATCTCCGCTGACATTTCCGCGATCTTCCCCGCCCGGAAGTAGAACTGTTTGTAGAAGGTCTCGACGGAGTCGTAGATCTCGGTCCGGTTCAGGTTGGGGTAGCTGAGCGTGGCGGTCTGGACGCCGTGCTCGTCGAGCAGGGTCGCGTCCTCCTCGGGCAGCCAGCCGTTCTCCTTCGCCTGCCGGTACAGGGCGGTACCCGGGTAGGGCGCCGCGATCGAGACCTGCAGCGAGTGCGGGTTGATCTCCTTGGCGAAGCGGATGGTCTCCTGGATGGTCTCCTTGGTTTCCCCCGGCAGGCCGACGATGAAGGTGCCGTGGATGGTGATGCCGAGATCGCGGCAGTCCTTGGTGAATTGGCGCGCCCGGTCCACCCGGACGCCCTTCTTGATGTTGATGAGGATCTGCTGGTCGCCGGACTCGTAGCCCACCAGCAGCAGCCGCAGGCCGTTCTCCCGCATGATCTTGAGCGTCTCGTAAGGAACCTGCGCCTTGGCGTTGCACGACCAGGTCAGGCCCAGCTTGCCCATGCCGCGGGCGATCTCCTCGGCGCGGCGCCGGTCGTCGGTGAAGGTGTCGTCGTCGAAGAACACCTCCTTCACCGACGGGAACAGCTCGCGGACGCGGGCCATCTCGCTCAGCACGTGCTCGACGCTGCGGGTGCGGTAGCGGTGGCCGCCGACGGTCTGCGGCCACAGGCAGAAGGTGCACCGTGAGCGGCACCCCCGCCCGGTGTACAGCGACAGGTAGGGGTGCTTCAGGTAGCCGATGAAGTAGTCGTCGACGTTGAGGTCACGCTTGTAGACGTCGGTGACGTACGGCAGCCGGTCCATGTCCTCCAGCACCGCCCGGTCCGGTGTTGCCACCACCGTGCCGGCGTCGTCCCGGAAGGTGACGCCATCCACCTCGGCGAGGGGACGGCCCTCGGCGATCTCGGCGATGGTGAAGTCGAACTCCTCCCGGGCGACGAAGTCGATCGCTGGCGAGGCGAGCAGGGAGGCCTCGGGCTCGACCGCCACCTTGGCGCCGACGAAGCCGACCTTCAGCGCCGGGTTCTCCCGCTTGAGCGCCTCGGCCACCTGCACGTCCCCGGCGAACGACGGTGAGCTGGTGTGCAGCACCGCCAGCTCGTACCGGCGCGCGAGCGGCAGCACGTCGTCCAGGCCGAGGCCGGCCGCGGGCGCGTCGACCAGCTTGCTGCCGGGCACGATGGCCGCTACCTGCGCCAGCCAGGTCGGGTACCAGAACGACCGGATCTCGCGCCTGGCCTGGTAGCGCGAGCCTGCCCCGCCGTCGAAACCCTCGTAGGAAGGAGGGTGCAAGCACAGCGTGCGCATCATGGGTGGCTAGCCTCCTGAGGTGCTCGTCGGTTATCACCGGTTCCCGTCGCGGCCGCGTCACCGGCCGGGCCGGGCGGCCGCGGTGCTGGCTCGACGCCGATGCTCGCCAGCGCCGCCGCGAAGGCCCGGTCCCATTCGCCGGCCGGCAAGCCGGGCAGCGGGTCCGCGGCCCGGTCCAGCGCGGCCAGCACACTGGCGGTCAGGTCCGACGGCCGCGGGTTGCAGGCATCGGCGCCGCCGAGTTCGAGCTCGTGCTGCAGGTTCTCCCGCCCGTGGCCGGGCATCGCGTCCAGGAGCACCAGCCGCCGGCCGACCGCCCTCGCCTCGCCGCAGGTGGTGGCGCCGGGCAGGGTAACGACGACATCGCACGCGATCATCAGCTCGACGATACGCTCCGTGAAGCCGAACGCGTGGATCCGCGGCACGCCGCGGGCGAGGGCCGCGAGCCGGGCGGCCAGCTGGCGGTTGTTGCCCGCCACCGCCAGCACCTGCACTCCCGCGTCGGCCAGCGCGCGGGTGGCATCCTCCAGCGGGCCCAGTCCCCAGCCACCGCCCATGAGCAGGACGCACCGCGCATCCGCGGGCAGGCCCAGCGGCTGGCGGGCCTCGGCCTGCGACAGCGGGCGGTAGAAGGCCGGGCGCACCGGCGGCGGGACCACGCAGACGGCGGCGTGGGGGACATAACGGTAGACCCAGGCGGCGGCCGCGGGGGAGGTGACGAGGAACAGGTCGATCCCCTCCCGCACCCAGGCGCTGTGCGGCACGGCATCGGCGCACAGCGCGACCGTGCGCAGCCCGGGGACCATCCCGCTGAGCTTCGCCGCCGCGGAGGCGCCGGTGGCGAACGCGGCGACTATCAGTTCCGCGGGCTCGCGCCGCAGCTCGTCCCGGAGCGCCGGCACCAGCCGGGCCGTGGCGGCCTTGTCCATGGCCTCGGCGAGCCGGCTACCCGGGCGCAGGTGGGCGAAGTGCAGCGCGTCGTAGACGCCGGGCATCCCCATGAGCCGGCGGAACACCCAGTCGCCCGCCGGGCCCTCGTAGCGGCCGAGCATGCCCATGCTGTCCAGCGTGCGGCTCTCCCACCCCAGGCCCGCGAGGCTGCCGGTCACGACCTCGCAGATGACATCGTGACCCGAGCCCAGGGAGCCGGACAGGATCACCGCCCGGTTCGGCACGGCCCACCCGCCAGCGCTAGATCGCGGCCCGAAGTTCCGCAGTGATGACGCACGGCACGATCTTGCCACGGAGCAAGGCGGACGCCCAGGAGGGCACCCGTCTCGATCCGGGCCAGGCTGTCCACGTCGCCGCCCGCCGCGCACCCCTGCGGGGCGCGCGAAATAGGACTTGACGGCCCGCCGCCGGCGGCCTAGCCTGGCGGGCCATGAATCGCTAGCCGGTCGGCAAGTAAGTTGGCCGGCTGTGCAAACATGGTTGCATGGGGAGCCGGAGCGTGGCGGGTGGCGGCCAGAGGCCGCGAGCCCAGGGCGGGACAGGGGATCCGTGGTGTTCCTGCTAGTCGCTGTCACTGCGGCGCTCGCCACGGCGTTCTTCTATGGCGTGTCGGCCGTCCTCGAGCAGCGCTCGGTCCATCAGGTGGCCGAGCGGGGCGTCTTCGCCCCGCGGCTGCTGGTCGACCTGGCCCGCCGGCCGCTGTGGCTCGCGTCGATCGTGGCCACCGTCATCGGTGCCGCGCTGCAGGCCCTCGCCCTGCACTTCGGGCCGCTCGCCCTGGTGCAGCCGATCCTGGTCCTCGATCTGCTGTTCGCGGTCCTGATCGCGTCCGCCCTGCGGCGGAAGGCACCGGACCGGGTGATGTTCGCCGGTGTGGTGTTCTGCACGGCGGGCGTCGCCGTGTTCCTCGCGGTATCCCAGCCCACCGCCGGCGCCGAGACCGTCGTCTCGCTGCCGGCCGTGCTCCCGCTGGCCATATTGCTGGGGGTGGTCCTGGCCATCTGCCTCCCCTGGGCCAAGTTTGGCCCGCGGACCGCGCGCCCGCTGGTGCTCGGGCTGGCCTGCGGGGTCTGTAACGGGGTCGCCGCGTTCCTGCTCAAGCTGGTGACCTTCTCCCTGGCGCAGGGGTTCAGCGAGCCGCTGGAACAATGGCCGTTGTACGCGCTGGCCGTCGTGGGCCCGGTCGGCTTCCTGCTCAACATGGAGGCCTTCCAGGCCGGGACGCTGATCGCGCCCGCGCTCGCGGTCATCACCACGGTCACCGCGCTCGTCTCGATCGGGATCGGGTACCTGTGGCTGAACGAAAACGTCGCCAGCGGCCCGGCGGACGTGGTCACCGAGGTGGCGTCGCTGGCCGCCATGACCGCCGGGATCGCCATGCTCGCCCACCGGGCTCCGGCCGTGGCCCGTGAGCGGGCCGCGGCGATCGAGGCTGCCGCCGCGCACCCGCGGGCCGCGGGGTCGCCCGTGTTCAGCAGCGCGGGCCGCCCAGAACAGGCACGGGCCCAGGAAGGCGCGGCCGAGTAGCTCACACCCGCGCCGAGCCCAGGACGTCCCGCACTTCGCCGGCCGCGCGCTGGCCGGATTGGACCGCGCCGTCCATGTAGCCGCTCCAGTGCGTCGCGGTCTCGGTGCCCGCCCAGTGCAGGAGCCCGGCCGGCCGGCGGAGCGCGGGCCCGAACTGGGTCCACGTGCCCGGCGGAAAATGGGCGCCATAACAGCCGCGGGTCCACTGGTCGGCGGTCCAGTCGTGCTCGACGTAATCAGCCGGCCGGGCCGCGGCGGGGCCGAAGTACCGGGCGAAGGAGGCGAGGACCTCGGCGCGCCGCTGCACCGGGCCGGCCCGGGCGAGCCGGCGGGCCTCCGCGCCGGTGACGAAGCCGAGCAGGATGCCGGGCGGCCCGGCTGGCGGGCCGGTATCGAACGTGACCTGGGCGGCCGGGCCGTCGGACGTCGCCTGGCCGGTGTACCCGGCGTAGCGCCAGAACGGCTCGTCATAGACGGCCAGGCACTTGATCACCGAGCCCATGGGGGCGGCCTGGGTCAGCTGGTCGCGGTCGGCGGGCAGCGGCGGGTCGTAGCTGATCCGCCCGGCCAGGGCGGGCGGCACGGCGATCACCGCCCGGCGCCCGGCGGCCACCAGGCCGGCCGCGTGCACAGTGACCCCCGACGGCGTCTGCTCGATCCGTGACACGGGGGCGCCGAGGCGGACGCTGCCGGGGCCGAGCTGCCCGGCCATCTTGATCGCGATCAGCTGCGACCCGCCCGCGAACCGGTCCTGCTGCGCGGCCCCGGCGGTCTCGGTGAGCTGGCGGAACCCGCCCGCCGACCGCAGGTAGAACAGCACGTGCAGGAGCGAGACCTCACCTGGCTCGCAGGCGAGCACCCCCCGGCTGAACGCCTCGACCGCGAACCGCCCCAGCCGCGTCCTGACGTTGTGCCGGGCCCAGTCCGCCAGCGTCCGGGAGTCGGCGCGCGCTGCCCGGGGGGCCCGCCACGGCGCGTCAGGCGGCACCCGCCGCGCCATCCGCTCGAGCGCAAAGATGGCACGGCCCGAGTCCACCAGCTGCAGCGGGCTCAGCCGCGGGACCCGGCGATAGCTGTGACGCCGCCCGCCGAACTCCAGGATCGTCAGCCCGCTGGTGAAGATCGGATGGGTCGCCACGCCGAGTTCGGCCGCCAGCCCGAGAATGTGCCGCTGGGCGGGCCCCACGAACTGGCCCCCGGCGTCGACGACCTGGCCGCCGTCCAGGCTGTGGTTCAGCACCCGCCCGCCGACACGCTCCCTGGCCTCGATCACCAGAACGCTGTACCCGGCCTCCTGCAGCCGCCTGGCCGCGGTCAGGCCGGCCAGGCCGGCGCCCACCACGATGACATCGGCCTCGGTGCGAGGAGCCATGCCGCCGTTCTAGCAGCCGGCCCGGCCCGGACCACAAGGGAGGGGGAGGCTGGCGCCGGCGTTCACATCCCGGCCGGGGGCCGCGGCCGGCTCAGCCGTGCTGGTCTCAGCCGGGCCCGGAGGGTGCCCAGCGCCGGAACCGCGGGGCCCGGCGGAACGGCTGCGCCCGGCGCAGCCCCCGAGGCGGGCGGAACAACCCGGCCAGGCGGAGCGACCGGGTTGGGCGAAGCGGCCGGACTTGGCGGGGTGGTGGACGGGTTGGGCGAAGCGGCCGGACTTGGCGGGGTGGTGGAC
>Ga0318494_10000767_pt1 | contig 11854 bp, 9 predicted proteins | sample GRESIP108b1f24_FD_203293 | JGI IMG/M metagenome (GOLD analysis project Ga0318494, IMG submission 203293) | Tropical soil microbial communities from Luquillo Experimental Forest, Puerto Rico - GRE.SIPMG.108b1f24 | ecosystem: Environmental > Terrestrial > Soil > Tropical forest > Bulk soil... | reverse complement strand
CCACAGGTATTTACGGTTAAGTATGGAGGAAGAGGAATGTACGATCCCGATCGGGTGAGCACCCTGCGGCGTCCGCACGGGCACCCTTTCCGCATCGGCAAGATCGGCCATGTCGTCCTCAATGTGCGCGACGTGGAACGCTCGGCACGGTTTTATACCGAGGTGCTCGGCTTCGCGATTTCGGATGTCTATCCCGAGGAGATGGTGCCGGGCGGGATGGTGTTCCTGCGCTGCAACACCGATCATCACGGCATCGCACTTGCCGGCTCGCTGACGGAGCCAGCGGCGAATACCGATCTCAACCATGTCGCGTTCGAGGTCGCGACGCTCGACGAGGTCCTGCGCGCGCACGACCATTTGCGCCGGCATGGCGCGCAGATCGACTTCGCCGGCCGCCGCCGCGCCGGCTGTCAGATCGCCGTCGAATTCCGCGATCCGGACAATCATCGGCTCGAGATCTACTGGGGCATCGACCAGATCGGCAGTGACGGCCACGTGCGCGCGGCGAGCGAGTGGAAGGGTGCCCGCAGCCTCGAAGACGCGATCGCCGACCCGGTGCTCGGTCAGGACGCCACCCTGCACGACCCCTCTCTGCTCAGAGACTGACACGCTGCTGTCGCCGGACGTCCGGCCTGATCATAGGCGCGGGCATCTCTATGGCCCAGGCTCAAATAGCGAGAAGCTTCCGGGGCTGCCGCCGGACGTCCGAGCGGGCGCCACCGTCAATCGGCATTGACGTTATAAGCCCGGCTTTATAGCGTATGGCAGCGGCTCCAGCGAGGGAAGGCCGGGGTATGCGGAGGTCTCGGAGGTACTTTCTTTCCATCACTGCAGGAGGCTTGGCCTTCAGCGTCCGCGCCGTTTTGGATCCCTTATTACTCGACAATGCGCCTTTCGTATTCTTTCTCCCCGCAGTTCTTGTCGCATGCTTTTTTCTCGGCAGAGGCCCGGCGGCGCTCACAACGGGGCTGGGTCTTGTGCTTGGCGATGTTTACTTCCAACCGCCGAGGGGGACGCCGACGGTCGCCTATGACGCACTCGCCGAAGGCTTGGCTTATCTGATTGTGGCGTTCCTGATTATTGGGTTTTGGCCTGCGGGGCAGCGGTTCACGGCGTGGCTCGAACGGGCGTTTCTCGATCTTGATTCCCACAGAGCGGCCGGTCGGATTGGCGCAGGCGAACACCACAAGCCGCGATCGCCGGCTGGCGGCAATCCTCGCCGCCGATGTGGCAGGCTACTCACGGCTGACGGGCGCCGACGAAGAAGGCACGCTCGCCGCGCTGAAGAAGATCCAGCACGAGTTTACCGATCCCAAGATCGCCGCACACGGTGGCCGCGTCGTCAGGAGCAACGGCGACGGAACTCTGGTGGAGTTCGCTAGCGTCGTGGACGCGGTGCGTTGTGCTGCGGAGGTGCAAGAGGCCATGGCCGAGCGCAATGTCGGTGTGCCGACCGACAAGCGCATCGAATTTCGCATCGGCATCAATCTCGGGGACATCCTCATCGACGAGGGCGACATTTTCGGCGACGACGTCAACATTGCCGCGCGCCTCGAAGCCATGGCTGAGCCCGGCGGCATCTGCGTGAGCCGGTTCGTGCGCGACCAGGTGCGCGACCGGCTCGACCTCGCCTTTGAGGACATGGGGAAGCAAGCCCTCAAGAATATTTCCAATCCTATTCAGATCTATCGGGTCGCGCTATCGGAAGGATAGTTGCGCTGGTCGCGCGCAGGGCGACGGCGAGGCCTGCGCAACGGCTCTCGAAACCGAGTTCAGCGACGCCTGCCCTCTCGCACCGCGTGGGGATATGCAGTTCGAACTGCCACGTGCCGAGACTCCCTCACCTCAGGTCACGGTGGGCTCCGACGAGGATCCCGGCGTGGAGGGTCAACCTTGTTACTCCTGCACCAGCGCCCTCAGCCGGTAGATGAGCTCGAGCGCTTCGCGCGGGGTCAGCTCGTCGGGGCGGGTTTCGCGCAGCATGCATTCGGCGGCGGATTCGCGCGGTGGCGGCTCGGCGCGGCGGCGGGCGGCGCTGAACAGCGGCAGATCGTCGGCCAGCCGCGCCAGCGCGCCGCCCTGCTCGCCTTTTTCGAGCACCCCCAGGACCTCCTCGGCGCGCGCCGTGACGCTCTTGGGCAAGCCCGCGAGCTTGGCGACATGGACGCCGTAGGAGCGGTCGGCGGTGCCGGGACCGACCTCGTGCAGAAAGACGACATCGCCCTTCCACTCCTTGACCCGCATCGTGTGGCAGGCGAGCGCCGGCAGCTTCGCGGCGAGCGCGGTCAGCTCGTGATAGTGCGTCGCAAAGAGGGTGCGGCAGCCATTGACCTCGTGCAGATGTTCGAGCGCGGCCCAGGCGATCGAGAGGCCATCGAAGGTAGCTGTGCCGCGGCCGATCTCGTCGAGAATGACCAAGGAGCGCGGTCCCGCCTGGTTCAGGATCGCCGCGGTCTCGACCATCTCGACCATGAAGGTCGAGCGGCCGCGCGCCAGATCGTCGGCGGCACCCACCCGGCTGAACAGGCGATCGACGACACCGATCCTTGCCAACTGCGCCGGCACATAGGAGCCCATTTGCGCGAGAATCGCGATCAGGGCGTTCTGGCGCAGAAAGGTGCTCTTGCCGGCCATGTTCGGGCCGGTCACGAGCCAAATGCGGTTCTCCGCCAACACGCAATCGTTCGCGACGAACCCGCCGCCATCTCCGGAAGCCGCAAGTGCCGCCTCGACCGTCGGGTGGCACCCACCGCGGATCTCGAAGGCGGTGCTCTCCTCGACGACAGGCCGCACCCATTGCGCTTCAGCGGAGAGCTCGCCCAGCGCGGCGGCAAGATCGAGCCTAGCGAGCGCTGTCGCCGTCGCGGCGATCTCGACGCGACGGCCCATGACCTCCCCGACGAGGTCCTCGTAAAGCCGCAGCTCCAATGCCAATGCGCGCTCGGCGGCGCTGGCGATCTTGGTTTCGAGATCGGCGAGTTCGGCGGTCGTGTAGCGTTGCGCCCCCGCCATAGCTTGGCGGTGAATGAACTCCGGCCCGAGCTTGCCGGCATGGCCCGCCGACACCTCGATGTAGTAGCCGATGACGTTGTTATGGCGGATCTTCAGCGCCGCGACGCCGCTTTCGCCGGCATAGCGCGCCTGTAGCGCCGCGATCATGCGGCGGCTCTCGTCGCGCAGCTCACGCCATTCGTCGAGCTCCGCCGAATAGCCCGGCGCGATAAACCCGCCGTCGCGCGCGAAGAGCGGCAATTCGTCGGTGAGCGCGCGATCGAGGCGCTCGACGAGGGCAGTATGCTCGCCGAGCCCCTCGCGGGCTCCGGCGAGCTGCTCGGGGAGCGGAACGAAGCCCTGCTTGGCGAGCATTTCGTTGAGTGCGGCGCTCTCGTCGAGCGACCGGCGCAAGGCAGCCAGATCGCGTGGCCCGCCCCGCCCCAATGTCAGGCGCGTCAACGCGCGTTCGATGTCGGGACAGCGCTTCAACCGCTCGCGCATCGCGGCGCGCAGCTCGGGACCATCGACAAAGAATTGCACTGCGTCCAGCCGCGCCGCAATCGCCGCCGGTTCGGTCAGCGGCGCCGAGAGATGGTCGGACAAGAGGCGCGCTCCAGCGGCGGTCACCGTGCGATCGATCGTGGCGAGCAGGCTGCCTCTGCGCTCGCCGGCGAGAGTCGTCGCCAGCTCGAGATTGCGGCGGGTCGCGGCGTCGATCTGCATCACCGAATGGGGCGCGACGCGGCGCGGCGGATCGAGATGCGGCGCCCGCCCTTGCTGCGTCAAGGCTACGTAGTCGACGAGAGCGCCGCCAGCGGCGAGCTCAGCGCGGCCGAAAACGCCGAAGCCATCGAGGGCGCTGACGCCATAATAATTCTCAAGCCGGCGGCGCCCGGCTTCGCTTTCGAAGCGCGGGTTGGGGAGCGGCGTCAGCGCCGCCTTCCACTCGGCGAAGAGCTCGAACAGGTTTGGGCGGGTCAGCATGCCTTCAGGTAACAAAATCTCGCCCGGCACGAGGCGCGCGAGATCGCTGGCGAGCACGCTCTCGCTGGTCGGCGCCAGTGCAAAGGCGCCGGTCGACAGGTCGAGCCAGGCGAGCCCCAGCTCGCCGCCGGCCTCGGCGATCCCGGCGAGATAATTGTGCCGCCGCGCGTCGAGCAGACCCTCCTCGGTCAAGGTGCCGGCGGTCACGACGCGGGTGACCGCGCGCCGCAGCATCTTGGCGCCACGCCGCTTCGCATCGGCAGGGTCTTCCATCTGGTCGCAGATCGCGACCTTGAAGCCCGCACGGATGAGGCGCGCGAGATAGGCTTCGGCGGTATGCACCGGGACCCCGCACATCGGAATGTCGGCGCCGTCGTGCCGGCCGCGTTTGGTAAGCGCGATGTCGAGCGCCTGTGCGGCGGCAACCGCGTCGTCGAAGAACAGCTCGAAAAAATCCCCCATTCGGAAGAACAAAAGGCAGCCCGGGTTCGCCCGTTTGATCTCCAGGTACTGGGCCATCACCGGAGAGGCCGCAGGGGGATGTTCGGTCATCAGGGGAAGAGCAATGAGGGCGGGCGCTTCACGATGTTTGACGGTAGCATAAGACAGCACCGGGGCACGAAAGAGGGGTTCGGCATGACCGCGAGTTCGCCGTCTTTTCCCGTCATTCGCGAGGCGGTCGCCTCGTTTCCCGACCGCGAGCATTTCCATCGCGCCGTCGGGAACCTGCTCGCCGCCGGTTTTGATCCGGCTGATCTTTCAGTTCTGGCCTCGCACGATTCGCTGGCCGCGGCGCACGAGCCGGGCGGGCGCGAGCCGAAACTGCTGCCGGCGGGCCTCGCAGACGAGATCAAATACCTCGCGCCATTGACCATCGCCGGCATCATCCTGCTGTCCGGCGGACCGATTGCCGCCACCGTGGCAGCGCTGGTCGGCGCCGGCCTCGGCGGAGCCGCGCTGAAGGAACTGTTCGACGAATATACCGCCCCGCGACACGCGCAGGATTTCGAGGCGGCGTTGCACGCCGGAGCGGCGCTGCTGTGGGCGCGTTGTGAGGATGCCGAACGCGAGCTGACGGCGACCCGCATCCTCGAAGAAGCGGGCGGCCGGGATGTCCATGTCCACGGACGGCCGCCTCGTCCCATCCAACGCGGACCCTGAGGCTCAGATGAAAGGCCGGGCGAGCGCTGTCCTCGCTAATGCCTCCCGCTGTTTTCGCTGTTTTTCCCGGAAATTATCAGCGGGCGAGGCGTCGTTCGCCGCGGAAATCCTGGGCCGCCGAAAGCCCCGATAGCGAAATAACAGCGAAAGCGCCCGCTGTTATTCGCTGTTTCCCGCTATTTATATGCTAATATAGCAAAATATTGATGATCGACACCTTGTAATTGGGCTCAACGCCAAGTGAAAATATATTACAGAAGCTGGGATTTTGTCAATTTAATAAATATCGCGCTGTGCGCGTTTTTCAATCCATCAAGAGGCCGCCGGAGATGTTGATCGACTCACCGGTCATGTAGGCGGATTCGTCGGAAGCGAGAAAAGCCGCGATGCGCGCGACGTCGTCGGGCACCGAGAGGCGCCCGACCGGGATCGTGCTTGCCCGCTCCTCGGTCGTCGGAAGCCCGTACTGACGCTGCTGCGCCTCGATCGCCGTGCGCATTGCGGTGTCGACGACGATACCCGGGCAGATCGTGTTGACCCGAATACCATGCGGCGCCATCTCGCGCGCCAAGGCCTGGGTAAGGCCGATGACGGCGAACTTGCTGGCGCTGTAGCCGGCAAAATAAGCGTTGCCGGTCTTGCCGGCCCAGGATGCAAGGTTGACGACCGAGCCGGAGCGCCGCGCGATCATGTGCGGCAGTACCGCGCGGCAGGTGATGAAGACACCCTCGACATTGACCCGCAGCATCGACTGCAAGGCCCCGAGCGGCATCTCCAGCGCCGGCCCCATCCACGCGATGCCGGCATTGTTGACGAGCAGGTCGATCTGATCGAAGCGCCCCAGGACGGCATCAACGGCACGGCTCACCTCCACCTCCGCCGTTACGTCGGCCGTGACCGCGAGCCCGCTGATCTCCACTGCGACCGCCTCGGCTGCGGCGCTGTCGCGGTCGAGCACGGCGACCGCCATGCCCTCGCGGGCGAGGCGCTGGGCGATTTCACGCCCGATGCCAGAACCGCCGCCCGTGACCAGTCCGACGCGTCCGTTCAGCGTATACATTCCTCGCTCCGTGTTAGCCGACCGGCGCCTTCTGGCGCGCCAACTCGGGAAAATCCTCTTCCCAGAACTCCGCCGCGCCGCGCTCACCGCGATCCCGACGGGTGGCTTCTTGCTGACGCAGTTCGGCGCGCCTGATCTTGCCCGAGATCGTTTTGGGTAAATCGCAAAACTCGATACGCCGCACGCGCTTATAGGGCGCCAAGCGCTCGCGCATTTGCACAAAAATGTCGAACGCCGTCGCGCTGTCCGGCGCGTGGCCCGCGGCCAGCATGATGAAGGCCTTCGGCACCACGAGGCGTTGCGGGTCGGGGGACGGCACCACCGCGACCTCCGCTACGGCCTCGTGCTCGATGAACGCGCTCTCGATCTCGAAGGGGCTGAGCCGGTAGTCGGAAGATTTGAACACGTCATCGGCGCGGCCGATGAAAGTGAGCCGCCCGCCCGAATCCGATCGAGCCAGATCGCCGGTGCGGTAATACCGACCCTCGACCGGCAGGATCGAGCCGTCCTCCTGCTGGTAGCCCTGTAACAGCCCGAGCGGCCGGGGTCCGAGCCCAATCGCGACCTCACCCTCCTCGGCCTCTTCTCCATTCTCGTCGAGAAGTGTCACGACATAGCCGGGCATCGGTCGGCCCATCGAACCCGGCACGATCGCCTGGCCAGGGGGATTGCCCACCGTCAGAGCCGTCTCGGTCTGCCCGTAGACGTCACGCAGGACGAGACCCCAGGCGCGGCCGACATGCTCGATCACCTCGGGGTTGAGCGGCTCGCCACCTGAGAGCACCTCGCGCAGCCGCGCCGGCCGGGAGCCGATATCCTGCTGGATCAGCAGGCGCCAGACAGTAGGCGGGGCGGAAAATACGCTGACGCCGCAGCGGACCAAATCGGCCAACAACTCCTTCGGGTCGAATTGCGGCCGCGACCTCGCGACGATCGCGGCCGGTGTGCTCCAGGTTGCGAAGAGGCCCCATACATGCGCCGCCCACCCGGGCGGCGCGACGCCGAGACAGACATCGTCCGGCTGCACCCCGCCGGCATACATCGCGGTCAGCAGTCCGACCGGATAGCTCTGATGGCTGTGCAGAACGAGTTTCGGCTTAGCCGTTGTGCCTGAGGTGAAATACAGGACGAGTGGATCGTTTGCGTCCGTCTCGCCCTCGGGGAGAAACGTCGTCGGGGCGTCATAGGCGTCCTCGAAGCGGTGCCAACCGGGCGCGCCACCGACGGCAATTCGGGTAAAGCCGGACGGAAAATTCACCAACCGTCCGACGAGTGCAGCATCGACGATCGCATGCCGCATGCGCCCACGTTCGAACCGGTCCCTGATTTCGGTTTCGGTCAGCAGAGCCGGTGAGGGGCTGAAGACGGCGCCCAATTTCATCAGCGCCAGCATCGCCTCCCACAATTGGCGCGCATTGGGCAGCAGCAGCATGACACGGTCGCCGCGCCGCACGCCCAACCGGCGCAAGTGGTTGGCCACCTGATTGGAGCGGGCCTGTAGCTCGCCGAAACTCAGCTTTTCCTCGACCGCGCCGACGCACCACAACGCCAACGGGTCCGGCGGCAGATGGTTGAAATAGTCGATCGCCCAGTTGAACCGATCCATCACCGGCCAGCGGAACTCGCGCACCGCCGCCTCATAGTCGGTGCGCCGCAGCAGCAACAGATCGCGCGCGGCGATGAACGGCGCGGCATTATCCGGAAACATCGAAATCCTCCCCGTTTTTGAACATGGAGCCTGCCGCGTTCTTCGCAATTCCCGCTAAAGTGCGGGGCTCTCCCGGGAAACTTACCACGCGCCTGATGCGAGCTCACGCAACTCCCGGCCGAACCGTCACGGCGGAACTTGATCCGTGGACTATTGAAGAGGGTATCCTAAGTGTCATTCGCACAGCACAGACCCTTGGGTAGCGTCGTCAGGTGATTGGGATACAACGGGGCCATCACAGGGGTTGAACGCAAATCAGCCGAGACTCACGCGCTGGCTCATTTGTGTGGCGCACGATGCGACTCGATCATACGATGGTTCAATATATCACGCGCAAAACACCGAGGGACCCGTCATGCAAGACAAGCTGATCTCCGGCGACAACCACATCGACCTGACTTATTTGCCGCCCGACCTGTGGTCGTCAGAGGCGCCCAAGAAGTGGAAGCTATCGGCGCCGCGTGTCGAGGAGATGGATGACGGGCTGCACTGGTTCGTCGAGGCGCAGGACAAGGGGATGTGGAACGGCATTGGGCCTGGCTTTCTCCCCTATCAGAGAGGGATGTTCGGTCATATCGACGAGATGAAGGATCTCGGCTTCGAGTGGAGCTCACGCCCCGGCGCCAGACCGCGGCCGACGACGCCGGAATTGCGGCTGGCCGATCTTGACCGCGACGGGCTCACCGCCGAGGTCGTCTATGGCTGCCTGATGATCAACGATCTGATCGGCGACGCGCCGCTGCGCGCCTGGGCCGACGGGGTCTACAACGATTGGGTGGCCGATTTCGCCAAGCGCGCCGACTCGAACCGCGTATTCCCGCTCGCCATTGTGCCCAACACTGACCCGGTCGAGGCCGCCGCCGAGGTCCGGCGCTGCGCCAAGATGGGTCTGCGCGGCGGCGACCTCGCCTTCAAGCGCATGTCTCCGCCGCTCTACACGCACGAATGGTACCCGCTGTGGGAAGCGGCGGCGGAGTGCCGCTTCCCGATCTCGTTCCACTCGACCGGCTTCAAGGCATTGCGCGCACCCGACACGCCGGAGATGGAGAAGCAATATTTCACGCAGTGGCGACTGGTGCGCTCGGCGCTGTTCCAGCTCGACACGATGGAAGTGCTGGTCTCGCTCTTGGCATCGGGCGGCTGCGAAAAGTACCCCGACTTCAACTTCGTGCTCGGCGAGTCGGGGGTGACGTGGCTGCCCTATGTGTTCGACCGGCTCGACACCGAATATGCCGATCGCGGGCGGGCCCTCGGCTTCAAACTAAAGCCGAGCGACTATTTCCGCCGCCAGGGCTACGTGACTTACCAGCAGGACCAGTTCCTGGAGCCGATCATCCCGCTGATCGGCGAGGACAACATCATCTGGGGCGCCGACTACCCGCACCCGGACTGCATCTGGCCCAACTCACATGAGGTGCTGGATCGCAACCTCGCGGCGATCTCGCCTAGCGTGCGCCAGAAGATCACCGTCGACAACGTAACCCGCCTCTACCACCTGCACCAGTAGACCTCGCGGCAAAGGCGGCGAGCGCCGCCCTCTCGGATTTAGATCCGTCCCAGACCGCAGTAGCGCCGACGGTCGCCGCCTGCGGCGGTAGCTTGACCCGTCGCCGCGGGACTTCGATGGGGCAAAGCTTCGCTGACCCGGTGCGGCCCTGGATCACCGCGGCTAGACTAACGCGCATTCCCGTCAGCGATTACCGCCAGCCGGGGTTGACGCCTCAGCGCCGATGATCGCGGATCGCGGGCCGAAATCGGATGATTTCCTCGGACGCGATGCGCTCGACCCCCAAAGGCGCGGGGATGATTTCCTCATTCCAAGCGAAATAGGCCAGAAAGGACGGCACCGTTCGGAATCGGGAGTAAACTTCGATGAGACGCCGCCGCTTCCTCGCCGCCGGCTTGTCGCTGGCCGGGGCGACCGTGCTGCATGTTCCGCCCGCGCGCACGGCCGCCGCCCTCACTCGGGTTAGGCCCGGCATGCCCGGCTGGCCGACCGAAGCCGAGTGGGAGGGCCTCAAAGAGGCGGTGGACGGGCGTTGGTCGCCGGTCGCTCTGCCCGATTTCAAAGACCCGGCCGTCCGCAAGCTCCTGAGCGATCCGTTCTACATCGGCGATCAGCCGGGCCTCACGCAAAACTCCGGCTGGTTGGACGCGTGGCGATCCTCGCCCAGCGCCTATGTGGTGGCGGCCGAAACCGCCGCCGATGTCGCCGCCGCCATCCGTTTTGCGCGCGCTCACAATCTCCGCCTCGTGGTCAAGGGAGGGAGCCATAGCTTTCTCGGCACGTCCAACGCACCGGATTCCCTCCTCGTCTGGACCCGGCGCATGAACGCCGTCACCGTCCATGACGGTTTCACGCCCCAGGGCTCCGAAGCCGCGCCAGTCCCGGCCGTGTCGGCCGGCGCGGGGTGCATCTGGCTCCATCTATACCAGGCGGTAATCGGCGGCGCGGGCCGTTATGTGCAGGGCGGCGGGTTGCGGCGGCGGTGCCGTACGCCTTGGAATAACTGCCGAAGCCGCCGCCCTGCACGAGGCCCGGAACCCCCACCGTGGTGCTTGCAATTATCGCTGATTTCGGCGCACCGGTTTTCCCCGGCTTTCCCGCTCCTGATCAGGCAACCGCCGATGCCCGCCGCTCGCGCGCCCAGGCGGCGCCGTGGTGGACGGTGAAGACGCCGTCGGGGTCGTAGCGTTGCTTGACGCGCAAAAGACGCGGGTAGTTCGGGCCCCAGAAGGCCTTTTGCCAATCGGCCTGGAAGTAATCGCATTCGTTTCAAAAACTTCCCTGTGTTTTGCTGTTGGCAGGGAAGTTCACGGTGGCGGAATGCCCCCACGGTGACCCTCACCCGCATGCGGGCGAGGGAACGGGAGACCCCGGTGGGCGGAGTCGGGATGCTACGACGCGGTCGCTGTCGTCGGGTCGATCATGCGGCGCACTTCGGTGATCTTGTTCGCGGGAAATCCGCTGCGCCGGGCGTGCTCGCGGATGATCTCTTCGTCCCGCGCCAGATAGACGCAAAAGGTCTTGTCCGCCGCGACATAGCTCTCGACCCATTGAATGTCGGGACCGAGCTCCTTCAGCGTCGCATTCGATTTCTGTGCGGCCTCGCGCAAGGCTTGCCGCTCGGCGCTGCCGATCGCCGGCAGCTCGCGCTCGATGATGAACTTGCGCATGACTCCTCCCCTCAGTAGTGGCCGACTATAGCAATCAGATTACCGTCCGTCGGTAAAGCATGGCATCACCTGCTCGGCGAAGAGGCGCATCGATGCGCGCGCGGCGTTCAGCGGGACCATGTTGAAATTGACCTGCAGCGAGGCGTGCTCGTAACCGCCGAACTCGTCCTGCGTGCGGCGGATCTGGTCGATGATCTCAACGGGCGAGCCGATCCACGCCGCGCCCGACGAAATCTGGTCCGCGGCGCACGATTGCCGCAATTTCGCGATGACTTTGTCGTAGCCGGGATAATCCTGGGAGGTGCGGCCGTCGAGCCAATCGCAAGCGGCCTCGACTAGCGAATGAAGATAGTCGTCGATAAACGGGCAGGCAAATGCGCGGGCACGCTCGCCGTCGGTATCGCAGAGCATGTGGAAGGCCAGCATCACCTCGCCCTCGCCGGGGTGGCGAGCCGCCTTCCAGGCGCCGCGATAGGCCGCGAGCAGCGGCCGCATGACCGCCCCGCCCAGCGGGATCGCCATCACCGAATAGCCCATGCGGCCGGCAAAGGTGAACGAATCCGGCGTATTGAGGGCGGCAACATAAAATTTGGGACGCGGCTTCTGAGTCGGGCGCGGCAGCGCGGTCGTGTTCTCGATCGTGTGAAAGCGGCCTCGATGCGTGACGTTTTCGCATGTCAGCAGCAGCGCGACTTGCTCGATGCCTTCGCGGAAACGCGCGACCGACTCGTCCGGCGAGCGTCCGAAGCGGCGGAACTCGTGTGGGAGGA
>Ga0318494_10000764_pt1 | contig 11861 bp, 6 predicted proteins | sample GRESIP108b1f24_FD_203293 | JGI IMG/M metagenome (GOLD analysis project Ga0318494, IMG submission 203293) | Tropical soil microbial communities from Luquillo Experimental Forest, Puerto Rico - GRE.SIPMG.108b1f24 | ecosystem: Environmental > Terrestrial > Soil > Tropical forest > Bulk soil... | reverse complement strand
CTCGACGACGCCTCAGTGGCCCAGCTCGCGGCGCGTCACCCGATCGACCCTGCGCAGATCGCCCAGGTGGGTATCGATGGCGGCGCAGACACCTCCGCCTCGGGCGGGCTCGTCGACCCGGCCGTAGTGGCCGGGCTGATCCGGCGGCGGTGCGCGGTGTCCCTCCCGGCCGGGATCACCCTGACGACGCCGTTCGTGCCGTGGTCGTGCCTGGTGCTTCCGGAGAACGCCGCGCTGCAGCTTCGCGACGCGGTATCCCGGTTGAACCACCAGGGAGTGGTGCTCGACGACTGGCGATTGCGCGAGCTGGCGCGCGCCTCCCGCGGGGCCCGGCTGCTGTTCACTGGGCCGCCCGGTACGGGCAAATCGCTGGCCGCCTGTGCCGTCGCCACCGCCGCCGGGACGGACCTGCTGCGGGTGGACGTCTCGCAACTGGTCTCCAAGTGGATCGGCGAGACCGAGAAGAACCTGGCCGGTGCCTTCGACGTAGCCGAACGGACACAGGCGGTGCTCTTGCTCGACGAGGCGGACGCCTTGTTCGGCTCCAGAACCCAGATCTCCGACGCGCACGACCGCTACGCCAACCAGGAGACCGCTTACCTGTTGCAGCGCCTAGACGGCTTCGAAGGCCTGGCGGTGCTAACCACCAATCTGCGGAACAACATTGACGCGGCCTTCCTTCGCCGACTGGACTTCGTCGTCGATTTCCCGCTGCCCGACGAGGCGGGACGACGCGATCTCTGGGCGCTGCATCTGCCAGCCGAGCGGCTGGGCGCGTGCGTCGACCTCGACGTGCTCGCCCGCCTCTACCCCATACCGGGTGGCTGGATCCGCAACGCTGCCGTGGCCGCGGCGTTCGTCGCGGCGGCCGCTGGCGACCGCATCCGTCAGGCCAATCTCGTCGCGTCGGTGCGCCGGGAGTACGAGAAGGCCCCCCTGCCCTTCCCCGGTGAACCTCCGAGGAGACGAGATGATACGTGACGTCGACTGCTCGTGCGGCGACTGCGGCCCGGGCGACCTGCCGGTGAACCCCTACGAGGCCTTGCGCGTCTCCTTCGGGATGCTCCTCGGCGCGGAGGACTTCCGCGCCATGATCGGTAATCCGCGGGGCAAGCAGATGCTGCACTCCGCCTGGCTGCACGGCAGCGGGGTGGTCTGGGGCTTCGACGTCTGCCGGCACGAGCTCTCGCTGCGAGTCTCTCCCGGGCTGGCGATCGACGGGCTGGGGCGCGAGCTAGCGAGCGAGACGACGCAGTGCCTCGATCTGCGCGAGTGGCTCAAGACCTACGACCATCCGGGGAACCAGGACGGCTGCGAGCGGCGCACGGTGCACGCATGCGTGGTGGCCGAGTTCGGCTGCCAGCTCAGCCGCCCGGTGCCAACCCTGGCCAATCCGTGCGACATCACGCGTCAGCACGACGACTTCTCCCGGGTGCTGGAGAATGCGCCGATCTCGTTGCGCCCAGGGCACTGCGCAGCCTGGGCACGGCCGTACCACCGGGTACGGGTCCTGCTAGGACTGGACGAGGTCGGGCGGGACGACCCGTCCGGGCAGGAGGGGATGGAGGCCCGCGACGCAGTGGGCCGGGCGCCGGCCGAGGAGCGCACTAGGCTGCTGCTCGAGGAGCTTAGGAGGCTGGCGGCCCTGGACTGCGCGCAGCTGCGGCCGGCCGCCGAGCCCGGCGCCACGGACCTGACCTACTTCCCCGTGCTAGAACCCGATGCCGCCGTACCCCTGGCCTGTGTGACGCTCGACCTGCTGGACGCCGACGGCTGCACCACGATCGAGGACGTCTGCACGGACGTTGTCTGCCGGACGGCGTTGCTGCCCTCTGTCACGATCCAGGAGCTCGCATGCGCGCTTGCCGCGGCCGATATCGGCGACGCGGCCGTTCCAGACGCCGGGGGTCCGCGCGTCCTGGCCGACCGTGCCGTCTGGTCCCCCGACGAGCGACGCTGTTCTCTCCCGGTGACGGCCGCGCTGAACCCAGGGTCGCTGCGCCGCGCTATCCGGATCACCTCCCTGTCCCAGCGCGGCTGGGTGGACGAGGACATTGACACGGTGCGATACCAGGCCGACACGCAGGCAATCGTGATCGAGCTAGCGGACCGCCCGGTGAATCCGCTGGTCCGGGTGATCGTTCGGGGTACCGGATCCACCCCCGTCTACGGTGAGGACCCGGCGGTCCCGTTCGCGGGGCTGTGGGGTCAGGGGCCGCCCGGGACCGCTGACGACGGCCACGATGCCGTGCTCACGTTTGAGAACCGGCCGCCCGAGAACGGAGAGGGACGATGACGCAACCCGTCAAGGTCACCGATCAGACGCAGGAGTCGGTCGGCCAGACCACCTCTGACAGTGGCCTGCGCAGGCTGCACCCGGCTGACGGCCTGTTCCTGCGAGCCGAGCACCTGCAGCAGATCCAGGACTATGCGCGCGAGCTTTCCCGCATCGGGGCCATAGCCGCCGGAACTGGAGTGGCCTACGGGTTCGAATTGTCGGTCGACGGCTCCAAACTGCAGGTGAAACCGGGGCTGGCCTACGACCCGTCTGGGCAGCCACTGCGCAGCCTGACAACGGTAACCCTGGATCTGAGCAAGCTGACCGTGCGGACGGGCCGGTTCTGGGTGGTCGAAGTGGCTTCTGCACTCCCCGAGCCGGCCGGCAGCGAACCGGTGTTCGGCGAGTTGTGCGCGGACCCCTGTGTGGGGGGCAGCTCCATCCAGCCCTGGCTGGATGACGCGGTCCTGGTGCAAGTCGCTCCGAACGACACCCTGCCCACAGCGGTCACCGATGACTGGCCGTGGCGGCGGAACTCACTAGCGTCGGCGTACTTCGACCAGGAGCGCCGGTCCTCGTTGCCGTGGCTGACCCCCGGAGCGGCCGGGACGGTCGCGCCCCTGCTCTCCTGGCCGTGGAAGTCGCCCGTGCCGCGCCAGGAGCCAGCAGCGGGGTCTTCCGTGCCGCTCGGCGTCCTGCTGCTGGACGACGAGGGCCGATGGGTGCTCGACGTCTGGACGGCGCGACGCGACCTGATGACGGCGCCGGCCCGGATCGGCTGGGAGGGGCACCTGGGCTGGCGTCCGTGGCACGTCTTCCTGGCCCAGGTGCTGCAGTTCCAGGCCCAACTGGCCGATACCCCGCCGGCTGCGAAGACCGGAACTCAGACCGTCACCGCCGTGGAGACGCTCGAGGCGGAGTTGCTGAGCAACCCCAGGCGGTCGCGGCAAGCCCTCAAAGACCTCTTCTCCTCGTGGCTGGAACAGCACAAGCCGACCGCTGTCCCGGAATCGCTTCTAGCCCAAGGATTCCGTGAACTGCCACCGGCCGGCTTCCTGCCGGAGCCACTGGGTGCCGAGGACCTCGGGGGGCAGCTGCAGTCGATCTTCGACCCGGTACCGGTCACGGTGCGGCATGCCACCGCGGACGCCGCCTTGCGAGCGGTCGGCGAGGCGCAGCACCTCGACCGGATCCCGCTGAAACCCCCGGGAGGCGGAGCCGGTGATGCCGACCGTGACTACGCGCCCTCGGGGAGCAATCCGGCCGTGGAAGTCTGGATTCCGGACGTGCCCGCCGATCTCCCGGCGGTTTACACCCCGTCCTACGGATGGGTCGCGTTCGTCCGCGCCCGGGAGTGCTGCGTAGCCGTCCCGTCGGTCCCGGCACCAGATCAGGTAGCGGTTTATACGCAACTGCTGGAAGAACGGATGACGCTCGAACAGTTCGCCGAACGGCTCCAGAAGGAGTTCGCGGTGGTGGTCAAGGCCGGAGCCGCGGTGGCTACGCTGACCTACCCGGCTGCCGAGTGGGCGGTACCACAGGACCAGCGCGCACAGGACGCCGTTCAGGCGGCCTACGACGCCTTGGTGCAACAAGCCGCTGGCGGGGCGCCGTCGGCGGCCTTGGTTGGCGTGGTCGGCAGCTATCGGGTACAAGGGCGTCGTCCGCTTGCTCTGGCTCGTGCGGAATTGCTGGCAGTCTCGCTAGGGGATGCGTTTGCCCCGCAAGCATCCCGGGCCTCCGGGATCGAACCGATCTTGCTGGTGCCGGCCCCGGCTGAGACGATCTGGCTGGTATTCACCGCCCGCAAAGGCGGCGTCGGGTGACCCGTGAAAGATTCCGGGACAGCCGAGCATGGTATCGCCACTCTGGCTCGTCCCTCCGTAACGGAGAACGAGCGACCAGGGCAAGGCGATCGCACAATGATCGGGGACAGTGATGGATTCGCTCGACGGGACTAGGTCACACCGGAAGACCGGCAATCGCGAAGCTCGGATCCATCTTTTCGGCGGGCCGTACGTCCGCATCGACGGCGTGGCACACCAGGTGCCGGAAGGCAGTAAGAGGCTGCTGGCCTTCCTGGCCCTGCGGCAGCGCCGGGTCGAGCGTCGGCATGCCGCGGGCGTGCTCTGGCCGGTGGGCGGCGACAACCGAGCCGCCGGGAACCTACGTTCGGCGCTATGGCGCTTGCGCGGCGCAGGGATCGACATCATTGAGTGCGACAAGTGGTCGCTCCAGCTGGCCGAGGATGTCCGAGTCGACGTGATTGAGGTCAGCGAGTGGGCGGATCGCTTGATCAGCGGGCAGGCGGTCAACGGCGACCTGACGATCATCCCCGCTCGGGTGGACACCCTCGAGCTGCTGCCGGGCTGGTACGACGACTGGACGACCCTGGAACGGGAACGGCTGCGCCAGCGCGTGCTGCACGCCTTGGAGGCGCTAAGCCGGGAGTTCAGGCGGCGAGGACGGCACGCTGAGGCGGTCGAGGCTGCCCTCGCAGCCGTGAACTCCGAGCCGTTGCGAGAGTCTGCCCAGCGTGTCCTGGTCGAGGCCCACCTGGGCGAGCGCAATTGGGTCGAGGCGGAACGCGCCTTCGTCTCGTATCGCGATTTCCTGGAGAAAGAGCTTGGCGTTTCGCCGTCCCGAGACCTAAATGCCCTGGTCTACGACTCAGCACCGTTGGACGGTCGTGACCGGACGTCCCGTCGGGTGGCTTCCGTCGCCCGGTAACACCGATGACCCCTGTGGTCGCGCCTGCCCCGGATCCCGTGACGCGATCAGCTGCAACCTGATCTAGGCCACCTGCGGGCCGCGCGCCGCGGCGGCCTGACCAGCCCAGACCCCGGTCACCGCACCGGCCCAGGCGGCCGATAACCTTGGTGCGGCGGCGGGTCTCGCCGAAGGTCCGCTCGATGAAGTTCGAATGCCGAATCCGGCGGTGGTGCTCAGCGGGAGCCGCAGGTAGGCGGTCAGCCCGTGGCGGTCGGCGAGCAGGCACTTGATCGCTGCCGGGTAGGTGGGCGCATAGCGGCCGGCCATCTCGGTGATCCGTGGCCGACGAGCTCGACGAGGCGGGGCCTGGGTTGGTCGTCAGGTCTTCGGTGTCGAACAGGGCCCAGTAGGCGTCCTTGATCTCGGCCTGCATCCAGCCGCGATCTTGGCCAGGACGTTCCTGGCCCGGAGGACTAGGCAGCGCTGTCGCAGCGCCTTGGAGAAGGCCTGCTCGATCGCGGCGATCAGGCCAGGTGCGCAGTCGCTGATGACCAGCAGCGGGGAGGCCAGGCCGCGGCCGGTCAGGTCGGTGAGGAAGTCACCCAGGCGTCGGCGGACTCGCCGGAGCCCGGGGCCAGGCCGATGAACGCGGGCTTGCTGCCGGTGGTGATGCCCCAGGCGGCCAGCACCGGCTCGGCCGGGGGGCCGGGGTGCACCCGGAAGAAGGAGGCGTCCAGGAACAGGTAATCCAGGACGAGGTCGTCCAGGCGCCGCGCCCGCCCAGGCCTGGTATTCGTCCTTGATCTGGCCGCAGATCACCGAGACCGTGGACGTGGAGATCGCGGCCTGGTCACCCAGCGCCTCGGCCGGGTGACCTTGACGTCGCGCACGGACAGGCCGCGCACGAACGAGGCGATCACCAGCGTCTCCAGCGCGTTCGTCTTCGTCACGTATGCGCCGGACAGCCGGGATGCGAACGCCTCGGTGGTGCCACGCAGCTTGGGCCGTGCCAGGGTCACCGGCCCGGCGGTCGTCTTGACGGTCACTTCCCGGTACCCGTTGCGGGACCCGGGCCGGGCTTCCTGGCAGGCCGCGGCACGCTGGTACCGGTCGCGGCCGAGGAACTCGGTGACCTCGGCCTCCAGTGCTGCCTGCATCAGCAGCTGCGCGCCACGCCGGGCGACGTCTTCCAGGATCTCCGGCAATCGCTTGTCCTGAGCGAACAACTCGTCGATGTGGCCGCGGATGCGCTCGGTAGGGATACTCGGTGTGGCATGGGCGTAGGTCCTTCCCTTCGATGACTTGGCCGTCTTGAAGGGAACCTACGCCCGTCTTCATTTGCACCGGGGTTTGGACGTCACCGTACTCCGCGTGGCCCACGACGAGTTGGCGCTCAAGTTCGGTGCTTGAGAACCCTGGACACCCCACCCCGACCGAAACGTAATCAACCCAGCATTCGGTGCGGTCACTGTCGTGCTCCTTATCGGGCGGGGATCGAAATGAGCGCCTGCCCGGCAGGAACCCCTGGAGTGTCCACACCAGAGGACGAGCCGACCGACGCAAAGCGCTCAACACGCGGTGACAGTCGGACGGCGAACGGCCAACGACCTCAATTGCCGGGGTCCTCCGCTCGGCTTCGCTGGTGTTCCGCCTTACGCCGATTCGCGTGCGCAGGAACTCCGCTTGGGCTGCCGCGACGTAGAAGTCGTCGTAGTTGGTCGTGAGGACTAGCGGCCAATGGAAGCGCGCCAGAGTAGCGGTCGACGACGGAGGCGGCGCCGGGTCGGACTCTAGCAGAGCATCGCGAACCACATCCGCACGCCGCGCCCGCCACGCTGTCCGCCGACGAGCTGCGGCACGCCTACCTGGCCCTTCGACGACGAGAAGTCGTTCTGGATGTCCAAGCACGACCTGCAAGCCCGCCCGATTTACCACCACAAGCGAGACTCGATCGAAGCCCACCTGACCATCGTCTTCGGCGCGCTGACAGTCAGCCGCTCGATCGAGCACCGCACCGACTGGAGCATCAAGAAGTTCGTCAAGACCGCCCGCCGCGACCGCACCGTCGACATCCAAGTCGGCGCACGCACCATCACCGCGCCCCTACCCGACGACCTCCGCCAGGTCCTGGACCGCATCTACCACGAACTCGGTGCGCACTAGCGTGATCAAAGTCGGGGCTGAGCCGATCGCCCACCGGAGCCAGTCGTCGTCCCCTGCCGTTCACCTGCGGTGACTGAGGCTCGAAGTGGCCCGGTATCGCCTCGAATCTTGAGCATCCGTGATTCATACGCGACGCCCCAGTGACGGACTCGCTGTTGAGTTGAACGGTACCTATCACCCAGGCCACCTCTGGCGGAGCGCAGTGTTTCAAGGGACTCGGAAAGCGCACGGCTTCACCGAGCCCGACCGAGCCCAGGAGTCCCCGGCCGAGGGGAACACCAGCTCGGCGGGGATCAATCCGCTCTGGCATGCCCTGGCCACGAGATCCATATCGGCGGCGGCCAACGGCACCCGTTCCAAGGAGCCGATTTCGCCGGCCGGGCCACCGGACCCTCTTGCCCGGGCCGACGGTGGCGGAGGGCCGGTGGCTGATCCGTCGCCGCACTACGTGCAAATGAAACCTGCCGTGGGTGCGCCCAATGACCGGCTGGAGCAGGAGGCGGACCGAGCCGCAGCTGGTCCGCAGGACCGCGGCCTTCTGGCGCATGAACTGACGCACGTCGTACAACAGGGCACCGACGTCCGGCGGAAAAGGCCCGACCACACCGGCCCACAGGTGAATACCAGCAGCGAAACGGAGGCGCAGGACACCGCCGCTATAGCCGGGGGTACGCCCGATATTCAGGCGACCTGGTACAACTTCAGCATCCCGTTTACCGACTACGGGTTCGATCCGAGCATCAGCGGGATCGAGACCTCGGCGGGCGTGGTGAAGGATGCGGCTGTCGATGCTGACCGTGGGGCGGAGCGCCAGCCCGCGTCTTCTCATGCTTTCCGGGCCAAGGCTACTGGATCACATGCGTCCCAGCCGCAGGCCAGGCTTGTCGTTGGCAGCGTGGATGATCCCCTGGAGCACGAGGCCGACGCGGTAGCCATGCGTGTCCAGCGCGAAGCGACTCCAGGGGCGTCGCACGGGGGGCGAGTTGCGCCCGCGTCTTCGGGTCTGGTCGAACGTAGAAGCGTTGAGACGGGTGATGTCGCGCCAGAGGTGGAGGCGGGTGACGGCCTGTCCCATCGTGCTTCCGGGGGTGGGACAGCGGTAAGCCCTGAGGTGCGCTCTGCAATCGCCTCTCCCGACGCCGGAGCACCGCTGTCCGGGAGCGTGCGTGCGCGCATCGAGTCTCACTTGAATACCGATTTGTCCGGCGTACGCGTGCACAGCGACACGGGCGCGCAGCGTGCGGCGGCAGACCTCAACGCAAAGGCCTTCACGCATGAGAATCATGTCTGGCTCGGCAGTCAGCAAAGCGCCGAGGACGTCAGCTTGATGGCGCACGAAGCCACGCACGTCGTGCAGCAGGCCGGCGGCGTTCAAGGCATGGGTGTGCAGCTACTCCGCGCGGACTCGGTAGGCTTGCCGCCGGTCTTCGTGCAGAGGGCCCCTGCGAAGGTGGTCCGCGACATCCGGGCGGACGGTACGGACGAGCTGCAGGCCTGGATGCTGTTCCGCGGCGAGTACCTCGTCATCGTCCTGCGGCCTGACGCGGGCACGCTCGCCCGCTTCGACGCCGATCCCGCGCTCCTCGACAAGCTTGGCACGTCGCTGACCAACGCGCTCAACCCGGCGGGCGTACCCGTACCCGAGACGAGGGGGTTCCTCATCGGCCCGGTAGTGCGCACGCTGGTCGAGGAGGAACTGCCGCGCTGGGTCGACGCGCCAGACTCCGGCCTCGCCGGCCTCGCGCGCGTACTCAACGAGCGAGCCGCCGAATTCCGGAAGCAAGCCGTGCGCGCGGACCTCGAGGCTTATCTCGGCGTGAATCCGGGCACAATCGACTGGCCTTCGGTCCTGCCCGGCATCCGCACCGACTTCTACACAAAGGGGAAGGACTCGCTCCGCGGACAGTCACTGCGCGACCGCGCCGACTTCGTGCTCCTCGTGCTCGAGACCGAGGTCGCGACCGCCCCGGCCGTAGTGGGCGGTGTAGTGCCGCCGAAGCTGAGCGACTCGGTGTGGGACTTCGCGATGTCGTTCAATGTCGCAAAGGGCACGTCTCCCGCGGCGTTCAGCGAGAAGTACCTCGGCGAGTACGTCAAGTTGATCGCGACGCTCGAGTTCGTGCCCGCCGGCTTCGACCTGGCGCGGTACAAACCGAGCGGCGCCGACCTCGCCGCGGGCGAACGCCACAAGGTTCTCAACGCGTGGGTCGCCGCGAATGCCGTGGAGGCGACGACCAAGGTCGTGCTTGACGATTGGACCGCGAGCGGCCTCGACTTCAGGATCTACGCCTCCAAGCTCGACCTTGACGCGAAAAAGTCCAGAATCCTCGACAAGCTGACCGACGCCTTCCTGAAGGCGGCGAGCGGCGATCAGGAACTGAATCGCGCGCTGCTTCGGATGGCGGATGCGCAGGCGACATACGCCATCCTCACCAGGCTCGTGGCCGCGGGCCGCAGCGCGGAGAAGCGCAATCGCGAGCTGATCGCGGCGATCGACGCTCCCGATCCGGACAAGCACCCGGAGCTCGACGACCTCGCCGGCGACCCGCGGACGATCTACGAGGGCGAGTTCTACATCGCGCAGGCGATCAACAACGTGCTGTCGCACGTGCAACTCGGTGCGCGCGTCGACTTCGAGCTGGTCGCCAACTCGGTCGCGATCGCGGGCAAGGCCAACATCTCTCCACATCTCGGCTTCCTGGTGTTCCTCCTCACTATCGGCGCCGAGCTGGCCGCGCTCCTCGCCATGCGGGACACGCAGCGCGCGCACGCGCGCGAGGACATCGCTGAGCGCGTCGATCTGAGCTGGGAGGCGATCAAGAAGATCATCGACAACCGCGGCAAGGAGGCCGAGAAGTTCCTCGACGGGACCTGGATCCCGATGCTCAAGAAGGTGGCGGGTGAGTGGGTCGACGCGAACTACAAGGAGTTGAAGGACGCCTACGACCACTTCGCCACCTGGGCGCCGCAGTCCAGCGGGCGCTACAAGCTCACGGCGTGGTTTATCGAGGACACCGCCAACAAGCTCGAGTCCGGCGAGATCAAGTCGGCGACGCTCAACGGCGCGACGGTGACGGCGGACAACGTCAAGGAGCTGCGCACGGCGGTGACGGTGCTCCGCGAAAAGGCCGCGCAGCTGGACACGCCCCAGGGCCGCCACGAGAAGCGCGAGGAGATTAAGAAGGCAGTCGATGCTTACGCGAAGGTGAAGGCAAACATCGCAGACGGCACCTACAAGCCAGAGAACTACGGCGAGGCGGTCGTCGTCGAGGCGAAGAAGCGCCTGAAGATCGGGCTCTTCGAGTACACCTCGCTCTGGCAGCAGGCGACGCGTCAGGTGGTGGTCAGGGACAACCCGTTCCAGGCCTACACCATCGCGATGTGGCGCGTCGAGAACATCGTCGACAAGGCTGTCTCCGATCTCCTGACGGGCTTCCTGCGCGGCGGCCTGCTGATCGGCTCGCTGATCGTGCCGGGCGTCGGCGGCCTCATCCTCGCCACGATCGACATCGGCATCGGCCTGCACGCCGCGGAGAAGAACATCGGCGAGTCGCGGCGGCGGCTCGACCTCGCGCGGCTGGATACGCAGCTGAACATCCAGGGCATCTCGGTGGAGGACGCCGAGCACGCGCTGACCATGGCATGGGTCTCATTCGTCGTCGAGCTGGTGCTGGCCGGGTTGTTCGGAACGCTTCTCGGCAAGATGGCGCTCAAGGGTATCCAGGCGGGGCGGATGCCGTTGCTGACGAAGCTTGCGGAGACCGATGCCGCGCTCGCGGCGAAGCTTGTCGAGCGGATCGGCGAGGCCAAACTCACCGAGACGCTGCTCGGGCACTACGCGGGCGACGGCAACAAGCTCTTCGAGGCGCTCGCCTACGTGAAGGACGGCAAGTCGCTTACCACGCTTCTCGGCAAGGTCAAGGATGCCGAGGTGCTAACGAGCTTGCTGATCAGCACAGGCTCGGACGCCAAGCTCCTCGAGCTGCTCGACAAGTTCAAGAACGTGAACAAGCTCGACACGATGCTCGGCATCGCGTCGCGCCAGCAGTTGCTGCGCCTGATCGCGCTCACGAAGGACGAGGCGATGGTGGCCAAGCTGGTCGAGGGCATGGGGCCGAGCCGCGCGCTCACGCTGATGGACGCCGGCCTCACCGCCGAGCACGCGATCGCGCTCGACCGGCTCGGCGAGGACGCGGTCAGGGCGTTCAAGAACATCGCGGCGACTGGTGACGCCGAGGCGATCGCGGGCGCCGTCGAGCTGCTCCGGCTCAACCAGAAGGGCACGTACGCCAGTGAGGTAACAGTCCGCGCGCTCGAGGAGACGGCTGCATTCAGCCAGAAGTACGCCGGGCGCGTCTCGGGTGACTTCGTAACGAAATTCGCGCGCGTCGCGGAGCAGGAGGCCGCGGTCGCGAGGATCCAAGGGAAGATCGCCGACCTCAAGGCGGCGGGGAAGAACACGGCGATCGCGGAAAAGCAGCTTGCAGGCGCCCAGGCGGAACTCAAGCGCGCGACGGCGGAGACGAAGGCCGCGGCCGACATCCTCGAGGGCAAGACCGTGTTCGGCGAGGGCCGGTCCGTACGCGCCATTCCGGAGAGCAAAATCAAAGGCGTCGTGACGCCGGAGTTCAGCGTGACGGGCGGCGGCAAGCCCGATACGCTTGCCGAGGTGAAGGCGCTTGGAGACGAGTTCGGGAAGATCGGAAAG
>Ga0318494_10000763_pt1 | contig 11872 bp, 8 predicted proteins | sample GRESIP108b1f24_FD_203293 | JGI IMG/M metagenome (GOLD analysis project Ga0318494, IMG submission 203293) | Tropical soil microbial communities from Luquillo Experimental Forest, Puerto Rico - GRE.SIPMG.108b1f24 | ecosystem: Environmental > Terrestrial > Soil > Tropical forest > Bulk soil... | reverse complement strand
AAGCTCGTGGGGGGCGTCGCGGTCATCAACGTCGGCGCGGCCACCGAGACCGAGATGAAGGAGAAGAAGGCCCGCGTCGAGGACGCGCTCCACGCGACGCGCGCCGCGGTCGAGGAGGGCATCGTCCCGGGCGGTGGCGTGGCCTACCTGCGCGCTCTCGACGCGCTCCGTAAGCTCAACACCCCGGAGGGCGACCAGCGGTTCGGCGTCCAGATCGTCGCCAAGGCGCTCCAGGCCCCGGCCCGCCGCATCGCCGAGAACGCGGGGTGGGACGGGCCGGTGGTCGTCGCCCGCATCGAGGAAGGGAAGGGCGCCTTCGGCTTCAACGCGCAGACCGAGGTGTTCGAGGACCTCGAGAAGGCGGGCGTGATCGACCCGACCAAGGTGTCGCGCACTGCGCTCCAGAACGCCGCGTCGGTCGCGAGCCTCCTCCTCACGACCGAGGCCATGGTCGCCGAGAAGCCGAAGAAGAAGGCGGCTGCCGGCGCCGGAATGGGCGGCATGGGCGGCGGCATGGAGGACATGGACTACTGAGGTAACTAGCTGAAATAACGTCGGGATTCCGGTTTGTGGCGGCCGGAGCCTCCCGCGGGTAAGATATCGGCATCGGGAGCGGCGGAGTCGGTGCCGCTCCTCATGACGAGGGCAGCCGCTATTACGTGCTGGTCGGGGCGGAACCCGGGTGTCGTCGTCAGCGGGGCCAGGTCGAGAGACCTGGCCCCGCATTTTTTTGCGCTCACGCCCGCTCGCGCTCGCCCGCCGGCACGGGCGGCAGGTCCTTCGAGGCCATGTAGACGACGTTCCGGCTCGAGCGCTTGCCGCGGTACATGGCGCGGTCCGCGAGGTCGATGATCTCCGCCTTCGTCGAGGCGTGCTCGGGAAAGCTCGCCAGGCCGATCGACGCGGTGACCCGCACGCGCGCCCCCTCGCGGGAGAGGAACAGGTGGTCCTCGATCGCGCGCCGGATCCGCTCCGCCACCTTGAGGCCCCCGCCCGAATCGATGCCCGCGAGGAGCAGCACGTACTCGTCGCCGCCGTAGCGCACGACGACGTCCTCGTCCCGCACGCAGGCGCGGAGGACGCGGGCGACCTCGACGAGCAGCCTCGAGCCCGACAGGTGACCGTGCAGGTCGTTCACGCTCTTGAAGTGGTCCAGGTCCATGAAGAGGAGCGTGAACGGCCTGCCGCCCCCGAGCTCCCGCTCGAGCGCGAGCTCGAGGTAGCGCGTGTTGTAGAGGTGCGTGAGGTCGTCGACGAAGGCGAGGCTCTCGACCTGCCGGAGCCGGCCGAGGTTGGCGAGGGCGAGGCCGAGGTGGCGCGCGAGGAACGCCGCCCCCTCGGCGCAGGCCTCGCCGAGCGGCCCCCGGACGAGCACCGCGGCGGTTCCCACGACGCGCTGCTCGTCGCACACCGGGAGGCAGAGGATCCGGTCGTGGCCTTCGGGTCCGACGCCCTCCGGCGTGGGCGCGCTCACCGGCCGCTCGCGCGTGAGCACGGCGAGGTCGGGGCGGACCGCGTCGAGCACGCGCGCCGCCTCGCCGTGGTCGAGCCCGTGCGAGCCGGAGACGACCCACGCGTCGCCCGCCGGCTCGAGCAGCGCGCACGCCGGCGTCACGCACTGGGCCGAGAGCGCCGCGAGCGCCATGGGCACGAGCTTGTCGCGATCGAGCGTCGCCGCGATCCGCTGCCCGGCCTCGAACAGCTTCAGGTGCTCGCGGAGGTTCTGGTTCTCCGCGAGCAGCTCCTTCATGGACAGGCAGCGCTGGACCGAGACCTGGAGCGCCTCGGGCGTCACCGGCTTCACGAGGTAGTCGGAGGCGCCGGCCTTCATGGCGCGGACCGCCGGGCCGACCTCGTCGAGGGCGGTGATGACGATCACGCCGATGGACGGATCGAGCTGCTTCGCGGCGTCGAGCAGCTCGAGGCCGTCCTTCGCGCCCGGCAGGATCACGTCGGTGAGGAGGACGTCGAAGCGGCGGTAGGCGAGCTGGACGAGCGCGGACTCCGCTCCCTCGGCCACCTCCACCTCGTACCCCGCCGCGCGCAGGTAGTCGGAGTACACCGTGCGCGCGAAGCGCTCGTCGTCGACGAGGAGGACGGCGTGGCCCATCGGCGGCCCATCGTATCATGCGCGCCGTGGGCTCCCTCGCCGCCGAGCGCAAGGCGCTGCTCTTCTCCGCGGGCGGAGTGCGGTTCGCGCTGCGCCTGTCGCACGTGCGCGAGATCGTCGCGGTCTCGCCGGACGGGGGCGAGCTCGCCTGGCGGGGCGAGCCGGTGCCGACCGCGTTCGTGTCGACGGTGCTCAACCTGCCCGCCGGCCCGTCCGCGTTCGCCCTGCTCACCGAGGGTGCGCCGCGCGTCGCGCTCCGCGTCGAGGCGTTGCACGGCATCACGGACCTCGCCGCCGCCGAGTTCTTCCAGCTCCCGGCCCGCACGCCCCTGCCGCAGCCCGCGCCGTTCTCGGGCGCGGTCGTCGCGGACGGCGAGGTCGCGCTCGAGCTCGCCGTCGCCACCCTCGGCTTCGCGCCGCTGGAGCCGGCGGAGGAGCGCACGACGCCCCCGCCCGACCTCGCGATCTCCGGCGAGCGGGAGCTGCGCTTCGCCCGCGGGAGTCGCACCTACGCGGTGCCGCTCTCACTCCTCGTGCAGGTTCTCGACGCGCCGCGGATCGCGCACGTGCCGCTCACGCCGCCGTCGCACCGCGGCCTCCTCTACCACGGGCGCGCGCTCCACCCCGTCGTCGACGTGGCCGCGCTGTACGGCGAGCCGCCGAGCGCAGCGGCGCCGACCGTGCTCCTCGTGGACGCGGGGGGCGCGGGCGTCGGGGTCGTCGCCGATCGCGTGCTCGGAGTCGCGGAGGGCGACGCCGACGTCGTGCGGCCGCCCTGGGATGCCGTGTTCGGCGTGTAGGCGCGATGTCGCCATCGGCGCGGAAAGCCCGGCAATTGTTGACATTCGCGCGATCGCGGCGTTAGTGAATACGATCCCTTCTCCTCACGAGAGCCCGGACCGCCCAATGCCCAAGAACCTGCTGCTCGCGGACGACTCGATCACGATCCAGAAGGTCGTGGGCATCACCTTCGCGAACGAGGACTTCAAGGTCACGTCGGTCGACAACGGCGACGACGCGATCGCGAGGGCGCGCGAGCTCCGGCCCGACGTGATCCTCGCCGACGTCGTCATGCCCAAGAAGAACGGCTACGAGGTCTGCGAGGCGGTGAAGAACGACCCCGGGCTCCAGCACATCCCGGTGCTCCTGCTCGCCGGGACCTTCGAGGCGTTCGACGAGGCGCGCGCCCGCGCCGCCCGCGCCGACGGCCACATCGCGAAGCCGTTCGAGAGCCAGGCGCTGATCAACCGGGTCAAGGAGCTCGTCGGCGAGCGGCCCGCCGCGGCCGCCGCGTCTGCCGCCGCTGCGCCGGCCGCCTCCGCGCCTCGTCCGGCCGCGCCTCGTCCCGCCGCGCCGCCTGCGCCCGCCGGCGCGCCGCGCCCAGCCGGACCCGGCGTCCCCGGTCAGCGCCCCGTCGCTCCTGGCGCACCGGCTGCCGCCGGGGCGCGCCCCGTGCCGCCCGGCGCGTTCGCGCCCGCCCGCCCTGGCGTCCAAGGCGTCGCGCCGCGCCCCGGTGCGCCGATGCCGCCCGGCGCGGCGATGTCCCCGGGCGCTCGCCCGGCGGGCCCGATGCCCGGCGCGCAGATGGCGCGTCCGCCTGCGCCCGGAGCCCCGCCGCGCCCGGGCATGCCGCCGCAGGGAACGCCCGCTGCACGTCCGCCGATGCCCGGCGCGATGCCGCCGCCCGGCGCTGCGCGTCCCGTCGCTCCTGCTCCGGGCGCGCGCCCGCTCGCTCCCGGCGCCGCCGCCATCCCGGCGCGCCCCGCCGCGGCGCCGCCGCCCGCGGCCGCGCGCCCGGCGCCGGTGGTCCCGTCCCGGCCGCAGCCGGCCCCGGCCGCTCCGGCGCCCGCGGCGCGCAAGGATCCGTTCGGCCTCGGCGCGGTCCCTGCGCCGATGCCGGCAGCGCCGCGGCCTCCGGCCCGCGCGGCCGCTACGTCGGTCGAGGACGACTGGAGCGACATCGACATCGGCGAGAGCTCACAGGCGCGCGCCCCCTCGCTCGGGCTCGACACGCCCGCCCCGGCGAGCGCAGCGTCCATCGAGCTCCCGCCCGGGCCGGAGACCGAGCCCGAGCTGGCGCCGATGCACGCCTTCGTCCCGCCGCCGGCTGCGACCGGGCACCAGCCCGCTGTCGCCGCGGCAGACGGCGGCGAGGCCGCGCTCCGGGACGCGCTCTCGAAGGCGTCGCGCGAGGTCATCGAGCGGATCGTATGGGAGGTCGTACCGGAGCTCGCGGAGACCATCATCCGCGAGAACCTCGACCGACTCGTCAACAAGCCGCGGTAAGGGCGAGCGCACGCCGCTCCTCATCGCCCCTTCGGACCTCCCGATCCGCACCGCGGACCGGCGAGGATGTGCTGGACATGAACGACGAGAATCGAACCGAGCCCCTCGCGAAGGGCTACGAGCACCGCGAGGTTGAGGCCCGCTGGTATCCGTTCTGGCTCGAGCGAGGGTACTTCCACGGCGACGAGCACGATCGCACGCGCCCGCCGTTCTCCATCGTCCTGCCGCCGCCCAACGTCACGGGCTCGCTCCACCTCGGGCACGCGCTCACGGCGACGCTTCAGGACGTGCTCATCCGCTGGAAGCGGATGAGCGGCTTCAACACGCTCTGGCTCCCCGGCACCGATCACGCGGGCATCGCCACGCAGATGATCGTGGAGAAGGAGCTCAAGCGGTCGGAAGGGAAGAGCCGGCACGACCTCGGCCGCGCGGCGTTCCTCGAGCGCGTCTGGGCGTGGAAGGAGCGGTACGGCTCGCGCATCGGCGAGCAGCACAAGGCGCTCGGCGCGTCGCTCGACTGGGAGCGCGAGCGGTTCACGATGGACGAGGGGCTCTCCCGGGCGGTGCGCGAGGTCTTCGTGCGCCTCCACGAGGAGGGGCTCATCTACCGCGAGAAGAAGCTCATCAACTGGTGCCCCGACTGCCACACCGCGCTCTCCGACCTCGAGGTCGAGCAGAAGGAGGCGGAGTCGGGCGAGCTGTGGAGCTTCGCGTATCCGCTGGCCGACGGCTCCGGCGAGATCGTCGTGGCGACGACGCGTCCGGAGACGATGCTCGGCGACACCGCCGTCGCGGTGCACCCGGACGACGAGCGCTACCGCGGGATCGTCGGCAAGAAGGTCCGCCACCCGATCCTCGGGCGCGAGATCCCCATCATCGCGGACGCCATCCTCGTCGACCCGAAGTTCGGCACCGGCGCGGTGAAGGTCACGCCCGCGCACGACTTCAACGACTTCGAGGTGGGCAAGCGCCACGGGCTCGAGCAGATCACGGTCATCGGCCCGGACGGCCGCATGACCGAGAACGCCGGCCCGCTCGCGGGGAAGGACCGGTTCGAGGCGCGCAAGGAGGTGAAGGCCCTGCTCGCGTCGATGGGGCTCGACCGCGGGACGAAGCCGCACCTGCTCGCGATCGGCCGGTGCCAGCGCTCGCAGACCATCCTCGAGCCGCTCCTCTCGGACCAGTGGTACGTCCGGATCGAGCCGCTCGCGCGCCCGGCGATCGAGGCAGTGGAGCAGGGGAGGACGCGGTTCATCCCGGAGCAGTGGACCAACACGTACATGATGTGGATGCGCAACATCCACGATTGGTGCATCAGCCGCCAGCTCTGGTGGGGCCACCAGATCCCGGCCTGGTACTGCCCGGACGGCCACGTGACGGTCGCGCGCGAGGCCCCGGAGCGGTGCGCGACGTGCGGGAAGGGTGAGCTGCGCCAGGACGAGGACGTGCTCGACACCTGGTTCTCGTCGGCGCTCTGGCCGTTCTCGACCATGGGCTGGCCGGACCGGACCGAGACGCTCGCGACGTTCTATCCGACGTCGGTCATGGAGACCGGCCACGACATCATCTTCTTCTGGGTCGCCCGGATGATGATGATGGGCCTCCACTTCATGGGCGAAGTGCCTTTCCGGACGGTGTACCTGCACCCGATGGTGCGGGACGAGAAGGGCCAGAAGATGTCCAAGACGAAGGGGAACGTGATCGACCCCCTCGTCATCACCGAGCAGTACGGCGCCGACGCGCTCCGCTTCACGCTCGCCGCGCTCACCGCGCAGGGACGCGACATCAAGCTCGCGAAGGACCGGATCGAGGGCTACCGCGCGTTCGCGAACAAGCTCTGGAACGCGACGCGCTTCGCGCTCATGAACCTCGAGGGCTACGTGCACGAGGAGCGCGACCCCGCCTCGCTCGCGCGCACCCCCGCGGATCGCTGGATCCTCGCGCGCACGCAGCGCGCGGTGAACGACACGGTCGCGGCGCTCGAGGCCTTCCGCTTCAACGAGGCGGCGGGCACGGTCTACCAGTTCGTGTGGCACGAGCTCTGCGACTGGTACATCGAGCTCGCGAAGGAGGCGCTCTACGGCGACGACGCGGAGAAGAAGCGCGCGGCGCAGGCGACGCTCACCACATCGCTCCAGACCGCGCTGCGGCTGCTCCACCCCTTCATGCCGTTCATCACGGAGGAGCTCTGGCACGTGCTCCGCGCGCAGGTCCGCGCCGACGCGTGGCCCGACTCGGTGCTCGCCGCCGAGTACCCGCGCGCGGGCGCGGTCGACGACGCGGCCGACCGCGGCTTCGGCCCGGTGATCGGCATCGTCGACGCGATCCGCAACATCCGCGGCGAGATGAACATCCCGTTCAAGGCCGTGCTCGACGACGTCGAGATCGGCGCGCTCGACCGCGAGGCGGTCGCGACGGTGCGTGAAGAGCTCGGCCGCGTGCACCGGCTCGCGAACGTCTCGGGTGCCCGCGTGCTCGACGCCGGGCGCGCGCCCGCGCGCCGCGGCGCGAGCGCCGTGGCGGTCGGAGCGGGGTTCGAGGTCCGGGTGGGGCTCGCGGGCGCGGTCGATCTCGCGGCGGAAGCGGTCAGAATCTCCAAGGAAATCGCGAAGATAGAGAACGATGTCGCCGGGCTCGAGCAGAAGCTCGCGAACCCGAGCTTCGTCGCCAAGGCGCCCGCCGAGGTCGTCGAGAAGGACCGGGCGCGCCTCGCTGAACTCGTCGAAAAAAAGCGGAAGCTCGAAGCGCATCGTGACATGCTGTCGGCCCCGGAACTGGATGCCGCCAGGAGGCACACCATGGAGACCATGGAGAACCAGAACGAGCAGAAGCCCACGACCGAGCAGCCCTCCTCCTCCTCCCCGACCGCCGTCGTCCAGCAGGCGGCGGATCAGGTGCAGACCGCCGTCGCCGGCGCGATGGAGAAGGTCGTGAGCACGGCGACCGAGATCGCGAAGGCGGCGTCGAGCGCCGTCGTGTCCGGGATCGAGGCCGTGCGCGAGCGGACCGTGGCGCCGAAGAAGAAGGCCGCGCGGAAGCCGGCGAAGAAGGCCGCCCCGAAGAAGGCCGTCGCGAAGAAGGCCGCCGCGAAGAAGGCCGCCGCGAAGAAGGCGCCCGCCCGCAAGCCCGCCGCTCGCGGCGCGAAGAAGACCGCCGCGAAGCGCACGGCGAAGGCCCCGGCGCGCAAGACCGCCGCGAAGAAGGGCGGCCGCAAGACGGCGGCGCGTCGCGGCAAGAAGTAGCGGTCGGCATGCCGCAGCTGCCGGCGCACGCCGAGCGGCTCGTCGACCTCGCCCTCGAGGAGGACCTCCTCCTCGGGGACGCGACGAGCGAGGCGACGATCGATCCCGCCGCGCGGGGCGAGGGCCGGTTCCTCGTGAAGGAGGACCTGGTCCTCGCCGGGACGGCGGTCGCGGAGCGGGTCTTCGAGCGGCTCGGCGCGGAGTGCCGGTTCGACCGGCAGGACGGCGCGCGCGCGGCCCGCGGCGACGTCGTCGGGGTCGCCACGGGGCCGGTGCGCGCGCTGCTCGCCGCCGAGCGCACGGCGCTCAACTTCCTCCAGCGCCTCTCCGGCGTCGCCACCGCGACGCGCCGCTGCGTCGACGCGCTCGCCGCCGGCGGCGCGCGCACGCGGCTCCTCGACACGCGCAAGACCACCCCGGGCTGGCGCATGCTGGAGAAGGCCGCCGTCCGCGCCGGGGGCGGCAAGAACCACCGGTTCGCGCTCGGCGACGGCATCCTCATCAAGGACAACCACGTGGCGGCGTGCGGCGGCGTCGCCGAGGCCGTCCGCCGCGCCCGCGCGCGCGCCGGCGCCATGCTCAAGCTCGAGGTCGAGGTCGTGGACCTCGAAGGCCTCGAGGCGGCCATCGCCGCCGGCGCCGAGCTCGTCCTGCTCGACAACATGGACGACGCCACCATGGCCGAGGCGGTGCGCCGCGCCGCCGGACGCGCGCTGCTCGAGGCGAGCGGAAACATGACGCTCGACCGGCTCCCCCGCGTCGCCGCGACGGGCGTGGACTTCGTGTCGATGGGGGCGATCACCCACTCGGCGCGGGCGGTCGACGTCTCGTTCGAGCTGGGTTGAGGCTGGACCCCGCTCTCCGCGCCCGCTAGGCTCGCGGTGCCATGGCCGAGCCCGGCAGCAGCGAGGAGCTCGTGCTCGCCTTCCTCGCGGAGGCGGGAGACGAGTTCGTCTCGGGCGAGGCGATCTCCGACAAGCTCGGCCTGACGCGCGCCGCGGTCTGGAAGCACGTCAACGCGCTGCGCGCCCAGGGCTACCGCATCGACGCCGTCCCCGCGCGCGGCTACCGGCTCGCGGAGGTCCCGGACCGCCTGACCCCGCTCGAGCTCCGCCCGCTCCTCAACACGCACGACGTCGGGCGCGAGCTCTACTGCTACGAGGAGCTCGGGTCGACGAACGATCGCGCGAGGGAGCTCGCGGAGGAGGGGGTCGAGCACGGGACGGTCGTCGTCGCGGAGACGCAGACCGCGGGGCGGGGCCGCCGCGGCCGGCCGTGGGTCTCGCCGCCCGGCAAGAACCTGTACCTCTCCGTCGTGCTCCGCCCGGAGCTCGCCCCTGCGCAGGCGTCGGAGCTCACGCTCGTCGCCTCGCTCGCCGTCTGCGACGCCCTCCGCCAGGCCGGGGTCGACGCGGGCATCAAGTGGCCCAACGACCTCGTCGCCTCGGGCAAGAAGATCGCCGGGATCCTGACCGAGCTGGCCGCGGAGCCGGAGCGCGTGCACTGGGTGGTGGTCGGCGTCGGCGTGAACGTGAACGCGCGCGCCGAGGACTTCCCCGAGGAGCTCCGGCGCGAGGCGACGAGCGTCCTCCTCGAGCGCGGGGCGCCGGCGCCGCGCGCCCTGTTCGCGGCGGCGTGCCTCACGGCGCTCGAGGGCTGGGTCGATCGGCACGCCGACGAGGGGTTCGGCGCCGTGCGCGACGCCTGGCGCGAGCGGAGCGTGACGCTCGGCCGGGAGGTGCTCGTCCGCACCGACGGACGGGAGATCCGGGGGACGGCCGAGGACATCGACGATCAGGGCGCGCTCCTCGTCCGCGGCCCCGAGGGTCGGGAGCGCATCCTCGTCGGCGACGTCGCCCTGCTCCGCCCGCGGTAGGCGCCTGGGCTCCAGGCGGCCGCATCGTTGACCCGGCCGGGGAGGCGACGTTACCCTCCGACCGTGCTGCTCGCCATCGACGTCGGCAACACGAACACCGTGCTCGGCGCCTACGAGGGCGCGAGCCTCCGCCATGATTGGCGGATCGAGACGAGCCACACGCGCACCTACGACGAGTACGGCATCCTCGTCCGCCAGCTCTTCGGGGCCGTGCAGCTCGACCCGGCGCGCATCGACGCCATCGCGATCTCGAGCGTCGTCCCGCCGCTCGCGTTCACGCTCGAGCAGATGGCGCTCCGGTACTTCGGGGTGAAGCCCCTCTTCGTCGGCCCCGGCGTGAAGACGGGGATGCCGATCCTCTACGAGAACCCGCGCGAGGTCGGGGCCGACCGCGTGGTGAACGCCGTGGCCGCGTACGAGCGCTGGCGCTGTGGCCTCGTCGTCGTCGACTTCGGCACCGCGACCACGTTCGACGCCGTCTCGCCGAGGGGCGAGTACCTCGGCGGCGCGATCTGCCCGGGCATCGCCATCTCGATGGAGGCGCTCTTCAAGAGCGCCTCGAAGCTCCCGCGCGTCGAGTTCGCGCGCCCGGCCCAGGTGGTGGGCAAGAACACCGTCTCGTCGATGCAGAGCGGGCTCGTGTACGGGTACGTCGGCCTCGTCGACGGCATCTGCGCGCGGATGTCCGACGAGCTCGGGTTCGGGCCGAAGGTCGTGGCGACCGGCGGCCTCGCCCCGCTCGTGGCCGGGATCTCGAAGACCATCACCGAGGTCGACGAGCACCTCACGCTCGAGGGGCTCCGCCTCCTTCACGAGCGGAACCGGTGAGCGGTCCCATGGGGACGACCGAGCCCACGGCCGGCGCCGGCGGCGCGCTCGAGGACGGCAAGGCGGCGTTCGCCGCGCGCGACCTCGGCGCGGCGCACCACGCGTTCGAGCGCGCGCACCGGCGCGATCCCCGCGACCCGCACGCGATGTCCTGGTACGGCCTCACCCTCGTGCTCGTCGAGCGGAACTCGAACCTCGGCGTGACGCTCTGCGACCAGGCGCTCCGCGCCGCCGGCCCCGACCCCGACCTCCTCCTCAACCAGGCTCGCCTCCACCTCGCCCTGAACCAGCGCGAGCGCTCCGTTCGCGCCATCCTGCGCGGCCTCGAGCTCTGGCCGAGGGACGCGCGCTTCGCGGCGGCGCGCGACGCGATCGGGATCCGCAGGCCGCCGGTGTTCGGGTTCCTCTCCCGGAAGAACCCGCTGAACCGCGTGATCGGACGGATCCGCCACCGCTGGCTAGGCCGCCACACGCCCGTCTACGAGCTCTCGCCGCTCGCCCTCGGAGTCCCGCTCGCCGCGCCCGACGAGGGCCGGAGCTGACATGGCCGATTGCCCGCTGTCGCTGGACGTCCTCCCGAAGCCGCTCCAGAAGCACGCGGACCCCAAGGCGCCGCCCCCGCTGCGGACCATGGGGGCGAAGGGGCTCGTGCCCGCGGTCGCCCCGCTCGACCTCGTCACGCTCCTCTTCATGCTGTCGTTCGACCCGGACGCGGCCATCGCCGAGACGGCGGTGCAGAGCGCCGAGAAGCTCCCCGACAAGATCTGGAGCGTGGCGCTCCGCTCCGAGGGGCTCAAGGGGCCGGTCCTCGACTGGCTGGCGTCGCGCTTCGCGACGAACGGGGCCGCCCTCGAGCTCGTGCTCCTGAACGCGGCGACGCTCGACGAGACCTTCGCCCGGCTCGCCGCGACCGTCCCGCAGAAGCTCGCCGACGTCGTCCGCCAGAACGAGCTCCGGCTGCTCCGCCACGACGACATCGTCCGCGCCCTCTGCCGGAACCCGAACGCGCTCGTCTCGACCGTGGACGGCGCCTGCGACTTCTGCGTCCGCAACGGGCTCACGCTCCTCGACGTCCCGCAGCTGGTCGCCGCGCACAAGCGGGTCCACGGCGTGGACCCCACGGCGCGGCCGGCGGAGCCCCCCGAGACGGCCGCCGCGCTGATCCGCGACTACACCGAGGAGCTCGGTCAGGACCGGTCGGACGGGACCGCCCTCGCCCCCGAGACGGCGGAGGGTGAGAAGAAGAAGCTCAACATCACGCAGCGCGTGACGAAGATGTCGGTCTCGGAGAAGATCAAGCTCGCGACGCTGGGCAACAAGGAGGCGCGCACGCTGCTGCTCCGCGACTCGAACAAGCTCGTCGCCATGGCGGCGGCGACGAGCCCGCGCATCACGGACGGCGAGATCATCGGCCTCGCCAACTCGCGCACGGTGAACGGCGACGTGCTGAGGTACATCTACTCGAACCGCGAGTTCACGCGCACCTACGCCATCAAGATCTCGCTCGTGAAGAACCCGAAGGTCCCGCTC
>Ga0318494_10000759_pt1 | contig 11894 bp, 10 predicted proteins | sample GRESIP108b1f24_FD_203293 | JGI IMG/M metagenome (GOLD analysis project Ga0318494, IMG submission 203293) | Tropical soil microbial communities from Luquillo Experimental Forest, Puerto Rico - GRE.SIPMG.108b1f24 | ecosystem: Environmental > Terrestrial > Soil > Tropical forest > Bulk soil... | reverse complement strand
GGTAAATGGTTCGTCGCCGCAGCGGGCAAACGGCGGCGGCCTGCGCTTGGCGGCTTGGGGATCAGCGCCCTTTGCCCGTCGCGGCCTGGTACTGCTCCACGACGCTGGCCGGGATGCGCCCGCGCTCGCTAACGGCGATGCCGTTATCTTTTGCCCAGGCCCGGATATCGCCGCTGCGCTGACGGCTCGCCGCGGTACGCACCGGCCGCCGCAGCGGCCCGCGCCCGGCCTTGCGGGCGTGCTCGATAAATGGCGCGAGTTGCTTACGGAACGTATTGGCGTTCTTCTTGCTCAGGTCGATCTCGTAGTCCGAACCGCCGAATCCGAACCGCACAGTCTCGTCCGCCGGGCCGCCATCAAGGTCGTCTTCCAGCGCGACGGTTACTCTCTGGGCCATCTCAACCTCCACAACCGCGATGGTGCCTGTTACCGTACACAGGCGAGTGTCCTCTGCCACAGCCGCAACGCCGCAGATCAGAGACGGGTTCCACGAAACCAATCGCTTAGCCCGAGCAAATATTCCTTTTGGCCGGCCCGCTTTCGCCCTAGTCGACTCGTCACTCTCTGTCATCCAGCTCCGGAACGGCTTGCGCGCGGAGCCGTCTGAGCCAGACGCGGCGGGGCGGATAAGTGCCGGATGTGCCCTCTATACCCACATCTGCGCAATCTGCGCGTGATCAGCGCATTTGTGCTTAGCAAATTGAGTCCGCCCCATCCGTGACCCCGCTCGGGGAGAATGAGCCAATGGCCGACTCCACCCCGAGTGGGGAACGACCACGATACGGCCCCGGCTGCTGGCGTGGCTGCACACCTTCACCGGCCGGGCCGGCGACGGTACCCTGCCCCTGCTCCAGGCCACCGCCTCGGCCATGCTGGACCGGCTTACCGAGCGCTGGGCCGGAATCCGGATCCCGGATTACCCGTCCCTCGCGCGGGCCGGCTCGGCCCTGGCGCAGGTGCCCGGCGGGTGGCAGCCCCAGCCGTGACCGCCTGCGCCCGGCTACCAGGCGGCCGTGGCTAGCCCGCCGTGGCCAGGTGGAACCGCTGGCCGCCCACATCCACCTGCCCGTCGGCCACGAGCCAGGCCAGCGCCTCGTAGAGGGCCTCAAGCGAGCTGTACCGCGGCGCGTAGCCGAGTGTTTTGCTGGCCTTGCCAATGCTCGCCGCGATGCCGCGGAAGGTGTGCTCGCGGGTGGCCTCGGCGTGCTCGGGGCCGGCCTGGCGGCCGAACTCCGCCCAGTCCACGAACTCAAGTACCGGCTCGCGGCCGAACCAGGCCGCGACACCGGCCGCCAGGCCGCGCAGCGTCATGGCCTGCTCGGCCACCACGTGGAAGCTGGCCCCGGCCGCGTCCGGCCGGGACAGGGCCAGCTCGAATGCCTGCGCCACGTCGTCGGCGTGCACGTGGTTCAGCACGCCAAGGCCGTGATCGGGCAGCGCGAGCGGCTGGCCGGTGGCCAGCCTGGTCCAGACGGCCGGATCCAGGTTGCCCGCCGGGGTGATGACCGGCCAGCCCGGCCCACTGATGTGGCCCGGGTGCAGCACGATGGCGGGGACACCGCCCGCCCGCGTCTCGCGGTGCAGCAGCGCCTCGATCTCCGCCTTGCCGGTGCCGTAGTCGCCGTAGGCGGTCCGCGGCTCGTCCTCGGTGACCGGCACCCGAAGCGCCGGGCCGTGCACCCAGATCGTGCCGCAGTGCACGAGCAGCGGGCGGGACGGGCGCAGCGCGTCGACAAGCCGCTGGGCCGAGGCCGCGGTGAAGCAGATCAGGTCGATCACCACATCGGGCCGCAGCGCCGCCACCTGGGTACCGAAGGTTCCCTCGGCATCGGCCGCGTCCCGGTCCACCGTGATCGTGGTGACCGAGTCCCACTCCGGGCTCTGCAGGTAGGGGCCGCGGATGCCCCGGCTCATCGCGATCACCTCGTGACCGCCCCGCACCAGCCTGGGCACCAGGTAACTGCCGATATGCCCGGTAGCACCGATGATCACCACACGGCTCATCCCCGGCCTCCTTCCGGCACGTTCCACGGGGAGCGGCGAGCCACGCCATCCTCGCATGGCGGGCTGGCATCGCGGTCCGCGGCGCATCTGGCCTGCTCGGTCCCGGTCGGTCCCGGCCGGGCGGCTCTCGGGTCGTCCCTCCCCCGGGCGGTTCGTTAGCCTGCCCGCTGTGAAGAGGATCGCCCGGTTCTGGCGGCATCTGGTCATCGACCTGACGCCGCTGCGCAGATCCCGTGATCTGCGGCGCCTCACCGCCGGGCAGCTTTTCTCGGTGCTGGGGGCCCAGCTCACCACCGTCGCGGTGCCCTTTCAGGTCTATGAGCTGACGCATTCGTCGCTTGCCGTCGGGCTGGCCTCGCTCGCCCAACTGCTGCCGCTGATCGCCGGTGGCCTGTTCGGCGGATCGCTCGCCGACGCGGTCGACCGCCGCAAGCTGCTGCTGCTCACCCAGTTCCTGGCGGCCCTGTGCAGCGTCGGCCTGGCGGTCAACACCGACCTCGGCCCCGCGCTGTGGCCGCTTTTCGTCCTGCCCGCGGCGGCCGCCGGCTTCAGCGCCGCCACCGAGGCCGGGCTGTCCGCGATCCTGCCGAATCTGGTCGGCCGGTCCGATGTGACCTCCGCCAACGCCATGTTCCAGGCACTGTTCCAGCTCGGCCTGGTAGTGGGACCGGCCATCGCCGGCCTGCTGCTCGCCGGGGTAGGGGTCCGCTTCATCTACTGGATCGACGCGGCCTGCCTCGCCGCGGCCGTCGTGGCGGCGTTCCTGATGCGCCCGCAGCGCCCGCAGGGCACCAGCCATCCGCCCGGGCTGCGCTCGATCGCGGCCGGCTTCGGGTACCTGCGCGGCCGGCAGGTCCTCCAGGGCGCCTACCTGCTCGACATCAACGCGATGGTGTTCGGCATGCCGCGCGCGCTGTTCCCCGCGCTCGCCGCCACGGTGTTCGGCGGCGGGGCGCGGACACTCGGGCTGCTCTACGCCGCTCCTGGCGCGGGCGCCCTGCTCGGCGCGCTCACCACGGGCTGGGTCCGCCGGGTCCGCCGGCAGGGCCGCACGGTCATCGTCGCGGTCATCGTCTGGGGGGCGGCGATCGCCGGCTTCGGGCTGGTGCACTGGCTGCCCGCGGCGCTCGCGCTACTGGCCGTCGCCGGGCTCGCCGACGTCATCTCGGCGGTGTTCCGCAACACCATCATCCAGCTCTCCGTGCCCGACGCGCTGCGCGGGCGCCTGATGGGCGTGCAGATGGCGGTCGTCACCGGCGGGCCCCGGATTGGAGACGCGGAATCGGGGGCGGTGGCCGCCGCCTTCGGCACGAGCGCGTCCGTGGTCTCCGGCGGTCTGGCCTGCATCGCGGGTGCCCTGGTCCTGGCACGCCTGCTCCCCGCCTTCACCCACCAGAAGGCACCGGCCGCCCAGCCCCCGGCCGAGACCGCTCCGGCCGCCGATGCCGCGTCCTGAGCAGGAGTGAGCGGAGCGCAACGCCTGGCGAGCCTCGGCCGCGGCTGCGCCCGCGGGCTCAGCCTGGCTGGTCGCCGAGGAACGCGAGCGTGACGGCGGCGAACAGCGGCGAGCTGAAGAGGTTGTAGTGGGTCAGCCCGGGCAGGATCGCCAGCGCATGACCGCCCTTCGGCCGGCCGTCGCCCATCCAGCCGCCGTCTCTGTGCCCGCCGTCGAGCAGGCCGAAGACCTCGACGTAATGGCTGGGCGGCGCCATGTCCGCATCGGCGGCGACGATCAGCGTGGGCACCTGAAGGCCGCGGACCTCCTCGGTGAAGTCGAAGTCCTTGGCCATGCCCGCGCCCATCTTGTCCAGCAGCCGGGGGAAGTCCTCCGGGCGCGGCGCGACCCGCTGGTAGAGCTGGTACATCGGGGTGTCCTTCATGAACTCGGCCGCGGCCGCGCCGACCTGGCCCTGCTGGGCGAGCATGTCCGGATAGATGGCGTTGCGCCGGATGTTGGCCGAGGCGCTGACCAGCCGCCGGACCTTGTCCGGGTACTTGATCGCGGTCAGCAGCGCCACCCCGCCGCCGAGGGAGTAGCCGACCACGTCGGGCTTGTCCAGCCCGAGGTGGGTGATGAGCGCGGCGATGTCGTCGGCCATCAGCCGTACGTCGATCGGCCGGTCGATGTCGGCGGTCCGGCCGTGCCCCTGCATGTCCACGGCGATGACCTGGTGCCCCTCGGTCAGCGCGGGAAGGATCGGCCAGAACATCTCGCCGGAACCGAGCCCGCCGTGCAGCAGGATCAGCGGCCACCCCGCGCCGTGCGTCTCGTAATAGAGGTTGAGGCCATTGACCTCGGCGTACTGCCCGGCGCCCGGCGCGCCGGATGCCCAATCGGTGGCGGTCACGGTGCTGCTCCTCACGTCGTCGCTGACTCAGCTGGTGCCGGTACAGACCGTGCCCTGCCCCGGAACTCATCGGTGAGCCTGCTCCCCATGAGAACCTCGCTTCTTGGCCGTCAGCATTGTCGTCCCGCTACCCCTGCGGCGAAGGCCGGCCCGCCGCTGCCTATGCTGGCGCCGTGTATCTGGGCCTGGCCACCATCGTGGTGGACGACTACGACTCCGCCATCCGCTTCTTCGTGGATGCTCTGGACTTCGAGCTCGCCGAGGACTCCCCGGCCCTGACCAACGACGGGCGGCCCAAGCGGTGGGTAGTGGTCAAGCCACGGGGTGCCGTCACGGGCCTGCTGCTAGCTCAGGCCGATGGGGACGATCAGGCCGCCGCCGTCGGCAACCAAACAGCCGGCCGGGTGGGATTCTTTCTCCACGTCGAGGACTTCGGCGCCGCCTGCGCGCGGATGACCGCCGCGGGCGTGCAGTTCCTCACCGAGCCGCGCACCGAGCCGTACGGGCAGGTCGCTGTGTTCCGTGACATCGCGGGCAACAAGTGGGACCTGATCGGCCCGGTGCCCTAGCCGGGGGTGTCAGGCGCCGGACCTGGCCTCGGTCCGGGCGAGGAAGTCTTCGACCACCCGGAGGTAGGCCTCGCGTTCTTCGATGAAGGCCACGTGCGCGCTGTTCTCAAAGATCACCAGTTTGGCGTTGCGAAGGCCCTCGGCCAGGATGGCCAGATGCGCCGGGCGCGCCTCGTCGTAGCGGCCGCCGGTGACCAGCGCGGTGATGCCGATCTCGCCGAGCCGACCGGTCACGTCCCAGTCGCGCAGGCGGCCGGTGACCGGGCCGAACTCGCTCGGCCCCCACATCGTCTCGTAGACGTTGGCGCCCATGCCCGCGAAGGTCCGCTCCAGGCACGCGGGCCAGGGGTCCTGCCGGCACAGATGCCGCCGGTAGAACTGGGTGATCGCCCACTGGTACTCGGGGCAGGAGAAGTAGCCGCCCGCCTCGTGGCTGTCGAGCACGTCACGGACCGGCGCGTCGAGTCCGGCCCGAAGCTCCGCGCAGTCGGCGATCCAGCGCGAAACGCTGGGCGGCGAACTGCTGAGGATCAGGCTCTCCAGTTCGGGCTTGCGGTCGAGCGCGTACTGCAGGGCGAGCCAGCCGCCCCAGGAGTTGCCGAACAGGTGCACGCGCCCGAGCCCGAGCGCGGCCCGGACCACGGCCAGTTCCTCGACAAACCGGTCGGTGGTCCACAGCGAGTCGTCGGCCGGCCGGTCCGACCGGCCGCAGCCGAGCTGATCGTAGAAGATCACCGGCCTGCTGGCGGCGAGGTCCGCCAGTGGCTCCAGGTAGTCGTGCGGCATGCCCGGGCCGCCATGCAGGCAGAGCAGCGGGACACCGGGCCGGTCCGCCCCGACGACCTGGTACCAGACGTGGCCGCCCGGGACCGTGACGTACCCCTCCGCCGTTGCCAGATCGCTCCTGGACATCGCTGCTCCTTCTCCGAGGCGGGTCAGCCGGCCTGGTCCAGCCAGCCCGCGATGCTGCGGGCCAGGGTCGGCATCGGCAGCGAGCCGTGATCCAGGACGGCGCCGTGGAAGGCGGGCAGGGAGAACGCCGGGCCCAGGCGCTTGCGAGCCTCCTCGCGGATCCGGAGGATCTCCAGCTGTCCGGTGAGGTAGGCGAGAGCCTGGCCGGGCATCACCACGTACCGGTCGGTCTCGGCAGCCATGAACTCCCGCGGCATGGGGACGTGCGCCAGCAGGTAGCCGAGGGCCCGCTCGCGGCTCCAGCCGAAGGCGTGGATGCCGGTGTCCACGACCAGCCGGGCGGCGCGCATCAGCGACGTGCTGAACGAGCCGAGCAGGCCGCGGTCGTCGGCGTACAGCCCGGCCTCCTCGGCGAGTTGCTCGGCGTACAGGCCCCAGCCCTCGGAGAACACCGCGATGCTGCGCTGGCGCTGGAGATCAGGCAGGCCGGTGAGCAGCTGGAGGCGGGACAGTTGCAGGTGATGCCCGGGCACCGCCTCGTGAAAGGCCACCACGTCGGTGTCCCATCCGGTGCCCGCGGTGGGCCGCTTGGTGTTGAACCAGAACGTCCCCGGCCGCCCGCCGTCCAGGCGAGGCGGCGTGTAGTGCGGTGCCGCACCGCTCACGGCGACGACCTCCGGCATGGGCGTCACCTCGCACGGCGGTGGCAGCGGCTCAGGGAAGAACTCCGCCGCCCGCGCCTCGGCCCGCCGTACCGCGGCCACCGCCCGGCTGATGGACTCCTCCGGTGACACCTGCCCGGTCGAGTCCCGCAGCGCGGCGAAGACCTCGTCGAGCCCGGAAAGCCCGAGCCCGGCCCCTACCTCCAGGGCCCTGGCCTCCAGCGCCGCGACATGGTCCAGGCCGGTCTGATGCAGCTGTTGCGCAGACAACGGCAGGGTCGTGTAGATCCGGATGGCCCGCGCATAGTCCTCCTCGCCGCCGGGCAGATAGGCCAGTCCGGCCTGCTCGGCCGGCCGGGCCTGCGGCAGCAGCTCCTTGACGCATGCCACCCACCTGGCCAGCGCGGGGTGCACCACCTCCGCGGCGGCGGCCGCGCGCTGTTCCTCCCACGCGGCCGCCCCCTGCCATCCCTGCGGTGGCCGCGGGGAAAGCGCCGGGCTGGCCTCCGGAGCGGCGAGGACCCCCTCGGCCCAGCTGACGGCCTGTTCGGCCAGCGGGGCGACCGGCAGCCGTCCCTTGCGGGCCCCGGCCCGCAGCCGCTCGGTGAGCTGGTCAATCCAGCCGCCGCTGCGCCGCAGCCGGGTCACGTAGGCCTCGGCCGCGGCCTGATCGACCAGGACCGTCCGGGCCGTCACCCCCAGGAAGGCCGCCGGGCCCGAGTACTGCATCGCGGTGACCGTGTACTCCTCGCCCGCCAGATCGATGCCGTCCTGCTCCTGGGCGGCCGCCGCCCTGGCACAGTCGAGCGTGACCGCGTCCGCCTGCGTCAGCTGCCCGCGCGCGATCACGTCGGCCTCGGCGAGGAACCGCCCGGCCTCGGCGCGCCAGGCTTGCTGGCCCTCCTCGCTGTCATCAGGGACCAGATCGTCATACCCGGGGATGCCGTACATCGTGGCGCTGAACGGGTTCTCTTCCAGCCAGCGGCGGTGCAGCCGGTCGGCCAGGTCACGTGCTGAGCTCATGCAACCTTCCGCAAAATCGGTCATGGTTCTGCTGCCGGATTCCAATGTCCTGCCCTGCTGAAGCCTATGGCCCGGCCGCTTCGCACCCACCACCGGCCGCGCTCCGGCAGTGATCGACATGGCGTAGCGGCAGTTGCCTCTTGCGTAGTTCCGGCCCGCCGACCCCGGCCTGTGGTGCACGCTGGTTGGTCAACAGCACCCAGCGTGTGATTGCCCCCGCGATCCTGCCGCCCTGAACCCGCTCAGGATCCACACGCAGCTGGCAGCGGCGCCACCGGGTCAGCATCGGGTGAGGGCTGAGCGCGTTCCCCGCGCCTGACCGAAGGTCGATCGTGTCCCACGCGCACGCGCGGCACCGGAAGTCATCACGATCCACGCCTGACCGCCCTGACGTGGCTGTCCAACGATCCACGCCTGACCGCCCTGACGTGGCTGTCCGGCACCGGAGGTCCGCACCGCGTGCGCGGAACAAGGCCGCCCGGGTCACGATCGCGGCCGTTGCGGGCTCGGCTCTCATGGTCTCCGCCTGGCTCGGAACGGTCCGCTGGCTGACGGACCACCATTCCGCCGGCGCACTGAACCAGGCCGACGTGCTCGGCCTGCCGTCGGGAGGGGCCAACCAGGACCAGACCGGTAAGCGCCCGGTCTCGCCAGAGGCCCATGGCACCCAGCGCCTGGCCACGCCGCGTGCGCACGTCACCCTGCAGCCAAAGATCGTCAGCGTCGCGGTCAGCCGGCCGCGGCGGCCCTCCTACGTCAACCCGCTCCGCAGCGTCAGCGGCCTGGTCCCCGAGCGCATCGACGAGGGCGTCGACTTCGGCGGCTCGGGACCGGTCTATGCCCTCGGCGACGCCATCGTGACCAACGCGGGCGAGAACGCCGGATGGCCCGGCGGCGGGTGGATCACCTACCAGCTCACCGACGGCCCGGCCCAGGGGCTGATGGTCTACCTGGCCGAGGACGTCACACCGACCGTGCAGGTCGGCCAGCATGTGACACCCTCGACCGTGATCGCCAACATGTTCAACGGCGGCGACGGCATCGAGACCGGCTGGGCGCAGCCGACCGGCGTGTCCGCGGAATCGGAGCTTGCCGAAGCCGGCGGCATCGGCGGCGGCGGCCCGTTCCCGACCATGATCGGGAACAACTTCGACCAGCTGCTGGTGGTGCTGGGCGTACCGGCCGCGCCTAACGCTGGCGAAACCGCATACGGGACTCTTCCGGCCAACTACCCGGCCGTCTGGAAATAGCCTTCGGGCCCATCCGCTGGCAACGGCGAGATGCGAGGGAGAAGCCCGCCCTTTGTGTGGCGAGCCCGGGTTCCGTGCCAGCGGGCTTGCTGCCAGCATGAGGCTGTGTCTCGCAAACCACAGCCATACCAGCATGGCGAGCTGCTCGTCGTGATCGACTGCGCGGACCTGGCCCGCTCAGCGGACTTCTGGGCACAGCTGCTCGGCTATGTCCCTGATGGCCCGGCCGTGGGTCCCTACCAGGGCCTGATCCCGGCGGACGGCCAGGGCGTGCAGATCTTGCTCCAGCGGGTGCCTGAGCGCAAGCACGGCAAAAACCGCCTTCACCTCGACCTGCGCACACCCGACTTCGACGCCGAGGTCAGGCGCGCGATGGGTATCGGCGCCAGCCTGCTCACCAGCGAGCCGCTCGAGGAATACGGATGGCGCTGGCACATCCTCGCCGACCCCGACGGCAATGAGTTCTGCGTCATCCAGCCGCCGGACTCGGACGAACCGGCCGGTGCTGGGCCGGCCTAGGGGTGCGTGGCTCTCGTTCACTCACGGCGCAGGACTGCGGCTGGGCGGAGGCGGGCGGCGCTGCTGCCCGGCCCGGCGGCGATGAGGTTGGCGATCAGCAGCATGACCGGGATCGCGAGCAAGACAGCCAGCACTGGAATCGTGGCCCCGCCGCTGACCCCCAGCGATTTGGCGAATGCCTCCCACGACCATCGCCCCGCCAGCAGGCCAAGCGGCAGCCCAAAGACCAGGGCCACCGCGGCCAGCGCGCTAGCCTGCCAGCCCACGACGCCGAGCACCTGGCGGCGGGTCATGCCCAGGGTTTTGAGCATGGCCAGGTCGCGGCGCCGGCGCCGGACGCTGCTGAGCAGCACATGGGTGAGCGCGCCGACCGCCAGCAGGGCAAGAATGGCGCTGAGGACGAGTGGGGTGTCACGAACCCCGGCGTAGTCGCGGATGTCTCGTGGCCGCTGGTCGGTGATCAGGGAAGCGCAGCTGTTACAGCCTGCCTTGGCGAGCGCACTCTCCAGCCGGGCGTCCGCCGCCGACAGCCGTGTGCCCGGTGCATACCGCACAAGGATGAAGCTGTAGCAGGTGAGCGCACCGCGACGGCATCCAGCGGGCGCGAAGGGAGGCGCGTACGCAGCCGATAGCAGCGAGGCAGGCACTTCCGCGCCGTGCCCAAGGTCGGTTGCCGAGTCACCGCCCTCGCTGAAGGACGCGAACACCGGCTCTCCGACGATCCTGAGCCGCACAACGCGCCCGTGGACGGTGACGGGTACCCGGTCGCCGACCCGCAGATGCAACGCCCGCATAGTCCGCTCGCCGAGGGCGATCTCGCCGGGACTGCCCGCCGGCCTGCCCGACCGCATGGTGAGAAACCCGCTGCCGCGCACCGGGTCAAGGCCGATAGCCGAAACGGCCTGGCCCGCCACGGTGACCTGTCCGTACACACCCAGGGCATAGGCACGCACCTGGGGCTGGCTCGCCATCACCCTTGTCATCAGCCCCCGGGGAGCCGCCGGGACGGTGAAGTCCACCTCCTGGGCCCAATCCTGCCCGTACCGGTGCGGGCTGGTGGTCAAGCCGACGAAGCTCGTGCCGAAGACCAAGGCGGCGACGACAGCCACGACGGCCGCGGTTGTGGCGGCAAGGGCACTGCGCACGGGCACCGCGGTGCGCCCGCGGCCTGGCTCAAACGCCATCTGTACCCCGATGCCGCCCGTCGTGGATCCGGTCACGCTCAGTGATCTGCTCAAGGACCAGGCGCGGGCGGTGGCGGGCGGCTCGGCCACGCCAAGCGGGCTGCCAGCCCTGGCTGCCGCCCGCCAGGCCACCGGCATCACCAGGGCAAGCGGCAGCAGCGCGATGGCCACCATGCCCCCGCCCAAGATGGCGAGATTGACCTCGACTCCGGGGGTGGGCTCGGCGAGGTTAGCGGGCCCGAGCGGCATCAGCGGAGAGGCGGCGATGGCGACTGCCACTGCGATGAATGCGCCGCCGGTGGTTGCAACGCCTGCCCGGGCCAGGCTCAAGGTCGCGAGCGTACCCCGGGTCATCCCAAGCGCGCGCAGGACCGGGTAGTCCGCTGAGTCCATGACCAGTTGGCGGGTCAGCAGCTGGCCGACAACGGCCAGCCCGATGACGCCCGCTAGCGCGGCGAATGCGACCAGGGTGATGACGTCCGGGGTGATGGCGCGCTCGGTCACGGCGACCTGATCTGAGTTGCTGCGTACGCCAAGCCGCCCGTGGGTGTCCGGGTAGTGCTTGGCAAGCGCGAGCGCGGCATGGACGAAAGACGCCTTGCTGGCGCCCGGCCGCAGGCGCACCCCCGCATAATCGCCGCCGTAGAACGGCTTGACGGCCGCCTCGTTCGAGAAGGCGGGGGTGAGCAGGACCTGCGGCAGGGCGGTGGCAGTGTTGGCGGGCACGATCTGGTCGTCGAAGCGGACGATCGCCGATACCCGCAACGCCAGCCGGACCGCGTGCGCCGTGTCCGGCCTGGTTGTGTAGTGCGGGATCCCGAGCAGATGCAAGATGCTGCCCGGCCGCAGGTGTTCCCTGGCTGCCAGCTGCGGGTCGACCATGACGGCATCCGGATCGGCCGGGTTGAAGAACCGGCCGGCGATAACCTTGACCCGGTCAGCCGTCACCCCCAACGAGCCATTGAGACTGCCGACGGCATTGACGTTCAGGTCCGGCGGGCCGTGTGGGACCGGGATCGCCGTGCCGAACAGCGCTGCCGTGGACATGGACGCGACCTGTGGCAGCCGGGCGAGCGCCTGGTAGAAGCCGGTACGGCCGGTGCCATTTGCGGTAAGCCCCTGGTCGCCTGGGACGACAGTCAGGTCGGCGGCACTGGCCCAGGCAAGCAGCCGGGGATAGGCAGTGTCCGTGCGGCGTGCGCCAGCGGCGGCCGCGAGCACGACGCCACCGATCAGGCCGAGCAGCAGCGCCAGCCCGAGCATTGACCGCCAGAGGCGCGACAGATCGGCGCGGAGGGCGAGCCGGACAGATGACATGGATCTCATTCAGCGACAGCCACGACCGTCACGCCAAGGGTGCCAGCCTCCCCTACAGGGGTGGTGTTGCCTGGGGGCTGACCGGTGCGGCCACGCCAGCCCATGT
>Ga0318494_10000752_pt1 | contig 11935 bp, 11 predicted proteins | sample GRESIP108b1f24_FD_203293 | JGI IMG/M metagenome (GOLD analysis project Ga0318494, IMG submission 203293) | Tropical soil microbial communities from Luquillo Experimental Forest, Puerto Rico - GRE.SIPMG.108b1f24 | ecosystem: Environmental > Terrestrial > Soil > Tropical forest > Bulk soil... | reverse complement strand
ACAAGATGATCGGCAGCGATCGCGCCGCCGGCGAGTTCGTCGAGAAGATCGCCGGGGCCGCCGAGACGCGGATGCGGCGCGACTACACCCAGCTCCTCGAGCGGAAGCTCCACGACGACCCGAACGCTGCGCGCGTCGAGCCGTGGGACTCCGCGTACCTCCAGGAGCGGGTGAAGGCGGAGCAGTACGGGTTCGACTCGCAGTCGGTGCGCCCGTACTTCGAGTACGGCCGGGTGAAGCAGGGCGTGCTGGACGTCACGGGGCGCCTGTTCGGGATCGCGTACCGCCCCGTCCCCGACGCGCCGGTGTGGCACCCGGAGGTGGAGGCGTACGACGTCGTCGAGGGCGAGGAGCTCCTCGGCCGCGTCTACCTCGACATGCACCCGCGCGAGGGGAAGTACAAGCACTACGCCCAGTTCACGCTCGCGTCGGGGCAGCGAGACGTCCGGCTGCCCGAGGGCGTCCTCGTCTGCAACTTCCCGCGCCCCGCCGCCGACGCGCCCGCGCTCATGGAGCACGGCGACGTGAAGACGTTCTTCCACGAGTTCGGGCACCTGCTGCACCACGTGCTCGGCGGCCGGACGCGCTGGGCCGGCCAGTCCGGCGTCGCGACCGAGTGGGACTTCGTCGAGGCGCCCTCCCAGATGCTCGAGGAGTGGGTCTGGGATCCCGACGTCCTCCGCACCTTCGCGCGCCACGTGGAGACCGGCGAGGCGCTGCCCGCCGAGATCGTCCTCCGGATGAAGGCCGCCGACGAGTACGGCAAGGGGCTGATGGTCCGCCAGCAGATGTTCTACGCGGCGACGAGCCTCGAGCTGCACCGCCGCGACCCCGGCGCGCTCGACACGACCGCGCTCGTCGCCGAGCTGCAGGAGCGCTACACGCCGTTCCGCCACGTGGAGGGGACCTTCTTCCACGAGTCGTTCGGGCACCTCGACGGCTACTCGGCGATTTACTATACGTACATGTGGAGCCTCGTCATCGCGAAGGACCTCTTCGGCCCGTTCCGCGACGCCGGGCTCATGAACCCCCGCCCCGCGCGCCGCTACCGGAGGGCGATCCTCGAGGCGGCCGGCACGAAGCCGGCGGCCGACCTGGTGAAGGACTTCCTCGGGCGGACGCACGCCTTCGACGCGTTCGAGCAGTGGCTCAATGCGTAGCCCCGCGCTGCGCCTGTTCATGCGTGGGGTGCCCCGCCGGATCGGGATCGAGCGCACGGTCGTCTCCGCAGCGCTCGCCGCGGCGCCGGCGCTCGCGCTCGCGCACGGCGAGGAGATCGTCTTCCTCCCGCTCGGGAACGTCGCCGCCGTGCTGTCGGTGATCGTGATCGCGCTGTTCGTGGGCGTCGGCTGGAACACGCGGCTGCTCGCGATCGTGATCGCTGGGGCCGCGACCGTGCCGCCGTATTTCGTGACCTACCAGTACGCGCCGCACTGGCTCGCCTACAGCGAGCTGGCCCTGTTCTCGATTGGGTTCGTCCCGCCCGTCGCGGCGTCGGCGGCGTTCCTGGCGGCGTCGCGACGTCGAGCGAGGCGCAGGGCGCGCTCGGCGCAGCCGCGACGCTGAAGCGGATGCGCGTGCGCCGCCCGCGTCACGCCAGCGGCCGCACCCCGCGGACGAACGCAGCGACGCAACGGACCGCGATCCGCCCGTCCGCGCGCTCGATCGGCTCGAACCCGCGCGCCCTCCCGGCGATCACGCGCCGGCGCACGTCCTCCTTCGCGCGCGCGGGCGTGCCCCGGTCGAACCACTCGTCGAAGTCGAGCTCGAGCGGCGCCTCGACGAGGTCGATCCGCTCGAGGCCGGCGCGCGCGAAGACGTCCACGAGCTCGCCCGGGGTGAGGTTCCGCGTGTGCGTGACGTCGCGGGCGCGCTCGATCTCCTGCATCCAGCGCGCCGCGTCCGGATCGGGATCGGTCGTGCCGTCGAGCGCGACGACGACGCCGCCCGGCCGGACGCGCTCCGCCTGGGCGCGCACGAAGCCGAGCGGGTCGGTGACGTGATGGACGACGAAGCGCGACACGGCGGCGTCGAACGGCCCCTCCGCGAGCGCGACGACCGATCCCACGTCGAACCGCCCGCGCTCCGCGAAGCGGGCGCAGCGCTCCCGGGCGCGCCGGATCATCTCCGGCGACAGGTCGACGCCGCGAACCGCGTGCCCCGCGGCGAGGAACGCCTCCGCGACGAGCCCCGGCCCGCAGCCCGCGTCGAGCACGCTCGCGCCCGCCGGCAGCGCCGCGAACGCGACGAGCCGCGCGAGGAGCGCAGGGTCGGACTGCACCGGGGCGCGCTCGAACCGCTCGGCCTGGCCGTCGAAGGCGCGGGAGAGGGCGCGGTCGTGGTCGGTCATGGGACGGACTTAGCGCGTCTACCCCGAGCGCACCAGCTCGCGCCGAGTTACCCTGTCTCCCGTGCGCCGCACCCTGAGTGCCGTCCCCACCATGCTCCGCGTCGGCTTCGCCGAGGCGGTCGCCTACCGCGCCGAGCTGCTCGTCTGGCTCCTCTCCACGACGATGCCGCTCGTCATGCTCGCCCTGATGACCGCGGTGGCGCGCGAGGCTCCGATCGGGCGGTTCGGGCAGGCGGACTTCACGGCCTACTACCTCGCGGCGCTCGTCGTCCGGCTCAACACGGGCGCCTGGGTGATCTGGGAGGTGAACTTCGAGATCCGGCAGGGGACGCTCGCCTTCCGGCTGCTCCGCCCGATCCACCCGCTCGTCGCCTACGCCTGCGAGAACGTCGGCGCGATGCCGCTCCGGATGCTCGTCTCCGTCCCCGTCGCGGCGGTCGCGTTCGCGGTCGTCGGGCCAGGCCGCTTCACGCACGACCCGCTCCTCCTCGCGCTCTTCCCGCTCACGGTCGCGGGCGCGTGGCTCATCACCTTCCTCGCGATGTCGGTGATCGGCTCGCTCGCGTTCCGGCTCGAGCAGTCGGGGTCGCTCTTCGAGGTCTGGCTCGGGCTCTTCGGCGTGTTCTCGGGCTACCTCATCCCGCTCGAGCTCTTCCCGCGCTGGCTCGAGGTCACCGCGCGCGCCCTGCCGTTCCGCTACATGCTCGCGTTCCCCGTCGAGCTGATCGTCGGGCTCATGCCGCGCGCCGAGGCCCTCCGCGAGCTCGCCATCCAGTGGGCGTTCATCGCCGTCCTCGCCGCCGCGGCCCGCGTCACCTGGCGCTCGGGGCTGCGGCGCTTCGCGGCCTACGGGGGTTAGCGTGGTCCGATACCTCCGCCTCCTCGGGATCCAGCTCCGCGCCTCGACGGCGGTCGCGATGCAGTACCGCGTCGACTTCCTCGTCCAGGGCGCGCTCGCCCTCTTCTGGTCGACCTGGTCGCTCGTGCCGATCGCCGTGGTCTACGGGCGGCGGAGCTCCATCGCGGGCTGGTCGTTCGAGGAGTCGCTCGTCGTGGTCGGCTGGTTCTTGGTGATGAAGTCGATCCTCGAGGGGGCGGTGAACCCGTCGCTCACCAATGTCGTCGAGCACATCCGGAAGGGCACGCTGGACTTCGTCCTCCTCAAGCCGGCCGACGCGCAGTTCCTGGTCTCGACCACGAAGTTCGCGCCGTGGCGGATCGCGGACGCGATCGCCGGCGTCGTCATCTTCGTCATCGCCTTCCACCGGCTGGGCCGCGCGCCGTCGCCCGGCGCGGTCGGCGCGGCGGCGCTGCTCCTCGGCTGCGCGGCGCTCACCCTCTACTCGCTCTGGATCCTGGTCATCTCGGCGGCGTTCTTCGTCGTGAAGATCGACAACCTCTCGTTCCTCTTCGTCTCGATCTTCGACGCCGCGCGCTGGCCGGTCGACGTGTTCCGCGGCATGCTCCGCGCGTTCTTCACCGTGGTCGTGCCGCTCGCGGTCATGACGACCTTCCCCGCGCGGGCGCTGCTCGGCACGCTCTCGCCGCTCCACGCCCTGCTCGCGCTGTGCGGGGCCGTCGCCTTCGCCCTCTTCGCCCGCCTCGTCTGGTCCCGCTCGATCGGCCATTACACCTCGGCGAGCTCGTGAGGCGCCGCGCGGAGCACGTTTCCGGCTAGATTCCCCCGGGCACCATGCTCCGGCTCACCTTCCTAGGGACCTCGGCCGCGCAGCCGACCATCCACCGGAACCTCACCTCGCTCGCGGTGCGGCGCGAGCGCGAGCTCTTCCTGGTCGACTGCGGGGAGGGGACGCAGCGCCAGATGATCCGGTTCGGCACCGGCTTCGACGTGGACGCGATCTTCTTCACCCACTTCCACGCGGACCACTACCTGGGAGCGATCGGATTCCTCCGCACGCTCTCGATGCAGGGGCGCAGCGCCCCGCTCGACCTGTACGGCCCGCGGCCGGCGCGGCGCCTCCTGGACGTGATGCTCTTCACCGGGGCCGAGCGGATGGCCTACGACGTCCGGATCCACGAGGTCGTCCCCGGTGACGCCGTGCGTCGCGACGGGTGCACGCTGCGGGCGTACCGGAGCGATCACCGCATCGCGTCGGTGGGATGGGTCCTCGAGGAGGACGATCGTCCGGGGCTGTTCCACCCGGAGCGGGCAGCCGCCGCCGGCGTGCCGAAGGGGCCGCTGTTCGGGCAGCTGCAGCGCGGTGAGCCGGTGGCGCTCGAGGACGGGCGGGTCGTCCGCCCGGACGAGGTCGTCGAGCCGCGGCGGCGCGGGCGCAAGCTGGTGTTCACCGGCGACACCCGGCCGTGCGCCAGCACGGTCGCCGCGGCGCGCGGCGCCGATGTGCTCGTGCACGACTGCACGTTCGGGGACTCCGAGCAGGATCGGGCGGAGGAGACGCTCCACTCGACCGCGCGGGAAGCGGGGCGTGTCGCGCGCGAGGCCGACGTCGGGCGACTCGTCCTCACGCACCTCTCGACGCGCTACGACCGGGAGTGGGCCCCGCTGATCGAGCAGGCGCGCGCGGAGTGGGCCGGCCCGCTCGACGTCGCGTCGGACGGGATGGTGCTCGAGGTTCCGCTCCCGCCTTGAGGGAAGGGCGGCCCCGGCGTGACGCGCCTCCACGCGGGCGGTGCGCGCGGCGTGTATCCCCGGCATCGGCTGACGCATCAGCACGGAGGGGAGGAGGCCCGTCGTGACCACCCATCGGTACCTCGTGATCGGAGGAGGACTCACGGCCCACGCGGCCGCGACCGCGATCCGCGAGCTCGACGCGGGCGGCTCGCTCGCGATGATCGCGGCCGAGCCGGAGCCACCCTACGCGCGGCCGCCGCTCACGAAGGGGCTCTGGAAGGGGAAGCCCGAGGACAGCGTGTTCTACCCGCCCGTGCCCGGGCTGGTCCTCCTCGCCGGCCGTCGCGCGGTCGCGCTCGACACGCGCGCCCGCACGGTGCGCGACGGCGCCGGGGGGGAGCACCGGTACGAGCGGCTCCTCCTCGCGACCGGGGCGACGCCGCGACGCCTCCCGTTCGGCGGCGACCGCGTCGTCTACTTCCGCACCATCGACGACTATCGCCGGGTCCGCGCCGTGGCGGGCGAGCGGATCGTCGTGATCGGCGCCGGATTCATCGGCTCCGAGATCGCCGCGGCGCTCGCCTCGAACGGCAAGCGCGTGACGATGGTCTTTCCCGAGGAGGCGATCGGATCGCGGGCGTACCCCCGCGACCTCGCCGCGTACGTCACCCGCTACTACGAGGAGCGCGGGGTCGTGGTGCGCCGCGGCGAGGGCGTCGCCGCGATCGAGGGGCGCGGCGACGAGACGGTCGTGCGCACGACGGGCGGGGCGGAGGTCCCGTGCGACGCCGTGATCGCCGGGCTCGGCGTTCGCCCCGACACCGCGCTCGCCGAGGCGGCGGGGATCCGCTGCGACGACGGCATCCTCGTGGACGAACGGCTCGAGACGAGCGCGCCCGACGTCTACGCGGCCGGCGACGTCGCGCGCTTCCCGTCGGAGGCGCTCGGCGAGCTCATCCGCGTCGAGCACGAGGACGCGGCCCTCACGATGGGGCGGACCGCGGGCCAGGTGATGGCGGGCGCGGACGTCCGCTACCGTCACCTGCCGTTCTTCTACTCGGACCTCTTCGACCTCGGATACGAGGCGGTCGGGCGGCTCGATCCGCGCCTCGAGGTGGTGGAGACGTGGAAGAAGCCGTTCCACGAGGGCGTCGTGTACTACCTCGACCGCGGCCGCGTCCGCGGCGTGCTGCTCTGGGGCGTGTTCGGCCAGGTGGACGCGGCGCGGGAGCTCATCGAGCGCGGGTCGGCCATCGCGCCGGAGGCGCTCCAGGGCGCGATCGGGGGTTGAGGGCGCGACGCTCGACCCGAGGGACGTCGCCACGACGGCCTCGCTCCGCGCCCCGGGGCGCGTTACAACCGTCGGCCCCGTGGCGCGCTCCGTCTCCGACGACCTCTCCCGCTGGATCCCCCGCCTGCTCGCGGTGTGGCGTGCCTCGCGCCGCGGCGCGCGCGGCCCGGGAGCCCGCGGCACCCCGTTCCGCGCGCCGCGCGCCTCGCCCGACCGGCTCCTGCCGGACGAGCTGCGCGAGGTCGGCGCCGCGGTCGCCCGGCTGTCGAAGGGGCTCACGCGCGAGCGCGAGCTCGCCGGCGCGCGCTACATGGACGAGGAGCGGCTCCTCGGCGCGTACCTCCTGTTCTACTGGCCGGTCTCGTACCTCCAGGCGCGCGGCGTCCTCTCGGAGCTGCCGCGCCGGCCGCGCTCGGTCCTCGACCTCGGCAGCGGCCCGGCGCCGCTCGCCTTCGCCGCGCTCGATCACGGCGCCGCCGAGGTCGTCGCGGCCGACCGCTCCGCCCGCGCGCTCGCCGCGGCGCGCGAGCTCGCGCGCGAGGCCGGCGAGCCGCTCGCCACGCGCGAGTGGAATCCGTCGCGCGGCGCCCAGCGCGGGCCCGAGCCGAAGGGGGCCCTCGCAGCGCTCGCGGGCGGCCGCCGCTTCGACCTCGTCACGCTCGGTCACGTGCTGAACGAGCTCTTCGCCGGCGAGGACGCCGACCTCCGCCGCGCAGCCCTCCTCGAGGAGGCGCTCGGCCTCGTCGCGCCGGGCGGATCGCTCGTCGTCATCGAGCCCGCGCTCCGCGACACCTCCCGCGCCCTCCTCCGCGTGCGGGACCTGTTGGTCGCGCGCGGGTACGCCGTCCGCGCCCCGTGCCTGTTCCGCGGCGGGTGCCCCGCGCTGCTCCGCGAGAGCGACTGGTGCCACGCGGAGCGCCCCGTCGAGCCGCCCTCGCTCGTCGCCCAGATCGGCAAGGTCGCCGGGCTTCGCAAGGAGGCGGTGAAGATGAGCTACCTCGTCCTCGCGCCGAAGGGCGAGGGCTGGGCCGAGCCGCCCGCGGGACGCGTGTTCCGGATCGTGTCGGAGCCGCTCCCGTCGAAGGGCCGGCTCCGGTACATGGCCTGCGGTCCGGAGGGGCGGATGGGGCTCTCGCTCCAGGAGAAGCACGTCGGCGGCGCGAACCGGCCGTTCGCGACGCTGCTGCGCGGCGACGTCGTCGAGGTCTCCTCGGTCGAGCCGAAGGGCGACGGGCTCGCGCTCGGCGAGGCGTCTGAGGTGAGGGTGATCGCGGCGGCGGGGCGGCCGGTGCAAGCTCCCCCGAGCCCGAGCCCGACCGCCACCCCGACCGGGAGCCCAGAGTGATCGCCGCGGGGATGTCCTGCCGCCCGCCCGCGGTTTCAGCAGTCAGCCTTCAGCCATCAGCTAAAGACTGACGGCTGACGACTGTAGACTGACGGCTGCTCCGCCATAATGGGAACGAACGGCCAGCCGGCCCGCCGCCCGCCGAAAGGATTCCGTCCGTGCTGAAGCTGTTCAGGGGAAGCGCCACGCCGAAGCAGCCCGAGCCGCCCGCCGCCGCACCATCCGGCGCGCCCGGGGCGGAGGGCCACGCGACCGGTTGCCTCGTCTGCGGGAAGCCGCTCGCCTACCTCGCCGCCTCGGAGCCGATGGCCTGCGCGCTCTGCGGGAAGTCGTGCGTCTCGGCAGCGCGCTGCACGGCCGGCCACTTCGTCTGCGACGCCTGCCACGCCACGCCGGCGAAGGAGCTCATCGAGAAGGTCTGTGCCGCGACGGACGAGAAGGATCCGATCGCGATCGCGCTCCGGATCCTCGCTCACCCCGCGGTGAAGCTGCACGGCCCCGAGCACCACTTCCTCGTCCCGGCCGTCCTCGTCGCCGCCTACTCGAACGCGAAGGGGGAGGGGGCGAAGCGGGCCGAGCGGGTCGCCGAGGCGCGCAAGCGCTCCGAGCCGATCCTCGGCGGGTTCTGCGGTCTCCAGGGCGCGTGCGGCGCCGCCATCGGCACCGGCACCTTCGTCGCCATCGTCACCTCCTCGTCGCCGCTCAAGGGGAAGGAGCGAGGCCTCGCGAACCGGATGACCGCGCGCGCGCTCACGGTCGTCGCCTCGACGGACGCCGCCCGCTGCTGCAAGCGCGACTCGATGCTCTCGATCCTCGCCGCGGTGAAGTTCGCGAACGAGCACCTCGGGGCGCGCATGACCTCCCACGGCGCCGCGTGCGCCTGGAGCGGCGTGAACCAAGAGTGCGCGGGCGGGGCCTGCCCGTTCAACCGCTGACCCCGCGCAGGCGCTCCCGCGCTCAGCCGCCGGCGGAGAGCTTGGGCGGAAGCGCGTCGAGATCCAGCACGGCGCCCTGCGAGACGATCACCGCTCGCTGCATCGCGTTCCGGAGCTCGCGGACGTTGCCCGGCCAGGCGTAGGCGAGCAGCGCGCGCTCCGCGCGGGCGGTCAGCGCGGGAGGCAGCTCGTCGCCCAGGGTGAACGCGACGACGAAGCGGCGGGCGAGCGGGAGGATGTCCTCTCGCCGCTCGCGCAGCGACGGCACGCGGATCTCGATCACGGCGAGGCGCGCGAGGAGCTCCTCGCTGAACTGGCCCGCGCGCGCCGCGCCCTCGAGATCGCGCGCGGACGTCGCGACCACGCGCACGCCGGCGCCGGCGGAGCGGGTCGGCTCGATCAACGACGCGACGGGGCCCTGCCACGGCTTCGGGAGGCCGCCGACCTCCTCGAGCAGCACCGTGCCACCCGCCGCGCCGGCGAGCGCCGCGTGGAGGGCGCGCGCGGTCGCGAGCCCCTCTCCCTCGAGCGCCCGGCAATCCACGCGCACGAGCGGCCCCGCGCGCCGGGGCGACGCGCCGTGCAGCGCCCGCGCGAGCACGCTCTTGCCCGAGCCGCTCTCGCCCCGGAACAGCACGGGGACGTCGTGCGCCGCCACCGTCGCAACGATCGCGACGACGGTCCGCATCGCCGGTGAGCTCGCCTCGAGCGGGACGCCAGCCGAGCTGAGGTCCGGAGTGAGCATGCGTCCACCCCATGCGCGAGCCGGGGCCCTGCCGAGCACGACCGGCGCCACGCGGGCTACGGGCGCTCTCGGAGCACGGCCTGTGCCACCTGTAGCGCGGCGCTCGTGGTCCGAGCATGGAGGCGGCGCGCGCCGCGGAGTGCCCGGAGCGGTGCCGCGCGGAGGCGCTCGCTCGCGTCCTCGCCGGCTCGCGTCGCGATCGCAAAGTGCAGGGCCGTCCCCCGGGTGCGCCTTGCGCAATGCAACGGGCCCGGGCGCGCTCCACCGCGCCGCCTCGGGATTTCCGTGGCACCCGCCGTGCAGTGCAGCGTGACCCATGGACGTCGTGTTCGTCGTCGCCACCATCGCCTTCTTCGCCGTGAGCCTCGCGTACGTGCGCGGGTGCGATCGGCTGTGAGCACCCAATGAGCTTCGAGTACGCCGTCGGGATCGTGCTTTCCGTGCTCCTCTCCGGGTACCTGGGCTACGCCCTGATCCGGCCGGAGAAGTTCTGAGGGGTTCGTCATGACCGTCAACGGATGGATCCAGATCGGGCTCTTCGCCCTGATCATCCTGGCCCTCACGAAGCCGCTCGGCAGCTACATGCACCGCGTCTTCGAGGGCGACCGGCAGCCGCTGCCGCGCGTGCTCGGCCCGCTCGAGCGGTTCCTCTACGGACTGTGCGGGGTCGACCCGAGGAAGGAGCAGCGCTGGACGGGCTACGCCGCGTCGATGCTCCTCTTCAGCGTCCTCGGCGTCCTCGTCACGTACGGCATCGAGCGGCTGCAGCACGTGCTGCCCTTCAACCCGCAGCACCTCGGCCCCGTGCCGCCCGATCTCGCGTTCAACACCGCCGTCAGCTTCACGACCAACACCAACTGGCAGAACTACGGCGGCGAGTCCACGATGAGCTATCTCACGCAGATGGCCGGGCTCGCGTGGCACAACTTCACGTCCGCCGCCGTCGGCATCGGGATCGCGCTCGCCCTCGCGCGCGGCCTCACGCGCCAGCCCGGCCCTACGGGCCCGAAGACGCTCGGGAGCTTCTGGGTCGATCTGATCCGCTCGATCGTCTACGTGCTCCTGCCGATCTCGATCGTCGGGACGCTCGTGCTCGTGTGGCAGGGCGTGCCGCAGACGCTGTCCGCCTACCGCGAGGTCACCACGCTCGAGGGGCTGAAGCAGATGGTCACGCTCGGCCCGGTCGCCTCCCAGGAGGTGATCAAGGAGCTCGGCACGAACGGTGGCGGCTTCTTCAACGCGAACAGCGCCCACCCGTTCGAGAACCCGACGCCGCTCACCAACCTCATCGAGATGGTCCTCATCTTCTGCATCCCGGCGGCGCTCACGTACACGTACGGGAAGATGGCGCGCGACACGCGCCAGGGCTGGGCGATCTTCGCGGCGATGGCGGTGCTGTTCCTCGCGGGCGTCGGGGTCGCCTATCACGCGGAGTCCGGCAAGAACCCCGCGCTGGCGACGCTCGCCGTCGACCACCGCCCCGGCAACATGGAGGGGAAGGAGGTCCGCTTCGGGGTCGCGAACAGCGCCCTCTGGGCCACGGTCACGACCGACACGTCGTGCGGCGCGGTGAACTCGATGCACGACAGCTTCACGCCGCTCGGCGGGCTCGTGCCACTCGTGAACATCCAGCTCGGCGAGGTGATCTTCGGCGGCGTCGGCTCGGGCCTCTACGGGATGCTCGTGATGGTGCTGCTGACGGTGTTCATCGCCGGGCTCATGGTGGGCCGGACGCCGGAGTACCTGGGGAAGAAGATCGAGGCCAAGGAGATGAAGCTCGCGATGCTCTACGTGCTCGTCTTCCCGATCATCATCCTCGTCCTCTCCGCGTGGGCGGCGGTCGCGCCCTACGGGACGTCGGCGCTCGCGAACGCCGGCCCGCACGGCCTCTCCGAGATCCTCTACGCCTACTCGAGCCAGGCCGGGAACAACGGCTCCGCGTTCGCGGGCCTGTCCGGGAACACCAAGTTCTGGAACGTGACCGGCGGCGTCGACATGCTCGTCGGCCGCTTCCTCATGATCGTCCCGGCCATCGCCATCGCCGGCTCGATGATCGGGAAGAAGACCGTCCCCGCGGGCCCGGGCACCTTCCCCACGACCGGCCCGACCTTCACGGTCCTGCTCATCTCCGTGATCCTCATCGTCGGCGCGCTGACCTTCTTCCCCGCGCTGTCGCTCGGCCCGGTGCTCGAGCACTTCGCCGCCGCGGCCGGAAAGGTGTTCTAGCCATGGCCCCCTCGACCAAGGCGAAGCAGCTCTCCCTGCTCGACCCGACCATCGTCCGCCAGGCGGCGGTGGAGAGCCTGAAGAAGCTCGCCCCGCGCCACGTGGCGAAGAACCCTGTCATGTTCGTCGTCGAGGTCGGCAGCCTCCTCACGACGATCCTCTGGCTCCGCGACCGGATCCTGCACCCCGCCGGCGCGGCGCCGGGCTGGTTCACGCTCGCGGTCAGCGTCTGGCTCTGGTTCACGGTCGTCTTCGCGAACTTCGCGGAGGCGGTCGCGGAGGGGCGGGGCAAGGCCCAGGCCGACACGCTGCGGCGCATGCGCCGGGAGGTCCGGGCGCGCAAGCTCGTCCAGGGTCGCGAGGTGATCGTCGACGCCTCCGCGCTCCGGAAGGGCGACGTGGTCGTGGTCGAGGCCGGCCAGATGATCCCCGGCGACGGCGAGATCACCG
>Ga0318494_10000751_pt1 | contig 11937 bp, 13 predicted proteins | sample GRESIP108b1f24_FD_203293 | JGI IMG/M metagenome (GOLD analysis project Ga0318494, IMG submission 203293) | Tropical soil microbial communities from Luquillo Experimental Forest, Puerto Rico - GRE.SIPMG.108b1f24 | ecosystem: Environmental > Terrestrial > Soil > Tropical forest > Bulk soil... | reverse complement strand
TGCTCGGTCCAGTAGTCCGCCGAGGTGCTCAGCTGGGGCGTGTGCGACGACGCCAGCCCGAGCGTGAGCTCAGCCATGGTCAGGCATGCTCTCTCCTCGGATCCGCCGGGAGCAACACTACGCGCACCAGGCCCCGAATCCGTGTCGGACCTTCGGGGCGTACGCTGAGTGCGGAGGATCCCTATGACCGAGAGCGACTTCCCTGATCCGCAGAGCGGGTTCGTGGTCACTCACTTCCTGGTGGTCTCCGATCAGGACCGGTCCCGTGAGTTCTACCGTTCGGTGTTCGGCGCGAAGGTCGTGCTGGAGCGCGACCCGGTCATCATGCGGATGGCCAACAGCTGGCTCATCCTCAACGCAGGCGGCGGCCCGACCGATGACAAGCCCACGGTGACACTGGCGCCGCCCTCCGATCCGGACCGGGCCAGCGCGTTCCTCAACCTCAGGGTCGCGGACATCGCCTCGGCCTACGCGCAGTGGTCGGCGCGCGGCGCCGAGTTCCTGACCGAGCCCAAGGACCACGGCCGGGAGATCCGCGCGTACATCCGCGACCCGGACGGCCATCTGATCGAGGTCGGCCAGACGACGGCCAGGCCGGGCTAAAGTCAGCCGTCCGCAGCCGGGAGTTGCGTAAGTTGACGGTATGACCAGCGACCCAGGCACGCCTCCCGGCCACCCCGATGACCTTGCCACGGCCCTGCACGCGGCAGGCCCGGACCCCGCGCACGCGGAGCACCTCCGCCTCTTCGGCCGCTTCATCGGGGCCTGGGATGTCGAATGGCAAGGGACGGACCGCAACGGGACGCCCGCGACCATGACCGGCGAGCTGCACTTCGGGTGGGTCCTGGGTGGCCGCGCGATCCAGGACGTATGGAAGGTGCCGGCGTCCGGGACGCCCGCGGCCACCCTGCGGCCGTTCCACGGGACGACCCTGCGCTTCTACGACCCGTCCATCGCGGCGTGGCGGTCGACCTGGATCGACCCTCTCAACGGGCGGGTCCGCCGGTTCATCGGCCGTCCCGACGGCGCCGGCATCGTCCTGGACGGGATCGGCGACGATCCGGCCGAGCGCTGGTGCTTCCGCGACATCACGGCGGACAGTTTCCGCTGGACCGGCGAGGTGTCCGACGACGGCCGCCGGACGTGGCGCCTCGACGAGCAGATGTTCCTCCGCCGGCGGCCGCGGCCGGGCGCGTGATCAGCTATCAGCCCCAGGCCGGGGCCTGGCCACCCTGGCCGGGCGCGCCCGGGTAGTACTCCGCCTTCCACGTGGTGGCGCCCGGCGCCGTGTCCGTGTCGTCCTTCTTCAGCACGGTCATCCAGACCTTGGCGGCCGATATGACGATCGTGATCTCTTCCTCCGGCTTGAACTCCTGCGGCGGGGTGACGTACACGGTCACGTTGGCCACGTTGTCGTCGTTGACGGAGTCGACCGTCTGCGTGTCGAAGATGTTCACCATGGCTCCGCTGTTCTGGGTGGCGTAGCCGGTGATGGTGACGGATTCGTCCTTCTCGAAGCCGGTGAGCAGCACGCTGAGCGCGAGCTTCACGCCACCGGTGCCGTTCGGCTGCTGCTCGATCTTGTCGACATGGGGGAGAACCATGGCTGGGTCCTTTCGAGCGGGCGTCGTCCGCTGCGGATGGCGGACTTATAACAGGAGGGGCCCATCGGGCTTCCAGATACCACCAGGCCAGATTCTGTTGGCCCCGTTCACGCGGGCGAACAGCGGGACAGGTACCGCAGCGCCTCCCGCGCTCCCGGCAGGTTGCCCTTGTGCTGGTAGAGGTCGAGAGCCTGGACGACGGCGGCGTGCGCCTCGGGGATGCGGCCGGCCGCGATGAGGACGTGAGCGAGATCGAGCAGGGTGTCGGCGTGGTCGCTGAGCAGGTCGGTCTGCGCCGCGAGCGCCACCGCCGAGCGGGCGAGCTCGGATGCCTCGCGAGGTCGGCCGCGGTCGGCGAGGATCCTGGCCGACAGCCCACGGCCGGCGGCCTGAGCGGACAGGTCCTCGTCCGCGGCGGCTTCCCGGCTTATCGCGAGCAGGCGGAGGGCTTCGTCGTACCGGCCCTGGCCTTGTGCCGCGATGGCCCGGGCCAGTTTCGCCGCGGTGGTGGCCAGGTAGCGCCGCTCCCCCATCTGGTCGAGGAAATCGTATTCGCGGCGAAGGTGCGTCTCGGCGGTCACGGGATCACCGGCGAGCATGGCGACGAGCGCGGCAAGCTGGGTGATAATCGCGGTCATCGTGGGGCCGAGGGCGTTCAGCGTGCTCTGCGATCGGCTCAGCGCGGCGTGCGCCGCGGCCATGTCGTCCTGCATCGCGTACAGGCCCGCCGTGTAGCGAAGGATGACGGCCCGGCCGAAGGGCTGGTTGCCGATCTCGTCGAGGTAGTCCTCACATCGCCGGATCCCCTCGGGGGCCGGCGTCGGGCCCCAGAGCGCGGCCGAGGCGAGCCAGCTGAGGATCTCGGCCAGTTCCCTCCGGTCGTTCACGCGGCGCGCGTAATCGGCCGCGCGCTCCCAGGCGCCTTCGGCGGCGGCGGATCTCGCGTGGTTCCAGTGCAGCGCGGCCTCTAGCTGCAGTATCTGGCAGATGCCCAGTTCGTCCTGGCTCCGCTCGAACTCGCGGCGCAGCTCGGGCAGCGCGCGGGTGATCTCCGTTTCCGCGTCGTGCGGATCCAGCTTGAGGCCCAGCAGCAGCGCCTGCACCCGCGCGTGCGCGTGCTGGCCTTCGTCTCCGGCAGCGGCCGCGATGCGCTGGGCCTGGTCGAGGGTGCCCTTGGCCTTCTCGAGCTGTCCGGCCTCCGCCAGCGCCGCCCCCAGGCTGGTATAGAGCCGCCCGAGAGCCGGGTCGTCGCCGGGGAGCAGCGCCGCCGCGCGTTCCAGCAGGTTCACGGCCGCGAGGTCGTCGCCGCGGTCGTGTGCGGCGCGCCCGGCGGCCTCGAGGTGCCCGGCCGCCCGCACCGACAGCTCGGCCGACGGCGCTTCGGCGGGCCACAGCTCATCGCCATAACGCACGGCCTGCTCGAGGTGATAGCCGACGATCTCCGCGAGGCCGGGGACGCGCTCCGCGACACCGTACTCGAGCCAGTCGGCGAAGCGCCGGTGCAGCTCGGCGCGCAGCGACTTGGGGATCGCGCGGTAAGCCGCCTCCTGGATGAGGATGTGGCGAAAGCTGTACTGCTCAGCGGGGCTCCGGCCGGGCGGCCCCTCTTGCACCAGGCCTTTGGCGATGAGGGTCTGCAGGTTCCGGCCGAGCGGGTCACGCGCCTCGGGCGGGAGCAGCTCCCGGACCGGCTGCAGGCCGAACTCCTTGCCGACGATGGCCGCCCGGGCCAGGACGCTGCCGGCCCCCGGCCCGAGGCGCTGCAGGCGCGCCGCCAGCAGCGCCTGGATCGTGGGCGGCAGCGCGAGGCGGTCGCTCCCGGCCTGCTCGCTGAGGGAGACGGCCAGCTGCTCGAGGTAGAGCGGGTTGCCGGCCGCGGTGTCCATGAGCCGGGCCCGGGTGGACGGCGCTAGGCGCTGGTCGGCGGTCAGCGCGTCCAGGAGCGAGGCGGCCGGCTCCTCGTCGAGCGGCGGGAGCTCGATGGATACCGCCCGGTCCGCCTCGGCCGCCCAGGCGGGGCGCTGTTCCAGCAGTTCGGGGCGGGCTAGGCAGACCAGTGCGATCGGCGATTGCCCTGGCTCAAGGGCCAGGGATTCCACCAGGTCGAGGAAGGTCGGCTCGGCCCAGTGCAGGTCCTCGAGGACGACCAGCAACGGCCGGGACCTGGCCAGCACCTCCAGGAAGCGGCGGGCTGCCCAGAAGATCTCGGCCGCGTCGGACCGGCCGTGGTTACCCGGGCCGAGAGCACGGTACAGCCGCTCGGCCACGCCCGCCGCGTCCGCGTCACTACCGAGCACGGCCTTGATCCTCTCCGGCGAGTCGTGGCCGCCCGCCGCCTGGTGCACCAGTTCGCGCAGCGGCCAGAACGTGATGCCCTCACCGTACGGGAGGCAGCGGCCGGTCAGGACGTTCGCCTCGCGGCCGAGACGCTCCGCGCTCTCCTGGACGAGCCGTGTCTTCCCCTGTCCCGCCTCGCCGATCACCGAGACGGTCATCGTCACCCGCTCGCGGGTGGCCCGGGCGTACGCCGCCTGGAGGAAGCGCATTTCCTCGTCGCGGTTCACCAGGGGCGCATCGAGGCGGACGGCCAGCGGGCGCGCGCCAGCGTGCGCGGACCGCAGCAGGAACCGGTCGGGACCGGCGCTGTCGGTTTCGAGCGCGGCCGCGGCGAGCTGCTGGGTCTGCCGGCTGATGAGGATCTGGCCGGGCCCGGCGGCCTCCGCCAGCGTCACGGCGCGCGCCCCGACGTCTCCCGCGAATCCGAGCGGACCCGGGCCTCCCACCAGCGCCTCGCCGGTCGCGAGGCCGAAGCGGCACACCAGGCTCGCGCTCTGGCGGTGCCGCAGGGTGTCGGCTTCGGCGGCGAGCGCGTCCCGCGTGGCCAGGCTCGCCCGCGCCGCCCGCAACGCGTCGTCTTCATGCAGGCTGGCCACGCCGAACACGCCCATCATGCGCTCGCTGTCCCTGCTGGCCAGCTTGCCGCCGTACCGCTCGAGCACCGCGGTCAGGCTCGCGGTGAGGTGCTCGTTCACGACTTCGTGCGCCTCCGGGTCCAGCGCCAGGCCGGAGCCGGACGCCATCTGCAGCGCGACGCAGAGCACGGTCACCGGCCGGCGCGTGAGCGGGGCCCCGGCGGCGCCTGGCCCGGGTGCCGGCGCCCCGCCGGGGGCCGACCCGAAGGAAAGAGCCGCGTCCTGGCGCAGGATCGCCGCCTCGAGCTCGCCCAGCTCCGGGGACGGTTCCAGGCCCAGCTCCTCGGCCAGCGTGCTGCGGAAGTCACGGTAGACCTCCAGCGCGTCGGCCTGCCGCCCGCTCCGGTACAGCGAGAGCATGAGCTGGCCGCGCAGGCGCTCGCGCAGCGGATGCTCGCTGACCAGCCCGCGCAGCTCGGCGGCGAGTTCGCTGGCCGAGCCACGAGCGAGACGTGCCTCGGCGCGTTCCTCCAGGCAGGTCAGGTACAGCTCCTCCAGCCTGGTGATCTCGGCCTGCGCGAAGGGCTCATAGCGGAAATCGGCCAGCGGCGGACCGCGCCACAGCGACAACGCCTGGTCCAGTGTCCCGGCCGCCTCCGCCGCGTTCCCGGCCACCACGGCATCACGGCCTTCGGCGATCAGCTGCTCGAACTGCCGGACATCCAGCTCCGCCGGGAAGATCCGTAGCGAGTAGCCCGGCGCCGTGGTGATGAGCCGGCCCGGCGGAAGCACCCGGCGCAGCCGTGAGATCGCCGCCTGGAGGGCGTTGGCCGCGCTGGGCGGGGCGTCCTCGCCCCAGAGGTCGACCAGGAGCTGCTCGCTCGGCACGACCTCGCTGGCGTGCAGCACCAGGTCGGCGAGCACGGCCCGCTGCCGTACGCCGCCGATCGTGATCCGCCGACCGGTGTCCTCGACCTGGAACGGACCGAGGAGCCGCACCTGCATCCTCCGCCCTCCCCAGAGGTGTCAGCGGACTGTCAGCACCCAGCCCTCATTGTCGAACCATGCAGCAAGCAAGGCAATCACAGACAGCCACCGCACCCGCGCTCGCCCCCGACCCGGCCGACCTGGTTGACCGGATCCGGGCCGGGGACGAGTCGGCCTGGCGCGACCTTAGCGATCAGTACGAGCCGCTGCTACGGTGGCTGGCCCGTCAGCACGGGCTGTCGGCCGAAGACGCGGCCGATGTCATCCAGCTCACCTGGCTGCGCTGCCTCGAACACATCGACCAGCTGGCCCACAAGGACCGACTCGGCAGCTGGCTGGCCACGATCTGCCGCCGGGAGTGCATGCGGCTGGCCACCAACGGACGCCGGGAGATTCCGCACAGCGAGCCGGACATGGCACCGCTGATGGCCGACCAGGGCCAGGAGTGGGACCCGTGCGCCGAGGTGCTGCGCGGTGACGAGCGCCGGCGGCTCTACGGCGCGATCATGGCCCTGCCCGAGCGGCAGCGGATGGTGGTCGTCGAGGTGCTGCAGCGTGAGGACCGGAGCTACCTCGACCTCTCCCATCGCCTCGGCCTCCCGGTGGGCAGCATAGGACCGACCCGGCAGCGGGCCTTCACCCGGCTTCGGCGCGATCCCCGGCTCGCCGACCTGTCGTCCGGGACCGGCGACCATGAGCTCCTGAGCGCGTGACCTCCGCCGGGCCCGCCCGGCCCTCACCTTGACTTTGCATGGCAAAGTGAGCTAGCTTTGCAACACAAAGCTAGCGAAGGAGCTGGGATGAACCGGGGAGTCGCCATGCAGGACAGCGCAGACGAGGGAACGGGCATGGACGTCCAGGACGCGGCGGCCATCATGCAGCAGGCCCGTGAGCGGGCCGAGCATGAACTGCGCGTCAGCTACCGGCTGCTGTTCGCCACCTACGGGCTGCTGTACCTCATCGGTTACGGCACGGTTTGGCTGTCGGTGCGCGGGCAGCACCCGTATCACGGGCCGGGCAGCACGGCACTGGTGGTGCTGACCCTGCTCGCCGCGGCGGCCGTGGTCGTCACGGTGGTGGTCGTGGGCCGGGCGTTCAGTGGCGTGGGCGGCTGGTCCGCGCGGCAGCGGCGCGTCGCCCTGCTGTCCTTCGTGACCGCGATCGTGGGGGTGTACCTGCTGGAGGACGCGCTCTTCCGGGCCGGCGCCAGCTGGTCGGTGATCGGCGTGTACGGGGCGGCCGCACCCATGCTGGTCACCGGGATGGCCTACGCCTTCAGCTCCGCCTTCGTGGCGAACTGGTCGGTGTTCGGCCTGGGCATCTGGCTGATCATCGTGGCGGCCACCAGCGCGTTTGCCGGCCCGGTCGGGGTATGGGCTGTGGGCGCGCTGGCCGCGGGCCTGGCGTTCCTGCTGGTGGCGGCCGTCCGGCCGGGACTGCGCCGTTCATGAGCCAGGGCGAACTCGACCCGGTCATCCACGTGCCCGCGCGGCTGCGCATCATGGTCAGCCTGGCCACCCTGCCGGAGGGCGACGACCTGTCCTTCACCAGGCTGCAGGACCTGATCGGACTGACGCCGGGCAACCTGATCACGCACCTGCGCAAGCTGGAGGACGCCGGGTACGTGCGGACCGAGAAGTCTGGCAGCGGCGTCACCGCGCGGACCGGCGTATCGCTCACCCGCGAGGGCCGGGCCGCGCTGGACCGCTACACCGCGGTGCTGCGGCAACTGCTGGACACCGTCGAGCCGGTGTCGCCGCGGCCGGCCAGCGGCTGACTGCGGTCACAGCAGCACCAGGCGGTGCCGCACCGATCCGTATCCGTCGCCGGCCGCCTCGACCAGCAGGCCCAGCGCCCGGGTGGCCGCCTCGCGGTCGACGGGCGCCAGGTGGCCCAGGATCCGTGACAGCTCATCGCGCCGCCACTGGAGCACCCGCGCCACCAGATCCTCCCCGGAGGGCGTGAGTGCGAGCGTCACGACGCCCCGGTGGCGGGGATCACGGCCGCGCGTGACGTGCCCGGAGTTGACCAGCCGGTCCGCGAGCCTGGTCACCGTCGACGCCTCCAGGCCCAGCGCCCGGGCGACGCGCCCGGACCGGGCGCGCCCGAGGTCGGCGAGCACCGCGAGCACCCGGAACTGCGGCAGCGACACCTCCCCGCCCAGCACGTCCAGGCTCCGCAGGGCCACCCCGGCCAGAACCCTGGTGGCCGCCTGCAGCGTCTCCACCATGGCCGCATCGGGCCCGGCCGGCGCATCCCCGGTTGCTGGCTTTGCCATAGGCAACTATTGTAGTTAGCAAGACTTGCCAAGCCTAGAAGTGCCGCTAGGTCCCAGGCAGGGCGCAGTCCCCGGCATCGGCCGCCGCGGTGACGTGCCCGGGTCGCGGAGGCGTAGCGGGATGAAGCGGTTCAGGTACCGGGCCCTGGTCGAATTCGACCAGGGCGCGTCGGGCGGTCCCGGCAGGCAGTACCCCAGCGGAACGCGCGCCCTCATGGTGCACGCCCGGCGCATCGGCGAGCCGTCGGGGCACAAGTACTTCCCGGCCACGATCGTGCTGGACGGCCAGCCGCCGCCCGGTGAGCACGTCGTGGTCCCGATTACCGTGACCGACGACGACGCGCCGTCCTACTTCGCCCCGGGCCAGCCGTTCACGATCTGGGGCGATACCGCCGGCCGCGGCATCATCTCCCGCCGCCTGCTCGCCGACCCGGATCCCGGCTAGCCCGGCGGCGAGCGGGCGGGATTACGACCGGTCCTGGCGGGCCAGGCGCGGCTCGCCGCTGACCGTCTCCGCCGGCGTCGTCGCGCGGCCCACGATGAGCGGGCTCACGAAGGACGGGGCCTTCGGCAGCGTGCCGCGGCCATGCAGGCTCATGGCGCCTCGATTCGTCGTCCTCCGGTTTCTCGCGAAGGTAACGACACAGTCCGCTCGGCCACATGAGGCAGTTGCCCCATCTTCGCGGTTCCGGCCGGGCCGGCCGGCCTCGGAGTTGCGCGCGGCGAGGACAGCGAGATGCTGGTGGAGTCGGGAGGGCAGCATGTCGTTCGTCATCACCACGGCAGACCGTGCGTCGTTCGGGCGGTGCCGTCGGCAGTGGGATTTCGGCGCGGGGACGCGCCAGAATCTCCAGGCGCGGCAGCCGCCTGCGGCTGCGGACCTGGACCGGGCGCTGCGCGATGCGCTGGCCGTCTACTACTACCCGGGGATGTGGGACTGGGATCGCGGCGTGCGGCTCCCCCTGGTGATCCAGGGGCTGGAGCGAGCCCTGGCCCGGCAGCGGGAGCGCTGCGGCGATGCCGCGGACGCCGGCCGCTGGCACGAGCCGCTCGAAGCAGGCCGGGAGCTGCTGGCCCGGTACTTCGAGTGGGCGCCCACGGTGGACCGGTTCGCGCCGGTGCTGGCCGAGGCGGCCTACGAGGTGACGGTGCTCGACCCCGAGCGGTCCTCGGCTGGCCTGGTCACCGCGGCCGGTGAGGCCGTCCGGTACCGCGGTCGCGTCGACCTGATGGCGGTCGATCGTCACGATGCCTACTGGATAGTGCGGCATCGCCTGGTGGACGGAAACTGGGCGCCCACCGAGCAGCTTGTCGCCGACGAGGAGGCCCTCACGGCGTGCTGGGCCTGGGAGCAGTTCTACCTCGGGATGGCCATCACCGGGACCGTCTGGAACGAGATGCGCCGCCCGTCGCCGTCATCCCCGCCGCCCGCCCGGCCGCGGCCGGCCCCGCGGCGCTGGCTCCGGCTGCGGGCCCGCCCGGCCGGCCCGCAGCCCGTCGTGCGCGAGCACGAGCCGAGCGGCGGAGGCCGGTCGATTCCTCAGCACCGGCGCATGTACGCCCAGGCCAGGCGCCCGCGCTGGGTCGATCCGGTCGAGCAGCACGTCACCGGCGAGTTCCGGCGCACCTGGGTGCGCCGCAGCCCGGCCGACGTCGCGCAGGCCGGACGTCAGCTCGGCGCTGACGTGGCCGAGATGACCAGGCGGAACCCCAGCATCGCTCCCAATCCTTCCGACCAGCACTGCCCGGTCTGCCCGTACCTCGATCCCTGCCTGACCCTGTCCGCCGGAAAGGACGCCGGCCCGGTCCTGTCGTCGGGTTACCGCAAGCGGCCGCCCGAAAGCCTGCAAGAAGGGCGCCTGGGCGGCGGCGCCTGGAGCACGGGCCGTGGTGCCGCCCCTCCCAGGTTCCGCCGCGGCCAGGGTCTCTAGCCGGCGGTGCCGCCCCCCGGCGCCGTGCTCAGCGCCAGTTCCGCGATCTTCTGGGCGATGGCGGGTGCCTGGTCCTCCTGCGGGAAGTGCTTGCCGGGCACGACGTGCAGGCGGGGCAGGCCCGCGGCGGCCCGTGCCTTCTCGCCGTAGACGGCCAGCGTCATCGTCGGGTCGTCGGCGGCCCAGACGCCCTGCACCGGGTAGCGGACGTTGCGCACGGCGGCGCGGTAGCGGGCCTGCTTGCCGGGCGTGCGCTCGCTGCTGCGCATGACCCGCAGGAAGGCGCGTCCCCGGTCGGATCCCTTGATGAGCGTGAGGTAGGCGTCGAGTTCGGCCCGGGACACCGCGGCCGGGTCGCCGATGCCCTGCAACCGCATCAGGAAGCGGAAGGCCGGCGGGTTCAGGGATCTCATCCACGCCTCGCCGATGCCGCGGTGGCGGAACGGTTCCATGGTCCAGGGTGACTTGAAGTCGGTCACGTCGACGGTGGTGTTGAGCATGGTCAGCGAGGCGACCCGGCCGGGCACCGCGGCCGCGAGCTCGAAGCCGACCGGGCCGCCGATGTCGTGCACAACCAGGTGGAAGCCGGCCAGGCCGAGTTCGTCCACGGCGGCCAGGCAGAACTTCCCCAGGCCGGTCCAGCTGTAGTCGTAGCCGGGCGGGCGCTCGGCCAGGCCGAAGCCCGGCAGGTCGAACGCCACGCCGCGCAGCCCGCGGGCGGCCAGTTCGGCCAGCACCTTCCGGTACAGGAACGAGGTGCCGATCATGCCGTGCAGGCACAGCACCGCGGGCCCGGTGCCCTGCTCGCGCACGAAGCTGCGCACTCCGGCGGCTTCGAAGTAACGCCCGGCCCGCCGGTGGGCGTCGAGAACCTCCGCCCGGCGGCCCGGGCGGGCAGACCCGGCGGCGTCGTGGTCGCGGGCAGCGTGCTGAAGCTTGGACATGGGGTTACCTTCCTGCCGTTCGCGTCGGGGGTTCCGGCTACGGCAACGGGGGAGGGACGGCCGTTTTTCCGGTGACCGGCCCGCCGTCGCGGGCGGTCAAGTCCCTGGCACCGTCGGTCAAACGGCGGCGGCCGACGGCGGCCGGGCCGGCCGCGCCGGGGCCGGTAAGGTGAACCGGGGTGATCGGCGTGGACCTGGCCTTCGCTACCGGCCAGGTGGACCCGCCCGACCGGCTGGCCGCCTGGCGCGAGCTCGTGAACCGCGTATTCCTGCCGCTGGCCATCACCCCCCTGGCCGGCCCGGACCGCACTGATGCGTTCGAGGCCTCGGTGACCGGCCGCGGCCTGGGCGGAATGCAGGTCTGGCTGATCGAGGCCAGCCCGATGTCGGCCGTGCGGGCCCGGCCGCACATCGAGGCGTCGGGCGACGATTACCTGCTCGCCCTGCACGTCCAGGGAACCGCGCACGGTACCCAGGACGGCCGTGAGGTGGCCCTCGGGCCGGGCGACTTCGCACTGTTCGACAGCGGCCGCCCCTATGCGATCTCGTTCACCGGCCCCGGCGTCTTCCGGCACGTGGTCTTCCAGGTGCCCCGGGCCAGCCTCGAGGCCCGCGGTGCCACCGGCGCCGTGACGGCGCGGCGCGTCCCCGCGGCCAGCCGCGCCGGTCAGCTTGTCTCCCCGTACCTGCGGACGCTGGCGCGGCCCGCGCACCCGGGCCGACCCCTGGAGGAGGCCTTCATCGACGCCGGGCTCGACCTCGCGGTCGGCGCGCTGCGGGCCGTGGCCGGATACGCCGCCCCGCGCCGCGGCTCGCCGGCCCGCGAGCTCAGGGAATACGCCCTCGCGCACCTGGGCGACCCGGGGCTCTCGCCCGGGGCCGTCGCGCTGGCGTGCTACGTCTCGGTCCGCCAGCTGCACCGGGTGTTCGCCCGCGAAGGCCTCACCTTCGGCGAGTGGCTCCGGGAGCAAAGGCTGCGCCGGTGCCGGGACGATCTCGTCGACCCCGGGCTGAGCCATCTCACCACCGCCGAAATCGCCGCCCGCTGGGGATTCCGCAGCGCGGCGCACTTCACCCGGGCCTTCCGGGCCCGGTACGGGGTCACGCCCGCCAGCCGCCGCGCCCCGCGCTCGTCCTGAGGCACGCCGGACTCGCCCCGCCGCGACCGATGAATAGCGTGTTGCGGCGCCGTCCTATCCCGTGAGGACACATCAACGGCCAGGAGCCCGCGACCCGGGAGGGAAGCCATGCATCCAGTGATCGTCCATGCGGTCGCCACCG
>Ga0318494_10000746_pt1 | contig 11952 bp, 9 predicted proteins | sample GRESIP108b1f24_FD_203293 | JGI IMG/M metagenome (GOLD analysis project Ga0318494, IMG submission 203293) | Tropical soil microbial communities from Luquillo Experimental Forest, Puerto Rico - GRE.SIPMG.108b1f24 | ecosystem: Environmental > Terrestrial > Soil > Tropical forest > Bulk soil... | reverse complement strand
CGCGGCAAGCGGCTGGTCGCGCTGGACCTCGGCTCGATGGTGGCCGGGGCCAAGTACCGCGGTGAGTTCGAGGAGCGGCTCAAGGCCGTGCTGGACGAGATCAGGCAGAGCGAAGGCCAGGTCATCACCTTCATCGACGAGCTGCACACGGTGGTCGGTGCGGGCGCGGCCGAGGGCGCCATGGACGCGGGCAACATGCTCAAGCCGATGCTGGCCCGCGGCGAACTGCGCATGGTCGGCGCCACCACGCTGGACGAGTACCGGGAGCGGATCGAGAAGGACCCGGCGTTCGAGCGCAGGTTCCAGCAGGTGCTGGTGGGCGAGCCGTCGGTCGAGGACACGATCGCGATCCTGCGCGGGCTCAAGGGCCGCTACGAGGGGCACCACCAGGTGCAGATCGCGGACGCGGCGCTGGTCGCGGCGGCCGCGCTGTCCGACCGGTACATCACCGCGCGGTTCCTCCCGGACAAGGCCATCGACCTGGTCGACGAGGCCGCGTCCCGGCTGCGGATGGAGATCGACTCGCAGCCGGTCGAGATCGACGAGCTGCGGCGCGCCGTGGACCGGCTGACGATGGAGGAGCTCGCGCTGGCCAACCAGGAGGACGCGGCCAGCAAGGAGCGGCTGGAGCGGATCCGCGCCACCAAGGCCGACCGGCAGGAGCAGCTGAACGCGCTGGTCGCCCGGTGGGAGCAGGAGAAGGGCGGCCTGAACAAGGTCGGCGAGCTGAAGAAGCGGCTGGACGACCTGGAGGGCCAGATCGAGCGCGCCCAGCGTGATGGCGACTGGGAAACCGCGTCGCGGCTCGAGTACGGCGAGAAGCCCGAGGTCGAGAAGCAGCTGGCCGAGGCGAGCAACGCCGCCCGTTCGGCCACCGCGCCGATGGTGAAGGAGGAGGTCGGCCCGGACGACGTGGCCGACGTGGTGTCCTCCTGGACCGGCATCCCGGCCGGGCGGCTGCTCGAGGGCGAGACGGCCAAGCTGCTCCGGATGGAAGAGGAGATCGGCCGGCGGGTGATCGGGCAGACGCGGGCCGTGCAGGCGGTGTCCGACGCGGTGCGGCGCGCCCGCGCGGGCGTGTCCGACCCGGACCGGCCCACCGGCTCGTTCCTGTTCCTCGGGCCGACCGGCGTGGGCAAGACCGAGCTGGCCAAGGCGCTGGCCGAGTTCCTGTTCGACGACGAGCGGGCCATGATCCGGATCGACATGAGCGAGTACAGCGAGAAGCACTCGGTCGCCCGGCTGATGGGCGCCCCGCCCGGCTACGTGGGTTACGAGGAGGGCGGCCAGCTCACCGAGGCGGTCCGGCGCCGGCCCTACACCGTCGTCCTGCTGGACGAGGTGGAGAAGGCGCACCCGGAGATCTTCGACGTCCTGCTCCAGGTGCTCGACGACGGGCGGCTGACCGACGGCCAGGGCCGCACGGTGGACTTCAGGAACGCCATCCTGGTGCTGACCTCGAACCTGGGGTCGCAGTTCATCGCGGACCCGGCGTTCGGCGACGAGGCGGCCAAGCGGGACGCGGTGCTGAACGCGGTGCGCACCGCGTTCAAGCCCGAGTTCCTGAACCGGCTCGACGACGTGATCGTCTTCGACGCGCTGTCCACCAGCGAGCTCACCCAGATCGTGGACCTGCAGGTCGACCGGCTGGCCGCGCGGCTGGCCGGGCGCCGGCTGACCCTGACGGTCACCCCGGCGGCCCGGGAGTGGCTGGCGCTGACCGGCTTCGACCCGGTGTACGGGGCGCGGCCGCTGCGCCGCCTGGTGCAGGCCGCGGTGGGCGACCAGCTCGCCAAGTCGCTGCTGGCCGGGGAGATCCTGGACGGCGACGAGGTGGTGGTCGACGTGGACGAGGGCCGGGACGCGCTGAGCGTCGAGCGGGCCGAGAAGGTCGCCGGCTGATTTACCGAGGGCCGGTCTCGCTTGCGGGTTACATTCCCGCGGCGGGGCCGGCCTCGCCGTCGTCCAGCAGCTTGTCGTAGTCATCCTCGGGCAGGCCCAGGTCGAGCCGGAGCCGGTAGCGCAACCGGAGCAGCAGCTGGAGCTCGTTGCGGTCCTCGCCGCTGCTCAGGCTGGCCTCGACGCCGGCCGTGGCCCAGTCGAGCGCGGCCTGCAGGTCGCCCTGTTCGGTGAGGAGTTCGGCCACGAGGTCGCAGGTCCTTGGCTTGGTCAGGGCGTCCGACTCGCGCAGCTCGCGGAGCAGGGCATCGGCGTCTTCGTTGCGGCCGAGGACGAACATCGCGCGGGCCAGCGAGACCTGCGGGTCGTCAAAGGTCGGCCCGGCGTCGGCGATGGCCTTCTGGAACTGCTCGACGGCCTCCGTGGGGTCGTCGGCGAGCATCCACTGCTCGCCCGCCCGCATGTGCGCCTCGGCCCGGGACATGCTGCCGGCCGTGGCCTGGACCGCCAGCCGGCTCATCCGGACCGCGGCCCGCTTGTGGTTGCCAGTCCGCGCCGCGTTGACCTCGAGAGCGTCAAACAATTCCCCAGACAACGCAACCACGTTGTTCACCCTACCCACCGCTGCCGTGGACAATCCGGGCGTCTTTCCTTTTGGCCCGGCTTACCGGCGGGTCCGCTCGAGCGCGTCCCAGAACCCACGGCGCAGCGCGTGCCGGACCTCGTCGTGCAGCAGGAAATCGATCGGCAGCGCCGAACCCTGCAGCAGCCGGGCCTCCAGGTCCGACGGCATGCGCGGCTTGCGGGCCAGCACCGCCTCCAGCCACAGCGCCGGGGCGTCCCTGGCCACCGAGCCGCCGAACTCCTGGCCCTCCTCGTGTGCCACCTGCACCGCCTCGGAAAGCGAGACGCCCGGGGTGGCGTTCTGGGCCTGGTAGGGGGACGGCGTGGCCGGGTTCATCACCGGCTGCGGGCCGCTGTAGGGGGCGCTGCGGGACGAGCCCTGGCTCTGGCTCTGGCCTAGCTGGGCCTGGCCCGGCTGGCTCTGGCCTTGGACGCCGATGCCGTGCTGGCTCTGGCCCTGGCTTTGGCTCGCCGGAGTGCGCGCGGAAGGCAGGCGGCGCAGCTGACCCGGGAGCTGGTTTTGCAGCGGACTGGCGGAGGCCTGGGCGGCGTCCGGACCCGGCGCGACCTCGGGCATGCTTTGTGGTACCTGGGGTACCTGCGGCACCGGGCCGGCGGGCGGGGCGTAGGCGGCGGGTTCCTCGGCGGCGCGGGCGCGTGAGACCGGGCTCTGCGGGGCCGGTTCGGGCCGGTTCCGCGGGCTGGTGACCGGCGCGGTGTAGATGTCCGGCCGGGATGGGATGTCCTGCCGGGACGTCAGGTCCTGCCGGGATGGGTGGTCGCGCGCGGGCATCTCCTGCCGTGCCGGGATGTCCTGCCGCGCCGGGATGTCCTGGCGGGCTGGGATGTCCTGGCGGGCCGGGATGTCCTGGCGGGCGGCCGGCGGCGCGTCGCCGTTGACGGCCGGTGCGGTCCGCTCCTCGCGGGCCCGGTCGTCGCGGGCCCGGTCTTCCCGCACTCTGTCTTCCCGCGCCGGCGACCTGGGCAGCTGGAGCGCGGGCCGCTGGTATTCGGCCACGACCGGGGCGGTGTAGATGGCGGGAGGCGCGTGGTTCCCCGCGGCGGGCACCTGCTGGTAGGACGCCGCGGGCGCGGTCGAGTGGCCGTTGGCCAGATGCCGGACCGCGGCAAGGTCGCCGTCCTCGTCCGGGTGGGCGGGTTCGGCCCCGGCGACCAGTTCGACGTAGGGCCGCAGGTGGTCGCCGCTGATCTCGATGATGTCGTCGGACTCCTGGCGGAGCGCCCGGGAGATGGTCCAGTTCCCGTCCACCGCGATGTGCACCAGCGTGACCCGCATGCCCAGGTCCTGGACGTCGGCGATGACCTGGGCCAGGTCCTCTTCGGCGCTGACGACGAGCGCGTCGCTGATCGCGCTGTTGCGCGCCAGAGTGGTCAGGTCGCGGTGGATCTCGGTCTCCACGCCCTCCCGGCGGCCGGGGCGGATCTTGGCCACCCGGAGCTTGATGCCCGGCACGTCGGCCAGCGCGTCCTGCTCGGCGGTGCGGCGGCCGTCCACCGTGGCCTCGTACCAGTAGCAGCGGAGCAGAGGCAGGCCCGAGCGTTCCCTGGCCAGGCTGGACAGTAGCTGCAGGAGTCCCTCGTAGTCCCAGGAGACCGATTCGGCCCGGCGCGTCCCGTGCACAGCCATGGCACCATCCGCGAGCACGTAACCTGCGTCAACGAACAGCGCGCAGCGATCCACGGCCCCACCGTCCTTCCCTCGGCGCAGCGGCCAGCTCATAGGCATCGATGGCTCTAAGACTAGTGAAGTAACCATCCCAGGGATGGCTTTCCGCGCATTCCCGCTGCCTAGAGCCCATTAGCCACGCCCCGAACGTCCGCCACCCAAGCCTCACCGGACACGGAACCTACCGGCTAGTACCAATGTCCCGGCGCCCGGATGCGTTTCACCGCGGCCCCAGGAAACCTCATAAGGCGTGGATGTCCCAGCCATGTCGCTGGAACGGCGTGGATGTGGCATCCACGTCGTAAGGGCCTGTCAGGGTCTGGTGCGGGCGGTGCCGGAGTGACGAACGTCCGTTTTCGTGCTCATGCGGCGGCCCGGCCGGCCCGGGCCGCGGACCATCGCCTAGGATCGCGTGCCGTGAGCGACGACCGGGCCGAACTTCTCGCGGCCATCAAGGCCAAGGCGGTGGTACGGGGCGACTTCGTGCTCTCCTCGGGGCAGCGCGCCGACTTCTACGTGGACCTGCGCCGGATCCTGCTCGACGGGCGGCTGGCGCCGCAGGCCGGACGGGTCATGCTCGACCTGACCGCGGACCTGGCCTACGACGCGGTCGGGGGGCTGACCATGGGCGCCGACCCGGTGGCCACCGCGATGATGCACGCCGCGGCCGCCCGCGGCACGCCGGTCGACGCCTTCGTGGTGCGCAAGAAGGAAAAGGAGCACGGCACGCAGCGCCGGATCGAAGGCCCCGACGTGGCCGGACGGCGGGTGCTCGCGGTCGAGGACACGTCCACCACCGGCGCATCCCCGCTGACCGCGGTGGAGGCGCTGCGCGAGGCGGGCGCGGAGGTGGTCGGCGTGGCGGTGCTGGTCGACCGGGGGGCACGGCCGAACGTGACCAGGCGCGGGCTGACCTTCCGCGCCGCGTACGAGCTAGCCGACCTCGGCGTCTGACTAGCCGTCGCCTGACTTAGCCCGCCCTGGCTAGCTGGCCCGGGCTAGCCCGCCCTGGCTAGCTGGCCCGGGCTAGCCGGCCCGGTGCGAGTGCGGCCGGGGTCGGTCTCCCGCGCCGGAGGCGCCCGACTGGCCCGTGCCGGGGGCGTCCGGCTGGCCGACGCCGGCGCCGGGGGCGTCTGACCGGCCGACGCCGGCGCCGGGGGCGTCCGACTGGCCGGCGCCGATGCCGGAGGCGTCCGGCTGGCCGGCGCCGGCGCCGGGGGCGTCTGACTGGCCGATGCCGGCCGGGGCGGTGCTGGCTGGGGCGGGCGCGCGCTTGAGCTGGGCCTCGCGCCGGAACGCGCGCAGGCGGTAGGCGACGAAGCCGACGACGGCCAGGAGCACGAGGGCGAACAGCACGTAGCCGACGACGGCCAGGCCGTGGCTGACGCTCTGCCAGGTGCTGCCCAGCGCGTACCCGAGCGAGGCGACCGCGGTCGCGTAGAGGATCGTGCCGATCAGGCTGAGGATGCCGAACTTGCCCGCCGGGACGCGCACCAGGCCGGCCACGATCGAGATGAAGGCGCGGACGAACGGCAGCATGCGCCCCACCGGGATGGCCCACATCCCGCGGCCCTCGAGGAAGCGCTCGGCCCGGCTCACGTCGGACTCGGTCACCAGGACGTACCGGCCGAGCTTGTGCACCAGCGGCCGGCCGCCGATCCGGCCGACCCCGTAGGAGGCGTAAGACCCGGCGAGCTCGGCCAGCGTGCCCAGGATGATGACCCAGACGAGGTTAAGATGCCCCTGGTAGGCGAGCACCCCGGCGAAGCCGAACGTGATCTCGGAGGAGATCGGGATGCACGCCGCCTCGAGGAAGCCCAATAGGATGAGCGCGGTGTATCCCCAATTGGCCAGAAAGCTCTCCATGGCTGTCTGTTGTACCTCATGCCCGGCACTGCCCGGTGCATCTTCATGCGTGCTTCATGTCCAGAGTGTTCAGGTCCAAGGTCCCTAGAGCGGTCGGGCCCTGGTACCTAGAGTGGGTTTCCGATTCAACCCCGAGGGAGTTACCGCCATGCCTATCGCGACCCCAGAGGTCTACGCACAGATGCTGGACAGCGCGAAACAGGACGGTTTCGCGTTCCCGTCGATCAACGTCACCTCGACCCAGACCCTGAACGCCGCGCTGAAGGGCTTCGCCGACGCCGGCAGCGACGGGATCGTGCAGATCTCGACCGGCGGCGCGGAGTACCTGTCCGGCCAGCCGGTCAAGGACATGGTGACCGGGGCGACCGCGCTGGCCGAGTTCGCGCACGTGGTCGCGACCAAGTACCCCAACCACATCGCGCTGCACACCGACCACTGCCCGAAGGGCAAGCTGGACGGCTACATGAGCCCGCTGATCGCGATCTCGCGGGAGCGGGTGGAGCGCGGCCAGGAGCCGCTGTTCCAGTCCCACATGTGGGATGGCTCCGCGGTCCCGCTCAAGGAGAACCTGGATATCGCGGCCGAACTGCTGGCCGGCTGCGCGGCCGCCCGCGTCATCATGGAGATGGAGATCGGCGTGGTCGGCGGCGAGGAGGACGGCGTCGTCGGCGAGATCAACGAGAAGCTGTACACCACTCCGGAGGACGCCCTGGCCACCGCCGACGCGCTCGGGCTCGGCGAGCGCGGCCGGTACATCCTGGCCGCCACGTTCGGCAACGTGCACGGCGTCTACAAGCCGGGGCACGTCAAGCTGCGCCCGTCGGTGCTGAAGGAGATCCAGGAGGCGGTGGGCGCCAAGTACGGCAAGGAAAAGCCGTTCGACCTGGTCTTCCACGGCGGGTCCGGGTCGGCGCTCGAGGAGATCAGGGAGGCCATCTCCTACGGCGTGGTCAAGATGAACGTCGACACCGACACCCAGTACGCGTTCACCCGCCCGGCCGCGGACCACATGTTCAGGAACTACGACGGCGTGCTCAAGGTGGACGGCGACGTGGGCAGCAAGAAGGCCTACGACCCGCGCAGCTGGGGCAAGGCGGCCGAGGCGGGCATGGCCGCCCGGGTCGTGCACGCCTGCGAGGACCTGCTGTCGGCCGGGCACGCGATCAGCTGATGGAACACCGGAACTTGCTGGGCGAGCCGCCCGCCACCTACCTGCTCCCGGACGCCGAGGCGGACGCCGCGCTGGCCGCGGGCGAGGCGCCGGAGAAGGTGGCGGCGCGCTTCCCGGCCTACTCGGCGGCGTGGGCGGCGCTGGCCGAACGGGCCTACGCCCAGGGCGACCCGGTCACCGCCTACGCCTACGCGCGGACCGGCTACCACCGCGGCCTGGACCAGCTACGCCGGGCGGGCTGGAAGGGGCACGGCCCGATCCCGTGGGAGCACGAGCCGAACCGCGGCTTCCTGCGCTCGCTGTACATGCTGGGGGTGTCCGCCGCGGCGATCGGCGAGGACGACGAGGCGGAACGCTGCGCGCAGTTCCTGCGGGACAGCAGCGCCACCGCCGCGGACGTGCTCGGCAGCTAGGGCTTTCAGGGGTCGGAAGGGGTCGGAAGGGGTCGGACCTGGCTAGGTTACCCGCCATCTTTGCGGGTAGCCTCAGAACGCAAGAGCCCCTGCCGCGCTTGCGTCCGTGCGGGGGTTTCCTCATGCGACGCCAAGGGGATACCGCATGCCCGCCATCGTGGTTGTCGGCGCTCAGTGGGGCGATGAGGGCAAGGGCAAGGCCACCGACCTGCTCGGGGACCGCGTCGACTACGTGGTCAGGTACCAGGGCGGGAACAACGCCGGTCACACGGTCGTCATCGGCGACGAGAGCTACGCCCTGCACCTGCTGCCGTCCGGGGTGCTGTCGCCGAATGTCGTCCCGGTGATCGGCAACGGCGTGGTGATCGATCCGCAGGTCCTGCTGGACGAGATCGACGGCCTGACGGCCCGCGGCGTGGACTGCTCCAAGCTGCTCGTCTCGGCCAACGCGCACCTGATCACGCCGTACCACCGGGCGCTGGACAAGGTGACCGAGCGGTACCTGGGCAGCGCGCGGATCGGCACCACCGGCCGCGGCATCGGCCCGGCCTACGGCGACAAGATCGCCCGGGTCGGGATCCGGGTCCAGGACCTGTTCGACCCCGGTATCCTGCGCCAGAAGCTCGACCTGGTGCTGCGCGAGAAGAACCAGGTGCTGACCAAGGTCTACAACCGCCGTGGGATCGACCCGGAGGCGGTCGCGGCCGAGTACGAGCGGCACGCCGAGCGGCTCGGGCCCTACGTGGCCGACACCGCGCTGGCCCTGGGCCTGGCGCTGGACGCGGGCAAGGTGGTGCTGCTCGAGGGCGCCCAGGCCACCATGCTCGACGTGGACCACGGCACCTACCCGTTCGTCACCTCGTCCTCCCCCACCGCGGGCGGCGCCTGCGCCGGGTCCGGCATCGGCCCGACCCGGATCTCCGACGTGATCGGCATCGTCAAGGCCTACACCACCCGCGTCGGCGAGGGGCCCTTCCCCACCGAACTCCGCGACGAGGGCGGCGAGTGGCTGCGCAAGGCGGGCGCGGAATACGGCGTGACCACCGGCCGGCCGCGCCGCTGCGGCTGGTTCGACGCGGTCATCGCCAGGTACGCGACCCGGGTGAACGGCATCACCGGCTACTTCCTGACCAAGCTGGACGTGCTGTCCGGGCTTGACCAGGTGCCGGTCTGCGTGGCCTACGAGGTGGACGGGAAGCGGCAGGCCGAGATCCCCATGACGCAGACCGAGTTCCACCACGCGGTGCCGGTCTACGAGTACTTCGACGGCTGGTGGGAGGACATCTCCAAGGCCCGCTCGTTCGACGAGCTGCCGGCCAACGCGCGGGCCTACGTCGGCGCCGTGGAGGAGATGATCGGCGCCCCGGTCTGCGCGGTCGGCGTCGGCCCGCGCCGCGACCAGACGCTGCAGATCGCCGGACTGCTGCGGGATGGCTGACGTGCCGGGGTCCCGGCTCGGGCCGCTGCGCCCCGGCTACCCCGTCCGCACCGAGCGGCTGCTGCTGCGCCCGCTGACCGTGGCGGACGCCGACGCCCTGCTGGCCTACCGCGGCCGGGACGACGTCAGCCGGTACGTGCCGTTCGAGCCGATGAGCAGCGGGGACATCCTCGAGCGGATCGCCGGGGCGTGGGCCCGCACCGAACTCACCGACGAGGGACAGTCGCTCACGCTCGGCGCCGTGGTGGGCGAGACGGGCGAGCTGGCGGGTGACGTCGTGCTGTTCTGGCACAGCCGCGAGCACGCCGGCGGGGAACTCGGCTACGTGTTCAATCCCGCCCTCGGCGGGCGCGGCTACGCCACCGAGGCGGCGAACGCGATGCTGCGGCTCGGATTCGAGGGGCTCGGCCTGCATCGCATCGTCGCCAGGATCGAGGAGCGCAACGAGCCGTCGGTGAAGCTGGCCAGGCGGCTTGGCATGCGGCAGGAGGCCCGCCTGCTCGACAACGAGTTCTTCAAGGGCGAGTGGAGCACCGAGGTCGACTTCGCCATGCTCGCCGAGGAGTGGTACGGGCGGGCCCGCCGGTAGGCTCCTGGCGTGCGCATACTCGTCATCGGTTCCGGGGGGCGGGAACACGCCATTGTCCGCGCGCTGGCCACGGAGGCGGACAGCCTGCACGCGGCCCCGGGTAACCCGGGCATCGCGGCGCTGGCGGAAACGCATCCGGAGGTCGCCCCGGCCCCGGATCAGGTGCTCTCGCTGGCCCGCAAGCTCAGCCCGGACCTGGTGGTGATCGGCCCGGAGGCACCGCTGGTCGCGGGCGCGGCCGACGCGCTGCGCGAGGCCGGGATCCGCTGTTTCGGCCCTGATGCCGCCGCGGCCATGATCGAGGGGTCGAAGTCCTTCGCCAAGCAGGTGATGGCCGAGGCCGGCATCCCGACCGCGGCCTCGTTCACCTGCGCCACGCCAGGCCAGGCGGACGAGGCGCTGGCCGCGTTCGGCCCGCCCTACGTGGTCAAGGACGACGCCCTGGCTGCGGGCAAGGGCGTGCTGGTCACCACCGACCTGGCCGCCGCGCGGGCGCACGCCGGGGCCTGCGGCACGGTGGTGATCGAGGAGTTCCTCGACGGCCCCGAGGTATCGCTGTTCGCGGTCACCGACAGCGTCACCGCGGTGCCGCTGCTGCCCGCCCAGGATTTCAAGCGCGCCGGGGACGGCGACCAGGGGCCGAATACCGGCGGCATGGGCGCCTACGCCCCGCTCCCCTGGGCTTCAAGGGGTGCGACCGGCCTGGCGGAACAGGCGATGGCCGAGGTCATCCAGCCCGCCGTCGACGCGATGCGCCGCCGCGGTACGCCGTACCAGGGCCTGCTCTACGCCGGGCTCTGCCTGACCCGGGCCGGGATCCGGGTGGTCGAGTTCAACGCCAGGTTCGGCGACCCGGAGACGCAGGTGGTGCTGGACCGGCTCGCCAGCCCGCTGGCGCCGCTGCTGGCCGCGGCGGCGGCCGGGGACCTGGCCGGCGCCCTGTCTACCACTGGTCCCCTGGAATGGCGGCCCGGTGCGGCCGTGGTGGTGGTGATCGCCGCCGAAGGGTACCCGGGGAACCCGGTCAAGGGGGACGAGATCACAGGCGCCGAACGGCCCGGGGAAGACCACGCCTACCTGCTGCACGCGGGCACCGCGCGGGACGCCACGGGCGCCCTGGTGTCGGCGGGCGGCCGGGTGCTGAACGCGGTCGGCTCGGGCCCGGACGTCGCGGCCGCCCGCGCCCGCGCCTACGAACTGGCGGCCACGGTCTGGATGCGCGGCGGCTGGTACCGCCGGGACATCGCGGCGCGCCGGTAGCAGGCACCGTGAGCCATCCCGAGCAGCCGGGGGATCTTCCGCTCAGGGTCAGCACCCTCGAGCTGTTCTTCGACCTGGTCTTCGTCTTCGCCATCACCCAGCTCACCAGCATCCTTACCCGCGACGTGAGCGTGGCCGCCGGCTTCCGCGTGCTGCTCATCTTCGGGGTGCTGTGGTGGATGTACGGCGGCTACGTGTGGCTGTCCAACGCGCGGACCCCGTCGCGGACCCCGGAGCGGCTGCTCATGCTGACCGGCATGGCCGGCTTCCTGGTCATGGGGCTGGCCATCCCGGACGCGTTCGGCCGGGACGGCGTGGCGCTCGGCGTCGGGTACCTGATCGTCGTGGTCATCCACGGCTGGCTCTACCAGCGGGTCAACAGGAACATCGCGCGGGTGACGCCGTTCAACCTGGCCGCGGCGCTGCTGGTGATCGCGGCCGGGGTGGTCGAGGGCCCGGCCGGCTACGCCCTGTGGGCGGCCGCGCTGGCCGTCCAGGTGCTGTCGCCGCTGTTCATCCGGGTGCGCGGGCGGTTCTCCATCCAGCCCGCGCACTTCACCGAACGGCACGGCGCGCTGGTCATCATCGTGCTCGGCGAGTCGGTGGCGGACATCGGGATCGGCGCCGAGGGGCACGCGGTGACCGTCTCGCTGGCCTTGTCCGCCGTGCTGGGGCTGGCGCTGACCGCCGCGCTGTGGTGGGCCTACTTCGGCGCCGAGGACGACGAGCGGGCCGAGCGGGCCATGGTAGCCGCGGACCCGGCGGTCCGCCCGGCGCTGGCGCTGGCCACGTACTTCTACGCCTATATCCCCATGCTGCTCGGGATCGTCGCGCTGGCGTCGGGCGTCAAGGAGGCCATCGTGCGCACCGGGTCGACGCTGCCGGCCGGGCCGTGCGTGGCCATGGGGTGCGGCGTGGCGCTGTTCCTGGCCGGCAGCGCGGCGTTCCGGCACGCGCTGCGGATCGGCCCGGAACGCTACCGGCTGGGCGCGGCGGCGCTAGCGC
>Ga0318494_10000741_pt1 | contig 11993 bp, 8 predicted proteins | sample GRESIP108b1f24_FD_203293 | JGI IMG/M metagenome (GOLD analysis project Ga0318494, IMG submission 203293) | Tropical soil microbial communities from Luquillo Experimental Forest, Puerto Rico - GRE.SIPMG.108b1f24 | ecosystem: Environmental > Terrestrial > Soil > Tropical forest > Bulk soil... | reverse complement strand
GAAGAGGGCCGCGCGGCGTTCACGCAGCACGTCCCCGATCTCACCGACGCCCAATTGAAGGCGTTCGCGCTGGGCAACCGCATCTTCAGCACGAGCTGGGTGGCCGCTCCCGCCTCGGTCGCGATCTTCGACGGGCTGGGGCCGTTCTTCAGCCAGCGCTCGTGCTCGGGCTGTCACCTGCGCGACGGCCGCAGCCGGCCGCCCATGGGAGGGCCCGATTCGGGAGGGCGCCATGACGACGGGGCGTACGTGATCGGGCTGGCGCGCGAGGACGGCGCCGGCGGGCTGGCGCCGGATCCCACCTATGGCGAGCAGTTGAGCGAGCGCGCACTGCCCGGACTCGTACCCGAGGGGATGGTCGACGTGCGCTGGGCAGAGCAGCCGTTCCGTTTCCCCGACGGTGAGACCGCGAGCCTGCGGCACCCGGAATACGACCTGCGCGACTTGGGCTACGGCCCGCTCGCGCCCGGCACGCGCCTCCGGCCGCGGCTCGCGCCGGCCATGCCGGGGATGGGGTTGCTCGAGGCGATCCCGGATTCCGAGATCCTCGCGCGCGAGGACCCCGACGATCGCGACGGGGACGGCATCTCCGGCCGCGCGCACCGTGTGCCGGCGCCCGACGGGAGCATTCGGGTGGGTCGCTTCGGGTGGAAGGCCGACAAGGTGGCGATCCACGACCAGGTGGTGCGCGCGCTGCGACTCGACATCGGGATCACGAGCCACGACCTGCCGACGTCCGACGTCACGGCCGCGGAGCCCGAGGCGGCGAGACTCCCCGAGGGCGGCGATCCCGAGATCGGCGACACCACGCTCGCGGCCATCGTCGACTACTGCGCCATGCTCGCCGTGCCCGCGCGCCGGAACCTCCATGATCCGGGCGTCGCGCGCGGGGCCAGGGAGTTCGCGGCGGCCGGCTGCGCCTCCTGCCACGGCGGCGCGTACGTCACCGGCGCCTCGCCGTTCGCAGCGCTCGACCACCAGCGGATCAAGCCCGGCACCGATCTCCTGCTCCACGACATGGGACCGTCGCTCGCGGAAGGCGTCTCGGCACGTGCCGCGTCCGGCGCCGAGTGGCGAACGCCTCCGCTGTGGGGGCTCGGGCTCCACGCGCACGTGACCGGGTATCGATTCCTGCTTCACGACGGCCGCGCCCGCACGCTGGTCGAGGCGATCCTCTGGCACGGCGGCGAGGCGAACGCCAGCCGCGAGCGATTCATCCACCTGCCCGCCGGCGCGCGACGCGACCTGCTGGCCTACCTGGAGTCCCTCTGATGCGCGCGCGACTCGTGATCGCCGCGCTGCTCGCGTGGCCCTTGTGCGCGCACGCGCAGGACACCGCCCCGGCGCCCAACGTCCCCCGGCACTCGCTCGCGCCCGATGGCGCGACCCTGCTCGCGAGCCAGCGTGCGATCACCGACGTCGTCGCGCGCATCGAGCCCGCCCTGGTCAACGTCCGCCGCTTCGTCCGCGACGAGAAGTGGTGGGCGGACGCGACCGGCAGCCGGGGGAAGGCCGCCGGGGGATGGAAGGTGGTGCCCGACCAGGACCTCCTCTACCCGGATCATCGACCGCTCCCGGGAGCGAGCGGCTTCGTGATCACCGAGGACGGCTACATCCTCACGCTGAACCGGCTCGTGGTGCTCGACAACGGCGACGAGCCCGACGTCGTGGACTGCGCGATCGGCGAGCAGCACTACAAGGCATCGATCATCGCGCGCGAGCCCACGATCGACCTCGCGATCCTCAAGGTGAACGCGTCGATGAGACTGCCGTACGCGCCGCTCGGGAACAGCGCCGACCTCGATCCGGGCAGCTTCCTGCTCGCGTTCGGCATCCCGGACGGCACGAGGCACGTGATCGCGCCCGGCCTCGTGACGCGGGTGCCCAACCGGGAGTGCTACCAGGACCAGATGAGCGCGACCTACGTCCAGACGTCGATGGCGTTCGACGGCGGCGCGCTCGGAGGCCCGGTGGTGAATGGCGCCGGGGACGTCGTGGGCATCGCCACGAATCGCGGCGCCCATGCGCCGGTGGACACGCTCGACCTGGGTCCGGGCTTCGCGCTCCCCACCAACCTGGCGATGGCGATCTACCAGAGCCTGCTCGCAAGGCAGAGCCGCGAGTCGCCATGGCTGGGCGTGTCGGTGCTCAAGATGAACCGCGACGCGCGGCGGGCCGCCGGCGCGCCGGACTCGGTCGGCATCCTGATCGATAACGTGTTCACGCCGAGTCCCGCGGCCACGCTCGGGGTCCGCGTGGGCGACGTCCTCACGCACATGCGCGGCGAGATGATCCGCACCGTGTACGACTTCCAGCGCATCCTCTACGCCGTCGGCGTGGGACGGGACGTGAAGCTCGTGCTCGTCCGACAGGGCGAGCGGCTGGAAAAGACCGCGCACATCGAGAAGCGGCCGGCGGAAGCGATCACGCGATAGCGCATGACCGTTGCCGGCGGCCGCCTCGCGCACCTAGCGGGCCGGCAGCTCGCGCACCGCGCCCGTCCGCGACGTGCCCGCGGACGCCGGGGCGGCGCTCGCCAGCCGCCGGAAGATGGCGATGTGCAGGATCAGGTAGAGCGGCACGAAGAATGCCGGGATCAGCACCAAGGGAAACGTTCTGATCGCGCCCGAGTCGGGCACCTCGTAGATGAAGCGCGCCGGCGAGCCGGCCGCGGAGCCCACGCCCAGCGTGATCGCGGTCAGGAGATCGAGCGTCCCGAATGCGTTCCAGATCGCGGTCATACGCCGCCAGCCTGCGACCTGCCGCGAGACCGCCCATGCCACGGGGATCGCGGCGACGCCGGTGACGATGTCGCCCCAGCCCGCCGAGTTGGCGAACGTCGCCGGCAGCCTCCCCGCCGCGTGAAGTACGAGGAACGTCACGCCGAGCATGCGGCCCGCGTTCACGGCGACGAGCGTCGCGAGCGGGATGCCGAACGCGTCCGTGCGCGCGACGACGATCGAGCCGAAGACCAAGGGGACGACCAGCGCGATCGCGACCGCGGACGAGACCGGGAGCGCGGGAGAGGCGAAGGCGCCGGCAGCGGCGAGGGCGGCGACGGCGAGAAACCACGAGACCAGCACCACGGCCAGCCGATTCCGCTGCGCGCCCCGGAGGCTGCTGGCCGCGACCAGCGTCGTGACGAGGACCACGACGAGCGCGGTGAACAGGATCGCACTCACTGTGTCGAGCATGGCGTTTCTCCTTCTTGCGGTAGTTGGCTACTTACGGCCAGGACTCGATCCGACGGCCGCCTCGGTCACCGCCGCGAGCGCGCCGATCGCGCCGGCGCCCAGGCGGCGCGCGATCGACTTCTGCGCCTCGCGCCAGCGGGGGAGTGCTGCGCGCGCCGCGACAAGGCCAGCCCTCGTCACCTCGACCACCCGGACGCGCCGGTCGGCCGCGGTGGATTCCTTCACGAGGCCGCGGGAGAGGAGCGCTCGCAGGTTCCGGGTGAGCGTCGTCCGCTCCACGGCCAACAGGTCGGCGAGTCGCGACAACGGCTGCGGCCCCCCGATCGCCAGCACCGACAGCACGGTGAACTGCGAGGCACGCAGGCCGGAGGGCTTCAAGTGCCGCTCGAAGTGCTGCGTGATGACTCTCGCGGCCCGCCGGACGGCGAAGCACGAGCAGGCGATGCATTCGCGGAAGTCGGGGTCGGTCGCCACAGTAGGTGTAGATACACCTAATGACCCGGGGGATTCAGGCAATCTTCGAGTCGAGGCCCGGCGCACCTGCCTGTTACGCTTCGCCCATGCGCTGGACGGTCCCCCTTGCCCTCCTCGTCGTCATCGCGTGCGGCTGCAAACGTCCGGCGCCGCGCGAGCACCGGCTGCCGACCGGCGTGGTCCTCGATCCCGCCGGGGCCTCGATCGCGCTCGGGTCGATGCCGCTCTCGATGCACTTTTCCCCGGATTCCACGCGCATCGTCACCGTCCTCTGCGGCTACCGCGAGCAGGGATTCCAGGTGGTCGACCGCTCGTCTCGGCGGGTGGTGCAGACGGTCGTCCAGCCCGCGGCGTTCGTGGGCGCCTGCTTCTCGCCCGATGGCGGTCGGCTCTATGTCTCGGGTGGGAACCGCGACGTGGTCTACGTCTACTCGTGGCGCGCCGGCTCGGCTGGGCTGGCGGACAGCATCGCGCTCGGGCCGCCGCCGGATTCCACCGGCGGGCGAGCGTACCCGGCCGGCCTCGCGTGCTCGCGGGACGGCGCACGGCTCTACGTTGCCGAGAACCTCGCCGACTCGCTCGTGGTCGTGGACCTCGCCTCGCGGCGCGTCGTCCAGCGCCTCTCGACCGGCCGCTACCCGTACGACGTGGTCGTTCACGGCGACGGCCGCGTCTACGTGTCCGCGTGGGGCGCATCGTGGATCGCCACGTTCGCGCCGGGCCCGAAGGGGCTTCGGCCCGGTCGGCGGATCGAGGTGGGCCCGCACCCGTCGACGATGCTCCTGGACGCTGCACACGGAACACTGCTCGCCACGTGCGCCACCGCCGATCGCATCGCGGTGATCGCCACGCAGGGTGACAGCGTGGTGGATGCCGTCGACGACGCGGCGCCCGGCGGTCCCGGCGAGGGCAGCTCGCCGAACGGGCTTGCGCTCTCAGCCGACGGGCAGCGGTTGTACGTGGCCGAGGCCGACAACGACGCGGTCGCGATATTCGCCCGGGGCCGCGAGAACCGGTGGGCAGCCCTGGGGCGCATCCCGGTCGGGTGGTATCCCACGGCCGTGCTCGCACGCGGCGACTCGCTGTGGGTGCTGAACGGCAAGGGCTCCGGCACCGGCCCCAATCCAAGGCTCACGCAGCCGGGCCGCAGGGGTCGGCTGGACCCGCTCCAGTACACGCTCGGACAGACGAGCGGCTCGCTGAGCTTCCTCGCCGCCCCGCGCGACCCCGAGCTGCCCGCGCTCACCCAGCGCGTCGCCACGTCGAACGGCTGGGACCACGCCCCGGCGCCGGCGGCGCTGCCGCCCTTCCGTCACGTCATCTACGTGGTGCGCGAGAACCGCACGTTCGACCAGGTGCTGGGCGACCTGGGCGTGGGCGACTGCGACACGTCGCTCACGTTCTTCCCGCGGGCCGTCACGCCGAACGCCCACGCACTCGCCGAGCGCTTCGGGGTTTACGACCGCTTCTTCGTGAACGGCGAGGTGAGCGGCGATGGCCACAATTGGAGCATGGCCGCCTATGCGTCCGACTACGTCGAGAAGACGATCCCGAGCAACTACTCGAAACGCGGACGCACGTACGACTACGACGGCCTGAACCGGGGCAAGCCGACCGATGCCGGCGACGTGAACGAGCCCCACACGGGCTACCTCTGGGACCGCGCCGTGCAGGCGGGCGTCTCGATGCGCGACTTCGGCGAGTTCGTGCGCCGGAAGCCGGACGGGCACTGGGCCGCCAACAAGTCGCTGCTGGCGTCCCGGACCGACCCGGACTATCCCGGCTGGAGCCTCGAGATCCCCGACTCGGTGCGCGCCGAGCGCTGGATCGAGGCGTTCCATGGGGAGGAGGCGGGCGACTCGATGCCCGCGCTGTCGATCATCCGGCTGCCGAACGACCACACGGCGGGCGCCTTGGGCGGCAGGCCGACACCGCGGGCGTTCGTCGCCGACAACGACCTGGCGCTGGGCAAGATCGTCGACGCGCTCACCCGCTCGCGGTACTGGAGCAGCACGGTGATGTTCGTGCTCGAGGACGACGCGCAGGATGGGCCCGACCACGTGGACTCCCACCGCTCGCCGCTGCTCGTGATCTCGGCCTACGGGAAGCCCGGTGTCGTGCACCGGTTCACGAACACCACCGACGTGCTGGCGACGATCTGCCGCGTGCTGCACCTGAGTTCCCTGTCCAAGTACGACCACTTCGGCCGGCCGCTCGACGGTGTGTTCGCCACCGCGCCAGACACGGCGGCCTACGCGGCGATCATGCCCAGCGTGTCCCGCCACGAGACGAACGCGGACAGCACGCTCGCCGCACGGCTCTCGCGCCACCTCGATTTGAGCGAGGAGGACCGCGCGGACTTCGCGCTCTTCAACCGCATCCTCTGGCAGGCGATCAAGGGCCCGGAGCGGCCCTATCCGCGAAGGGCCGCCCAACCGCATTCGTGAGTAGAAGTTGCGAACGCACAGCTGGCGGGCTCCCGCCGCGAGCCGCGTCGGGCCAACACCCGAGCCTCCGGCCCAGCAATTCCTTGGTCCCCTTCCGGTTCGCGCGCATCCAACCACGCCATGGCTCCCGTCCTCGAACAGGTCCAGAGGATCGATGAGAGGACCGTCGCGGCCGTGCTGTCGGAGGTCGCCGAGATCGCCTCCGAGACGCTCGAGCTCCGCGAGGTGTTCCCGCGCATCGCCGCGGCCGTTCGTCGCGTGCTGCCGTTCGACAACATGGGCGTGGTCCGCATCGTCGACGGCGAGCGCGTCGTGCTGCACGCCACGACGATGGAGCCGCACCAGGGCTGCGAGGGCATCGATCGCCCCGAGTCCGCGAGCCTGATCTCCTGGTCGCCCCGGTGGCGACCGCATTCCGGCCCCACGCCCCGCATCGACGACGCGCACGCGGAGCTCGATCCCTCGTACCCGATGGACGCCAAGGTGCTCGCGGGCGGGATGGGCTCGGGACTCTGGGAGCCGTTCGGGAACGGGCGGTCATTCGCCGGCGGCATCTGGCTCTGCTCGTACGACACCTACACGTACACGGACGACCACCAGGGGATCCTGCGGCCGATCGCGGCGCTCATCGGCTCGGCGGTGGAGCACTGGCGCATCTGGGACAAGGAGCGCCGCCGCCAGGATCGGCTGAACGGCGTGGAGGCACTGCAGCGGACGCTCGCCGGGTCGCTGGACGTGCGCGAGGTGTTCCAGCGGCTCTCCGACGAGCTGCAGCCGATCCTGCCGCACGACATGATGGTGCTCACCGAGCTGGACTACCGCGACCAGAAGCTTCGCGTCGTCGCGGCCACCGGGAATGTCGACATCCCGATCCCGCCCGGCGGCGTCAAGCTGACGGATGCGGAATGCGAAGGGCGCGCCGACCACGAGATCATCGCCGACATTCCGGAGCACTTCAAAGCCCGCACCGAGCGCGAGCGATTGATCCTCGCCTCCGGGCTCCGCTCGTGGCTGCGTGTGCCCGTCCGCCTGGCGGGCGGCGAGGTGAGCGGGGGCCTGAGCTTCTTCCACCGCCAGCCCGGCCGCTACGACCAGGAGGACGCCGAGGTCGCGAGCCGTTTCGCCGACCGCATCGCGCTGTCGATGTCGTTCCAGCGGCTCGCGGAGGAAGCGCGTGTCGCCTCGGAGGCGCGCGAGCGCGCCGAGCGGCTGGAGGCGACGGTCGAGACGCTGGCGCGCGAGCTCGAGGCGCGCGGCCGCGGTCGCGTCGTGGGCCGGTCGCGCTCGTGGAAGGAGATCCTGCGCGCGGTCGGGCGTGTCGCGGCCGCGGAGACCACCGTGCTGGTGACCGGCGAATCCGGCACCGGCAAGGAGGTCATCTCCAAGCTCGTCCACGAGGGCTCGGCGCGGAACGGCAAGCCGTTCGTCGCCATCAACTGCGCGGCACTCCCCGAGCAGCTGCTCGAGTCGGAACTCTTCGGCCACGAGAAGGGTGCGTTCACCGGCGCGGTCTCGACGAAGATTGGCCGCCTGGAGCAGGCCGCCGGCGGAACGCTGTTCCTTGACGAGATCGCGGAGATGAGCCCGCAGGTGCAGGCCAAGTTCCTGCGCGTGCTCGAGGAGCGCGAGTTCCAGCGGCTGGGCGGCACCCGGACGCTCAAGGCCGACGTGCGCGTGATCGCGGCGACGAACCGCGACCTGGCGGCGGCGATCGACCGGCAGGCGTTCCGCGAGGACCTGTTCTACCGGCTCAACGTGTTCACCGTGCACATCTCCCCGCTGCGCGAGCGGACTGAGGACATCCTGCCGCTCGCCGAGGCGTTCCTCGACGAGCTGGGTCGCACGATGGGCCGGCCGGCGGCCGGGATCTCGCAGGACGCGCGCGAGTGGCTGCTCGCGCACCCATGGCCGGGCAACGTCCGCGAGCTCCGGAACGCGATCGAGCGCGCCATCCTGCTCTGCGACGGCGGGCTCATCACGCGCATGCACCTGCCGCAGCCACAGGCGCGGTTCGCGTCGCTGGCCTCGCTCGCCGCGAACGGCGACGCCGGGGCCTCGCGGGCGCACGCGCCGGGGGCGATGAGGCTGGACGACGTCGAGCGGCGCCTGGTGGCCGAGGCGCTCACCAAGTCCGAGGGCAACAAGTCGAAAGCAGCGCGTCTGCTCGGCCTGAGCCGCGCTCAGCTCTACTCGCGCATCGAGAAGTATCGATTGGACTAGCCCCCATCAAGGCACGCGAACGAAGCGCAGCGCCTGTGTCTGCGGCCCCGCGGTCAAGCGTGCATGGTAGACGCCGGGCGCGAGCGCCTGCGCGTTCCACGCGATCTCGCTCGCTCCCGCCGGGTAGATTTCGCCGGCCAGCGAGGCGACGTGACGGCCCGCCAGGTCGAACACCTCGATCTGTGCGAGCCCGGGCGCGGGAAGCTCGAACCGGAACCGCACGCCGTCGCGCACAGGCTGGCGGCCGGTGATCGCGAACCGGAGCGCTCGGGCCTGCGGCGGCACCGAGACGTTCGGGATGTCTTCGAGCGAGCGCCGCCAGAGGCCATCGATGCGCGACGCGTAGAGCGTGTTGGCGTGCACCGCCAGGCCCGAGGTGGCGGACACCGTCTCCAGCGTCTGCCATGTGGAGCCTTCGTCACGGCTCAGTGAGATCGTCGCGGTGCCCGCACTGAAGGCGGCGAACAGGTCGTGGCCGCGCATGGCGAGCGGCACCGTGAACAGAGGCCGCCCCGCGCCCGGGTCCACGAACGTCCACGGCGACTGGCCCTGCGCGCTCAGGAAGATGCCGATGTTCGCGCCCACCACCCAGCGGGATCCCGTCCAGATCGCGCTCAGCGACGCCAGGCCCGCAGCGAACCGGTCGTTGAAGAGCAGCGTCGGAGTCCAGTCCGGCTGCCCGGGGTCGCGGAAGAACATCTCGCCGTTGAACCCGCCGCCGGCGAGCAGCCGCGACCCGCCCGACGCGATCAGCGTCATGTTGGTCGACTGCTCGGGTGCAAAGATGTTGCCGAATAGGTGCCAGGTACCCGCCACGAGGTTCCGGACCCACGCGCCGCCGCCCTCGGTCGCCAGGTAGAGGCTGTCGCCGCGGATCATCATGTCGATGACGTCCAACTGCGAGTCGGCGAAGCCGCCGACCAGGCCCTGATTGAAGCTCGACCAGGTGGCCCCGAGGTCGTCACTCACGAACACGCCCTTCCGCCGCGTGCCCGCATAGACGCGCCCGTTCCGTACCCGCACGCGCTCAACCTCGAGCGGGTCATGAGTCACGGTCGCCGAGATCTTCCACGTCCCGCCGCCGTCGGTGCTGATGAGGACGGTGGAATCCGCGCCCGCCGCGATCGTGTCGCCATTCGCCCAGACCGTGAAAAGCGTGGCGCCCGGGACCTGATCGACGCGCGTCCACTGCGCGGCCGCGGGCGATGCGGCCGTGAGCATGACGAGCAGCGTGAGCGCGGGAATGTGCGGAGCGGCCATGTGGAACCCCTGACGCGATCGGCCTTGTCTTGCGGCCAGCTCCGCCGCCGACATCTCGTCGCGGCCCTGTTGGCCGACGTTCTCTAGATGCGGCCTCACCGCCTGCGACTCGTACGAACTGCTGTCTGCGGACACATCGACACCTGTCGATGCATCGACAGTCCCTCCGCACACGCGCCGCGGAGCGCCGCACCGGCCGCACGCGCGGCAATCACGCTGAACGCTGCGCGTTGCCCTGCCGTCCGTCGCGTGCGCGCTCGTTGGCACGTCACTTGATGTAGCGACGTAGCGGAAGAGCAAAGGAGGTTTCCATGAAGCCTTGGAACGGAGAAGGGATGGAGGGCGCCGCCCATGTGGGCGCGAGCGCACGCGTCATCGAGTTCCCGTCGCAGGCGTTGGCCCTCCGCGGGGAACGGGTCCCGGCGGCGCCGGCCGCCGGCGACCCCGACAGTCCCGAAGCGGCCGCGAAGACCATTCACGAGATCGCAAGGAGCAACGTCATGCGCAGCCTGATCACCATCGTCCTGTTCGCCGCCGTGGCCCTTTCCGCGCTGTTCGCTGCCCGGGCGGCGAACGCGAACGAGCCTCCGGGTAGACGGATCGAGGTCTCCCTGCTCGGCGGCGTCCACTCGGTCAACCAGAACGACACCGCGATCCCCGACAACATGGCCGGCGTTCCGGTCGTGGGCGCCGTGAGCTACCAGCTGTCGCCGAACTTCGCGGCCGAGGGCGAGTTCACTTGGTTCATCCCGGTCACGCAGAGCGTCGACATGGGCGGCGGCGTGAGCCAGGACCGCAAGGCCCCGGACGCGCTCGCCTACCAGGTCGGGCTCCGTGCGAGCTACCCGCTCTCCACCTGGTCGCCGTACCTCGCGGCCGGCGCGGGCGCGATGACGTTCCTCAGCAGTTCGGGAGCGGATCGCACGCCGAGCCTCGACAAGGCGGAGACGATGTTCGCGATCGACTTCGGCGGCGGCGGGCAGTTCCCGCTCAACGCGCGGCTGGCACTGCGCGCGGACTTCCGGGAGTTCGTCGGCTTCCCGAGCGACGGCGCTTCGGGGCTGTCGGCGAACGGCAGCGCGGACCCGATCTGGATGGAGCGCGGCACGGTCGGGCTCGACTACCACTTCTGATGGGTGCAGGAACGAACGGGGGAGATGTCATGAGCCAGCGTGGTGTCGAGCGGGTGATCGGGTCACTGGCGACGGACGAAGGTCTGCGCCGGCGGTTCGCGAAGGATCCTCAGGAGGCCTTGAAAGAGCTGGTCGCACAGGGCCTCGAGCTGAACGACTGCGAACGGGACTCGCTGCTCTCGCTCGACGCCGCGGAGCTCGCGCGGTTCGCGCGCACGATCGACCCGCGCTTGAGACGGGTCGGATCCGGGGGAGGTTCGCTATGGCACGTCTGACGATTCCGCGCGTGGCGACGACGACGCTGCTGCTCGCGTCCCTGGGGGCGCGCCCCGCGATCGCCGATCGGGCGCTCACGCTGAACGATGCGGTACGCATGGCGCTCGAGAAAAACGAGGACATCGTCATCAGCCGCGAGTCGGTGACGGCGGCGAATGCAGGCGTGCGCGGCGCCCAGGGCGCCTACGACCCGGTGCTCCAGCTGAACGGCGGCTGGTCGCGGTCGCAGGAGCCGGTGAACTCCGTGTTCTCCGGAGCGCCGCTCGGCCATCTCGGGCCCGAGTTCACGGTCGCCGAGGCGGGCGGCGGCATCCTGCAGTACCTGCCGACCGGAGGCACGCTCGCGCTCACCGCGCATGGTCTCCGGCAGACCACCGACGGCGCGGCGGCGCTGCTGTCGCCCGCGTATGGCACGCGGGTGGGCGTGGAGCTCCGCCAGCCGCTGCTTCGCGACCTGGCCGTGGACGACGTGCGGCTCCGGCTGCGCGTCGCCCACGCCGATCGCGGGGCGGCCATGGCGTCGCTCCGCCGCAGCGCGTCGAATACGGTGGCCGCCGTCGAGCGCGCCTACTGGGGCCTGGTCGCAGTGCGCCAGGGGATCGCGGTGCGCGAGGATGCCGTGACGCTGGCGGAGCAGCAGCTCGCGGAGACCCAGAGCCGCGTGCAGACGGGAACGGTCTCCGGGACGGAACTGTCGCAGCCGCGCGCGGAGCTCGAGCGGCGGCGTGGCGAGCTGTTCGCCGACCGCGAGGCGCAGGCGCGGGCGCAGGACGCGTTGAAGCTCCTGATCCTCGGCGACGCGGACGCGGCGCGCTGGCTCGAGCCGTTGGCGCCGAGCGACAGCGCTGCGGTCGTGGCCGAGAGCGTCGACCGGGCCGGGGCGCTCGAGGAGGCGCTCGCGGGCCGGCCGGAGCTGGACGAGGCCCGCGCCGCGCTCGAGGTGCGCCGTGCGGAGACGGCCCGCGCGAAGAGCGGCGTGTGGCCCCAGC
>Ga0318494_10000739_pt1 | contig 12023 bp, 8 predicted proteins | sample GRESIP108b1f24_FD_203293 | JGI IMG/M metagenome (GOLD analysis project Ga0318494, IMG submission 203293) | Tropical soil microbial communities from Luquillo Experimental Forest, Puerto Rico - GRE.SIPMG.108b1f24 | ecosystem: Environmental > Terrestrial > Soil > Tropical forest > Bulk soil... | reverse complement strand
CACCAGCGCGTAGGCGTGCTCGCAGGACGCGACCGCGGCGACCGCCGCGACGCCGACCACGGCGCCCGCCGTGGACCACCTGATAATCTGCCCGGTGGTCATCGCGCACCGCCAGCCGCATCCAAGGAGAACTCCGAGGCCAGGACGCATTGGTATTTCGGTGCACTCGGGCCTCGGACACCCATCACAGTGCTCTGACCTGCGGTTATGCGCTTCCAGGTAACGGTCCAGGTACGCAAAGCCGCAGGTCACAGACATGGGGGTTCAAGTCCCTCTCGGACATCAGCCCTTTGCCCATGCCGCGATGACGCCAGTCCCACGGCTGACCCCATTGAGGCGCGCCTAACGCCGACTCGGTGCTGAGCGCGGTTGATATGTTCTCCGGTGGAGAATGGCGCAGAATTGCCGGTTCTGGCGTCGCGAGCTGCGGCGGCAGTGGCCGCGATGCCCGAGGTCGCTGGGGATGTCGGCGACCCCGAGGCCGCCGAAGCCGAGATCGCGACCGAGGACCGCGCGAAGCTCGCCGACGCCCTCGTCGCGATGGGCGCGCGGCCCTGGTCACCGGCGGACACGGCGCCGAGCCTGTCGATCACCTCTTCGACAGCTCACGGCACCTGGCCATCCCGGTCGCCCGGTTCGGCATCGCCGCGACTCACGGCGCCGGGTGCACCCATTCGGCGGCGCTGGCGGCCGGCCTGGCGGCGTGGCTGTCCCTGACCGACGCGGCCGAACAGGCCGCCGCCGTGGCCGGCGACGCGGTGGCGCACGGCCTGGCCGAACTGGGCGGCCAGGGACCGGTGAACGTCCTGCACGATCTCGCGCCGGTGTCCAGCTGACCGCCCGTCAGCTCACGTGCTCTTGCAGCTTCCAGGTCTGCTGGGCCGCCACGCCGAGCAGCGCCTGGCTATCGAGCTGGTCACGGGGGACGATGGCCACGCGGCAGCGCGTCTTGGCCCGGATGGTCACGTGCTGTTTGCTCTCGGGCGCGCGCATCGCCGGGTCGAAGATTGCTCCGGGGCCGGCGTCGATGGCTGGCCGTCCGTCAACTTCGATGACCAGCAGTCCATCCAGCAGCAGCCGCACATCGCCGGGTGACACCAGCAGGTCGGCGAGGATGGCCCCAGCGGGCAGCTCGTACTGGCGGTAGCCGCCGGAGACCAGGATGCTGTCGGCCAGGGAGCCTTCGACGCCGGACCTGACCGGTGCGAGGGGAATGGCTTCCCCGCCGCCTCCTCAAGGACTGGTGCCGTGGTCCGACCGCCGCAACCAGGCGCGATACCGGATGAGAGCGCTCTTGGCGGTCAGCCTCCCGGCGGTGTCATACATGTAGTGGCGCGGGAACGGGCTGGCGGCGGCGAGTTCGGCGCGGGAGAACCCGTCGGACCAGATCGTCAGAGCGATGGTGGACCAGGCCAGCGGTGCGGAGAGGCGCGCGAAGGGCGGGCGTGAGATGCGCCGGGGAAGCGCTGCCCCAGTGTGGCCGCCGGCCGTCTGAGTGAACCGGATCCGGTCGGGATAGACCTCCGGCGGTGGCGTCAGGGTGGGCAGGGCGACGCCGGCGAAGGTGACTGTCCGTGACGCCAGCCGGACCGTCGTGTTGCCCAGCCGCCCGCCGCCGTCCATCCCGTAACCGGTGATGTGGCCGTCCGTGACGTCGATCCACGCCCGGAGCCGGTTAGCGAAGCGGATCGCGTCCGCGGCGAGCAGGCCGTCGACGTCGGGCGCGGAATGTGGCGGGGGAACGTCATAGTGAGCGACGCCCAGGCTGAAAGGCAGCTTGAACGCTCCCTCGACGGCTCGCGGCGGGATCCAGGACAGGCACGTCGCCGAGGCCGCGATCCGTCTGTCTCCGGCGAACACGGTCATCGGGCTAGTCGCTTGTCGGGATCGTGGGTGGCCCGGCCGCCCACGACGGTGAGTTCGGGCTTGAGGTCCGCCAGCTCGTCCAGGTCAGCCGTGAGCGGATCCAGGCGATAAGCGACCAGGTCGGCGAGCTTGCCCGGGACTATGCTGCCGAGCCGGTCCGCTTCGCCGTTGAGGGCGGCTGAACCCAGCGTGTACAGCCGCAGCGCGGTGGGGACGTCGATGGCGTGCTCGGGACCCTGGATGCCGGCGGACTTGGTGCCACGCGTCGCCATGCCCCATACGTTGGTCATCGGGTTGAACGGCCAGGCGATATCGGATCCCGCCGCCAGGCTGGCGCCCAGGGCCAGCCACTCGTCGAGCGGGTTGACCTGGCGCGTGCGTTCCGGGCCCCAGGTGATCAGCATCTCGCTGCCCATGTTCCACAGCAGCGAGTGCTGCACCGTCACCCCGAACCCGCCCCGTACCGCCCGCTGGCGCTGGGGCCGGTCGCTGAGCAGGGCATGCTCGATGACCAGGGTCCACGGCGGCAGGCTGCCCGTCTGCGCCACGACCTCCTCGTAGACGTCGAGCAGGGTCCGCATGGCCCGGTCGCCCGCCGCGTGCGTGCCAATCCGCCAGCCGCGCCGGACAGCCTCGATGCAGACCTCGGTCATCGCCGCCGGATCCCAGTTTAGATGGCCCGAATTGGCCGGATCGTCGGCGTAGGGCTGGTCGAGCGCGCCGCCCTCCACACCGCCGTCCATCACGAACTTCAGGCCCCATATCCGCAGCCAGTCATCGCCGAATCCGCTCCAGGTACCGAGCCTGCGGATGAACGCGAGGGCCTCGGCCGTGCTCAGCTCGTTGCCGATCCTGATCAGCGGCCGGACCCGGACGTTCAGCAGCCCGTCGCGCCATGCCTGCTGGTAGGCCGGCAGGTCGTCCAGGGTGATCATCGCCTCCCGGAGGGTGCCGACTCCCAGCGCCGCGTACTCGCCCGAGCGTGTCCCGATCGCCCCGGCCAATTCGTCGGCGGATGGTGCGGGCGCGAAGGCGGCGACCTGGTAGACCGCTGCGCTTTCCAGCACCCCGTTCGGCCGGCCGTCGGGCAGCCGCCCGATCTTCCCGCCCGGCGGGTCGGGTGTGTCCGGGCCGACGCCCGCCGCTTGCAGGGCCAGCGTGTTCGCCACGGCCAGGTGCCCGCCGCGCCGGGCGAAGACCGGATGCCCCGGCGCCGCGGCGGCAAGTTCCGCCCCCGTCGGGAGCCTGTTCTCGGCCAGGTTCGACTCGTACCACCCCATCGAGGTGATGATCCATTTCCCGGGCCGGGCGACCCGGGCCGCCTGACGCACCATGCCGGTGAACTCGGCCACGGACCGGGCCTTATCCACCGGGACGAGCAGCGTGTTGCGGCTGGCCTCCATCAGGTGCTCATGCGAGTCGCTGAAGGCAGGCAGTACCGTCAGGTCTCTCAGGTCGGCCCGGACCGTATCCGGGCCCGCGAGGTCGTCCAGGCCGTCCGGCTCACGCGAGGTCGCGACGATCTGCGTCCCGTGCAGGCCCACCGACCGGTAGGTGGCGCCGGTCATGGCGTGGATCGATGCGGCCTTGATCAAGTAATCGAGTCGCATCGGCTCAGCAGGTTCGCGGGTCATGACAACGCTCCCACGGGCTGGATTTCGGTGAGCCTGCGCGCGGACGGCTCGGCCCGGCCGTCCCGCGCGTCCGAGGCGATGCGTTGCGCGATCCGTACCGCGTCGGCGGCGACGCCGTACAGGATGCCGGAGCCGCGGTTCGACAGCCACGGGTACCCGGCCACGTACAGCCCGGGAACCGCGGTGATGCCGCGCCTGTGCGCCGGACTGCCGTCGGACCCGAGCACGGGCACGCGCAGCCAGCCGGTGTCGGGGCCGAAGCCCGTGCACCAGACGACGGTGGCGATGCGCTCGGCCCGCAGGCTCAAGGTCTCGGAAGGGGGTCCGGATCCGGGCTCCGGTCGCTCGGCCGGGTCGGTGTCAGGGTCCGGGGCCGCTATGCCGGTCCGGGCTACGTAGTCGTCCACCATGCGCCTGAACTGCGCGGCGCGGTGGTCGGCGTACTCGATGTGGTCTGGGAGCCCCGGGCCGAACCGCAACGTGTCCCGATCGATGTCGGCGAGCCGGCCGAGGAGTCGGACGCCGTCCCGGGTGAGCTGCTGCTCGCTCACGACAGGATGGTTACGTTCGGCCCGGTGTCAACCAGGAGCACATCACCGCTGTGGTACGACGAGGTCCGGGTCGCAAGAGCGACAACAACCTGTGCCACGTCCTCGGGCGCAGCGAGCTTCCCGCTCGGATTGAACTGCGCGGCGAACGCCGCTTTCGGCTCCGGTCCCTGAAAGCCGGTAAGCCGGTCGATCATCGGCGTGTCGATGAAGTAGGGCGCGACCGCGAAGACGTCGATGCCCTGGTCGGCCAGCGCGAGTGCCGCGGCCCGCGTCATCGACACCACTGCGGCCTTGGTGGCGCCGTAGGCGACCGCGACCGGCGCCGGCAGCACCGTGCCGACGAACGAGGCGTTGTTGATGATCACCCCGCCGCCGCGCATGTGCTCGGCGGCATAGCGCATGCCGGAGTACACCCCCTTGATATTGGTGTCGAGCAGCTGGCGCACCGTGAGGTCATCGAAGGCGGCGAGCGGGCCGAGCCCGCCCTCGATCCCGGCATTGTTGAACCAGATGTCGATGGCGTCATGCTCGACGGCGGCCCGCTTGGCCAGGACGGCGACCTGGCTGTCATCGGTGACGTCGGCTGCGATGAACGTGGCCCGCCCGCCGGACCCCCGGATCGCCTCAGCGGCGGCTTCGCCCCGGCGAGCGTCGCGCCCGGCCATCACCACCGTCGCCCCTTGGCAGGCGAGCCGGCGGGCCGTCGCCAGCCCGATCCCGGTCGCACCGCCGGTAACTACAGCGATGCGGTCGTCAAGATTTCCCATGGTCGGTCTCCCTTTCTGTGTTGCACACGGTTCAGGTCGGTGCCCAACCGATGCTGCGCCGATACGCGGCGGCAAACACCCGCCAAGTGGCCAGCTTCCTTGGGGTTCTCCGCGGGCCGTGCGGGCGTGTTGCGCAGCCGATCCGGGGACGCCCAGACTTGGCTATGTGACACGTGGCTGGGCGGCCCCGGCCGGGCCCATCGCCCTGGTAGGCCGCGATGCCGAGCTGAAGCGACTGGGTGCCGCGGCCGCAGCCGCACAGACCGGCCGGGGAAAGATCGTGCTCATCTCCGGCGAGCCAGGCATCGGGAAGACGGCGCTTCTCGCGGCCCTGGTGGACCGGGCGGCGGCTGGCGGAGCGCGGATCGCTTCCGGCGCGGCCGAGGAACTGGAGATGCGGGTACCGTTCGCGGCCGTCTCGGACTGCCTCGGGCTGACCAGCGCCTCGGCAGACCGGCAAGTAGCCGAGATCGCCGGCCTGATCCGGGGCGCGCACCGGTCGGCCGAGGGCAGCTTTTCCGCGGCCGATACCGAGTTCCTCGTTACCGAAGCGATCCTGGGGCTGGTGGACGGATGGTGTGCCGCGAACCCTGTCGTGCTGGCCATCGATGACCTGCAGTGGGCCGATCCGGCGAGCCTGCTGGTGCTGCACCGCCTCGGCAGGGTCGCGGGTCAGTTGCCGCTGCTGCTGGCCGCAACCCGCCGCTCCGGCGCTGGCGAGACCGCTCTGGAGCCCCTGGTGCGCAGCTGGGAGGCCCGCGGCGCGGACGTGCTGACGCTTGGCCCGCTTGACAAGGCGTCGGTCGTCGCGCTGGCCGGCCACGTGCCCGGCGTCCAGGTGGGAGCGGGCCTGCTGGAAGCGATGACCGCGGCAGCGGGCAACCCGTTGTACGTGATCGAACTGGCTCGGGCGCTGGCTGCCGACCCCGGGCAGGTACCGAACGGGCCTGAGGGAACCAGCCCGGGGACCGCGGCAGGCGCGGGGATCATACCCGAGTCGCTGATCGCGGTGGTGACCCGGCGGCTGGCAGGGCTGTCCGGGCAGACACGCCAGATCCTCCAGGTAGCGGCGGTCCTCGGACCGAGCTTCACCGTCGCCGAGCTAGCGGCTGTCCTGGCTGAGCCGCCGCTAGAGTTCCTGGGCGTTATCCAGGAGGCCGCCGCCGCCGGAATGCTGGCCGCCGAATCCGACAAGATGGCATTCCGGCACGAGGTGATCCGCCAGGCGATGTATGAGAGTCTGCCCGCGTCTGCGCGCAACGCGCTGCACCTGCAGGCCGGGCAGGCCCTGGCCGCTGCGGGAGCGCCGGTGGAGCGGGCCGCCCAGCACCTGCTGGCCGCGACGACGCTCGATGCCAGGACCCTGAAGTGGCTGGTCAGGTCCGCCGGCTGGCTGAGCGCGCGCGCACCGGAGCTGGCAGCCGACCTGCTCTCCCGTGCCTGCGACGCAACCGACCCGTCCGGTGACCAGGCCGGGCCGCTGCGGCTCGCGCTGGCGAACGCGCTGCTGCGGACCGGCCGGTTCGCGGCGGCCGAGGCGGCCGCTGCCCTGGCGCTGGCCGCCGGCCCCGATCGGGAGTCTGGCGGTCGGCTGCGCTGGGTCTTGGTGCAGTCGTTGCTCAACCAGGGCCGGGTCGAGGCGGCACTGGCCGAGGCGCGGCGGGCGCTGGACGGCGGTGATCTGAGCCGCGCCGAGCGTGCCCGGTTCCACGGCCTGGCCGCCCTGTGCCTGCGCGCGCTGCCCACGCCCGGCCCCGAGCAAGCCGTCCAGGAGGCCGAGGCGGCCCGGGACGAGGGCCTGGCCAGCCGGGATGCGTACGCGATGGCCTACGGGCTGCAGGCGGTCGCGGGCGCATGGCGGTGGCAGGGCCGCCTCCGTCAGGCACTGGACGTCGCCGACCAGGCCGCAGCGGCGCTGCAGCAGGCCGGCCCGATCAGCGACAGCCAGCTCAATCCGCACCTCATCCGGGCCAACTGCCTGTTCGAGCTGGACCGGGACGCCGAGGCGCAGCAGGCGTACACGGCCAACCTGAGGCTGGCAGAGCGCGGCCTAGGCACCTTTGTTCTCTGCTGGCACCACTTGTCGGTGGCCCGGATGTGCTTCCTGACCGGCAGGTGGGACGACGCCCTGACCGAGATCAGCTCGGCCCGCGAGGTCCCCGACCATCTCGGGCTGACCGTTCACCTGGACGGGCTGGCCACGCTGATCGCCGTGCACCGGCAGGACCGTGACCAGCTGGCCGGGCTGCGTTCCGTCCTCGACCCGCCGCTGGCCACCGGCCCGGCCCAGCACACCTATGACGACCGGTCGTGGGGCCGGGCGCTGGCGGCCATGGCCGACGGCGACCAGGCCGACGCCTTCGGCCTGCTATCCGGCGCCTGGACGCAGTGCGTAGCGGGAAATCGCGAGTATTGCGGCCACTACCTTCTGCCTGACCTGGCCACGCTGGCCGGGCCGCTGGGCGAGCAGGAAGCGGCCCGGCGGGCGGTAACCCAGCTGGAGCAGTACAACGCGGATCGCCAGGAGCCCGCGCTGCGCCGGTCCGCCGCCTTCGCCGCCGCGATCCTGGACGGCGACGCCGCCGCGCTACTCAACGTGGCGGACGCCTACGCCGCCGCGGGCCGGCCCTCGCTCGAGGCCCAGGCCCGCGAGCATGCCGCGGAAACCCTGGCCGCGGCCGGCCGCGAGGCGGAGGCGCGGCGGCAGCTGGATGCCGCCCAGGACTGCTACGTCCGGCTGGACGCGTCATGGGATGCGGCCCGGGCCGATGCCCGGCTGCGGGCTCGCGGGATAAGGCGCGGTGTCCACGGCCGTCGGCAGCGCCCCAGGTTCGGCTGGGCTGCCCTTACCGACACCGAGCAAACAGTGGCCGCGCTCCTCGCCGAGGGCCTGTCCAACCCGGACATCGCCGGCCGGATGTTCATTTCCCGCCGCACCGTGCAGTTCCACGTCTCCAACATCCTGGCCAAGCTCGGCTTGTCCTCGCGTGTCGAGCTGGCCGCGCTCGTCGTCCGCCGCGTGGGGTAACCCGAGCCGGGCGGGATCAAAGCCCGGTGCCGCGGATTAGTCTCCACCTCGGGTCTGAGAACTGCGAGCCGTTTCATGGCGGGTCACTTGAATGACCCCTGTCCCCAGACTGCGCCGACGCGCTCTGCGAAGCACCCGCCACCTGGTTCCGCGCGGTGGCGTCACCAGAAGTAGCTCCGCACCGGCCGGTCCCCGGCAGAACCTGGCCACTTGGCGGATGTTTGTCGGCACTGCTCAGCGCAGCGTGCGCAAGATACTCGGCGTGATACTGGCGCGGGTGCATTCGGATGTGTAGCGGATGCACTCTTGCCCGACCCGAGACTGCCGTTTGCCCAGGTCAGATGTGGTCAGATGTACATCAGATGCATCCAGGTGCACCCCGGCCGGCAGAGGTTCAAGTCCCCCTCGGACATCAAACCGGGTTCGTATCCGTGCGGGACCCCAGGCCTGCTGGCCTGCGGTCCCGCGCATGGAGACGGTTAGCGGACGTATTCGTCGAGCAGCCAGCTAATGAGGGCGCGTACGGCGCCCGCCAGGACGGCTGCGGCTAGGGCGAGCCGTTCCCTGCGGGTGATGGCAGACATGCGGGTCATTGCGATTGGTCCCTTCTATTCCTGGTGGCTGGTGGGCCAGCCGGTCGCTTCAGGCTGAACCCGAGTCCTGACCGGTCTCCGAGTTGCGATGAGGACGGCTGCCGCCGTGCGAATGACCTCGCCTCCTTCCGGACTCGGAAGTCCCCAGGGATGATGGGTTGCGATGAGCCGCGATGAGAACGACGCAGCAGTGCGCAGGCCCCGGGTGGTCCCTCGACCGCAGGTACCGCCCGGGCCGCTGCGCGAGCTGAAGGATCTGGTATACGAGCTGTACCTGAGGGCCGGCGCACCGTCGCTTGATGCCATCGCCGCGGAGGTAGCCGACGACGACCGGCTGCCCGGGGCACCGGCGAGGGATACCATCCGCCGGGTCATCGGGTCGCCGGACATGCCGGCGAACCAGCACGACGCCACCTCGGTCGCGTTGGTGCTCGCCCGGCTGGCCCGCTGGGATGAGGCGGATGCAGCCGGGCGGATCCGCGAGTTCTGGGTGAGCGCGCGAATGGCGGACCCTATAGGACGGCCGATTGCGGATGTTAGGGATCCCTTTGCCTTCGAAGTGCACCACGCGATCGACGCGGGGGCTGCGTCGGCGGGGCTACCGGCCTTGCCGGCCTATATACGGCGGGAGCACGATCAGCGGCTCGGCGAGATCATCAAGCGCGCGGCCTCGGGAAATAGCATGATGGCGGTTCTGGTGGGCGGCTCCTCAACCGGGAAGACCCGGGCGTGCTGGGAGGCGATCCAGAGCCTGCCTGAAGGCTGGCGGCTATGGCATCCGATCGCTCCAGAACGTCCCCATGCCGCGACCCGGGACCTGCCGGTGGTCGGGCCGCGAACTGTGATCTGGCTTAATGAAGCCCAGCACTATCTGCTCACGCCCGGCAGGCAGGCAGGAGAGGAGGTAGCAGCCGGGCTCCGTGAACTGCTGCGCACCCCCGAGCGGGCACCGGTGCTGGTACTGGCCACGCTGTGGCCTGACTACTGGTCCCGCCTGACCGCTGGCCCCACCCCTCGGGAAAAGGACACGCACGCGCAGGCCCGCGCCCTGCTCGACGATGCTGCCATCGAGGTTCCCAATCGTTTCGACGCCGTGGCACTGGCTGCCGCCCGGGCCGCGGCCGACAGCGACCCCCGCATCGCTGAGGCCGTTGCCCATGCCGAGCACGGCTGCATCGCCCAGTTCCTCGCCGGCATCCCGGCCCTGATTCAGCGCTACCGCAGCGCTCCACCGACTACCAGAGCCGTGGTCGACGCGGCAGTCGACGCACGCCGCCTCGGCGCGGGTCCCGGCCTGCCATATGCGCTGCTAGCCGCTTCCGCACCGGGCTACCTGACCGATCAGCAATGGGACGCTGCGGGTGAGGACTGGCTCGAGCAGGCACTGGCCTATACAGGAGAGCCCTGCCGAGGCCTGAGCGGGCCACTCACCCTTATCCGTCCCCGCCCCGGCGAACCCCATCCCAGTCGGCGCCGCTACCGTCTCACTGACCATCTTCTGCAGGCCGCCGAAGTCCGGTCGGCGGGCATCTCACCGCCGGGTTCGCTGTGGGAAGCCTTGCACGCCCATATCGATCACGAGCACCTGATGGCTATCGCCATGGCGGCCGAGCGCCGACGGCTGGACCGGCACGCCTTCCACCTTTACGAGGCTGCCGCCGAAGCAGGCCATAGCACTGCCCTAGAAAGCGCGGTCGACATGCTCTGCGAGCATGGCCGGGCCGGGGAAGCCATCAGCTGGCTGCAACAGCGGGCCGAGATGGGCGACCGTGAGGCTGCCCGCCTGGCCAGGGACACGCGGGCCGAGGCGCGCCAGGACGAGGAGTCGATCGCCCACTTCAAGCGCCTCGCCGAGAGGGGCAATGATTATGCAACGGGAACAGCGGCCACGCGCTACCGCCGATGGGGCCGGTTCGACGAGGCGATTACGTGGCTACAGGACCGCGCCGAAACCGGCGACACATCCGCACTGATATGGATGACCATGCTCATGTGCCAGGACGGCAGGGCAACGGAAGCCTACCGTTACCTGCGGGCCCGCGGCGAGCCCGACCTGTCCGAGTTCCCGCTGCCCGAACGGCTGCAATCACAGGACTTCCGTCGGGCCGGGCATGCCCCGCGCGCCCAAGCCGCCGCCGGGCCCGCGCGGCGGGAACGGGTCGGCATGGTGCGCGAGTATTCCTCCGATGACGACGCCGCCACCACCAGATGGCAACAGGCAAGCTGGGAAGCTGGCGACCGCATAAGCGCCGAGGCTGAACACGCGCGCGATGCCGGAGATACCGATGCCGCCATCAGCCTGTATCTTCGCGCCGTGGAGGCCGGCCGCTCTGACGTCCTGTGGGACGGTCCCCTGCTGTCCGCGGCCGACCTCCTGCGCGAATCCGGGCGGCCAGATGAGGCAAGTCGGCTTCTCCGCTACGGCATCGAGCCCGGCCCCCAGATCGCCTGCCCCTGGTGGGCTTACACCGCCAAGGGCGGGACTCCGGGCGATCGCGGAGTGTGAGCCCCTGACGCTGTGAGCGGCGGGGGAATCGGCGAGGGCTACGCATCCGTTCGGCATCAAACTAAACAGCGGCCCGGAACCCGGCATGTGATGGTGAGCGCCGGGTACGCCCTGAAACTGGCGGTCGCGGCTGGGGTGCCGGTCCGGGTGGCCGATGCGGTGATGGACCGGCGCGGTCCCGGTCCAGAGCGAGGGCGTGCTGGCGCAGTCCCTGCTCCCGGCGGCGGCCGGCCGCCGGGCCGTCCCGGGCTGGCGCGGCGTTTCGAGCCGCGGAACATGCCGCTACCCACATGGGGGCAATGCACGACGGGCGGGAGGATCTCGCCGAGATCCGCACTGTCGCTGTAGATGAGAGCAAGCGTGGCTCGGGTGTCGGTCACCTGATCGTGGATGAGTTGCTTGACCGCGCTCGCCAGCTTGGCGCGGCGCGTGTATTCGTGCTGACCTTCGCCGTGTCATTCTTCGCTCGCCACGGATTCACCGAAATCAGCGGAACTCCAGTGGTGCCTGAGGTCTACGCGGAGCTGCAAGCGGGACTCCATCGAGGCCCACCTGACCATCGTCTTCGCCGCCCTGGCCGTCACCCGGTTCGTCGAGGACCGCAACGGCTGGTCCATCAAGAAGTTCGTCCGCACCGCCCGCCGCTACCGCACCGTCCAGATCCGTGCCGGCCAGCACATCCTCAGCGCCGAAGACCCGCTCCCGCCAGACCTCCGCGACGCCCTCGCACTCATCAAGTAACCCGGCGGATGCACTAACCTGATGAAAGTCAGGATCGCCGCTAAAGCTTCATCCACCTGCGCCAGCGAGTGCGGCTTACCTGGAACTAGGCATGCATCGGGCACGACACCCGGAAACCATGGACCTTCTCCCTGCCATAGAGCATGCCAGTGTCCCACGCCCCGCAGTGACACCTGCAATCAGGGAAATCTGGGCGTGCGTTCGGCAAAATCGCGGCTTGGCCCGGAGCGGGTGCTGGTATCTGGTGCCCTGTATGACCAGGCCCGGCGGATCTGGAACGGCGCGGTAGATCACGAGCCGGCCCTGATCGTGCGTGCCGAAACTGCGGCCGAGGTAC
>Ga0318494_10000734_pt1 | contig 12040 bp, 12 predicted proteins | sample GRESIP108b1f24_FD_203293 | JGI IMG/M metagenome (GOLD analysis project Ga0318494, IMG submission 203293) | Tropical soil microbial communities from Luquillo Experimental Forest, Puerto Rico - GRE.SIPMG.108b1f24 | ecosystem: Environmental > Terrestrial > Soil > Tropical forest > Bulk soil... | reverse complement strand
CGCTTGTCGCTGGTCTCGCCGAACAGGCGCTCGCCCGCGCCCACCGCAACCGGGAAGACGGTCAGGCGCAGCTCGTCGACCAGGTCGTGCTCCATCAGCGTGTGCACGAGCGGGCGGCTGGCGTACACGACGATCTCCCCCTGTATCTGTTGCTTGAGCTTCGAGACCTCGCTAACTACCTCGCCCGCCAGGACGGTCGCGTTCGTCCATTTGGGCTCTTGGAGCGTCGCGGACACCACGTACTTGGGCAGGCGGTTCAAACTGTCCAACCACTCGCCGCTCATAATTGACGACCGTGCGCCGAAGTACTCGTCGCTCCGCCGACCCATCAGCAGCGCCTCGGCGCCTTGTGCCTCGGCCAGTTCGAGCTCCGCCCACGCCTCCCAGTCCTGGCCCATGAACTGAACAAACCAGCCGCCGTGCCTGAACCCTCCCTCGCCGCTCGGGTCCTCGACGACGCCGTCGAGCGTGACGTTCTGGCTGACCACGATCTTTCCCATCTTGATTCTCCTTGTATCTGGGGCCGCGCCCCGGACTGGGACCGCCTTCATTCGGGTAGACGCCAGGACGTCCGCGGAATTGGGTGCGCAGACATCGCCCAATTCGCGGGGCCGGCGGCGTCGGTACCTTCAGGCGAGCCGGACGCGCCCGGCGGAAAGAAGAAAAGCGAGGATGCATGGAGACATCGGACCTGATCGCCAGGGCCAGGGCCGGCGACGACAACGCGTTCCGCGAACTGGTCGAGGTGCACTCGCACGAGTTGCAGGTGCACTGCTACCGCATCCTCGGGTCACTGCAGGACGCCGAGGACGCGCTCCAGGAGACCCTCGTGTCCGCCTGGCGTAACCTGGGTGACTTCCGCCAGCGGTCCTCGCTGCGGACCTGGCTGTATCAGATCGCGACCAACCGGTGCCTGAGCATGCTGCGCGCAGACAGCAGGCGGCCCCGCACCGCGACCCGGCTCCCCGACCTGATCCTGCCCGAGCCGACCGGTGTCAGCGACGCTCCGCCATGGCTGGAACCATATCCGGACGTGCTGCTGGACAACCTCGTCGACCAGGCGCCCGGTCCGGAGACCCGCTACGAGAGGACCGAGGCGATCTCACTCGCGTTCATCACCGCCTTGCAACTACTGCCGCCGCGGCAGCGTGCCGTGCTCGTGCTGCGCGACGTGCTCGGCTACCACGCGGGCGAGGTGGCCAAGATGCTCGATGCCACCCAGGAATCGGTTCAAAGCGCCCTCAAACGAGCGCGGGCCACGGTCGACAGCCACCTAGCGGACTCAGGCAGCAGGCCCGTGCGCCAACCGGACACCACGGCCGAACGCCAGCTCGTGACCCAGCTGACCGACGCCCTCGAACGAGCCGACCTCCAGACCCTGGTCGGGCTGCTCGCCGAGGACGTCCGGCTCTCCATGCCGCCCGCCATGCTGGAGTACCGGGGCATCGACGTGGCCCGCCGGTTCTTCGCTGCCGTCACCCTCCGGCCCGGCCGGTCCTACCGGGCGGTGCCGACCCGCGCCAACGGCCAGCCGGCGTTCGGCATGTATCTGACCGATCCCCACACCGGTGTCTTCCGGGCCTACGGACTGCTTGTCGTCACGATCGCCGGCGACCGCATCACCGCGATCACCGGCTTCGGCGCGAGCGTGATGCCACGGTTCGGGCTGCCTCGGACGCTTCCCGGAACGGACTGAAAGACCAATTCGTCAGCAACGCGAAAGCCGCTGCACCCCGCGCCCGGCTCGGCCAGGATGCGTCCAGCTACCGCTCGGCCGCGATCAGATCGGCAAGCTCGAGCTCGATGTCCACCAGCTGTTTACGCAGGTACTCGGCCTGCCCAGCGAGCTCGTCGCGGCATTGCCCGATCCGATCGGGCATCCAGCCCACCGCTCGCCTCTCCCGCCGGAAATTGTTATCAGCGCCCTGAGCATAGAACGGTGCCCGCCGATGCCACGGCCCGATCCCGGCCCGTTCACGCGAACGACGGACGATCAACCTCGACGATCATCACCCCCGACCGGCATGAACACACCCGGCCGGCCCCAGACCAGCCCGCCCACCAGCGCGTTCAAGTTGGAACGATCTTTGTGAGGCCGGAGCCCTCGTGCGAACGCCAGGCAATAAGGTCGACTCTCCACTGGGCTAGGTTCGTAACTCTCACACGCCACGTTCCACGCTCGCCAGCATGGTTGGTCCGCCGGGCCTCGCCGCGTAATCGCCAGGTCTGAACTGGCCGATCTGTGTATGCGTGGCGCAATTGCCGGCATGCGGGAGTGAACGTTTAGACGCCTGTGGGCCTGGTGGATGCGAGTCGGCTGGTTAGTTCGGTTCGGGTGGCCACTCCGAGCTTGCGGTAGGCACGAGAGAGGTGGAACTCGACGGTGCGGGTGCTCAGAAAGACGGCCCGGCCCACTTCGGCGTTGGTCTGGCCTTGGGCCACTAGCAAGGCGATCTGCAGTTCCTGAGGAGTGAGCCGCTGGTGAGCTTGGCCCGGATCGGTGATGGTCTCGCCGGTGGCCCGCAGCTCGGCCCGGGCGCGATCGGTCCATGGGCGGGCGTCGAGCCGGTCGAAGATCTCAATCGCCGCCCGGAGCTGTGCCCGCGCGTCGCGGCGCCGCCGGGCTCGGCGCAGCCGTTCGCCGTAGCAAAGGTGCGTGCGTGCGTGCTGGAAGACGATTTCGCCTCGGGCGTGGAGCGTGAGCGCGTGCTGGAAATGAGCCTCGAAGTCGTTTCCGGCGAGGATGCCCCGGCACCGCTCCGCCCGGGCGGCGGGCAGCGGGTTGGAGTCGTCGTCTGGCACCTGAGCGACGAATTCCGGCAGTAGCTCTCGCGCCCGGTCCAGCTCACCGGCCCGCGCATACGCCTCGATGAGGTCGGGTACGGGCGAGAGGTAGGGATGATGGAGACCGCTGTCCGCGGCGAGCTTGCGCAGCTGCTCATAGCGCGCGATCGCCTCCTCCAGCCGACCGTGGCCGAACTCCAGCAGGGCCAGGTGTCGGCGGACAAGCAGCTGCTGCCAGCGTAGGCCAAGCTCGGCGGCCAGCCGGTTGGCCTGCTCGGCGTGGGCCCGGCAGTCCCGGTCACGGCCCTGCGCCGCTTCGACCGAGGTCATGGTGGTGAGCAGGTCGCAGGCGAGATACGGCTGGCCGGCCGCGTGCGCCAGGTCCAGCGCCTGGCTACCGCGTGCGAGCGCCTGCTGCCAGCTGCCGGTCTCGCTGTCGCAGAAGGCCGCGACGGCGAGCGCCTGGGGCAGCAGGCCGAGCGCTCCCGTGTCGCGTGCCAGTTCGACGGCGCGTTCGGCGTGCCGGCGGGCGCGATGGAGCTGCCCGACATCAGCCCATGCTGCTGTAGCGTCGAGCTGGAGTTCGGTACTGGACGCAGTGGCCGGCTCCGTCTCGAGCCTGGCCGTGCTCTGCCGCAGCAGCCGCAGGCCTTGATGCGGGTTGCCCCGGGTCCACTCCAGGTCGCCGCGCGCCAGATCGGCCAGGAACGAGACGACCGGGTCTGAGCTGGCGGACATCCGCGCCAGCAGCTCTCCGGACCGGCTCGCCTCGCCCGGGAGCCCGGCGTCGATCGCCGCGTGGACGGACTTGGCGGCCAGCGCGGCTGCTAGCTGCGGGTCGTGGTCTTCGGTGAGCTCCGCCGCCTCCCGGAGATTACGCTGGGCTGCCGCCAGCCGGCCCAGCAGCATGTCGAGGTGCCCGCGCACGGCCAGCAGCCTGGCCCGGTGCGCGGGTGCCAGGCCGGCGGCCGGCGTTGCTGCCAGCCGGCCGGCGCGGTCCAGGTCGCCGGCCCGCACGGCGGACTCCGCTGCCCGCAGCACTCGCCCGGTCCGGGCCTCGCTGGTCTCCGACAGCTCGCTCGCGCGTTCCCAGGTGGCCGCGGCCACCAGCGGGGCGCCCTTTCCCTCGGCTAGCGCTGCCGCCGCGTCGAGTGCGGCTGCCGCTGCGCTGTCGGGGCCGGTCGCGGCGGCCGCCAGATGCCAGGCGGCACGTTCAGGGTCACCTCCGGCCAGCGCCCTCGCTAGCGCGTGGTGGGCAGCCCGCCGCTGGGACGGCGGGGCCGCGTGATAGGCAACCGAGCGCACCAGCGGATGGCAGAACTCCAGATGGTTCGCGGTCAGGCGTACCAGGCGTGCATCCTCGGCCTGGGCCGTTGACTCACTGCCGCCCAGCTGGGCTGCTGCGGCCATGACCGCCGCCGCTTGGCACGCTCCGGCCGCGGCGGCTACCAGCAGTGTCAGCTTGACCGCGGGATCGAGGCTGGCGAGCCGGTCGGCGTATCGCTGCCGTACGCCAGCTCCAGGCTGTAGCGGCACGTCGGGTACCTCCGGCGGCCCGGCGTCGGTCAGCTGCTGTGCCGTCAGCGATGTTGCCAGCTCGGTCAGCGCGAGCGGGTTCCCGGCGGTGCCGGCGTGCAGCCGCCGGACTACCGCTGGCGCCGGGGTGATCCCGGCGACGGCCTCCACCAGCAGGGCCGCGTCTGGTTGCGGCAACCCGGCCAGCTCCTGTACCGGCAGGCCGTCCAGCACCGAAGAACCGGGCCGGGTGCTAGCCACGCAGGCGATGGCGTCGCGGCCGAGCCTGCGGACCGCGAAGGCCAGCGCGCCGGCCGTTGCCTCATCCAGCCAGTGCAGGTCATCGACCAGCACAAGCAGCGGCTCCAGGGCGGCCGCTGCCGTCAGCAGGCCGTGGGTCCCCGCCGCGACCGCCAGCAAGTCCGGGGCGGCCAGGGCAGGCCCGCCCAGCCCGAGGGCGGCGCGCAACGCCGCGGCTTGCCGCCCAGGCAGATCCGAGAGCTGCCCGGCCAGCGGATACAGCAGCGAGTACAAGCCAGCGAAGGCTATCTCCGCCTCCGGCTCGACCCCAGCCGCGGACAGCACGCGCATGCCATTGGCGCGCGATGCCGCATAGCCGAGCAGCGCCGTCTTCCCGATGCCCGGCTCGCCCCGCAAGACCAGCACCGCGCTGCGCCCGGCCCGCGCCTGCCGTAGCAGCCCGTCGAGCCTGCGCCGTTCCGCCTCCCGCCCCTGCAGCATGCCCGCACCATAGGCCACCGTCCAGCACCCGGCAAGCAGGCAAACATTGCGGACTTCACCGAAGCGAGAGGCCCCCGGCAGGGCGCACCTTCGAAGGGCAGCACAACACAGGTTGGCTGACGAAAACCAGGAGCTGGCAATGAACCCGATCATCCACCAGGAGCTGATCACAGCGCGGATCGCCGAGCTGCACCGCCAGGCCGCCCGCGGCCGCATGGCCCGGGCCGCCACCCAAGCCCGCAGCGCGCGCACGGATAACGGCAGCGCCCCCGCACCCGCACCCGCCCGCACGGTCACCGTCCTCGCGCGCCTCGTGATCACTGTGCTCGGCGCCCGCAGCCCTCAGCAGGAGTCGCAATGACCGTCACATTCGTGGCAATCATGGCTTCCGCCGTTTTCGTCAGCGGCGTCATCGGCCTGGTCACCGTGGCCATCCACCGCGAAGAACGCAGGCACACGCTGCTCCGGCCCGCACCCGACCGGGCCACATGCGCAGCCCGTGGGCTCAACGGCCTCTATGTCCGCGCCCCCGCCGCCGCTGAGGAAAGCCACCAGCGGCAGGAAACGCCCGCCTGACAACACCCATCTGGGTCAGCCGCATCAGCAGAACCGCTCAGCAAGCCGCTAATACACCTTGCCACACGCCAGCGCATCCCCGGTATGGACGTAATGGAAAGCCAGCCGATGTTCCTTGACAGCCCGGCGTACGGAGCCAACGACGGTGACGCACGCTGCGGGCTCCGGCTGGCCGCTCGCGGCCAGCACGAGCTGAACCCGATCACCACGGAGGCCCCGGCCACCCCCGGCAGGCAATCCCCGGAAGAGACCACCGGCACACTGTCACGCCCCTAACCGGCAAGTAATTGTTGAGGAGGACCAGATCATGACCACTAGGACCGCCCGTGCCCCCCAGGCAGCCGCGCAAAAGGACGCCGGCCGGGCGTGTGACGACTCGGTAGTCGCCGGCTTGGTAGCCCGCGCCAGAAGCGGCGATGCACGGGCATGGGACGAACTCGTCGAGCGGTACGCCCCGCTGATCTGGTCGATCTGCCGCACGTACCGGCTCGGCCGGGCCGACGCCGACGACGTCGGCCAGGCCGTCTGGCTGCGCCTGGTGGACCACCTGGACCAGATCCGCGAGCCGGCCGCGCTGCCCGGGTGGCTGGCCACCACCACCCGGCGGGAGTGCGGGCGCCTGGTCCGCGCGGCACGCGGACCGCATACGGCCCTGTACTCGCTGGACGCCGAGACCATCGCGGACGAGCAGGCCGGGACGGCCGAGCAGGATCTGTTCGCGGCCGAGCGCCATGCGGCGCTGCGCCAGGCGTTCGCCGACCTGCCCCCAGACGGCCAGCAGCTGATCGCCATGCTCCTCGCGGACCCGCCAGTGCCCTACGCCCAGATCAGCGCCCGGCTGGGCATCCCCATTGGCAGCATCGGCCCGACCCGCCGCCGCTGCCTGGACAAGATGCGCCGCCACCCGGCCATCGCGGCTCTGACCGGCGCTAGTCCAGGCCCGCTACGGCCGGTTCTGGCCGCTGCCAGCTGACCCCCGCCCGCACGTCCGGGCGACGCCCGCCGCGGCGGCAGCCCGCACCGTCCCGGCCAGGCCAGCCCCACGACGACCCGGCCCTCCAGCGGGCCCGCAGCCCCCAATACATCCGCAATGTCAGATCCCGGAGGCGATCCATGTGCCCCCACCAGCCCATGTGGGCTGCGGGTCTGCGCACCGTATCAACGAGCGCGGCGCCGTCTCCGTGCTAAGTGAGACCAGCCGATAGGTGAAATCGATGACCGATAACTCGACCCTCATCCGGGTCGGCGAGGCTGCTGGATCGCCGGTCCGTTCATCAGATCAGTCCGAAACTCATTGTGATTCGCACATCTGCGGGGCGCAGGCCCACGACCATATCGCTGGTGCGGTCATGGAGCTCATCGACGACCCGTCCCGGATCGCCGATCTGCTGCGCGCCGCGTCGTGCGCCGGCCGGTCCCTGCGGGTGCGGGTCGGCTGCGATGTGATCGTCGCGACGCCTGCGGCGATCGGGAACAGCAGTGTGGTGTGGCGTGTTGCGCCACATCGTGACGCTCTGCCCGACACCTTGCGTGGCATCCTGGACGGCTACATCTCCTGCTACGAGTTGACTCTTTCAGGCGTACGGCTGAGCCCGGAGGGTTTTGTGTCGGCCATGCCGGCCAGCCTGCGCCGCACTCGCCGACGCTGCGAGCCGCGAGCCCAGTGCGCCGCTACGCCCGTCGCTCGCTGGGGCCGGGACGAGGAAGCGCTCGTCCTATCGGTATCGAATAGTGGGCTGGCGATCCATGTCGTCGGCGGTGACCCCCCGGCCGCGTGCGACTTTGCGCTCACCCACCGAGGTGAGAGCATCCGGCTGCGGGCCCTGCGGCGCTGGCAGGAATCGGTCGTCGATGGCATGCTGGCCGGTTATCGCGTCCGGCCGGTCGCCGCCGACGCCGCGCGCTGGCGCGCAATGGTCGCAGACGAACTGCACCCGAGCACTTCGACTGCCCGCACGGCGGCTGCCGACGTGTGGAGCCTGTACGAGGAATCCGGATACATGCGGCTGTCGGGCAAGCAGCCCGGCGAGTTCGGTCCTGCCGCGGAAGCGGTAGACCACGCGCGCGCCCGGCTCGGGGCCGTCGCCGACCTCGGGTGCCAGGTCGTCTGGGAGACACCCGGCAGTCTCCCGTTCGCCACGCTGCACCTGCAACAGACCTACGCGCAAACGTGGATGAGCTTCCAACTGGCGAAGCGGCCCGGGGGGGCGCCGGACGGCACCCCCGGGCGCGCAGTGCTGCGCGAACTCCACCTTCGCGCGTACGAGCACGCGACCCTGGATCCCCAGCTGCGCTGGTTCGTGGGCTACGTGCAGGACAGCTGTAGCTGGAGCGGGATGGTGCACCACGGCTTCCCGGCGCGCCACCAGCTCAGCGGCGAGGCCGCCTGCGTGCCGCTTCATGCGTACGAGATCGCGACCGGCCCGCCGCGGGGGGGCGCGCCGTTACCACGCCCGCCGGCTCGGCCATCGTCAACGATGCCCTTCGGCGGATCGGAAACGTCCGGCCGCGTGCGTACGTCGAGGCGCTGGACCTCACCTCCGACCGCTTCGACCTTTCGGCCGTTGCAGCGCGGTGGGAGCCCCTGGGCCTCTGGCGCCGGCGTGAGGCGATCGTCGCCTACGATCAGAACGAACCGGTCGCCATCGCGCTGGTCGAGGGTGCGAGTGACGGGCTGCATCTGTTCGGTCTGTTTGACCTCGTCCGTTTGTGGCCGCTGGTGCCGGGCGGCACCAGGACCTATCCCATGCTGCTGGAGGCGGCACGCCGCTGGTACCGCGACCGTGGCAAGCAGAAGTGTGTGCTGTTCCTGGAGGATTCGGGCGCACGCGAGATTGCCCCGCTCGGCCTGCGCGACCTCGGGCCCGCGCAGACCTGCGTGTTCTCCTCAGGATTGGTGGCCGAATTCCTCGATTTCCTCGACGAAGCCACCGCGCTGCGGGCTCGATGATCATGACGACCCATCCCAGCCCCAGGCGATTGCAGCTCGCGCGCAGGGCCCGCGGCACCGGCGAGTGGCGGGTCACGATCCACGACGCCGCCGATCCGGTCGGGCGTGAGGCGCTGGCGCGGTTGCTCGCTGACCCCCAGATCGTGGTCTGCGACGAGATCGACGCCCAGCTGCAGGCGCTGGTCGTTGCGCAGAACCCAGGGATCGAGGCCGACGGCGGGACAGCCGCGATCCGTCGCCTGAGTCGCCGGAAAGTGGGTGATCGTCCACGCAGCGAGGTCGGACGCTGGGTACATTACCCATGGCTTCGGACGGTCGTGCACGTGCTGGACCCGGGGGACCTGCGTGCCCTGCGCACCGACCGCAACGCCTACAAGATCACGCCCGAGGAGCAGCGTCTGCTGGCGAGCGCCACGATTGCGGTATGCGGCCTGTCTGTCGGCCAGGCGACCGCGGTCACGCTGGCTCTTGAAGGCGTTGGCGGGCACTTCCGCCTGGCCGACTTCGACGAGCTGTGCGTATCCAATCTCAACCGCCTCCGGGCAGGCGTGCATCAGCTGGGACTGAACAAGGCGATCATCACAGCCCGCGCGCTGCTGGAAATCGACCCTTACCTCGACATCGCGGTGGAGCCGGCGGGCGTGACCGCCGACCGTGTCGACGCGTTCCTCGTCGAGGGCGGTCCGGCCGACCTTCTGGTCGAGGAGTGCGACAGCCTGGACATCAAGCTGCTGTTGCGCGAGCGCGCTCGCGCGCACCGGATCCCGGTCGTGATGGAGACCAGCGACCGGGGGATGCTCGATGTCGAGCGGTATGACCTCGAGCCGGATCGCCCCATTCTGCATGGGCTGGTCGGGTCGCTCTCGGCGTCCGATCTAGGGGGGCTGTCGCGGCGGGACAAGGTCCAGCACGTCCTGCGGATCCTCGAGCCGACCCAGATCTCCGACCGGTTCGCCGCGACGCTGCCCGAGATCGACCGCACGGTACACACCTGGCCGCAGCTGGGCTCCGGCGTGACCCTCGGGGCTGCGGTGATCACGGACACCGCGCGACGCATCCTGCTCGACACGCTGTCGACGTCCGGCCGGTTTCGCATCGACCTCGACCGGCTGGTGTCCCCCGGCTCGGCGACGCTCGCCCGGGCACGGAGTGCGCCAGTCGTGGCCGCGCCGCCGCCCGCCCGCAGTGTGGCGCCTCCTCAGCGCGCCAGACTGGGCGACATCGAGGAGGTTGTCGCGGCCGCGATCTCGGCGCCGTCGGGAGGCAACTGCCAGCCGTGGTTGTTCCGGCCGGTCGACGGCGCCCTCGAATGCACGCTCGACCGGGCTCGGTCGGCCACGCTGCTGGACGCCGACGGCGTCGCCGGGCTACTGGCGTGCGGCGCCGCCGGGGAGGCGGCGCGGCTTTCGGCGCAGGCGCTGGGATTCGATGCTCACTTGGAGGTCTGCCCGGAGGGGCCGATGGGTCCGGCGTGGCGCCTGTCGCTGCGCCCGGACCCGAGCGCGGTAGTCGACAACCTGGTCGAGCAGCTTCCCCGCCGGGTCACGAACCGACGTCTGGGGCCGCGGGCTGCGCTGCCCGCGACCGTCGTCCCCGCCATGCGGACGGCGGTGGCGGCGCACGGCGCGAGACTGGAGGTCCACGACGACTCCGCGGCGCTCGACACGCTCGGGGAGATCATCGGCGCGACCGACCGGGTGCGGTTCCTCTCCCCCGCGCTGCACGGCGAGATGATGAGCGAATTGCGCTGGAACGCGCCGCAGGCCAGCGACGGGATCGACGTCGCGACGCTCGAGCTCGACAGCAGCGACCGGGCGGGTCTGGAGCTGCTCAGCCAGCCGCGGGTCGTGCGGTTCCTGGACCGGCATGAGCTCGGCGACGCGCTGGCCGACGGGGCGCGCAAGACCGTCGCGGCCGCGTCGGCGGTGGCGCTGATCTCGGTTCCGGCGACTGGTCCGCACGCCGCGGTCACCGGGGGAAGGGCGGTCATGGCGGCCTGGCTCGAGGCCACCCGCCACGGCGTCGCACTCCAGCCGCTCTCGGCGCTTCCCTACCTCCTGGCGCGCGTTGAGCAACGCGACGGGCAGGGGCTGCGCGAGCCGGACATCCGCCGCCTGGCATCACTGCGCGAGCCCTACCGCCACCTGTTTCCCGCCGACGGGCCACGCACCGAGCTGCTGCTGTTCCGCCTGGCGATCGTCGGCGCGCCGACTGCGCGTTCCAGCCGTCGCCCAGTCGACGCCGTGCTCATGTCGTGACAGTGCCGGCATCCACCCAGCTGTGCAGGCGAGCTGACCTTACCGCAAGAAGGCGATCCCGACGGCACGGGCGGTGAGCCATGACACCATCGTGGCCTCGATCAATCGCCGCTACGAGTCATAGCCGCCGAAGCTGTCTGGCCGGCTCGTCGCGCACATTTCACCGAACTATCGCGACCGCGGGGTACAGGACCGGCGGCAGCGCCTGACTTGACCTGCCACCGGCCCGGCGGGCACCGGTACGCTGCGTTCTCCGGCAGCCGGCACGGAGGGGAGCGGCCCCCCAGACCCTTAACCGCACGGCATCCGCCCAGGCAGTGCCAAGGCCGAACTAGCGCCAGGGGTGGTAGATGTGGTGGACCTGGGTCGCAGTCTGGGCGGACTGACCGGTCCTGGCAACCACCAGCCAAAGCAGCAGGGCGGCGGCGATAAACGCCACGGCGACGGCCAGGTTCCTCACCGTCAAGAGCGGCCGGCTTGCCGCGATCGCCTGTGTCATCTCATCCCTCCAGAGATTGTTCTTACTGGTCAAGTGCCCTTTAGCCTGCCGGACCCGAGATGCGGCCGTCAGTCACCCGGCCGACACGGCGCCTGTCAGCTTGCTGACACCTTGGTCCTAGCGAACCGAGAATGCAGCAGTGCCCGCAGGCGTACTGCACGGCCGGGGAGGATGCGGGCCTTAACCCGGTACGGCATCCGCCCAGGTAGCGTGATGTCCGGGGGATGACGATTTGCATGATCACCCGGGCGGTGACCGGCACTCCCAGATGCGCCTGTCCGTTCCGCGGAGCGGCGGCTGGCGGGCATGGGGCGCTATCAGAGGCGAGTTTGAACGCCGCCTCGCCGAGCAGGAGAGTAGGACCTTAAAGAGCAGGGCGATCGGCTGGACAGAACTCTCGACGAGCAGCGCACTAGTGCCCTGGCAGGTCACGTTCGCCCCGGTCCTTGGCCGCTCCAGGGGCCGGCCAGCCACGACGATGCGACATCGTCGTGGTCCTGACCCAAGGCCACTCAGCCTTTGCCGCAGCGTCCGCCGCGAGGACGCGACAACGGGCACCGGTCACCCTGGCACCGCCCCGGGCCAGGTCATACGGCGTGGATGCCACATCCACGTCGTACGAGCGACATGGCTGGGACATCCACGCCGTAACAGCGGGCGGCGGGTGCGTATCACCAGTCACGGCAGCACAGCGGAGTGCAGCAGCACCAGGAGGCA
>Ga0318494_10000733_pt1 | contig 12042 bp, 11 predicted proteins | sample GRESIP108b1f24_FD_203293 | JGI IMG/M metagenome (GOLD analysis project Ga0318494, IMG submission 203293) | Tropical soil microbial communities from Luquillo Experimental Forest, Puerto Rico - GRE.SIPMG.108b1f24 | ecosystem: Environmental > Terrestrial > Soil > Tropical forest > Bulk soil... | reverse complement strand
GTCGAGACGGTGACCGACGCGATGCCGGCGACGCGGGACGCCCAGGCGCTCGCCGAGGCGAACGCGGGCGGCGAGCTGCCAGGCTGCATGGTCTCCGGGCCGCTCGCGCTCGACAACGCGCTCAGCTCGGACGCCGCGCGGGCGAAGGGGATCGATCACCCCGTCGCTGGCCGGGCCGACGTCCTGCTCGTCCCGAACATCGAGACGGGGAACGCGCTCGGGAAGGCGTTCACCTACCTCGCCCACCGGCACGTCGGCCACGTCATCGTCGGCGCGCGGGCGCCCGTGCTCATTCCGTCCCGCGTCGAGCGCGCGGAGGACAAGATCTTCTCGATCGCGCTCGGGGTGCTCTCTGCGGCGCCCGCCCGGTGAGCCTCGTCCACGGGACCATCCGCATCGGGAGGTACTGCCATGACCTCGCCAGCAAGCCCCCTCGTCCTCGCCGTGAACCCCGGCGCGGGCTCGACCAAGCTCGGCCTGTACCGCGGCGAGACGCTCGTGGTCGAGGAGAAGCTCCACCACCCGGAGCTCCTCGCGCACCCGGCCAGGTACGCGTGGGACGAGCTCCCGGTCCGCGTGGCCGACGCCCGCGCCTTCCTCGGCGCGGCCGGCGTCGCGCGGGGCGAGCTGGACGCCGTCGCGGGGCGCGGCGGGCTGCTCCCACCCGTCCGCTCCGGCACCTATGCCGTCGACGCGGCGATGCTCCGGGATCTCGAGCGCGCCGAGCGCGGAGAGCACGCCTCGAACCTCGGCGCGCCCGTCGCCCAGCACATCGCGGACGAGCACGGCTGCCCCGCGTTCATCGTCGATCCCGTGTCGGTCGACGAGCTCGAGCCGATCGCGCGCGTCTCGGGCCTCGCGGGCGTCGAGCGCCGGAGCTTCTCCCACGCGCTCAACATGCGCGCGGTCGCGCGGCGCTACGCGAAGGAGGTGCAGCGCCAGGAGGACGAGCTCTCCCTCGTGGTGGTCCACCTCGGCACGGGCGCGTCGCTCTCGGCGAGGCGCGGCGGACGGATGGTCGACGTCGTGAACCCGCTCGACGAGGGGCCGTTCTCCGGCGACCGCGCGGGCGGCGTCCCGGTGATGGCCGTCGTCGACCTCTGCTTCGCGCCGCGCGCGGACGCGAAGGGCGTGCGCCGCCGCCTGTTCGGCGACGGCGGCCTCTACTCCCACCTCGGCACCCGCGACGCGCGCGAGGCGCTCGCCCGCGCCGACGCCGGGGACGCGCAGGCCCGGCTCGTGCTCGACGCCATGTGCTACCAGCTCGCCAAGAGCGTCGGCGGGCTCGCCGCCGCGCTCGAGGGGAAGGTGGACGCGATCCTGCTCACCGGCGGCATGGCCCACCTCGCGCCCATCGTCGACGCGGTCCGCCGGCGGATCGCCTGGATCGCGCCGGTGCACGTCTTCCCGGGCGAGGACGAGCTCCGCGCGCTCGCCGAGGGGGCGCTGCGCGTGCTCGCGGGCGAGGAGAAGGCGCTCCGGTACGGTGAGCTCACCTAGCGCGGCGCGAACCGCGCGCGCGCCCATTCCACCGTCGCGCGCGCGCCCTCGTCCGGCTCGGTCGCGCCCACCTCGGGGAACCGCGCGCGGAACCGCCGGTCGTCCACGACGAACGGCTCCTCCCACTGGTAGAGCATCTCCCCGATCTCGCGCAGGATCGGCACGGCGAGGCCGAGCGCGCGGATCGCGAAGCTCGGCAGCCGGCGGATCCGGATCTCCCTCCCTAGCGCCGCGGACATCCGCCCGAGGAGGGCGCGCGAGCTCTCCGCCGGCGCGCACGGGAGCATGAAGGTCTGCCCGTCGACGTCCGCGGCCGCGGTGCCGAGGGCGGCGAGGGCGCGGCCGACGTCCGGGATGAAGTGGTAGGTGTGCGGCGTGTCCGGGTTCGCCGGGAAGAGGCCGGGCTTGCCGCGGAGGACGGCGCGCCAGAGCTGCGGGCCGAAGTAGGTCCCCTCGCCGCCCGGGCCGTAGAAGTCGGAGGCGCGGCCGACGACGACGCGCGCGAGGCCGCGGCGCTGGGCGTCGGCGAGGCGGACCGAGACCCGCGCCCGGATCTCGCCCTTGCGGCTCGCGGGCGCGATGGGCGTGTCCTCGTTCATCGGCCGCCCGCCGGTCCGCCCGAGCGCGTAGAGGTTGTCGAGGACGACCAGCCGCGCGCCGGCCCTCCCCGCCGCCTGGACGAGGTTCTCCGCGAAGCGGGGCAGGACCTCGGCCCAGATGCGCGCCGAGTACGGCGGGTTCATGCAGTGGTAGACGGCGGCGGCGCCGCGCGCGGCCTCGGCGCAGAACGCCGGATCCATCGCGTCGCCGCGGAGGAGCTCGGCGCCCTCGGGGACGGGGGCGGCGGAGCGGCGGGCGATCCGGACGCGGCGCCCGGCGCCGAGCAGCGCCTCCGCGAGGCGCGGCCCCACCTGGCCTGCGCCGAAGACGACGTGGAGCGCGGGTTCCATGGCCGCCTAGAAGTACCCGAGGACGCCCGCGGAGAGGGCGTCCTCGAGGGGCATGCGGCGCGCCTCGAGCGAGAGCGAGACGTTCTTGGTCGCGTGGATCCTGAGCTGCGCGGAGAGGGCGTAGGTCGACTCAGGCGACGCGAACGGGAGCCAGCGCCAGCGCGCGTCGAGGAGGAGCGCCGCGTGGGTGCCGGCGCGGACGCGGAGGAGCGCGGAGGGACCGACCCCGAGCCGCACGCCTGCGCCGTCGATGCCGGAGAGCGCGGGCGCGCCGACGAGCTCGGTGTCGGCGAGCGCGGCGACGTCGAGCGGCCCCGCCGCCGCGTCGAGCCCGGCGCCGAGCTCGCCGACCCCGGCGAGGCAGCCGTTGCAGGCGCTGTCGCGCACCGTCGTCGCGCCGACCCGCAGGCGCCAGGAGGGGACGAGATCGAACGACGAGACCGGGTTCAGGGAGACGATCTTCAAGAGGGAGAGGTCGTCCAGCTGGAGCTTCGTGCCGTCGGCGTAGACGCGGAGTCGCGCGGGGAGGAACTCGATCTGCGCGTACGCGGGATACCCGTCGGACGGATCGCCGAGGTCGTGGAGCGCGAGCCGCGCGTCGACGAGCGCGAACCCGCCGCGATCGCTCGACCATCCGCCGCCCGCGCCCGCGCGAGAGGACCCGTGGCCGGCCTCGGGCCGCCGGTCCTCCGGGGTCGGTACGACGAGCGGGGGCGAGACGCCCGGCTCGGCGGCGCGCCGCTCGAGCAGGACCTGGCGCCGACGCCCGGCCTCGGCGTCCGACCCCAGGAGGATGCCCTTCGCGTTCCTCAGATCGAACAGGTCGAGCGCGGCGTCGAGCGTCGCGGCGCGCTCGGCCTCGCCGAGCGAGGCCGGCAGTGGCGCCGCGGGATCGTGCGCGAGCGCCTCGACCCCGCGCCGCTCGTCGGCGTCGAGGCCCTGGGCGCGCGCCTCGAACTGGGTCCGGATCGACGGTCGGTAGTGGACGGCGCGGACGAGGCCCGGGTTGGCGAACAGCGCCTGGAGCGTGTCCGAGGGGAGAACGACGAACCGGCCGACGTGCGAGAGGAGCTCGAGCCTGGGCGCAGCGGCCTCGAGGGCGGAGAGGACGTGGTAGCTGCAGTTCTCGTCGAGGTACCAGTAGCGGAACCACGTCCCGCCGACCTCCCACAGGTGCGCCCCGAGCAGCGCGACCTCGTCCGGCTCGAGGGCCAGGTCGTACTCCCAGAGATCCCGCGACTCGAAGTCGGCGTACTCCCGGACCTTGTAGTAGTACGCGTAGTGCTGGAACTCCCCCCGGAACCCGCCCGCGAGCCCCTTCGCGAGGTAGACGAACGGATTCTTGGTGTCGACCGTGGCGGAGTAGTTCGCCCCGTAGTCGAGGAGCTCGAAGTGCTTTCCCGAGCGGGCCTCGGGCTCCTTGTCCAGGCGGAGGAGGGTGTGGCCGAACGCCGACGCGGGGTTGTTCAGGTAGTACGAGGAGAAGACGACCGTGACGCCGCGCGGACGCGTCCGCGCGAGGAAGTCCTCGAGCCTCGGGCAGCGCCGCTGGGGGAGGCGGGAGAGGTCGATCTCGAGCCGGCGGCGCAGGAAGGCGAAGCGAGCCGGGAACCGACACTGCGCGTCATCGAGCTCGTCCCGCTTCGGCGTGTCGTCGAAGAAGCCGCGCAGCGTCGCCTCGAGCTCGGCGGCGGGATCGGTCTTTCCCGCGGGGGCGCGGAAGAAGGCCTTCCCCTCGGCCTGGCTCTTCCACCCGCCGGTGAGCGTCCTCTGGTAGTGGCCGAGCCGCAGCCAGCCGGGATCGTCGGCGAGCTTCTCCGCGCGAGCGCGGGCTACGAGCTCCTCGAGGTGGGCCGGATCGGGCGCTGCGGCACCAGCGCCCGCCGGGATGGCGGCGACGAGAGCGATGAGGAGCGCGGCGCGTGCCACGCCCCTCGATACCATGGCGCCGCGCTGCGGGTTACCCGCGGCCGCAGCCGAGCGACGCGTCCTTGTGGAGCGTGTCGAGGATCGCCTTCGTCACGTCGTCGCTCGACACCTGGTCGTTCGGGAAGATCTGCGCGAAGTTCTTCTTCAGCGCAGCGCCCACCTTGTGCGAGTCGGCGCATTCGTTGATCACCGTGAGCGCGCCGATCGCCTCGCCCTCGCCGCGGGAGATGTCCTTCGCGACGGCCTCGCGGTTCGCCTCGACGAAGTTCTTCGTGCCCATCGCGAACAGGCCGGGGCCGCAGTTCGAGGTGCCGGTCGTGATGCCGAAGGTCTGGACGCCCGTGGCGTTCAGCGTCGCCGCGACCACCTGGGAGGCGCCAGGCTTGTCCTCGAACGCGAGCGACCCGAGCCCACAGCCCGCGACCCCGTAACGACCGCTGCCCTTCATGTCTGACGACAGGGTGCGAGTGGGGAGCGCGAGGGCAACGCTGGCGACCGCGACGGCGGCGAGGAGGCTTCGCATGTTCTCTCCTTGGATGAGCCGATGAACCGTAGGTGAAGCCAGCCCACTGGCTCCCCCCGGCGTGCCGGCTGATAACAGGTCTCTCGCACGCCTGCGCGACGTTCGGGCGGCCCTCGTGGGGCGACCGGCGCGGGCCCGCCTTTCCGGTTGCGAGGGTTGGCGCGCTGCGCAAAATGGACGCCCCCCAAACTCAAGCAGGTGCGCCCATGCCCCTCAAGATCCTGGTGACCGCGAAGCGGGTCGAGGACCCCGAGTCGAAGATCAAGGTGAAGCCCGACGGCACCGGGATCGTCACCGACGGGGTCAACTATAAGATGAACCCCTTCGACGAGATCGCCGTCGAGGAGGCGCTCCGCCTGCGCGAGAAGCACGGCGGCGAGGTGACCGTGGCCTCGATCGGGGGCGAGAGGTCGGCCACCGAGATCCGCGCCGCGCTCGCGATGGGGGCCGATCGCGGCGTCCTCATCCGCCACGACGGCCCGCTCGATCCGTTCGTCGTCTCGGCGCTCCTCGCCAAGCTGTTCGAGCGCGAGAAGCCGGACCTCGTCATCCTCGGCAAGCAGTCGATCGACGACGACCAGAACCAGGCGGGCCAGTTCCTCGCCGAGCGGCTGGGGCTGCCGCAGGCGACGTTCGCGTCGAAGACCGAGAGCCTCGAGAGCGAGGCGGAGCAGAAGAAGGAGCCCGGGCTGGTCCTCGCGGGCGGCGGCAAGGCGCTCCAGGTCGTGCGGGAGGTGGACGGCGGCGTCGAGACGCTGGAGGTGACGCTCCCGGCCGTGGTGACGACCGACCTGCGCCTCAACAAGCCGCGCTTCGCGTCGCTCCCCGGGATCATGAAGGCGAAGAAGAAGCCGCTGCAGGAGCTGCCGGCGGCCTCCCTCGGAGTGGACCTCGCCCCGAAGGTCGTCGTGAAGCGGCTCGCCGAGCCGCCCGCGCGCAAGGGCGGGGTGAAGGTGCAGGACGTCGACGAGCTCTGGAAGAAGCTTCACGAAGAGGCGAAGGTCCTCTAGCGGCCCCGGGTGAACGCCATGAACGTCCTCATCGTCGCAGAGCAGTTCCAGGGCGCCGTCCGGAAGGCGACGCTCAACGCCCTCTCCGCCGGGCGGGAGCTCGCGCGCCGCACCGGCGGGAAGCTGCACCTCGTCGTGCTCGGGAAGGGGATCGGGCCGGTGGCGAGCGAGCTCGCGCAGTACGGCGCGGAGGTCCACGTCGCCGACGCCGCCGCGCTCGAGCACCCGCTCGCCGAGGCGTACGCGCCGGTCGTCGCCGAGGTCGCGAAGGCGGTCCAGGCGACCTACGTCGGCGCCGCCGCGACCGCCTACGGCAAGGACCTCCTCCCGCGCGCCGCGGCGCGCCTCGGCGCCGGGATGGCGACCGAGGTGCTCGGCTTCGGCGGAGAGGGGGCGAGCGTGACGTTCCGCCGGCCGATGTGGGCGGGGAACGTCCTCGCCGAGGTGGAGATCGCGACGCCGGTGAAGGCGTTCACGGTGCGTGCGACGGAGTTCGCCCCGGCGAAGAAGGAGGGCGCGGGCGCGGTCACGCCCGCGCCGGTGAACGTCGACGCGGGCGCGCTCAAGACCCGGTACGTCGGGTTCAAGGAGGTGAAGAGCGCGCGGCCGGAGCTGACCGAGGCGCGCGTCGTCGTCTCCGGGGGGCGCGGCACGAAGGGTGACTTCGGGCCGATCGAGGCGCTCGCCGACGCGCTCGGCGCCGCGGTGGGCGCGAGCCGCGCCGCGGTGGACGCGGGCTGGGTGCCGAACGACTGGCAGGTGGGGCAGACCGGGAAGGTGGTCGCCCCCGAGCTGTACGTCGCGGCCGGCATCTCCGGCGCGATCCAGCACCTCGCCGGCATGAAGAGCTCGAAGGTGATCGTCGCGGTGAACAAGGACCCCGACGCGCCCATCTTCCAGCTCGCCGATTACGGCCTGGTCGGCGATCTGTTCAAGGCGCTGCCCGAGCTCGCCGCCAAGGTGAAGGCGAGCCGGTAGCTTCTGCGCCGGCCCGGCGGTAGAACGCGCAGCCGATGACCGAGGCCGAGCTCGAAGCGCTGGGGGTGCACCGGATCCCCGTGCCGGTGCCGTTCCCCCAGGCCGGCGGCCCGGCGAACGTCTACGCCATCGAGGACGACGGCGGCGGGCTCCTCCTGTTCGACGCCGGCCTCGGCGCGCCCGATGCTCACGCCGCGCTCGAGGAGGGCTTCCGGCGGATCGGCCGGCGCTTCGACGAGGTCCGGCGCATCGTCGTGTCGCACGCCCACGTCGATCACTACGGCGGCGCCCGGTTCGTCCAGGAGCGGCACGGCGGCGAGCTGCCGGTCTACGCCCACCCGGCCGACGCGCCCAAGATGCAGGAGGGCGGCTGGCGCTGGCGGGAGCAGGCCCCCGCCTACGGCCGCTACCTGTCCCGGCTCGGCGTGCCGCCCGACGTCCGCGCCGCGATCGCGAAGGAGGGCGAGCGGAGCCGCGGCCTCGCTCGCCGCCTGCCGGCGACCCGCACGCTCGGCGAGGGCGACGTGCTCCGCACCCGCCACCTCTCGCTCGAGGTGCTCCACATGCCCGGCCACACCCCCGGGCTCCTCTGCCTCTACGACCGGGCGCGGCGGCTGTTCCTCTCGGACGACCACCTCCTCGAGAAGGTCTCGCCGAATCCGCTCATCGAGCTCGGGCCGAACGGCGAGGAGGGCCACTTTCGGCCGTTGCTCGCCTACCTCGACAGCCTCCGGCGGACGCAGGCGCTCGAGATCGACCTCGTCCTGCCCGGCCACGGCACGCCGTTCTCGGGGCACCGGGCGGTCATCGACCGGCTCGTCCAGCTCTACGGGAAGCGGCAGGCGAGGATCCGCGAGCTGCTCCACGGCGCGCCGGACACCGCCTACGCGGTGTCGCGGGCCCTCTTCCCCCGGATGAGCTCGGGCGACCTCTTCCTCACGGTGTCCGAGACGATCGCGAACCTCGAGGTGCTCGAGGCGCGCGGCGAGGTCGTGCGCGCCGAGGCGGACGGGATCTACACGTTCCGGCTCGCGGCGTAGCGGCGCGTCGACCTCGACAACCGCCGGCGACTGCGCCATGTAGGGGCGCGTGGCCGACCTCGCCCTCCTCGCCCTCACGCTGTTCTGGGGCACGACCTTCCACTTCGTGAAGGGCGTGCTCGAGGTCGCCTCGCCGGGCGTGTTCCTCTCCGCCCGGTTCGGGACGGCGGCGCTCGTGCTCGGCGCCGTGGCGCTCGTTCGTCGCGATCCGGTCGGCGCGCGCTTCTTCCGTCACGGCGCGCTCCTCGGCGCGTTCATGCTCGCCGGGTTCGTCCTGCAGACCGTGGGGCTCCGCTACACGACGCCGGCGCGCTCGGGGTTCCTGACCGGTCTCGCCGTCCTCATCGTGCCCTTTCTCGCGCGGTTCATGCTGGGACGGCGGGTGAAAGCATCGTCGTGGGCCGGCGTCGCCCTCGCGGTGCTCGGCCTCGTGCTCCTCACCCGCCCGTTCGGCGAGGGGGTCGCCGAGGCGGTGCGGTTCGGGGACCTGCTCACCGCGGGCTGCGCCATCGCGTTCGGCCTCCAGATCGTGTTCACCGCGGAGTGGGCGCCGCGCCACCCGCTCGTGCCCCTCACCTTCGTGCAGATCGCCGTCACCTTCCTCGGGGTCCTCGCGCTGGTGCCGCTCGAGGGCGGCCCCACGCTCCGCCCGGGCGGGCTCGGCGTCTTCGCCGGGACGGTCGCGTTCACGGGCGTCGCCATGACCGCGCTCGCCTTCTTCGTGCAGAACTGGGGGCAGCGGCACACGACCGCGGTGCGCGCCGCGCTCATCTTCGCGCTCGAGCCGGTCGCCGCCGCCCTCTTCAGCCACTACTACGGCGGCGAGCCGCTCGCGCCGCTCGACTGGGCGGGCGGAGCGCTCACGGTGCTCGCCGTGGTCGTGGGCGAGGTCGGCGCCGCGCTCGAGGGGCGCGGCGAGGCGGCGGTGGCCGCATAGCCCGCCCGGCCGTCTCTCGCGCGACGGCGGGCGTCTGCTAACTTCGCGCGCCGAGATGCGCCGACTCCGCTCCCGATCCCCCGCCGTCCTCGCCGCGGCCCTGGTCGCGCTCGCCGCCTGCCGCATCGTGCGGGCGCCGCCCCCCGCGCCGGCGACCACGCCCGAGCGCGCGCTCGAGGAGCTCGCCCCGGAGAAGTTTCCGGCCTTCGCGGACGACCTGGACTACTCCGGCCTCGACGAGGCGATCGAGCGGTCCCTCGTCTCCTTCGCGCGGGTCGCGATCGCGGACCCAGGCCGGACGCTCGCCTTCGGCAAGGAGCGGGTCCCGGCGGCGCGGGTCGTGGCGACGCTCCGGCGCTTCCGCGAGCTCGCTCAGGCGCGCCCCACGCCCGCCGCCCTCTCCGACGCGCTCCGCCGCGAGTTCCGCGTCTTCCGCTCGACGGGCGACGGCCGCGGCGAGGTCCTCTTCACGGGCTACTACCTCCCGGAGCTCGCGGGCTCGCTCACGCGGGAGGGGCCGTACCAGTTCCCGCTCCACCGCGCCCCGGACGACCTGGTGCAGGTCCGCGCGCGCGACTTCCCGGCGCTCTCCGAGGACCTCGTCGGCCGCGTCGAGAACGGCCGGCTCGTGCCCTACCCGACGCGCGCGGAGATCGCGCGCGGGGCGCTCGACGGCCGCAACGCCGAGCTCGCCTGGGTGGCGTCGCCCGTCGAGGCGTTCTTCGCCGAGATCCAGGGGAGCGGCATCCTGCGCCTGCCGGACGGCACCTCGCGCGTCGTGACCTACGCCGGCAAGAACGGGCAGCGCTACGGGGCGGTGGGCGCGGAGCTGGTGCGGCGCGGCGCGCTCAAGCGCGAGGACGTCTCGATGCAGGCGATCAAGGCGTGGCTCGCGGCGAACCCGGCCGACGCGCCGCTCGTCCTCGAGACGAACCCGTCCTACGTCTTCTTCCGCTTCGCCGACGCCCCGACGGGCGCGCTCGGCTTGCCCGTCACCCCGGACCGGACGATCGCGGCCGACGCGCGCGTGTTCCCGAAGGGCGCACTCGCCTTCGTCGAGACCGAGCGGCCGGTCGACGCGGCCGGCGGCCCGTTCCGTCCGTTCTCGCGCTTCGTGCTCGACCAGGACGCGGGTGGCGCCGTGAAGACGTCGGCCCACGTGGACTTCTTCTTCGGGAGCGGCGCGTACGCCGAGAGCGCGGCGGGGCGGATGAAGCAGCCGGGGCGGCTGTACTACCTGCTGCTGAGGTGACGGCACCGCGCACGTGAACGCGGCCGTGCCCGGGAGTCGGGCTCGGGCTCGTTCACGTGCGCGGTGCGGCTACACATCCGCCGCTTCCCCCGCCGCCTCCCCGCCCTTGGCCTTCTCCATGCCGCGGGGCAGGACCAGGTTCAGGAGGATGCCGACGTAGGTCGCGAGCGGCATCTCGGAGAACTCGACGCCGCCGATCGTGATGCGCGCGCCGCCGATGCCGATCACAAGGATCACGGAGGCGATGATCAGGTTTCGCTTCTGCGAGAAGTCGATGCCCGCCTCGACGAGCATGCGGATGCCGGCCGAGGCGATGATCCCGAACAGCAGGATGCAGATCCCGCCCATCACCTGCACCGGGATGGAGCGGATGAGCGCGCCGACCTGCGGCAGGAACGACATGAGGATCGCGAGCACGGCGGCACCGCCGATCACCCAGACCGAGAAGACGCGGGTGATGGCCATGACCCCGATGTTCTCGCCGTAGGTCGTGTTGGGCGGCCCGCCGATGAAGCCGGCGAAGGCCGTCGCGACCCCGTCGCCCGCGAGCGAGCGGTGGAGGCCCGGATCCTTCACGAAGTCGCGCCCGACGACGTTGTTCGTGACGATGAGGTGCCCGATGTGCTCGGTGATGACGACGAGGGAGATGGGCGCGAGCGTGAGGATCACGTGCCAGTCGAGGCGCGGCAGGACGAAGTGCGGCACCGCGAACAGCGACGCGCTCCGCACGCCCGAGAAGTCGACCTGCCCGGCGGCGAGCGCGACGAGGTAGCCGCCGACGATGCCGATCAGCACCGGGATCACCCCCAGGAACCCCTTGAAGAAGACCGCCGCGACGACCGCGATCGCGAGCGCCGCGAGCGCCACGAGGAAGTAGTCGGCGTGGTACGCCTGCGTGGCGCCCTTGGTCGCCATGCCGACGGCGACGCCGGCGAGGCCGAGGCCGATCACCATCACGACCGAGCCGATCACCACCGGCGGGAGCAGGTAGTCGATCCAGCGCGTGCCGAACCGCGCGATGGCGAGCGCCACGACGATGTAGATGAGGCCGACCACGACGCAGCCGCCCATCGCGAGCCCGATCCTCGCGTCCGAGCCGACCTGTCCCGGCGTCGAGCCGATGATCGCGGTCAGCGCCGAGATGAACGCGAACGACGAGCCGAGGTAGGCCGGGATCCTCCCCTTGGTGATGAGGATGTAGAGCAGCGTCCCGACGCCGCTCGAGAAGAGGGTGACGGAGGTGTCGAGCCCGACGAGGAACGGCACGAGCACGGTCGCGCCGAACATGGCGAAGAGGTGCTGCAGGGAGAGCGGGATGCTCTGAACGAGCGGGAGCCGCTCGCCCACGTCGACGGTCCGCTGGTGCGACTTCACGGGGGCCTCCGGAGTGGGGACGGTGGACGACGCCTGGCGGTCGGGGTCGCTGCGGAGAGGTAGGGCCATGGCGGCGCGGATGATGCGCCGGAAGGCTGACATCCGGGTTCCGCGCTCCGGGTGAACCCGTCCGTCCTTCGCGCGCGTCGCGCCGCGGCGCGACGATCGACGTGGCCCTCGAGCCGGAGGTGCGGTCATGGCGGAACGGAAGGCGAAGGGGTTCCACGCGCTGGAGCGAAAGATCCACGAGATGGAGGAAGAGGATCGACGCGGCGAGGGGAAGCGGGAGCCGGAGCGGAAGACCGGGGCGAAGGAGGAGCAGCGGCCGGCGGTCAAGCCGCCGCCAGCGCACGACGAGTGAGCAGGCGAGGCGACGGGCTTCCGGCTCCAGGCTCCAGGGACGGGCTGCGCAAGCGCACGGACCTGGAGCCTGCGGCCTGGAGCCCGTCGCCGTCTCGCCCCGGTTCTCGCTGTCGGGCCGCGGGTGTAGAACGGCGCCCGATGAGGCGACCGCCGATCGAGCTCCACCGGGGCGAGACGGCGACGGGC
>Ga0318494_10000719_pt1 | contig 12101 bp, 9 predicted proteins | sample GRESIP108b1f24_FD_203293 | JGI IMG/M metagenome (GOLD analysis project Ga0318494, IMG submission 203293) | Tropical soil microbial communities from Luquillo Experimental Forest, Puerto Rico - GRE.SIPMG.108b1f24 | ecosystem: Environmental > Terrestrial > Soil > Tropical forest > Bulk soil... | reverse complement strand
GGAGGTGATCGATCGTCAGACCGAGCACCTGTCGCGCCTGGTCGACGATCTCCTCGACCTGACGCGGATCTCGCGCGGGAAGATCCAGCTCCGCCGCGAGCGGCTCGATCTCGCCGAGGTCGTCCGCCGCACGGTGGACGACCACCGCGCGACGCTCGCCGCGGCGGGCGTGGCGATCGAGCTTTCCACGCCCGCGGAGCCGCTCCCCGTGGACGCCGACGCCACGCGCGTCGCGCAGATCGTGGGCAACCTGCTCGCGAACGCGGCGAAGTTCACGGAGGGCGGCGGGCGGGTGGAGCTCGCCGTCCACCGCGACGGCGGCGACGCGATCATCGCGGTGCGCGACCACGGGGTCGGGATCGATCCGGCGCTCCTGCCCCACGTCTTCGAGCCGTTCGTGCAGGCGGACGAGGGGCTCCACCGGACCCGGGGCGGGCTCGGGCTCGGGCTGTTCCTGGTGAAGTCGCTCGCCGAGCTCCACGGCGGCGGCGCGCTCGCGCGGAGCGCCGGCGCGGGACGCGGCGCCGAGTTCGTGGTCCGCCTCCCTCTCGCCGGCGGCGAGGTCCTCGCGCTCCGGCCCGTCCGCGACACCCTCGCCGCGGGCGGCCCGCGCCGCGTGCTCGTGATCGAGGACAACGAGGACGCGGCCGAGATGCTCCGCGACCTCCTCGTGAACTCAGCGCACGAGGTGGAGGTGGCGGTCGACGGCCGCGCCGGCGTCGCGCGCGCCCGGGCGAGGCCGCCCGACCTCGTCCTCTGCGACATCGGCCTCCCCGAGCTCGACGGCTACGGCGTGGCGCGCGCGCTCCGGGCGGATCCCGCGTTCGCGCGGACGCTCGTCGTCGCGATCTCCGGATACGCCTTGCCGGACGACGTCGCCCGCTCCGTCGCCGCCGGGTTCGACCGCCACCTCGCGAAGCCGGTCACGCTCGAGCAGCTCGCCGAGGTGCTCGCGGCCGCGCGGCGCACCTGAGCGGCTCCGAGGGCGCGCTCGCCGGGGTGCCGGGCATCCGGGGAGCGGCGCCCGGGGCGGCCATCGGTTAAACCGATGGCCCCAGCCCGCACGGGGTTCCCATGCACGCCGCGTTCGACGACCACCTCCGCACCGCGCTCGCGAAGCTCGAGTCCGAGGGGCTCCTGAAGCGGGAGCGCATCCTCACCACGCCGCAGGGCGCCTGGATCGAGGCGGACGGCAGGCGCGTCGTGAACCTCTGCGCGAACAACTACCTCGGCCTCGCCGGGCGGCCCGAGCTCGTCGCGGCCGGCCAGGACGCGCTCGCGCGCTGGGGCTTCGGCCTCTCCTCGGTCCGCTTCATCTGCGGAACGCAGGACGTCCACAAGACCCTCGAGCGGCGGGTCGCGCAGTTCCTCGGCTTCGAGGACGCGATCCTCTTCTCGTCCTGCTTCGACGCGAACGGCGGCGTCTTCGAGGCGCTCCTGGGCGAGGAGGACGCGATCGTCTCGGACGCTCTCAACCACGCGTCGATCATCGACGGCATTCGGCTCTGCAAGGCGCGCCGCTACCGGTACGCGAACGGCGACATGGGGGAGCTCGCGGCGCGGCTCGACGAGGCCGATCGCGCCGGCGCCCGCTTCAAGCTCGTCGCGACCGACGGCGTCTTCTCGATGGACGGCTACCTCGCGAACCTGCCCGCGATCTGCGATCTCGCCGAGCGGCACGGCGCGCTCGTGATGGTCGACGACAGCCACGCGGTCGGGTTCGTGGGAGAGCGGGGGCGCGGCACGCCGGAGCACCACGGCGTGATGGGGCGCGTCGATCTCCTGACGGGCACGCTCGGCAAGGCGCTCGGCGGCGCCTCCGGCGGCTACGTCGCGGCCTCCGCGCGGATCGTGGAGTGGCTCCGCCAGAAGGCGCGCCCGTACCTCTTCTCGAACACGCTCGCGCCCGCCATCGCCGGGGCGAGCCTCGCCGTGCTGGACCTCGTCGAGCGGGGCGACGACCTGCGCCGCCGGCTCCGCGAGAACGCGCGCCACTTCCGGGCGGAGATGGCCCGGCTCGGGTTCGAGCTGCTCCCCGGCGAGCACCCGATCATCCCGGTGATGCTCCACGACGCGCCGCTCGCGCAGGAGTTCGCGCGGCGCCTCTTCGACGAGGGCGTCTACGCCGTCGGCTTCTTCTTCCCGGTCGTCCCGCACGGACAGGCGCGCATCCGCACGCAGATGAGCGCCGCGCACGCGCGGGAGGACCTCGACTTCGCCGTCGAGGCGTTCGCGAAGGTGGGGCGCGCGCTGGGTGTCATCAGTTGAACGGGGGCTGCGCCCCCGCCCCGCCGAGCAGAGCTCCGCGCGCTACTGCGCGCGTCTCGATCGGCGCCTCACCCCGCGGGCGGGGCCCTGGCGCGCTTCTCCCCTCGCTGTGCTCGGGGCTCGCGCGCCGTCCCGCGTGCGCGGCTACGCCGCGCTGTAGAATCACGAACTGCGATGGAGGAACGGCCATGCGCGCGCTGGTGAAGTCACAGAAGACCGAGGGGATCTGGATGGTCGACGACGCGCCCATCCCGGACGTCGGCGTGCACGACGTGCGGATCCGGATCCGGAAGAGCGCCATCTGCGGCACCGACGTGCACATCTACAACTGGGACGAGTGGAGCCAGCGGACGATCCCGGTGCCGATGATCGTCGGCCACGAGTACGTCGGCGTCGTGGACGCGGTCGGGGCGGAGGTCGAGGCGTTCCGGCCGGGCGAGCGGGTCTCGGGGGAGGGGCACCTCACCTGCGGGTTCTGCCGGAACTGCCGCGCCGGGCGGCGCCACCTCTGCCGCCACGCGGTGGGCGTCGGCGTGAACCGCCCCGGGTCGTTCGCCGAGTACCTCGTGATCCCCGCGACGAACGTCTTCAGGATCCCCGACGACATCCCGGACGAGCTCGCAGCGGTGTTCGACCCGTACGGCAACGCCGCCCACACCGCGCTCTCGTTCGACCTCGTCGGCGAGGACGTGCTCGTGACCGGCGCCGGGCCCATCGGCGCCATGGCCGCCGCCATCGCCCGCCACGTCGGCGCGCGCCACGTCGTGATCACCGACGTGAACGACTACCGCCTCGCGCTCGCCGCGCGCATGGGCGCGACGCGCACCGTGAACGTGGCGCGCGAGGACCTCGGCGCCGTGATGAGGGACCTCGGCATGAAGGAGGGGTTCGACGTCGGGCTCGAGATGAGCGGCAACGCGCGCGCGTTCCGGCAGATGCTCGAGGTGATGAACCACGGGGCGAAGGTGGCGCTCCTCGGCATCATGCCGGGCGAGGCCGCCATCGACTGGAGCCAGGTCGTGTTCAAGGGGCTCGTGCTGAAGGGCATCTACGGCCGGGAGATGTACGAGACCTGGTACAAGATGGTCGCGATGCTCCAGAGCGGGCTCGACCTCTCGCCGATCGTCACGCACCGGTTCCCGATCGAGCAGTTCCAGCAGGGCTTCGACGTGATGCGGAGCGGGCAGTCGGGGAAGGTGGTGCTGGACTGGGGGGCGTAGGCGCGCCTCTCGGTCGCCGCCACCTCGTGCGCCGGCCACGCGCGGACGCGCGCCGGCGCACGAGGCGTCCTCGTCGCGGTGACGTGGAGTTGCAGCTACTGCAGGCGCGGGTCGGGGTGCAGGATCGGCCCGAGCACGGGCGGGAGCCCCGGCGGATCGACCGGAAGCGGCCACGGGAGCGGGCGCGGAAGGGTCCCGCAGCACGGGTCGGGGGCGATGAGGATGGCGCCGGCGACGGCGCCCAGGTCGGCATCCGCCAGGCGGCGCGGCGCCGCGGCCTTCTTGGTCTTCATGGCTTTCACCTCGTGGAGTTGGCGCGAGCAGACGATCTGCTCGAGCCAGACGTCGACGGCGGTGCGCGGCCGATCTGACGCGGGCGTGCCTCGCCTCCCCCGCGGGGCGGTGCCGACGCGGCCGCGATCCCGTCCGGCGCCGCGGCCCGGGCGCGCAGCTGGCTATGCGTCGAGCATCCTGCGGACCGTGCGCAGCAGCTCGGCGGGGTGGGCCGGCTTCTGCAGGAGGAGATCGTCGCCGAGCTCCACGGGGCGCGCGTTCGAGACGGCGTCGACCTGACCGCTCATGAAGAAGGCGCGGACGGACGGATCGATGTGCCGGATGCGATCGAGCGCGAGCTTGCCGTTCTGCCCCGGCATGAGGACGTCGAGGATCACCAGGCGAATCCGTTCGCGATGCTGCTCGAAGCGCCGGACCGCGTCCGTCCCGTCCACCGCCTCGATGACGCCGTAGCCCGCTCCCTCCAGCACCTCCCGGAGCATCTCGCGGAGCGAGGCGTCGTCGTCGGCGAGCAGCACGGTCTCGCTGCCGCCCGGGGGCGCCGCCGCTTCGGCGTCCGCGGTCGTGGCCGCCGCGGGCGGGGCGGAGGCGAGCAGCGGCAGCAGGAGCTCGAAGCGGGTGCCCGCTCCCGGCGCGCTCTCGACGTGGATCGTGCCGTGGTGCTGCTGCACGATCGCGTAGGCGATGGAGAGCCCGAGCCCCGATCCCTTGCCGACCTCCTTCGTCGTGAAGAACGGCTCGAAGAGGTGCTCCTGCACCTCCCGCGGGATCCCGGTCCCCGTGTCCTCGACAGAGAGCTGCGCGTACGCGCCGGGGGCCTCGAGTCCCGCGCGGCGGGCGCCCTCGGCGTCGAGCGTCACCCGGGAGGCCGCGATGACGATCCGCCCGCCGTCGGGCATGGCGTCTCGGGCGTTGGTGACGAGGTTCATGAGCACGCGCTCGAGCTGCAGCCGATCGCCGCTCAGCGGCAGCGCCGCCGGGTCCAGCTCGGTCCGCAGCTCCACGTTCTCGCGCAGCAGGCGCCGCAGCGACGGCTCGCACTGGCGCACGAGCTCCGCGAGCTCCATGGGCTCCCGGCGCAGCACCTGGCGACGGCCGAAGGCGAGCAGGCTCGCCGTGAGCGACGCGGCGCGATCCGTCGAGGCGACGATCTCGTCGACGTAGCGGCGATGCGGAAGCTCCTCGCCGACGCGCCTGCGGAGCAGGACGGCGTACCCCTTCACGATCGACAGCAGGTTGTTGAAGTCGTGCGCGACGCCGCCCGCCAGCCGCCCCATCGCCTCGAGCTTCTGGGCGTCGTGGAGCTTCGCCTCGAGCTCCCGTTGCGCCTCGTGGCTTCGCCGGATGGCCCTGAGCGGCAGCGTCCGGACCGCGCGAAACGAGACGAGCGCCACCGCCAGCAGCGCCAGCGCGAGGATGCCGGAGCGCAGGAGCAGCGGCCGCAGCGAACGCGAGACCTCGATCGCGCCGACGGGCGCGCCCGCGTCGAGCAGCGGCACCGACCGCGTCAGCCAGGGCGCGGGCAGCGGATCCACGCTCTCGGCCACGACCGCGCCCCGCTCGTCGCGCACGACCCGCCGCTCCGCGTCGCCTCGCCGCGGGCGCCGGGACAGGTACTCGTTCAAGCGGATCTGCTCGTACCGCCAGAGCTCGGGGTTGGCGCTGACGACCCGGGAGACGATGCGCGCGTTGATCTCCGCCTCCGCCTCGAGGAGGCCCGCCGTGTACCGGTACGAGACCAGGAAGTAGATGGCGGGCGGCAGCAGGACCACCGCGGCGGCGAGTACGCCGGCGGCGAGGGAGACGAGCCGCACCAGCCTACGGTCGTCCGGCATCGTCCCGTTCCAGCGACCGGATCGGCAGCGGCAGGTTGCCCGTCCGCTCGAGGATGCCCCGGGCCTCCGGCGAGCCCAGGAAGTCGAGGAATCGACGGACGGATGGCGAGGGCGGCGCGCGGACGACCGCGGCGAGGGTCTTCACCAACGGATACGCGCCGGAGGCGATGTTCGCCACGGTCGGCGCCACGCCGTTCCAGGCGAGCGGAACGATCGACGCCTCCTCCGTGAGGATCTGCGTGAGCGACGTCGGACCGATCGAGCCGGGGGTGCGCGCGAGGGCCTCGTTGCACTCCTGGTTCGTGACGGCGACGATCATCCCCTCCCGCCGATGCGCCGCCTCCACCGCGCTGGCCAGCTCGGGGGAGATGGCGCGCAGGATCTCGTCGTCGACGTCGGTCTGCGGACGGAGGATCAGCCGGACGCGCTCCCCGCTCGGCCAGGTGGTCCGCTCGCCGCGGTAGATCCGGGCGAGCTCCTCGGCGGTGACGCCGCTCACGCCCGCCCGGGGACCGACGCCGAGCACGAACGGGGTCCGCGCGTACCGGATCGCCACCAGCCCGCGCGCCTTCTCGGGCGCGCGCAGTGCGCGGCCGGCGATGGCCACGTCGAGCGCGCCGTCCGCGACGGCGCTGATCGCGCCACTGCTCCCCACGCTCGGAAGCACGCGCACCCGGAGGTCCGGGTTCCCCTTCTCGAAGGCGTGCGCGAGGAGGCGCAGGGTTCCGAGCGCCGTGCCCGTGCCGCTGATGCGAAGCTGCTGCTCGGCGCGGACGTCGGCGCAGGCGAACAGGAGGATCGCGGCGGCGGCCGCGCGCGCGGCGATGAGCAGGAGGTGAGAACGACATCCCATGGTTCGCCGCCCCCACGACGACGGCCGATCCCGCGGGCCCGCGCGGGGATCGGCGGTCCGATTGTGGCAGCCGCCGACCCCCGACCGCAACGCGGGGTGGCCCGATGCGAACAAATGACCGCACCTCATACAGGGGGAGGATGCGGCTCGACCTCCGGCTAGGCGTCGGTGCCACCGTCGGTCGCAGGGAGCTCGAGCGCTATCGGCCCGAACGACCGCCCGGCCGCCCGCGCCCGCGCCCGCGGGTCGGGGCGGGCACGGGCTCGTTCACGGATAGGCGCTACCGCGTGTGCACGGTCACGTTCGCCGACAGCCCTGCGCGCAGCGGCACGTCCGGCGTCCCTTCCCAGGCGATGCGGACGGGGACGCGCTCCACGACCTTCACGAAGTTACCAGACGCGTTGTCCGGCGGGAGCAGCGCGAAGCGCGCGCCGGTGCCGCCCGAGATGCTCTCCACCACGCCGCGCAGCGTCTTCCCGGCGTACGCGTCGATGTCGATGTCGACCCGCTGGCCGGGGCGGATGTCGCCCATCTGCGTCTCCTTGAAGTTCGCGACGACGTAGGTCTGGTCCGGGACGAGCTGGGCGAGCAACTGGCCGGGCTGCACCATCTGTCCGACGCGCGCCGACAGGCGGGAGATCTTCCCCGCCGACGGGGCGCGGACGGTCGTCCACGACACCTGGAGCTGCGCGAGGTCGAGCGCGGCCTGCGCGGTCTTCACGCGGGCGTGGGCGAGCTCGACGTTCGCGAGCGAGGCCGAGTACTGCGCCCGGTTCGCGCCCGCCCCGGCGCGGGCGGTCTCGCTCGACACCTTGGTCGCGTCGTAGCTCTGGCTGGCGATCGCGCCGCCGGCGCGGAGCTCCTCGGCGCGGCGGAGGTCCATCTGGGCCTTCGCCGCCTCGGCCTCGGAGCGCGTCACCGTCGCCCGGGCCGCCATCACCTGCGCGTCCGCCGCGGCCGCCTGGGCGCGCGCGGTCTCGAGCCCGGCCTGCGCCTCCGCGAGCTTCACCTCGTGGTCGGAGGTGTCGATCAGTACGATGGGCTGACCGGGCTTCACCGCCGCGTTGTCCTCGACCAGGACCTTCGCGACGGGGCCGCCGACGCGCGACGAGAGCGCGACGACGTCCGCCTCGACGAAGGCGTCGTCGGTCGTCTGCTCGCCCCGCGTCAGGTATGCGTGCGCGCCGAATGCGAGCGCGGCGAGCAGCGCGACTGCGCCGGCAACGAGCAGCGGCTTCCGGCGCCTGGACGCGCGCGGCGCGGGGTCGGGCGCCGGCGCGGGGACGGCGTGCACCTCCTGGCGCGGCGCGTCCTGGAGCTCGCCGGCCTCGCCGACGACGTCGCGGCGCTGAGCGGCGGGGTTCTCATGGGGGGGCGTCATGTTCTCAGACCTCGATCTCGACGTGGGGGCGCTCGTGCGCGTCCCCGCTCTTCACTTTCAGGAAAAACAGCAAGGGCAGGACGGTGAGGAACAGGATGCCCGTGAGGAGCAGCACCTGCTCGAAGGCGATGACCATCGACTGCTGCGTGATCATGCCGTCCAGCGCCCGGAGCGCGGCCTCGCGCGCCGAAACGGCGTCGAATCCCCGCTGGACGAACCCGGCGGTGAGCTGCGAGAGGCGCGCCTGCACCTCGGGGCGCTCGATCGAGACGTGGCCCGCGACGACGTTCCGGGCGTAGACGCCGTAGCGAGACAGGAGCGTCGCGAACGCGGCGAGCCCGATCGACGCGCCCACCTGGCGCAGCAGCGAGTTGAGCCCGGTCGCGTCGGCGAGCTTCGCGCGGGGCACGTTCGAGAGCGCCGCCGTCGTGAGCGGGACGAACAGGAAGCTGAACCCGACGCCCTGGAGGAGGATCGCTTGGATGATGCCGGTCGAGGTCGTCGCGAGCGTGATGTGCGAGACCGCGAACGCGCCGTACGAGACGAGCACGACGCCGATCCCCACGAGGACGCGCGCCGAGACCCTGCCGTAGAGCCGCCCGACGAGCGGCGTGATCGCCATCATGACGAGGACGCGCGGCATGAGGGCGAGCCCGGACTGCATCGCGGTGAACCCGAGCAGCTCCTGCATGAAGAGCGGCAGGAGGAACATGCTCGCCATCAGGATCGCGAACATGACCGCGCCGATGAGCGTACCCGAGGTGAAGACGGTGTCCTTGAAGAGGCGGAGGTTCACCGCGGGGACGCGCGCCGTGAGCTCGCGCCAGACGAAGAGCACGAGGGCGACGGCGGCCACCGCCGCGGCGAGCACGATCTTCCGCGACTCGAACCAGTCGTTCTGCTGCCCCTCCTCGAGGAAGTACTGGAGCGTCGCGAGGCCGACCGCGAGGAGCGCGATGCCGATCCAGTCCATGTTCCGCCGCTGCTCGGCGGCGGCGGCGGCGTTCGCCGCCCGGATGTCCTCGGGCTCGTGCACGAAGCGCCAGACCATGAAGAGGCCGAGCGCCCCGACCGGCAGGTTGATGAAGAAGATCCACGCCCAGTGATAGTTGTCGACGATGTAGCCGCCCAGCGTCGGCCCGATGGCCGGGCCGACCATCACGGCCATGCCGAAGAGCGCCATCGCCATCCCCTGCTCCTTGGGCGGGAAGGTCTGGCGGAGGATGGCCTGCTCGGTGGGCTGGAGCGCGCCCGCGCCGAAGCCCTGGATCGCCCGGAACAGCACCACCTGGGTGAGCGTGGACGCGACCCCGCAGAGCGCCGAGCCGGCCACGAAGATGACGAGGCTCGCCATGTACACGCGCTTCTGGCCGAACAGGCGGCCGAGGAACGCGGTGAGCGGCATGACGATGACCGTCGCGATCGCGAACCCGGTCGTGATCCAGGTGATCTCCTGGACCGTCGCGCCGACGGCGCCGCGGATCTGCGGGAGCGCGACGTTCACGATCGACGAGTCGATCGCGCCCATCAGCGTCCCGAACGTCACGGAGACGGTGACGAGCCACTTGTTGGTGGGCGCGCGCGCCGGGGCGGCGGGGACCGGCAGGGCGACGGAGGCGGCGGTCATGCGCGCGCCCCCCGGAGGAACAGGTCCAGAAGCGCGTCGAGCGTCGCGCGCAGGTCGACGGTCCCCTCCATCGCGCGCAACAGCACGGCTCGCGCCATGCCCATGAGGGCGAGCCCGAACACGCCCGCGCCGTCCGGGCGCAGCTCGCCCGCCGCGATCCCGCGGGCGGCGATGGCGTCGGCGCGCCGCGCGAGCTCGGTGAAGACCGCCGTCGGCTGATGGCCGCTGCCGGGCCCCTCGCCAGCCTGGGTGAGCATGGAGAGCAAGGGCCCGTGTTCGCGAGCGTGCTCGGCGACCGCGCGGAGGAACGCGCGGAGCTGCTCCACGACGCCGCGGTCCGCGGTCGACGCGAGCGCCGCGTCGACGCGGGCGAGCAGCGCGTCGCGGCGGGCGCAGACGAGCGCGCGGACGAGGCCCTCGCGGTGCTCGAAGTGGTTGTACAGGGTGCCGACCGCCACGCCGGCGCGCGCGGCGATCCGCTCCATGCGCGCCTGGAGCCCCTCCTCGACGAAGACCGCCTCGGCGGCCTCCAGGATCGAGCGAGCCGTCTCCTCGCGCAGCCGGTCGCGGAGCGGCCTGGCAGCCTGTGGTGAATCTACATTCACAATCTTTAATCTCCGTTCACTTCGTCGAACAGGTATGTAATATCTGAACGGAAATGCGTCAAGCTGACGCAGCGTCGGAAGGACGCATGTGGGACGCGGCGCACAGGCAGGGGTTCGCAAGGGTATTGTTCCGATCCGAATGACCGGTCGCCCGAGCGCCTACCCCGAGCACAACCCCCCGTCGGCGCTCGCGAAGCTGCCCGACTCCGGGCGCGCTACGCCCGACGCCCTCGTCGCGCAGATCCAGGCGGTGAGCCAGAGCCCGGTCGTCTCGGCACTGCTCGAGGCCGTCGACGCGATGCTGCTCGTGCTCAACGCTGAGCGGCAGATCGTCGCGGCGAACGATCGCGCGACGGTCGCGAAGCCGCCCGACGCGCTGCTCGGGGAGCGGCCGGGCGAGGCGCTCTCCTGCGTGAACGCTCGGGCGCCCGCCGGGTGCGGCACCGCCCCTGCGTGCCTCCAGTGCGGCGCGCTGCGCGCGATCCTCGCGAGCCACGAGCGCGGCCTGCCCGTCGACTCCGAGTGCCTGCTGCGCACCGAGACGGGAGCCACCGCGCTCGAGCTCCACGTGCGCGCGACGCCGATCACGATCGCGGGCCACCCGTTCACGGTCGTGTCGCTCCGCGACGTCTCGGCCGAGAAGCGCCGCGACCAGCTCGAGCAGATCTTCCTGCACGACGTGATGAACACGCTGGGGGGGCTCCAGGGGTCCGTGGCGCTCCTGCGCGCGGGCCTCGCGGACGCGCGCACCGTCGCCGCTCGCGTCGAGCGGCTGTCGGCGCAGCTCGAGCGCGAGTTCCGGGATCACCGCGCGCTCGTCGACGCCGAGCGCGGCACGCTCGTCCCCGACCCCGAGCGCGTCGGCGCGGCGGAGCTCCTCGCCGCGGCGGAGCTCGTCCTCTCTGCGCACGGGAGCGCGCGCGATCGGCGCCTCTCGGTCGAGCTGCCTCGCCCGGACGTCGCCGTCCAGACCGACGTTGCCCTCGCCCGCCGCGTCCTCGTGAACATGGGCGCGAACGCGCTCGAGGCGACGCCCGCGGGCGGAACCGTCCAGCTCGCCTGCGACGCCTCCTCCGGCGCGGTCGCGTTCCGCGTCGAGAACCCAGGCGTCATCTCCGAGCCCGTGCAGGCGCGCATCTTCCAGCGATCGTTCAGCACCAAGGCGAGCCGGGGCCGCGGGCTCGGGACGTGGAGCATGAAGCTCCTCGGCGAGCGGTATCTCGGGGGCGAGGTCGCGTTCACGTCGACGGCCGAGCGTGGGACGGTGTTCACTTTCACGCTGCCGCGGGCGGGATGAGGTCGCTGCGCGCCGCAACTGTCAGCCTTCAGTGGTCAGTGGTCAGCTTCAACTGACAACTGACCACTGACAACTGACAGCTGACAGCTGACCGCTGACACCTCGCAGTTGCGCCGCGCAGTGGTGCGAAGTCGCACTGACCTCACGCGTGCAGCTCCACGACGTCCTGATCCGCGAGCGCGTGGTGCCGATCGACCTGCTGCCCCTCGAAGCGCGCCTTCCCCCAGATCCGCGCGAACTTCAGCCGCTCGGCGACGTCGTGGTGGACGAGCAGCGCCAGGTCGTGGACGGTGGCGCCCTCCGGGAGGACGAAGGGCTTCCCCGGGTCCGGCTTCTTCCCCGGCTCCTTCGTGTGGACGCGGATGCGCCGGAGCGCTCTGAACAGATGCGTTCGGAGGTCGTCGAGCCCCTCCCCGCCTGTCGCCGTGACCCGGAACGCGGGCAGGTCCAGCCCCGCGGCGTCGCGCGCCAGCGCCGCGAACGTGTCGTCGCCGTCCAGATCGCGCCGTGTCGTGACGAGCGCGACGGGGCGCCGGACGACGAGCGGCGACGCGCCCTCGGGCACGTCGCGGGTCTCCGGCCAGACGTGGGCACGGACGAGCACCTCCAGCGCCACCTGGACCGCTGCCTCGACGTCGTCGGCCGTCGGGTCCAGCACGAGGAGGACTCCGTCGGCGCCGTGCACGAGCGCGGCGAGGTACGGCGGCGTGTGGCCGGCCGC
>Ga0318494_10000715_pt1 | contig 12119 bp, 11 predicted proteins | sample GRESIP108b1f24_FD_203293 | JGI IMG/M metagenome (GOLD analysis project Ga0318494, IMG submission 203293) | Tropical soil microbial communities from Luquillo Experimental Forest, Puerto Rico - GRE.SIPMG.108b1f24 | ecosystem: Environmental > Terrestrial > Soil > Tropical forest > Bulk soil... | reverse complement strand
GTGCGGATGTGTTCGGCGGCTTGCAGTCCCTCATCGGTGAAGGTGGGCGGCATCCGCAGGTCGAGCAGGACCACGTCGGGGGGCTCGTGGTCGACCAGCCGCAGCAGCGACGCGGTGCCCGCGGCCTGGCCGGTCACCTCGATGCCGCGGGCGGCCAGGGTATGTGCAAGACCCTCGCGTAGCAGCACGGAGTCTTCGGCGAGCATCAGGCGCATGGCAGGTCGGCTCTTACGGTGGTGCCGCCTCCGGGCGGGCTGGTGATGGTGAGCCGCCCGCCGAGTGTGGCCACGCGGTCGGCCAGGCCGGTCAGTCCGGAGCCGCCTTGGGCAGGTGCGCCGCCGATCCCGTCATCGCTGACCTCAACAACGAGCCGGTCGCCGTCACCGCAGGCAGTGACCTCGGCTTTCGAGGCCTGCGCGTGCCGCGCAACATTGGTCAGCGCCTCGCTGATGACGAAGTAGGTGGTCGCCTCGACGGTCGGGGAATACCGGGCTGGCGAGATCCGGGTGGTGACGGGTAGCGGCGCCAGCGCCGCGAGGGTCTCGACGGCCGCGGGCAGGCCTTCGTTGGTCAGCACGGCGGGGTGGAGGCCGCGGCCTAGCTCGCGCAACTCCCCGATAGCGGCGCTGATCTCGCCGCAGGCGCTGTCGGCGAGCTTGGTCAGGTCCGGGTCGGCGCCCGGGCTTGCGGCTAGCTTGTCACTGATCATCGCGATGGTCAGTGACAGGGCGAGCAGGCGCTGCTGAGCGCCGTCATGCAGGTCACGTTCGACCCTGCGGCGCTCGTCCAGGCCGGCCTGCACGATCCGGGCACGCGAAGCGCGGACCTCCTCCAGCTGGGCTACCAGCGCCGCCTGCAGCCGCGCGTTCTCCAGCGCGAGCCGGGCCGCCGCGACGACGGCGTCGAGTAGCTGCCGCTGCTCGAGCAGTTCGCTGTCGTGCACGAGCACGGCCAGTGGCGCGCCGTCCGCGCTGACCCCGGTGGCGGCGCGGCCCGGCGGCGGCTCCGGATCGGCGGGCCGGCCGTCGGCGCCGACGAAGGACCGGGTGTCCGGCTCCCAATAGCAGACCGCTAGGCCGGGATCGCCGAGCGCGGAGGCGAGCGCTTGCCGGACGCCCGCCGGGCCGGGCGCACGGTCGAGCGCCAAGACCAGATCGGCCACGGCCGACCGGGACTGTCGGATGCGCACCAGCCCGATCAGCAACGCGACCGGCACGCTGAGGCGGATGACGGTGACCACGGCGGACTCGGCGTTGTTCTGCACCGGAGTCAGCCGCACGAACCCGAGCACGTTGTCCAGGATCAGCGCCGTCACGGTGGCCAGTCCGGCGAACCACAGTGGGTTCAGCGCGCGGCGGGCCGGGCCGCTGGAGCGCTGCCAGCGGCGGAACACCAGCGCCAGCAGTGCGCCGCCGAGCACCACGTATGCGATCCGGGTTTCAGTTTCCAGCACGCGGAACACCGCCGGGTTGTGCACCGTGGGGAACGAGTGTACGCACGGGCAGGCGTAATAGTCGTGCAGGTTCACGAACACGTCCCGCACGCCGCCGACCACCAGGACCTGCACGTATAGCGCGGCCAGCACGACCCGCTCCAGCCGGCTGCGCAGCGCCCGGCTCGGGTACGACAGCAGCAGCTGCGCCAGCAGCGGGGCCGTCACGTTGCCCACCCAGGCCGCGTAAGGCACGAGGGCGTGCACATAGAACGCGACGCTGTCCAGGTTCCAGATCACGCCGATCGCCGTCATCAGCGTGCCGGTACGGTCCAGCCGCCGCGCCCGGAACGCCACCACCCCGCCGGTGACATAGGCTGCCCGGAAGGCGACCACCCCGCCGGTGATGAAGGCCCAGCCGACCAGGGCGTCCGGGATGCTCGAGTACCACGGGACCCCGGCACGGTGCTCAAGGACGGCGTCCACGGCGGCGAAGACGCCGGCCCCGGCGATCGCCGCGATAGCGGCCCAGCGCGGCAGACCCGGCCGGGACCCGCTCACAGCTGATCGCCCGCCAGCAGGGTGGCCAGCGCCGGGCCGCTGATCATTTCCTTGGGCAGGAAGCCACGCACCGGGGCCGCCAGGACGCGACCTGCGAAATCGCTTCTTTCGTGCCCGCTGGTCAATACCACCACGCTCGTGCTGCCCGCCGCGGCCAGCCGGTCCGCGACGGCGAACCCATCCATGTCGGGCAGCACCACATCCAGCAAGACGACATCGGGCGTCAGGCGGGCGACCAGGTCGATCGCGGCGGCGCCGGTGGCCGCCTCGCCGACGATCCGCCAGCCGGCCGCGGCCAGCCGTTCGCCCACCGCCTCCCGGAACCGGGCGTGATCGTCGACGACAACCAGCGTGCCCGGCCGGGCTTGGGGTGTCGCGATCACGGTCCCAGTCTGCGCTCCGGCGCCAGATCGGCCCAGAGGGAAAACCCTCGCCACCATGACCGTCATCCCCCTGGGCGCCTGCGGCCGCGCCCGGCAGCCTGCATAACAAGGTCACCTCGACCAGGCCTGCCCACGGGGCCCGGTCCATCGAGAGGAAGGCGATTAGCGATGCGCCAGCCGTTGAGTCCAGCAGCGCCGGAACCCATAGCAGGGGTTGTCGCGCTGCGCGGCCAGCAGGATGTACGGACGCGCGGCAGCCAGGTGGCCGCGCTGCGCGGGCCGGCTGACCATGAGTGGCCGGACCGTCGTCATGGTCACCACGACCCGGCCGTCTCCTGGGCCGACCGGGTGGTGTTCGCGCAGCGAACCATCCCCTGTCACCTGTCTGGAGAGTGAACGGCCATGCCCACGCTCGACACGCGGCCTGAGGACGTAAGAGACCTCGAATCCAGTGCTACCTGGCGGCCACTCGGCTGGCCCCAAACACTGGCTATGAATTTCGGCCCGGCCGCGATCGCGTTCGCTGCCGTTCTCGCCCTGGCCCCGCTGATGGCCCGCCTCGGCTTGCCGCGCTATTTCTCGTTTACCGTCGCGGAAGCGCTGGTGTTGACCCCGATCGAGCTGGGGCTGCTGCTGCGGGCCGCGCACCGCGCCACCGGCCGCTGGTCGCTGCGGGCGCTGCCGTCGGTGCTGGCCTACCGTCGGCCGCTCACCCGCCGGGTGATCCTGCTGGTCCCCGTCTTGCTTGTCCTCGGGCTGGCCGTCTTGGTCGCTTATATGCCGGTCAGCAGCGCCATCAGCAGCGGGCTCACCGGAATATACCCGCACTGGCTGATCGCCGCTAACAACGCCCCGGCCGGCTTCTCCAAAGTAGTTCTGGTATCTACCCTGCTGGCGACGCTGGCCGTCGACGGCGTCATCAACCCCACAGTGGAAGAACTGTACTTCCGCGGGTACCTGCTACCCCGCCTGCCGGTGGCCGGCTGGTCGGCGATCCCGGTCTCCGCGGCCCTGTTCTCCATGCAGCACTACTGGCAGCCCTGGAACTGGCTGGTGATCTTCGGGCTACAGCTCGGCCTCACCACCCTGGTGGTCCGGCTGCGCTGCGTCCGCCTCGGCATCGTCATGCACATCCTCACCAACAGTCTCGGCCTCCTGGTCACCCTGTTCCGCGTGCTGAGCTGACCATGCCGCCTCGCTCGTGCTCGCCGGCTACGCGACTGCCGCCCTACTCGCCGGCACCGCACTGCTCAGCAGGCGCGACATCACCTGATCACCCAGACCCACCACCCCGACACCACAAGTCCGGGCGGCGAGGGTCGCCCAGGTGTCTGGAAGGAACGATGACCCGATGAAACAAACCAGGAACGAGACAGCCGTGATCACCCCCACTGCCCGTGTGACGGCAGCGCGGCTAGCAATCCGTGAGGCCAGGCCCCGCCGCCTCACCAGCGTGCTGCTTTGGGCTGCGCAGATCCTGCTGGCCGTGATCTTCGTGTCCGCTGCCGTGCCCAAGCTGACCGGAGACCCCGGCATGGTGCAGGAGTTCGGCCAGATCGGAGCAGGCCAGTGGATGCGCTTCCTGGTCGGAACAACCGAACTGGCCGGCGCGATCGGCCTGCTCACGCCCTGGCTGGCCGGGCTGGCCGCCGCCGGGCTGGCCGCCGAGATGGCGGGCGCGACCATCATCAACGCCACGGTGCTGCACAACACCACATACCGCGTCAACGTCTGGCTGACCTTGGTGCTGTGCGCCGTGTCCGCGCTCCTCGCCTACGGCCGGCGGCAGCAGATCACGGGCGTGTGGGCAGCCATCCGCCGGTAACGGGCGGCCGATCGAGCTCGCCGTCGTGGCCGGGTTGTGCGGCTACCCCTGAGTCCCAAAGCACCGCGGTCCGCGGTTTGCCGGGAACGGCCGTGGCCGCCTGTCCAGCTCATCTAGGAGGTTCAAAATGCATTTCATTTCTTCGCCTGGCCGCGGCCGGGCCAGACGGCATGGCTGGCTCGCCTGCGGTGTCGCCGCTGTCGCGCTGGCGCTCACGGCATGCTCCGCACGCGCCGATAACACTGGTCCTAGCGTGCCCGCCAGGCAGGATTGCGTGTGTCGTGGCGCGGTGATCAGCGTCGCCCCTGTCGCGTCGTTCTCCGCCGCCAAGCTGGCCGCGGGCCTGAAAGGCATTGGCCTGGGCTCGTGGAGCGCCCTGGTGGACTACGGGGTGGACGGCTACCGCGTCCTCTACCGGACGATTTCTGTTGACGGCCGCCCTGCCACCGCCAGCGGCCTGGTCGTCCTGCCACGGCGGGCGGCACGCAGCCTGCGGGCCGTAGAGTTCGGGCACGGCACCATGGTGCCCCGCCGCGACGCCCCATCGGTCAACCCGCAAAGCGACGGGCGGCTGGCCGGGCTCGTGGCCGCATCCGCCGGGTTCGCCGCTATCGCCCCCGACGACCTCGGCCTGGGCGTCGGCCCCGGCTTCCACCCGTTCCTGCACGCGGCCTCGGAGGCCAGCGCGTCGCTCGACCTGCTCCGGGCGAGCCTGACCATCGCCGCCCGCCACGCCCACCGCCTCGACCCGCGGGTATTCATCACCGGGTTTTCCCAAGGCGGCCAAGCGGCCATGGCCCTCGGGCAGGTGTTGCAGCACGGCACCGACCCGCGGCTGCGCCTGGGCGCCCTGGCCCCGGTCAGCGGCACCTACGACATCGCCCACGCTGAGCTCCCGGCCGTGTTCTCCGGCCAGATCGCCCCCAAGAGCGCCACCTGGTACCTGCCCTACGTTCTGCTGGCCTGGAACCGGATCTACCACCTCTACCAGCAGGCCGCCCAGGCCTTCCGCCCGCCTTACGACCACACCATGCCCGTCCTCTACGACGGGTACCACACCGACAATCAGATTCAGGCCGGGCTCGCCCCCAGCGTCGGCGCGCTGCTGACACCGAGGTTCCTGCGGTTGCTGCACCACCCCGTCGGCGGCCTGCTGCGCGGGCTGCAGATCAACGACGCCACCTGCGGCTGGCATCCCGACGTCCCCGTCCGCCTCTATGCAGCCCGGGCCGACCGCGACTCCGTCATCGCCAACGCCCGGCACTGCCAGGCCGCCCTGGCCGCGCACGGCGCCCACGTCCCCGTCATCGACGTCGGCCCCGTCGACCACGACCACTCCCTGGCCCTGGCCCTCCCCCAATTGCTGTCCTGGTTCCAGCACCTGAGTTAGGCCACCGCCGGCCAGGCTGCGCGGTTGCCGCGGGCGGCTCCCGCCGTTGCGTCAGCGATCAGGGCGCGTTCACCCTGGCCGCACACGGCTGACGGCCCAGATCGTCATGCCAGCACTCCGAAGTGCCTCACCGCTACTCGATAACGGAGGACGAGACGATGAGCGAATACGAAAGCTGCAAAAGATGACCGACTGGGCCAGCCAGTTGGCGCAGTATGGAACGCAGGCCCGGGCTGCCATCACGTTTGATATTCCGGCGGCGGATAATCGGGGCATGACTGACATGCCAGCTGTCCCCGCAGCCGACGAAATGGCGCGCAGAGACGAGGCGCTCTCGACCGCATGCATCGACGAGTACATGCGCCAGCCGGAGGTCGGGCCGCTCGAGGGCGCCGCGCCGCTTGGCCATCCGTCCGCGGCGCAGGCCGGGCGGTGGTGGCCGAACCCCGGCGCGGACCCGGTGGCCTCCTTCGGGGGCGTGTCCGTCAGCTATGGCAGGGTGCCCGCGGTCGCCGACGTCTCGTTCCCGGTCCCGCGCGGCTCGATCGTCGCGCTCATCGGCCCGTCCGGCTCCGGCAAGAGCACGCTGCTCCGCTGCCTGAACCGCATGAACGATCTCGTGCCCGGCTGCCGCGTGGAGGGCGACGTGCACTACCGGGGGATGGATCTGTACGCTCCGGGCGTGAACCCGGTCGCCGTGCGCACGCGCATCGGCCTCGTCTTCCAGAGGCCCAACCCGTTCCCGAAGTCGATCTTCGACAACGTCGCGTACGGCCCGCGCACGGTCGGGTTCCACGGCGACATCCACGACATCGTCGAGCGCGCGCTGCGCCGCGCCGCGCTATGGGACGAGGTCAAGGACCGCCTGCCCCAAAACGCGCTGGCGCTGTCGGGCGGCCAGCAGCAGCGACTTGTGATCGCGCGCGCCCTGGCGATCGACCCCGACATCTTGCTGATGGACGAGCCGGCATCCGCGCTGGATCCGATCAGCACCTCGCGTATCGAGGACCTGATGCGCGGGCTCACGCCGGACGTGACGATCGTGATCGTCACGCACAACCTCCAGGAGGCCCGCCGAATCGGCGACTTCACCGCGTTTCTGACAGCCGAGCCCGAGCGCGACGGCGCCCTCGTCGGCCGGCTCATCGAGTTCGGGACGACCGAGAAGATCTTCTCCCGCCCGGCCGACGAGCGGACCGAGGCCTACGTCAGCGGCCGCTTCGGCTGAGTCAGGCGCGTGAGCGCGGGCGACGAACACCGCAGAAGCCACCGATTGACCTCGCGCGGAGGCGACATGAGCTGAACCTCACGTCAGCGCCAGCGGACATGCGTGGACCACTCGCAGCAGTTCAGAGTCAAGATACGAAAACATGAGCGTCTAATTGGTTTCCTGATAAGGAAGAGGTCGACCTCCTAGCCGGCGCGGGCCCGGCGCGGGCGGCTCAGCGGTCTATGCGTGGCACCGGCTGCGGGGATTGATCGATCTTCCTGGCGGCTGCCTCGATCGCGCGGGTCATGGCGGGGCCGGGCGTGCGGATGACGGGGCCGTGGCCGGTGGCGAGCCGGTCTGGGGCCAGGTCGCGGAGCACGCGGGCGCTCGCCAGGTCCAGGTCGCGGTTCCAGGTCGCCAGTCCGGCCATCGGGTACCGCCACGGCACGACGGCGCTGGTGGCCACGCCCCCGGTCGTGGTGTAGGCGTCTCCGGCGTAAAGGGTCCCGTCGCGGGTGTCCAGGAACGCGAGGTGGCCGGGGGTGTGGCCCGGGGTCGCGATGACCCGTAGCGATCCGATGGCGTCGCCGTCTCGGACGAGCCGGGCCGGGCGTGTGGTCGTGCCAGTGAACCCGCCGCGCAGCTGCCCCCTGGCCTCGCCGTCGCGCGGCTGGGTGTCCCCGGCCAGCAGTATCGCCTCGCGCTCCGAGACGATCACCTGGACGCCGGGCAGCGCGGCGGCGAGGGCGTCCAGCGAGCCCCGGTGGTCGCGGTGCGCGTGCGTGAGCGCGATCCGCTTGATCGGCATGCCCAGGTCGCGGGCGCGGGTGAGGATCAGCCGGTGCGTGCCGGCCAGGCCGGTGTCGATCAGGGTGAGCCCGTCGTCCTCGGCGACGAGGTACTCGTTGACCATGCCCAGCCGGGAGATGCGGTGGATGCCCGCCGTGGCCGTGGCCTGCGCGCGGCGATGGCCTGCCTGTGTCATGGTGGTCCTTCCAGGGAACTGGTGGTTTCGGCTGACGGTATGCGGGCGGCGTTCTCGGTTGTCAAATGGTGAACTAGTATCAGGAAATGAAGTAATGGATCTGAGCTGGGATGACGCAATGACTGATTGCGCTGAGGAGACCTGCCCAGTCGCACGGGCGGTGCGTGTGCTGGACGGGAAGTGGACCATGCTGGTGATCCGCGATCTGATGGCGGGCACCCGGCGGTTCTCTGAACTGCGCGCCTCGCTGACCGGGATCAGCCCTAAGACGCTCACCGACCGGCTCCGCAGCCTGGAGGAGAACGGACTGGTCGAGCGGGCCAGCTACGCCGAGATCCCGCCGCGGGTCGAATACCGCCTGACCCCCGCCGGGCGCACCCTTGAGCCCGTCCTGGCCGCCCTCGCCGACTGGGGCCGCACCGTGGCCGCGGGAACCGCCCCTGCCCCGCCCGGTTAACCGAACTCGCTGCCCCTCACAACGCCCTGCTCCAGCAAGCCACCGAACTGGTGATCAGGTCGAATGTCCTGCGGCGCATGGTGAGCATCTCCCTCAGATGGCGAGACGAGTGACCATTCCAGCCTGTTTGGGTGCTTTGGGCTGTGTCGTCACCCTGCTGAGGGTGATTTCATTCACAGACGAAGCGCGTGCAGCGGCACCCCGGTAACGCGCAGAACTTCTGGATAGACGCAAAGCGACATTGGCGTTAATCAGAGGTTACGGCTGGCCTGATGGAATTCTGCCTTGAGCCCGGATTTCGTCGTCGCCGTTAGCGGGATGGCCATTCCGGGCGGCGTTCCCTCATCAAGGGCGGCCGTTTGCCGCAAGCCTCAACGTCCACGCCTGCGGGCCACGGGAGCGGACGGACAACGCCATCTGGCTGGTCGAACAGGTGCCGACCGGGACCCGGCGGCCGAACGTGCGGCGCCGACACGCCCTGCGCGACTCGGAGGAGCTGCTGCGAACGGTCGCCGACACCGCACCGTTGTTGGCTCTCGGCGTGGCTTGGCGATCGCCTGCTGAGCCGGCCTCGAAGTACCTCAAGCTGGTTATGTCGCAGGATTCACGGGGCCGGCGCGTCTTCGTGTGGCGGTTGCCACGGCCCCGGACACTGGAAAGTGGCGCAGGCATCTGGCGTGGGTTGCCCCTGTCGTGGTGGTGGTGGTGAAATCAGGAGGTCATGCCGAGACCCCCGTGCCGGTCGTGGAGATCGCTCTGCTGCGCTCGCTCCCGTTGTTCGCCGAACTGCCTGCACCCGCGATCGAGGGCCTGGCGGTGGCCCTCACGCCAGTGCGGCTGCGCGCCGGCGCCGTCTTGATCCGGCAGGGCGACCCGGGAGATGCCTACTATGCGATCGCCGAGGGTGAGCTTGACGCCGTGCAAGACGGGCAGCTGCTGCGCCGGTGCGGCCGCGGCGAAGGAGAAGGAGTAGGCGAGATCGCGCTGCTGCGGGCCATCCCGCGCACCGCCACCGTGATCGCCCACACTGCCGCAACCGTGTACGAGCTCGACCGGGAACCATTCCTGACCGCGGTACTCGGCCATGCTCCTACCCTTCGGCAGGCGGACCGCATCGCCGATGCGCGGCTGGCCACCGGGGCCCCGCCAGGCGACCGCGACGGCTCAGCAGCAGGCACGGCCGAACCGGGCTAACCAACCGCTGGTCTGTTCTCCTCCCGCGAACCGCGGAGGTCTAGGGCAGCCAGAGTTGGATGAATGTCTCGCCGAGCCAGGTCTCGAATCGGTCCGGCGACCAGCCGGCGTCGCGGACGAGGCGGAGGTAGAGGGCGGGGATCATGGCCCACATGGAGTCGGTGATCGTGGCGACGTCCTCGCGCAGCTCGGTCTTGCGGGCCAGGGCCCGGACATAGGTGCGCATGGAGGTACGCCGCTGCTCCTGGAGGTCGGCCCACAGCGCGGCGGCGTCGGCGTCGGCCGCGGCGGCGGATTCTACCGCCCAGAGCAGGTCGGCCACCCGTCCGCAGATGCGCCGGCTGTTGCGCGCGTGGAGCCGCAGCGACATGGCGGGGTCCTCGGCCTCCAGCGCCTCCCGGGACCAGGTGCGCTCCGCCACCGGGATGCGGGCGTCGTCTCCTGTCGTCGCGTAGTCGACGACGAGCTTGAGCAAAGCGGGCTTCGGGCCGACGGCGGCGAACACCGTGGGCCGGGCTACGCCGGCCTCGGCAGCGATGTCGTCGATGGAGGTGGCCAGGTAGCCCTTGGTCCGGAACAGCTTGGCGGCGGCGGTGAGGATCGCCTGGGGAGCGTCGCCCCGACGGATCGTCGACCGGTAGGAGCGCCGGGTGTTGACAGGAACCACCCTCGTATTATATCACTGATCTATTCTAATAGACTGCTGATCTATTCCCGCGAGGAGAGGGCACATCGTGGACGACAAGACAGAACTCATCGAGGCGCTGGTGGCCCGGATGAAGGCGGCCGACGACGCACTGCACTCCGGGGACGCCGGACCGCGTAAGGCGCTGTGGTCAGCCAAGGAGCCGGTGACCGTGTTCGGCGCGGCGATGTCCGCGACGGGACCGGTCCAGACCCAGGCCACCTTCGACTGGGTGGCCTCCCGGTACACGGGCTTCGAGTCGGCCGGGTGGGAGATTCTCTCGGCCGACGTGAGCGGGGATCTCGCGTACGTCGTAGCGATCGAGCACACCACCGGTTCGATCGGCGGCGCGCCGACCGAGAGCTACTCGCTGCGGGCTACGACCATCTTGCGCCGCGAAGACGGCCAGTGGCGTGCCTTCCACCGCCACGCCGATCCGGTCCAGGGCAGCGAGCCCGCCCGCGACCGCCTCCTCGGCGGCGCGGCCGCGAGCACCGGCGCCAGGTAGGCGTGGCCGAGCGTGGCCGCCCTCGACCTGCTGAGCCGGGCGGAAGACGGGTTCACCCAGCGCCTCGCACTGGTCCAGCCCGATCAGTGGGCCGCTCCAACCCCCTGCACGGAATGGGATGTCCGGGCTCTGGTCAATCACGTCGTGGGCGCCAACCGTCGTTACACGATGCTCCTGCACGGCGCCACCACGGACGAGGTCGAAGCCACCCGAGCCGTCGATCATCTCGGCGACGACCCCGTAGCGTCATTCGCCGCGACCGCGGCCGAGTTGACAGCAGCCTTCGGCGAACCCGGTGCCATGGCCCGCACGGCCTACCACCGGGCGGGCGAGCGCACCGGTGCCCACTTGCTCGGGATGCGGGTGCTCGACATCGCCGTGCACACCTGGGACCTCGCCCGGGCCATCCGCGCCGGCGAGTCGCTCGACCCCGACGTAGTCGCCTTCGCTCTCACCCTCCAAGACACCCTCGACGCAGCACGCCAGCGCGGCGTCTTCGCGCCGCCGACCGGCACGAGCAGCGGGCCGCCGCGGACGCCGATCAGCATCACGGAGATCACACCGAACGCCGCGCCGAGGAAGGCCAGCACCGCGCGCCCCACCATGCTGGCGACGAAGTGCCGGTCACGGTCGTCGGCGAGCAGCCGCACGCTGGCGGTGAGCGTGCCGCGCTCCAGTGACGTGGTGATGCGGTCGAAGCGGCGCGGCAGCCGGCGCAGCACCGGGAGCAGCCCGAGCACCTCGTCGGTGGCGGCGTCGCGGAGCGAGGCGGGGCCAAGCAGGTCACCGAGCCAGGAGGCGGCCATCGTCCGGGTTTCCTCCACGATCTGGAAGCCGGGGGCGAGCCGGGCCAGGGTGCCCTCCAGGGTGATCATGGCGCGGAACACCGCGGCGATGACCGGCGGGAACACGAGCCCGAACTCGGCTACCAGCCGGAACAAGGTGGTGAACATGGCGGCGTCGGGCACCATGCCCGGGCCGAGGTGCTGCGCGAGGAACTGGGCCAGCGCCGACTCCAGCAGGTCGTCCCCGGTGGCGGCGGGCCGCGCGGCCTGGGCGAGGTCGAGCAGCGAGTCATGCAGCTCGGCGGGGTGGCGCCGGGCCACGGCGAGCAGCAGGCGGCGCAGCGCGGCCTGCTGTAGCGGGTCCAGCCGGCCGACCGAGCCGAAGTCGATCAGCGCCAGCTGTCCGTCGCGCAGCACCAGGACGTTGCCCGGGTGCGGGTCGGCGTGGAACGTGCCCTCGGCCATCACCTGGCCGAGCATGGCGGCGAGCAGGCCGCACGCGAGGCCGTGCCGGTCCGCGCCGCTCTGGGCGAGCACCGGCTCGGCGTCCCTTACGCTGACGCCGTCCAGGTACTCCATGACGAGCACCCGGCTGGTGGACCACTGCCGGTACACGGCCGGGACCCGGACCCGTGACGTGCTGGCGATCGCGGCGATGTTGCGGGCCTCGATGCCGAAGTCGAGCTCCTCGCGCAGCGCGGCGG
>Ga0318494_10000714_pt1 | contig 12125 bp, 8 predicted proteins | sample GRESIP108b1f24_FD_203293 | JGI IMG/M metagenome (GOLD analysis project Ga0318494, IMG submission 203293) | Tropical soil microbial communities from Luquillo Experimental Forest, Puerto Rico - GRE.SIPMG.108b1f24 | ecosystem: Environmental > Terrestrial > Soil > Tropical forest > Bulk soil... | reverse complement strand
CGGCGCTCGCGGTGCCGCCGGTGTTCACCATCGACCAGCGCGCGCGCACCGACGCCGCCGAGCGCTGGGCGGCGTTCCAGGAGCGCGCGCTCGCCGTGGTCTCGGACCCGGCCGTGGGCCCGCGCGACCGCGCGGAGAAGCTGAAGCTCCTGGGCGCCACGCTCGAGGGGGACGCGGCCGACGCGCTCTCGGTGCCGGCGCGCGCGCGCAAGGCGCTGACCGAGATGGGGCCGTGGCTCGTCGAGGTGTTGACCACCGGCGTCGTCGACGAGAAGCGGGGCGGCTTCATCCTCGGCTACCGCAACATCACGCTGCGCGACGGCGAAGTGGAGACGTCCGTGCCCGCGACCCAGTTCCTCGATCGCGACGAGGCGCGCGACTGGCTCGCCAAGCACGCGAAGGCGGCGTTCGGCGCCGACGCGCATGCGATCCCGCTCGTCCTGGCGCTCGCCGAGCCCTATCTCGTGCCGAGCGTCACCTACGACCGGGCCGAGACCGAGTGGCGCCGCGCCAACGCCAAGAGCGCCGTGCCCGACATGGTCGGCATGGTGAAGAAGGACGAGCTGATCGTCGACGCGAACCAGCGCGTGTCGCGCGACGCGATGCTCAAGCTCCGGAGCCTCCGCAACCTCGAGGCCGCGCAGCGCCCGCAGACCGAGCACCTCTACCCGCCGATCGCGCGCATGCTGCTCATGCTGCTGTTCATCGCCGCGTTCGCCACCTACCTGCGCATGGAGCTGCCGGCCGTGTTCGCGGACAACGGCATGCTGGCGATGTTCACCGTGCTGACGCTCGCCGTGCTCGGCTGCGTGGTCGCGATCGTGCCGGTGGCGGGGCTCTCCGAGTACGCCGTGCCGCTGGCGCTGGCGCCGCTCGTCGTGGCCTCGCTCATGGAGAAGCGCCCGGCGCTCGTGTTCACGCTCATGCTCTCCGTGCTCGTGCTCGCCGTGGCGGAGCTGCGCGCGCCGTTCGTCGCGGTCGCGATGATGGGCGGCGTCACCGCGGTGTACTCGGTGCAGCGCCTGCGCCACCGCTGGCACTTCGTGCGCGCGTTCTTCGCCATCGCGCTCGCCAACACCGCGGCGATCCTCGCCTGGGACCTGGCGCGCAGCGTCCCGGCCGCCGCCATGCTGCGCGACGGCGCCTGGGGTCTGCTCTCGGCGCTGTTCGCGACCGCGGTCGCTTTCGGCCTGCTGCCGCTCGTCGAGCAGGTGTTCCGGCTGACGAGCGACATCACGCTGCTCGAGCTCTCGGACTTGAACCGCCCGCTGCTCCGCCGGCTCCAGCTCGAGGCGCCGGGCACCTACCACCACAGCATGGTCGTGGGCTCGCTCGCCGAGGCCGCCGCGGAGGCGATCGGCGCCAACTCGCTGCTCGCCCGCGTGCAGGCCTACTACCACGACATCGGCAAGCTCTCGAAGCCCGAGTATTACGCCGAGAACGAGCCTGCGAGCTCGCGCTCGCGCCACGAGAAGCTCACGCCGTCGATGAGCGCGCTGGTGGTGAAGTCGCACATCCCCGAGGGTCTCGAGATGGCGAAGAAGGAGCGCCTGCCGCGTGCGGTGCGGAACGCCATCCCCGAGCACCACGGCACCATGGTGATGGCGTTCTTCTTCCACAAGGCGCTGGAGATCGACCCGACCGCGCGGCGCGAGGACTACAGCTACCCCGGCCCGCGCCCGCGCTCCAAGGAGACGGCGATCCTGATGCTCGCCGACGGCGTCGAGGGCGCCTCGCGCGCGCTCGCCGAGCCGACGCCGAGCCGCATCCGCGGGCTCGTCCAGCGCATCATCGAGGAGCGCGTGCGCGACGGGCAGTTGGACGAGGCGAACATCACGCTCCAGGAGCTGGCGAGGATCCGCGAGTCGTTCATCCCCGTCCTCACCGCCATCTTCCACGTGCGCGCGCCGTACCCCACGGCGCCCCGGGCGAAGCGCGAGAGCGAGACGAAGCGCGAGGAGTAGGTTGTCCGCGCCCGGAGCGCCGGGCGCGAACGCGGACGTCTCGAAGTCATGGAACCGTTCCGCCGCGATCGAGGTATCACATCACGCCGGCGATGTGACGTGGTCGAGGCCCCCGTTCCGGCAATGAGGCGGAACACCTTGCCGTCGGCCCGCTCCGCCGCGCGTGGGAGGACACCCATGAGCGATCCGGTACGCCAGGTCCGCGCCTCGTTCGTCGTCGCCAGCCTCTGCCTGCTGCTCGTCCCGGTCCGAGCCATGGCCGCCCAGGGGATGAACCTCGCCTGGGACCACTGCATGGGGGACGGCGGGGTCCAGAACCAGAACTTCGCCTGCAACACCAACATCGGCGCCCACGTCATGCACGGCTCGTTCGTGCTCTCGAGCGACTTCCCCGATGTGATCGGCACCGAGATCATCCTGCAGCTCGCCGCTGACAGCCCGGCGCTCCCCGCATGGTGGCAGTTGAAGAACCCCGGGAGCTGCCGCCAGCCGTACTTCGCCGGCGTCTTCCTCCCCGATCCGCTGGACGTCGTGTGCGTGGACTGGTCCGAGGGCCAGATGGTGGGCGGGATCGGGGCCTATTGCACCGTGACCTTCCCGTGCGCCGCACCAGTGCCCAGCCCGAACGCCGCCGTCATCAAGGCCATCAATGCCGTGCCCCAGTCTTCCGCCACGACGCTCACCGCCGGTGTCGAGTACTACGACTTCTCGCTCAGCATCACGAACGGGAAGACGGTCGGCTCTGGCGCCTGCGCCGGCTGCACCGTGCCCGTGTGCATCGTGCTCAACTCGATCAACGTCGTGGACAAAGGGAACCTGCACCCGCGCAAGCTGACCACGGGGACCGCGCCCGGCAGCAACTTCGTGACCTGGCAGGGTGGCGGCAGCCCTAACGTCGGTGGCGTCATCGGCTGCCCGGCCGCGACGCCGACACAGCGATCCACGTGGGGGAGCGTGAAGGCGCTATATCGGTGAGCCCCGTCGGGCCCGAAAACGGACGCGGCCACCCGCACCCGCGGGTGGCCGCATGCGTCTGCTCCGCGACGTCGCTAGGCGGCCGCCTTCTTCCCGAACGACTCGTCGATCCGGAGCCGCGTGGCGACGAGGAAGCTGGGGATCGTGGCCAGGATCACGACGAGGAAAAAGTGCTTGTAGCCGATGTGGTCCTGCAGCCAGCCGCTCCACATCCCTGGGAACATCATCCCCATGGCCATGAAGCCGGTGCAGATGGCGTAGTGCGCCGTCGGGTGCTCGCCGCGTGAGATGTAGAGCATGTAGAGCAGCATCGCCGTGAAACCGAACCCGTAGCCGAACTGCTCCAGCACCACGCACGCCTGGACCACCCAGAGGTTCGTCGGCTGCGTGTAGGCGAGGTAGATGAACACCGCGTCGGGCACGTGAATGGCGAGCAGCATCGGCCACAGCGATCGTTTGAGGCCGTCGCGCGAGGCCACGATGCCGCCGGCGATGCCGCCGAGCGTGAGTGCCAGGATGCCGATCGAGCCGTAGACGACCCCGACCTGCGTCGTCGAGAGCGCGAGCCCGCCCTGGTCGCGCCCGTCGAGCAGGAACGGCGACACCATCTTCACGAGCTGCGCCTCGCCCAGGCGATAGAGCAGCAGGAACCCGACCATCGTGAGGATGCCGGGCCGGTTGAAGAACGATCCGAACGTGGCCACGAACGCGCGCACGAACTCGGGGATGCGGCGCGCGTCGCCCGGCCGGTCGGATCCGGCGCGCGGCAGCGCCCACGAGTGCCAGAGCCCGAACAGCAGCATCATGCCCGCGAGCACGGCCATCGCGATCGTCCACGCGTGCGGCCTGCTGCCGGTCTGCTTCTCGAGCACGCCCGCGAGCGCCACGATCAGCCCCTGCCCGAAGATGAGCGCACCGCGGTAGAACGTGTTGCGCACGCCGACGAAGAACGCCTGCTGCTGTGACGTTGTCGCGAGCATGTAGAGCCCGTCCGCGGCGATGTCGTGCGTGGCCGAGGCGAACGCCATGAGCCAGAAGATCGCGATCGACCACTGGAACATCGCGGGCATCGGGATGGTCGTCGCCACGCCCGCGAGTCCGGCGCCGATCACGAGCTGCATGAGCCACGTCCAGCGCCGGCGGGTGCCGAGCAGGTCCACGACCGGCGACCAGAATGGCTTGATCACCCACGGCAGGTAGAGCCAGCTCGTGTAGAGCGCGATGTCGGTGTTCGAGACGCCGAAGCTCTTGTACATGATCACCGACACGGTCATCACGACCGTGTACGGGAGTCCCTCGGCGAGGTAGAGCGAGGGGATCCACGCCCACGGCGAGCGCTCGCGTGGTCGCGGCTCGGGCATCGGGTGGGGTTCGATCATCTGGCGGGCTTCGAGCATCGGTCCACACCTCCGTGTGCGGGACTCCCGAGCGGGAAAGTCCCGTGTAGCACGCGGCCGACGGAGGGGGCAAGCCACGCGGATCCGGGCCCCGCCGCGAAGCGGAGGGGCTGATGAAGTTGTCGGCAGGTCCGGCGCCGGACAACAATCCGGTTCATGGCCGTCTCCGTCACCGCTCCCCGCGGCCTCGCGGGCTTGGCGCCGCCCCTGCGGGCGCTGGTCGCGCTCGTGCTCCGCGGCGAGGGTCGGCGGCTGGGGGAGGTGGGGGTCGTGCTCTCCGGAGACGCCCGGCTCCGCCAGCTCAATCGCCAGTGGCGGGGCATCGACCGCGCCACCGACGTCATCAGCTTCGCCTACGACGAGGCCGAGGCGGACGCCGATTCGCGGCCCGTGGGCGGCGACCTCGTGGTGTCGCTGGACCGTGTGCGCGCGCAGGCGCGCCGCTACCGTGTGAGCGAGGGCGCGGAGCTCGCCCGCCTCGTCGCGCACGGCACCTTGCACCTCTGCGGCCACGACCACGCAAAGGCGGCCGAGCGCACCGCGATGCGCGCGCGCGAGACAAAGGCGCTCTGCGACGCGCGTGCGGTCGTGCGCGCGCTCGACCGCGCGCTCGACGCCGGTGCGAGGAAGCGTGACGCGGCCATAGCGCCACGCTAGAGTGCCAGCCGCATGAATCCCATCAAGGACAAGCCCCCGCCCGAGCCGTTCCTCACCCGCGTGCGCGCCTGGTTCATCACCGGCGTGCTGGTGATCGCACCCACGGCGGTCACGTTCTGGGTGCTGTTCCGGCTCCTGAACTGGGTGGACAACCTGCTCGGGCGCTACCTCCGATTCGCGGCGCTCGATTACCAGCGCATCCCCGGGCTCGGCCTCGTCGCCACGCTGCTGCTGCTGCTCATCGTCGGCTTCCTCGCGACCGTGCTCGGCCAGGGGCCGCTCGCGCGCATGTGGGACCGGCTGCTGTTGCGCATCCCGGGCGTGGGCATCGTCTACGGCTCCACCAAGTCGCTCGGCGAAGCGTTCCTGAACCAGAAGGAGGAGACGTTCCGCAAGGTGGTGCTGGTGCAGTGGCCGCATCCGGGGATCTGGCGCGTGGGGTTCTTGACCGGCCACGTGGACCCCGCGCTCAAGGCGCGCCTGGGGCAGGACGTCTCGTGCGTGTTCGTTCCGCACACGCCGAACCCGGCGTCGGGGTTCGTGCACTACGTGCCGAAGAAGGATCTCGTCGAGCTGGACTGGGCGGTGGAGGACGGCTTGAAGGTGATCGTCTCGGGCGGAGTCGTGCAGCCCGGGATGGAGGTGCCGGCGCAGCAGCTGCCCGCGCCGCGCTGAAGCGCGCCGCGCCGCCGCCGCTGGTTTACACTGATGTCGCGCGCCCCCGCCGCGCCAACCGCGCCCCACCCGCCATGGCCATCGTCACCACCGAAGGCATCGTCCTCAAGACCCACGCGCTCGGCGACACGAGCCGCATCGTCACCGTGTTCACGCGCGACCACGGCCTGCGGAAGCTCGTCGCCAAGGGCGCGCGGAAGACGCCGAGCCGGTTCGGCTACGCGCTCGAGCCGCTGTCGCGCTCGCGGCTCGTGCTCTATCTCAAGGCCGACCGCGACCTCCACCTGCTCTCGCGCGCCGAGGTCGTGGACCCGCTCGGCTCGCGGATCGCCGACCTGTCGCGGCTCGCGCATGCGCAGGCGGCGCTCGAGCTCGTGGACCGCCTGGTCTGGGGCGAGGAGCCGCACGAGCGGCTCTACGCACTGCTCGTCCAGGCGCTCGACGGCTGCGCGCGCGCGCCGCTCGAGGCGCTTCCCGCGGTGACGCTGGCGTTCCAGCTCCAGCTCGCGAGCGAGCTGGGCTACCGCCCGCGCCTGGACCAGTGCGCCGTGGACGGCCGGCCGGTGTCGCAGCGTCGCGCGTTCTCGCCCGCGCGCGGCGGGCTCCTGTGCGACGCGTGTGCGGCGCGCGAGGGCGGCGTGGTGTTTCTTTCGGCAGAAGCGCTCGCGTCGCTCGCCCTGCTCCTGTCGCGGCCACTGCTCGAAGCGGGCACGTTCGTGGAGCTGCCGCGCGCGGGCGAGCTGCTGCGCGTCATCGAGGATTTCTTCCGCATGCACTTCCAGCGCTTCCAGGGCCTGCGCTCGCTGGAGGTGCTGCGCGGCCTCGAGGCGGGCGAGCCGCCGCCCTGAGCGACTGTTGTTGGCAAGACCAAGTGACCGCTTTTGACACGACTATCTGTCCGCTTTCAGGCAGCGGCCCCGGAAGTCTCGATCTGGAGTCGACCTCGGACGTCGAAGCGGCCCAGGCAGCGACGTCCCCACCAGACGGAGTGCGACCCATCCAGGTGGCGCCGGGCGAGGACCTCCAGGCCGGCACAGGTCGGGCGACCGCGTTGCTTGGGGATCTGCAGGTGCACACCGCCGAGGGCGACGGTGTTGTCACGTCCGACGGTGCGCGCCTCCTCGACACACAAGATCTGGTCCAGCTCCGCACCGCCGGCGGTGACAAAGGCGGATGCCGGGTCTGATGCGGGCCGTGCGAACTCGGCGTTGTAGCGGGGCAGGAATGTCTCCACCAGGAACGCGTTGGCGCGCGCGTTCGTACGGATGCCGGCGAGTCGCAGCTCGTGGACCAGACGATCCTGCAGCGTACGGTTGACGCGTTCGCCACGGCCACGCGCCTGCGGCGAGAACGCGAGGATGTGTTCGATCCCCAACCGGGCCAAGGCGCGTCCGACTTGTGTCGGCAGCCCGCGCTCAGGAGGCGCCCCCGCACGCGTGGTGTGCGCGGCCCAGGCGGCACGATCCGTATAGAGCGCCTGCGGGATCCCGTAGCGGGAACACACCGCGTGCAGGGCTGCCAGCACTGGCTCGGTGCCCTCGCGCTCGCACAGCCGCGCATACAGCAGCTGTCGCGTGGCGTCGTCGACGACCGCGATCAGACACTGGCGCGCCCCGGGCTCCAGCGCCAGCCATGCGTGCAGGCTGCCGTCGAGGTGCAGCATCTCGCCGAAACACTCACGCGGCGGTCGCCGCAGACGGTGGCGTCCACGTGGACGGCGCTTCTTCACCAACCCCGCCGCCTGCAGCGCCTGGCGGACGAAGCTGTACGACCACACCAGCCCGTGCTCACGCCGCGCGATACTGCAGAAATGCCGCACGTTCAGCCCCTGATAGCGCGTGCGGTAGAGCCGCAGCAGCGGCTCGAGCTCGTCCCGACGCACCCGACGTGGTGACCGGTGTCCGCGCGTGCGCCCGTCCACCAGCCCCTCCATGCCCGCGTACTCGAACTTCCCCTTCCAGCGTCGCATCGTCCTCGCGCTCATCCCCAGGATGTCGGCCGCTTGGATCCAGGTCAGCTCACGGCTCACGGCGCGCAGGATCACTTCCTTGATCTTCATCGTCCGCTCCCGGACGGTCGGGGCGTCCGCCATCTCGAGGCCCTCCTCGACATGTCGGATACCACCCCACCATCCTGCTCGAGAGAGCGGTCACTTCCACCTGCCCAAAAGCGGACAGATAGATAAGCTCGCTACAAGCGGGCTCTCCCGCATCGTGCTACGCGTGCGACTGCTGATACACTGCCGCGCTCCATGGAACCCCGGACGATGCACGCGATGTGGCCCAACGAGTTCCACGTCTCGCGCGCGGTGCGCGAGCGCTGCGGCTTCGCCGAGACGCTGTTCGCCTCGTCGGGGCAGGCCGTGCTCGCGCATCCGGCGGCGGCGCAGCGCTTCGCGGCCGCGCTCGATGCCGGGATGGGCCGCGCGCGCCGCAGCTCCGCCGCGGAGCTGTTCACGATGGGCCTGCTGGACGAGGCCTCGCACCTGCTGATCGCCCACTGGCGCGCGCGTCACGATCCCGCCGGCTTCCGCGACGCGCTCGCGCACCTCGAGCGCACGCTCGGCACGGCCGCCGTCGATGCCCTGCTGCTCGCGTTCACCGAGGCGTTCCCGCCGCGCGCGGTCCAGCGCGGAGAGCGTCCGGCGGCGTGGCTCGCGCTCGCCGAGGCGGCCGTCGCGCCGGCGCCGGGCACGGGCACGCCGCCGATCGCCGGCCCGCCCGCCGCGCTGCCCCCGCGCGCGCACCGCGAGCTCGCGCTCGAGGAGCTGCTCCTCCTCTGGCTCGCGAACGCGAACCCGGCATGCGCGCGCTATCGCGAGCTCTTCGACGATGCCGCGCTCGCGCGCGAGACCGCGTACGCCCCGGCGATGCGCGCGCTCGAGGCGTTCCTCGCCACGCGGCCGCGGCTCGCGATCACCGGCCTCACGCTGGTCGAGTCGCTGCGCGCGCCCGTGCACGCGGCGCCCGATTCGCTGTTCCGCCAGCTCGAGTACGTGCGCCGGGCCTGGGGCGCGGTCCTCGGCGACCTGATCGAGCGCATGCTGCTCGCGTTCGACCTCCGCCTCGAAGAGGAGCGCTGGTTCGCCGCCCGCGCGGCCGGCGCACCGGACCACGGCGGCGACGCCGTGCCGCCGGACTACGCGGGCGCCGACGACGAGTCGGAGCGCTTCAGCGCCGACGCGGAATGGATGCCGCGCACGGTGATGATCGCCAAGGCCACGCTCGTGTGGCTGGACCAGCTCGCGCGCCGCTACCGTCGCGAGGTATCGCGCCTGGACCAGGTGCCGGACGAGGAGCTCGACCGGCTGGCGGCGTTCGGCATCAACGCGCTGTGGCTGATCGGCGTTTGGGAGCGCTCGCCGGCCTCGCTGCGCATCAAGCAGCTCGCCGGGAACCCTGACGCCGCGGCGTCCGCGTACGCCATCCACGCGTACGCGATCGCCCCCGAGCTGGGCGGCGAGGACGCGTGGCGGCGACTGAGCGAGCGCGCCGGCGCGCGCGGCATCCGGCTCGCGAGCGACATGGTGCCGAACCACATGGGACTCGACTCACCGTGGGTCGTGGAGCACCCGGACTGGTTCCTGGCGCGCCAGGATCCGCCGTATCCCGGCTACTCGTTCGGGGGCGCCGAGCTCTCGAGCGACCCGCGCGTATCGCTCAAGATCGAGGACCACTACTGGGACCGGAGCGACGCGGCCGTGGTGTTCCGCCGGCGCGACTCGCAGAGCGGCGAGACGCGCTACATCTATCACGGCAACGACGGCACCAGCTTCCCATGGAACGACACGGCGCAGCTCGACTACCTGAACCCCGCTGCGCGCGAAGCGGTGATCCAGGCCATCCTCGGCGTGGCGCGGCGGTTCCCGATCATCCGCTTCGACGCCGCCATGGTGCTGGCGAAGCGGCACATCCAGCGGCTGTGGTTCCCCGAGCCCGGATCCGGCGGCGCGATCCCCTCGCGGGCGGGGCACGGCCTCACCCGCGCACAGTTCGACCGCGCGATGCCGCGCGAATTCTGGCGCGAGGTGGTGGACCGCGTCGCGGCCGAGGCTCCCGGCACGCTGCTGCTCGCCGAGGCGTTCTGGCTCATGGAGGGCTATTTCGTCCGCACGCTGGGCATGCACCGCGTCTACAACAGCGCGTTCATGGTCATGCTGCGCGACGAGCGGAACGCCGACTACCGGAGCGTGCTCCGCAACACGCTCGAGTTCGACCCCGACATCCTGCAGCGCTGGGTGAACTTCATGAACAACCCCGACGAGCGCACCGCGGTCGACCAGTTCGGCAGGGGCGAGAAGTACTTCGGCATCGCCACGCTCATGGCCACGCTGCCGGGGCTGCCCATGTTCGGCCACGGCCAGGTCGAGGGCTTCGAGGAGCGCTACGGCATGGAGTTCCGCCGCGCGCTGCGCGACGAGCCGGTGGACGAGGGCCTGGAGCGCGAGCACTGGCGGAGGCTGGTGCCGCTGCTCCACCGGCGCTCGCTGTTCGCCGGCGCGCGCGAGTTCCTGCTCTACGATTGCCGCGACGCGTCCGGGAACGTGAACGAGGACGTGTTCGCGTACTCCAATCGGGACGGGTCCGGCTCGGCGCTCGTCGTCTACCACAACCGCTACGCCACGGCCCGCGGGACGCTGCGATGGTCGGCTGCCTACGCCGAGAAGCGCGGCGACGGCGGGAAGGCCCTCCGCCAGCGCACGCTGCTCGAGGGGCTGGGCTTGGCGCACGCGCCCGACGACGCGCTGCTCCGCTGCCGCGACCAGGTGAGCGGACACGAGTTCCTGCACCGCGTGCGCCACCTGCGCGAGCACGGGCTTCACGTGGAGCTGGGTGGCTACGGCTCGCGCGTGCTGCTCGACTGGCACGAGGTGGCGCGCGACGGCCGGCCATGGGACGAGCTGGCGAGCGCGCTCCCGCCCGAGGGCGTGCCCGACCTCGAGCGCGCGCTGTGGGCGATCGTGGTGCGCCCGGCGCAGGGAGTTCTCGAGACCGTGCTGATCGGAAGAAACGGCGACCCGTTCGTAGCCAGCGAGCCGTGGCTCCAGGCGTTCGAGTCGCTCGTGCGCGAGGCGGAGCGCCGGCTGTCGTGGCCGGCTTCCGGGCTCACGGCGGCGCGGGCGCGGTTCGCGGCGCGGCTCAAGCGCTGGCATGGGCTCGCGGGACCGGCGCGCGGGTCGGGAGCCGAGCGGGCGGCGGGCGAGGCCTGGCTGCTGCTCGAGGGCTGCGGCGCGGCGTTCACAGCGGCCGACGGGCAGGCCGCAGGCCTGCGGCTCTTCGACGAGCTGTGGCTGCGAGATGCCGTGGCACGGGCGGCGCGCGCGCACGGCGCCGAGGGCGAGGACGCGTGGCGGCTCGCGGCGCGGACGCGCGCGCTGCTCGCGCACCCGGAGGCGGGCGCCGACGCGAAGGCCTGGAGCGCGTTCCTCGCCGACGACGATGCCCGCTATGCCGTTGGGCTCGCCCAGGATGCGAGCGCAACAGAGGCCCCCGGCTGGCTCCTGCTTCCCGCGCGGATCGAGGAGCCCTCGGCCCCGCTCGCCTGACGCTCGACTGGGGCAACGCGCACGAGATCGTCAACTTCCTCAGGCTTCTCACCCAACGCACGACCCCGCCCCGCCCCGCGGCGTGCATGCCGGGCTTTCGCATTTCGCGGGATGCAAACGGAAATGGCCGTTGTATATGGCCGTGCAGAGACCCCGACACGTGCAATGTGAATGGAGTCTGGTTTATCAGGAACGGCACCGCGTTTGCCCTGAGTGAACCGTGAAGGTCCCGGGCTCATCGGGACCGCCACCCGACACTCCAAGCGAGGCTCACCGTGAAACCCAGCTCTCTTCTCGGCGCGGTCGTGACCACGACCCTGGCCGTCTTCCTCACCGGTTGCTCGCGCAACCCCGTCGCTCCCGTGACCGGCACGCAGGCCGGCGTCGGCTCCGCGGCCGCCGTCGTGCCCGACGACCCGCCCCCCGTCAGCGGCGGCGGCATACCGGAGTCCGAGACCGTGTCGCTCAGCGTCACCGATGAGAGCGTCATCACGGTGGGACGGTGGACGCTGTGGCTGCGCAAGAACTCGCTCACGATGCCGTGCACGATCAAGATGAGCGCGGACGACCCCGAGGCCATGACCGTCCACTTCGTGGTCACGCCAGCGGCGGCGAACGTCTTCAACCAGCCGCCCGTCCTCACGGCGAACCTGAGCGATGTCGCCGGTGTCGATTACACCACCGAGGCCATGTTCTATTGGACCAGCGGCAACTGGCTGCAGTCCGGCACCGCAGCGGCGCACCCGAACCAGCAGAACATCTCCGACAAGGTCATGCAGCTCGTCGATACCATGGTCGGGCCCGCCTCCGGCGGCGGGAAGGGCAAGATCGGGGCGTAACCATCTTCCGGGGGGAAAGCCGGGAGTAGCAGCAGGGAGCTGTAGCAGGGAGAGAGCGGGCGCCGGTCCTTAC
>Ga0318494_10000712_pt1 | contig 12131 bp, 7 predicted proteins | sample GRESIP108b1f24_FD_203293 | JGI IMG/M metagenome (GOLD analysis project Ga0318494, IMG submission 203293) | Tropical soil microbial communities from Luquillo Experimental Forest, Puerto Rico - GRE.SIPMG.108b1f24 | ecosystem: Environmental > Terrestrial > Soil > Tropical forest > Bulk soil... | reverse complement strand
CCCCGGCACCCCCACCCGCCGACCATGACAATCAAGAGCAGGCTCAGCACCGATAGCCCCGACGAACCTATTGCTCGTTCGGCGTGGTGACCTTCACACTCGCCGTTCACGGATCCGGGGGCCGAGCGCTCCCCCGCGTTCGGTGAGATGGCCGTCGCCTGAACCAGCGTTGCCCGGAGTGCTTGGGCCCGTCATTAATCCGTGCATCGCGTTAGGAACTCGTGTTCGTTTCCGCGCCGCCGAAGATCTCAGGCTGTGCCTTACGTGACGCGTCTACAGGCCCGTTCTGCAGGTGCTCAAGAGCCCATGGAAGATCACCGGCTGGGACAGCCCAGCCAAGCGTTGCGGTCGGCGTCTGGAGTTCAGTGATCCGGCGGTCACCCGGCGGGCACGGCAGTTCTGCGCCAGACGGCGGGCCGCCCGGGCCGAGGACCACGATGTGGGTAAGGGGCCCAGTGGCGCCACAAACCATATCGGTAGCTGTTTGCTAAGAGGCGGTACCAGCTCGGCTGGGGAAGACCGGGGGCATGGGATCAACTTGGCCGGGCGCGGCGCCTCAGGACGTAGCGCACAACCAGCCCGGCGGCCAGCACGGCCAGGGCGATCAGCGCGAACAGCGAGTAGCGCGTGACCTCCCGGTAGATGACGGTGATGTGGTCTCCGGCGAGGTAGCCGACGCTGGTCCAGGTTGCCACCCACAAGACGGCGCCGAGCGTGGTCAAGGCCACGAACCGGGTGAACCGCATCTCGGCGGTGCCCGCGATGATCCCGGCCGCCTGGCGCAGCCCGTCGATGAACCGGGCGATCACGATGATCACGCCGCCGCGGTGGTCGAAGAACGCCTCCGCCTTGTCCAGCCGCTCGCCAGTCAGCAAGACGTACCTGCCGAAGCGCTCCACCAGCGCCCGGCCGCCGAAGCGGCCGATGGCATACCCGATACAGCTCCCAGTGACCGACGCGGCGACCGCGAGCACGCCGACCGCGGCGATATTGAGCTGGCCCGCGCCCGCGTACAGGGACCCAGCGATCAGCACGGTCTCGCCCGGGACTGGGAGGCCCAGGTTCTCCAGCACCAGCAGGCCCGCGACCGCCAGATAGCCATAGTGGTCCAGCACGGGCGCCACCGATGCCAGCACACCAGGCAGCACCGGCCGCGCAGCCATCATCCCTCCAGTCCTGGTTGCCGGGCCCAGGGTCGGCGTTAGGCTATCGCCCGCACATGGCCGCTATCAGCACATGCGCACCCAGGCGAGGTCTTCCTCCGCCCTGCCGCTGATGCGCTGGACTGGTGCGAGACCAGCCGCGCGGGGCCCGCCGGCATGGAGGGGGACGCAGGAGCGGTTACGCGCCGGCACGAGGGCGGAGTGCTCCGCGCTCCGGCCCGTGCTTGTCTGTCCTAGGCCCAGCCCAGGTCCATGAGCCCTCGTACCGCTGTAGAACGCCTGTGTGCCCGGCGAGGCGACAGAATGATCTTTCGGTATGCCTTCACCTACATGCCTGCCGATCACTACGTGTGTGCAGATCGGCGGCCCGGTGTGCGTTACGGAAGCACTCTTCTAATGGCTTCTGCCGGACGGCGCAGAGCGTGGCCTGCTCCTCGCCAGCCGCCGCGAGGGTGCAGCGGGACCTAAATAAGCCCTGGGCGCCACAGCCAACAGCCTCCGCTTAACACCCGCTGGTCAGAGCCACGCCGGGATGGCTTGTCGTCGGGTAAATATGCGGGAGCTAATCCACCCGCGGCCCGCAGGGAACCGCGTGGCCAGGCCACCGCCGCCTCGCCCGACTGTGCCCTCGGCTGAGCGGAATGCCGGCACGGTGAGGTAGTCCGCCCGGGTGGACCCGGCGTGCTTGGCCGGACGGGGCAATGGTGAACCGCCCGGGCGTCTCATCCGTAGTAAGGACGCCAACTATGTGCGCGCCGCCAGGGTTCAGGTGATTGGCATGCACAGATGGACGCTGAGAAGCCTTGGTGCGCTCCCGGTCGCCGGGCTGCTGGCCGTGGGGCTGGCGGCCGGTCCGGCCGCCCCCGTCGCCGCGCAGCCGTCGGGCACGTGGACCAGGACCGGGAGCATGCTCACCGCCACCGAGCAACAGCCGGGCGTGCTGCTGCACGACGGCCAGGTGCTAATGCCGGGGACCGCGGAGCTGTATGACCCGGCCACCGGCCGGTGGGCCGCCACCGGCGCCATGAACGTCGCCCGCACCGTCGGCTTCACCGCGACGGTGCTGCAAGACGGCCAGGTGCTGGTGGCCGGCGGCGTCGAGGCGGGTGTCAACCAGACGGTGACCAGCGGCGCGGAGCTGTACAACCCGGCGACCGGCACCTGGGCGGCCACCGGCAGCATGATCACCGCCCGGCAGAACCAGACCGCCACGCTGCTGCCAAACGGCCAGGTGCTAGTAGCGGGTGGCGGCGGCACCTGCGTGAACGGCTCGTGCCCGACCCTGTCCAGCGCCGAGCTGTACAACCCCGCCACCGGCGTGTGGACACCCACGGGCAGCATGTCCGTCGCCCGCTACGGGCCCACCGCGACGCTGCTGCCCGACGGCCAGGTGCTCGTGGCCGGGGGCGCAAGCGGCAGCACGGCCAACGCCGGGTCCACCGCCGAGCTGTACACCCCCGCCACCGGCACCTGGGCCGCCACCGGCAGCATGCCCTTCCCCCACGAGGGGGCACTGGCCGGGCTGCTGCCCAGCGGCGAGGTGCTCGTGGCGTGCGGCGTCCAGGACCCCGGCGTTAACCCCTGCGCCGCCGACCTGTACAACCCCGCCACCGGCACCTGGGCCCAAGACGGCGCGGCCGGTGCCAGCGCCACACGGAACTACAGCGCCGTCTTGCTCCACAACGGCCAGGTCCTGTTCTCCGGCGGAGAGAACGGCACCTACCCGGCCAGGGAAACCATCACCACGGCCGCGACGCTGTGGGATCCGGTCACCGGCGCCACCACAGCCACCGGCAGCATGACCACCCCGCGCGAATTCCACGCCCTCATCGTCTTGCCGAACGGCCAGGTGCTGGCCGCCGGCGGCGAGACACAGAACAAAAAGGGCCAGCCCAGCGCCACCGCCACCGCCGAACTCTACACACCCTGACCGCGCCGCCTTGCTGGTGATCGCGCACGGCCCCATCGTCGAAGGGGAGTCGCCATGTTGTTCTCCATCCGCCGCGGTGGCCTGGTGCTGCCCGCAGCGCTGATCGCGCTCGGCACCGGAACCGTCCTGGCCTCCCCCGCGCAGGCCCTCACCGGATGGTCGCCGCCGGTCCAGCTGCCCGGCGCGTGCGGCGCGTCGCTCGCGGTCAACGCGGCCGGCACCGAGGTCGCCGCCGGATCTCAGCAGAACCCGGACAACACCGTGTCGGTCCAGGCCTGTACCAGCGCCGATGGGCAGACCTGGTCCGCGCCGGTCACCCTCGGCCAGGGCTACAACCCGGCCGTGGCGATCGCCCCCGATGGCCGGGTGGTCGCGGTGTGGAGAGACGGGCCCATCCAGGCCAGCGTCCGGCCCCCTGGGGGCCAGTGGGGCCCCGCGGTCACCGTGACCACCGACCCCTACCGTGACCTGGGGGTCGGCATAGACGGGTCGGGGAACGCGATCGCCGCCTGGATGACCGGCACCTCCGCGGTCCAGACCGCCAGCCTCCCGGCCAGCGCCCGCAAGTGGACGAAGATCACCACCCTGGCCACCCGCGGCCAGGCGGTGGATCTGGCGGTCAACGCCACCGGGTCCGCGGTCATCACCTGGGCCACGCGGACCGCCGCCCTCGCCGCCTCCGGGACGGTTCTGGGCGGGTTCGCCGCCCCGGTCGCCCTCGGCCCCCCGCCGGGCTACCCCATCGGCCACACCCGCGTCGTGCTGAACGGCCAGGGGGACGCGGCGGCGGCCTGGGTCGCCAGCGGCGGTGTCGACCGGGTCGCCACCCGCTCGCCGGACGGGTCCTGGGCCCCCTCGGTCACGCTGTCCACCACCTCTTCTGATGGGCGCATCGACGTCGCCATCGACGGCGCGGGAGATGCCCGCGCCATCTTCGGGCAGCAGTCCGGGTCCTACCCCAATAATGTCATCTCCGTGGCGTACACCTCGGCGCGCCCGGCCGGGGGCACCTGGAGCACGCCGGCCCTGCTGTCGGCGCCCGGCGACGCAACCACCAGCCCCCACGTGGTCGCGGACGCCGCGGGGACGTTCGTGGTCAGCTGGGTCGACAACACGACCGGGCTGACCGTGCTCACCAGCCCGCCCGGCGGCGGCTTCGGCCCCGCCACCACCTTCCCCGAGGCCTTCGGCGACCTCAAGATCGCCCCCGGATACGCCGTGCTGTCCTTCGGCGCCGCCGCCTCAATGAGCATCTCAACCGAACCGGTCAGCTGACCGCACACAGCCGCATGCCCCAGGGCTGAACCACCAGATGCAGGAGGAAACACCATGACATCCTGGCACCGGCGCGCGGCGGCCATCTTGGCTCCTGCCGCCTTGATGGCCGTAGCGCTAGGCACCACGGCCGCGGCGTCCCCGCCGGCAGCCAGCTCCGGCTGGCAGCTAGTTGACGAGTTCACCGGCCACCCGGTCTGCTACACCAACGGCGGCGGATCGAACTACCTGGGAATCTACCTGTCCGGCAGCTGGTCCGCCCCGATGAACATCGGCGCGTCCGACCTGCCGCACCGCGGCTCCTATACCACCTACATCCTCTATCAGACGGGCTATCAGTACTCCGCGGGCAGCGCCCCCATCCCGCCCGGCTCCGGCAACGGCACCGGCACGCTCAGCGTGGGGCCGCAAACCACCGCCCGCGCCTACGTCGTGACCACGATGCCGTATGGCCTTCCGGTGAACTCGTCGTTCACCATCACCTTGTGGGCCAGCGACGGCACCACCACGCAGACCGAATCTGTGCCCATCCTGATCAAGGCCACCTGCCGCTACTGACCACCCACGTCGCGCCGCCGGTGTCCCGCCACCGCCCGGGTCGCGGGACACTCGGGGGGGACGCTACCGGGTGGCTGTCCAGGGAGCGGGCCTGGTTTCTCCGCGTCGGTGAACGCGCACGCCGCCGGAACCTGTGACGGGCCGGCTCGGCACTGCTGATCGCGGCCCCAGCGAGCGTGAACTGCGGCGACCGTGTCGCGGCCACGCACTTCCGGTTAATACGCGCAGGTCAGCGGCGTGCCATGAGCCTGCAAGGCCGGGGAAACTAGCGGTAGCTAGTGCCGGTTCGGGCAACGTTTGCCCGGTTGATGATGCGGCGGAGCCGTTCATCGTGGGCGTGGTTGTTGCGCCAGCTGATGTACCGGCGGATCATGCTGCCCTGTTGCCGGTGGCTGGCGTGGCCGGTGCCGTCGAGGGTGAAGTACCGCAGCGCGGTGAATTGAGCTTCGATCCGGTTTAACCAGGACGAATTGGCCGGGGTGCAGGCGATCTCGGTGTTGTTCGCTGCGGCCCATGCGCCGACCTGGCTGTCTTTGGCGGTGGTCAGGTGCGGGCTGAAGTTGTCGCAGATGATCGCGATCCTGGTCCCGGGTGGGCAGAGGGAGCGCAGGTACCGGCAGAACTCCAGGACCTGGGTCCGGGTCTTGCGCGGCTTGATGTGCCCGTAGAGCTTGTCCTTGCCCAGCGCGTAGGCGGCGAACAGGTGCCGGATCCCGCCAGTGCGGTTGCAGGTGGCGCATCCGGGGCCGTGGCCGCCGGCCGGGCTCTTTGCCCTTGCCGCTGAGCGCGGCCCACTGCCGCCCTGGGCGGGGCTGCAGGTTCAGCGGGCCGGACTCATCGAGGCAGAACACGACCGCAGGGTCGCCGGTGCCCCGGGCCGCCTCACCGTCGGCGATCGCGTACAGGTGCTCGATCCGGGCCTTTTTCGCCGCGTAGCGCGGGTCTTTGGAGGCTTTCCAGGTTTTCAGGCGCTGAAAGGTGACGCCCTCCTCGCGGAGCAGGGCACGCAGGCCCTCGTGGCTGATGTCGTCGACCACCCCCTCAGCCACCAGGAACTCTGCCAGCTTCGACAGGCTCCAGGTGGAAAACGGCAGGTCATAGTCCCCCGGGCGCGACTTGGCGATCTTCTTGATCTCCCGGCGCTGGCCGAGCGTGAACTTCGGCGGGCGGCCGCCCCGATACCGCGGATACAGCGAGCTGAACCCGTCCGCGTTTGAAGTTGCGGATCACATCGCGCACCCGGTCCTCACTGGTGAAGGCGACCCCCGCGATCGCGGGCACGTCCATGCCCTGGGCCGGCAGCAGCACCATCTGCGCCCGCCGCCAGGTCACCACCCGCCCGCTGTCCCGGCGCACGATCCGCAGCAGGCGCCGGCCCTCGTCATCGTCGATCTCCCGCACCCGCAGGCGTTCGGTCACCGACCCAGTCTCGGCGATCAGCACCCTCGGCAAAAGCACCCAGCCGGGCAAACGTTGCCTGCTACGGCACTAGCTACCGCTCCTGCCTAGGAGGCTGAAACGGCGCGCCGAACGCCGAGTATGGGCGGCCCGTGAATTCCCAGTTCACTGTGGCTCAGCATCGCAGAACAGACAGTTAGGAGCGCTGGTGGATCCGGGAGGGCGGCTATCGTCAGGGCTCGGTCAGCCGGCGTGGACGGGTGAGTCCCCAATCCATGACCGCCACGGTTACTGGCACACGCGGCCAGACGCTGCCGCAGGCAGCATCAGCAGCATGAAGCCGCAGTTGGCTCATGACGGCGTCGCGGATTCGAGTTCGCTGAGAGCCTGGCTGGCCTGAGTCAGGGTGTAGGCGACGGCTTGATCCCAGTCCATGTCCGCGCCGCGGGCGCGCAGTTCCCGCGCGCGTTCCTCGCTCAGGGCCGCCGCCACGGCCCGGCTGATCAGCTCATCGGACATCGGCATCTTGACGACGTAGGTTTCGGCGGCGCCCCGGATGGTCGCGGCGGCCTCGGGCCGGGTGGCGGCCAGCATGCCTGCGATCCAGTGGAGGTTGAGACCCATCAGGCGGCGGTCGCGGCCTGGCTGGAGGGCACGGATGACCCGGCGGCCGAACTCCAGTGTGGCGGCTCGGTCGCCGACCAGAAACGCGATCGCGGTCGCCCAGTTGAGGTCGGTAGTGCTCTGGTAGCCGAGCGCGGTGCTGAGCTCGCGGCTTTCGCGCAGGCAGGCGCGGGCCTGGTCAGGGTCGGCGCGGGCGGCGGTGGCGCCCACGACCAGCAGGCTCCTGGCGATCAGCGCGGGGGCGCCGACCTGGCGGGCCAGCGCGAGCGCTTCGCTAGCCAGCGGGGCCGCCGCGGGCGCGTCGCCGGCGAGCACGTAACCGGCCACGGCGATGTTGAGCTCTACGGAAGCGTCGGCGAGGTCGCTGCCGGCTCGCGCCAGACCAGCGGCCTGTTCGGCAAGGCGGGCGGTGTCGGTGAACGCGCCGGTAGTCATAGCGATGTTCTGGCGGGCGGCGCAGATGGTCTCCTCGACCCGCCAATCCGGGGTGTCGCGGCGCGTGTTGGCCTCGGCCGCCCGGCGGCACAGCTGCTCCGCGCCGGCCACATCCGCGCGGATGGAGGCGAACAGTGCGCTCACCGCGAGGGCGAGTGGGTAGCCCCGGTGGTCGACTGCGCCGGGGAGTTCCACAGCCGCTTCGCCAGGCAGCAGCAGCGGGTAGGTGCTCCAGACCTCAGCCGGCGCGAAGCCGGCCAGCATCTGGAATGCGGTGCCGACGTTGCCGGTGCCGATCGCCCACGACCACGCCGCGAGCAGGTTGTCCTGCTCGGCGCTGAGCCGCACCGCCCAGAACACTTCGGGGTGAGGGTCGTGGGCGTGGTCCCGGACCCGTCTGAGGAGGTCGGCGTAGTAGCCGGCGTGGCAGGCCCGCCACCTCTCGGTCCCGCCCGCGTGGTCAAGTCGTTGCTCACCGTACTGGCGGATGGTTTCCAGCAGCCGGTAGCGGGTCTCGATCCCGGTGTCCTCGGCTACCACCAGCGACCTGGCCACCAGGGCCGCCAGCAGCTCGAACACTGCGTCCGGGTCGATGCTCTCCCCGCCGCACACCGCCTCGGCCGCCTCCAGCGTGCAGCCGCCGGCGAACACCGCCAGCCGGGCCAGCAGGACCTGTTCGGGCTCGGTGAGCAGCTGGAACGACCAGTCGATGGTGGCCCGCAGCGTCTGGTGATGAGCCGCCGCGCCGCGCGGGGCGGCCGCGAGCACCGCGAAATTGTGGTCCAGCCGCCGGGCCAACTCGGCCACTGTCATCACCGGCACCCGCGCCGCCGCCAGCTCGACCGCCAGCGGGATCCCATCCAGGCGCCGCACCACCGCGGCGACCGCCGCCGCGTTCCCGGCGGTCACTGCGAAGCCGGGCTTGACCGCGGCCGCACGGTCGGTGAACAGCCGCACCGCCTCCGCCTCGGCGATCGCCGCCAAGTCGGCGTCGGCGCCGGGGGTCGCCAGCGGCGGCACCGGCACCAGCTGTTCCCCCTCGATCCCCAGGGCCTCGCGGCAGGTGGCCAGGATCACCAGCCGCTCACACGACCGCTGCAGCACCGCGGCCAGCGCCGCCGCCGCCACGATCACGTGCTCACAGTTGTCGAGCACCAGCAGCAGCTGCTTGGTGCGCAAGAACTCCACCAGCGCCTCCCGGGTGCTCTGGCCGGCCCGGGCGGTCACCGAGAACACCGCCGCGGCCGCGTCGTCCACGCCGGCCGGGTCGCGGACCGGGGCCAGTTCGCACAGCCACGCACCGTCCCCGAACCGCTCGGCTACTTGACCGGCGGCCTGCAGCGCCAGCCGGGTCTTGCCCACCCCGCCCGGCCCGGTCAGCGTCACCACCCGCGCCTGGCCCAGCGCGGCCGCGGTCTGCGCCAGCTCCCGGGCGCGGCCGATGAACGAGCTCACCGGCAGCGGCAGATTCCCGGGGCGCTCCGCAACAGTGCGGATTGGCGGGAAATCGGCGGGCAGGTCGGCGTGGGTCAGCTGGTAGATCAGCTCCGGCTCGGCCAGATCGCGCAGCCGGAACTCCCCCAGCCGCTTCAGCCCGAACCCGCCGCTCAAACGCCCGGCCACCAGGCTGCGCGTGGTGCTGGTGAGCAGCACCTGCCCGCCGTGCCCGGCCGCCTTCACCCGGGCGCAGCGGTTGATCGGCGCATGGTCGATACGATCGCTGCCCCGCACCCGCGCCTCGCCGGTGTGCAGCCCCATCCGCACCCGCAGCGCGGTGCCCTCAGGCCACGCTTCCTCTGCTAGCCGGAGCTGACACGTGCCGGCCGCCTCGACCGCGGCAGCGGCGCTGGGGAAGACGGCGAAGAGACTATCCCCCTCCCCCCGGGCGGTGACCACGACCCCGCCATGCTCTGCGATCACCCCGGTAACAAGCCGGTTGTGCCGATCCAGCGCTTCTTCCATCGCATCCGGCAGGGCCTCCCACAGCCGTGTCGACCCCTCGATATCGGTCAGCAGGAACGTCACCGTCCCGGCCGGCACATCCGCCTCTTCGGCCGCCCTAGGCCCGGCCGACGACGAAGTTGGCGCACCCATGCCCACCGCTGAGCCCGCGAAGCTCTCGCTCAGCAGAACGGCCAGGTCGTCGGCCAGCAGCCGCTCCAGTTCCCGCGCCGTGGCAAAGATCCGGTACGACACCGTCCCGGCCACCCGGATGCTGTCGACCATCGCTTTTAGGCCTGGCTCCTGGTCTGGGGCGGGGCGCTTGAGGTACAGCAGCATCGGCTTGCCCGCCGCCAGCCGGAACTCATCCTCCAGCCCCGAGATCTCCATCCCCGGCGCCACCCATCCGTACCGCTGCCAGTAGATCCCCACAAACACCTGGGACTGCTCCAGGTACGCCTTATACATGCTGCGCGGCGGATGCGGCCGGGCACCGGACTCATACCACACCGGCACCAGGTGCAGCCGGGCGATCGCCCGCCGCGCCGCCGCCCGCTCCTCAGCAAGCTCCCCCAGCGTCGAGGAGATGAACACCCGCACCCGCTGATCCGGTGTCAAGATCACGCCCCCCCGGTCCGCAGGCGACTCGGCGCGCCGCGAGGTGGCCGCCCGCGCGTCTTGCGGCTCCGCCATGTCCCGCCCTGATCGCCCTCGAATCCGGCAACGAAATGATGTGATAATAGTCCCCCGATGCCCATGCCAGGCCAGCTCACGCAGCCAGTGTTCATGCTGACCCGCCACGACTGACCTGCCACGACAGGATCCGGTCTGCCCCCCGGCAGTCCGCGCAGATCATCCAATCGGTGTGGAATACAAGGCAACGCCGTCCCCGCGAGGACCTCTGCCATAGCGGCGGATCTTTGCACATGCCTGGACCGTTGCCCTTCCGCTTCGTAACACGAGACCCGTCACCAGAAACTGCCCCTGACGCCCGGCTCGAGGAGACCGGCGTGCTGCGGCGTACGATCGGAGCCGGGCCCCCTGGCTCTCGCTCGAGCCCGCTGTGCTAAACGAAGCAACGGACTGGATGGAGCGCCAGCGCGCCTATGGGGGCGCCTGTTCGACGTCGTCGCCGAGTATCTGGGGGAGGACAGGCCCGATGAAGACTCCGCCGATCGTGTCACCGCAGGAGTGGGATGCCGCCCGCGAGCAGCTGCTGGTCGAGGAGAAGAAGTTGACCCGCGCCCGCGATGCGCTGGCCGCCAAGCGCCGCCGGATGCCGTGGACGGCGGTGGAGAAGGAGTACCGCTTCGAGGGCCCCGACGGCCCGGTGAGCCTTCTCGACCTGTTCGAGGGTCGCCGGCAGCTGATCGTCTACCGCGCCTTCTACGCGCCGGACGTCACCACCATCCCACCGGGGGGCGGCGCCTACCCGGAGCGTGCCTGCGCGGGCTGCTCATTCCTGGCCGACCAGGTCGCGCACCCCGCCCACCTGAACGCGCGGGACACGACACTCGCGTTCGTTTCGCGCGCCCCCCAGGGCGAGATCCAGGGCCTGAAGGAGCGCATGGGCTGGGAGCTGATCCCGTGGTACACGATCACCGACAACTTTGACAAAGACTTCGGCGTGGACCAATGGCACGGGACCAACGCCTTCGTCCGCGACGGCGAGCGGATCTACCGGACCTACTTCGTCAACCTCCGGGGCGACGAGGCGATGGGCAGCACCTGGAGCTACCTGGATATCACGGCCCTCGGCCGCCAGGAGGAGTGGGAGGACTCGCCGGAGGGCTATCCGCAGACCCCACCGTACGGGTGGTGGAACTACCACGACGCGTACGGCAAGACCCCGTAAGCGCGGTCCGCTCTTACTGGGTAAGGCCCAAGTATTGCCAGAACTGGTCGGCAGCAGGAGCGCGGCCACGCGCTCACGTCTTCCGCTCACGCTCGCGCCCATTCCTGCGGTCGCACCGGATGCCAAAGAGCAGAACGGCGTTGACTACTGCGCGCCACGGCGCGAAGTTCTCGAACTGGTGACCCTGGTGACCGCGACAAAGTCCGCGGCCGAAGCGAGGATCGTCTTGACCAAGCATCCTGCCGCGCCGCAATGCTGACCAGCGACCATGGCCCATCCTCAGCGCACACCAGACCGGGGAGCATAACCACAATTCGGCACGCAAACCCTGCCATCGCTCGGACCGTGAAATAGCGATCATTAGGCGGTTCCGGCGCCCGCCACAGCCGCATCGGCCTCGGAGGCAAATACGCGGTAGCTAGTTGCCGGCAAACATGCCGGAGCTGGTTCACCCAGACCCGCGGCTGCCAGCCGAATGCTCGGTCCAGTAGGCGAGGTTGCGGCGGGTGGTCAAGGTGTCCGGGTGCTCGGGGCCAAGGACCCGCTCGCGAAGAGGCAGTAGCGCGGCGAACTGGTCCCGGGCAGTGGACGCATCCCCCGCCTCCCCAGTCCAGGCGGCAAGGCTGGCCCGGTCGGCCAGGGTGTCCGGGTGCTCGGGGCCCGACACCCGCTCACGGATGGGCACCAGCGCAGCGAACTGGTCCCGGGCAGTGGCCGCATCCCCCGCCTCACCCGTCAAGCGGGCTAGATTAGCCTTGGCGGTCAGAGTGTCCGGGTGCTCGGGGCCCGACACCCGCTCACGGATGGGCACCAGCGCAGCGAACTGGTCCCGGGCGGTGGCCGCATCCCCCGCCTCCCCGGTCCAACGCGCAAGGCCGGCGCGGTCGGCCAGGGTGTCCGGGTGCTCGGGGCCCGACACCCGCTCACGGATGGGCACCAGCGCAGCGACCTG